>Ga0190265_10000071_pt1 | contig 111764 bp, 72 predicted proteins | sample Popmic124T_FD_133135 | JGI IMG/M metagenome (GOLD analysis project Ga0190265, IMG submission 133135) | Populus adjacent soil microbial communities from riparian zone of Indian Creek, Utah, USA - 124 T | ecosystem: Environmental > Terrestrial > Soil > Riparian zone | place: USA: Utah... | reverse complement strand
GCTCATGAAAGGCTCCTTTCCAGGGGACCGCGCCGCCGCGGCCCCCATGACCGCGCGGGCGGGAGCTCCCCCGCAAATCCGGAGGGTACCGGGAGAGAGGGAAAGGATGCCATGAAGCGGAACCCCGAAGCTTTGGGAATGGCGCTGAGCGCGATTCTGAGCCGCAGAGGGCTGAGTCCGAGCGGCCTCGTCCGCAAGACCGGGATCAGCCGGAACCAGGTGGAGGACTACCTGAAGGGAAGGAAGGTCCCCCGGCCGGCGAGCCTTGCCAAGATCGCGAAGGCCCTGGATGCTTCGATTGAGGAGATCAAGGACCTCGCCAACCTGCTCGGCGCCGCCTCCGGCGGACCGGCGGCAGCCCGGTCCCTGCGGGCGGCAACGCTCCTCGCCGGCTCCGGGGAAATGCTCCTGCCGGGAAGGTCCATTCCCGGCCCGAGCCATTTCGTGGACCCCGCGGCCGAGCGCCGGGCCGCACCGGGACTGTGGGAGAGGCTGCGGCCCTGGTTTGCGGCGCAACGGCGGGTCATCGTGCTACGGGAAGAGGCGTACCACAGCTTCGCCCTCTGCGAGCTGCTCTGCCACAACAGCGAGGATGCAGCATCAGACAAAGCGGACCGTGCTCTGGAGCTGGCCGACCTCGCGGTGCTGCTCGCCCGCCTCGTGGGCTTGCCCTTGCGCCCACGTCTCCTGGGGTATGCGTTTCACCATCTCGGGAACGCGATCCGGGTCAAAGGGAGACTGCCGGAGGCGGAAAAAGCCTTCGACCAAGGGGAGGCTCTCTGGGAAGCCGGTGCCGACGGGGATCCGCAAGGTTTGCTCGATGGAACGCGGCTGCTGGACTTGAAGGCCTCTCTTCTCCGAGATCAGCGCCAGCTCCCCGAATCCCTCGACTTGCTCGATCAGGCCCTCTCCGCGAACCCCGGCGGCGAGAGGGCCGGGCGCATCCTGGTCAAGCGCGCCAAGACCCTGGAGGAGTTAGGGAGGTACGAGGAGGCCGTGGCCAACCTGCAAGAAGCAGGGCCGAAGATCGACGGGGAGCGCGAGCCGCGGGTTCTCTTGACTCAACGCTTCAATCTCGCCGAGAACCTGTGGCAACTGGGCAGGTACGCCGAGGCCGCCCCCCTTCTGATAGAGGTGAAGGAGCTGAACCAGCGCCTCCGCAAGGGGCTGGACCGAATTCGATACCGCTGGCTCGAAGGAAGAATTGCCGCTGGGTTGGGCCACATCGAAGAGGCCATTGCCGCCCTGGAGGAGGTGCGGTCGAGCTTCGCGGCGGAGGGCATTCCCTACGACACGGCTCTGGCCTCGCTGGAGCTTTCCATGCTCTACCTGAAGCAGAACCGGACGGCCGAGGTCAAGGAGCTGGCCCGGCAGATGGTGGCCATCTTCCGCGCCAACAAGGTGCACCGCGAAGCCCTAGCCGCCGTGCTCGTCTTCCGCGACGCCGCCGAGCGCGAAGACGTCACCGCCGACCTTGCCCAGAGGCTGACCGACTACCTGCGCCGGGCAGGGAGCGAGCCGGGGTTGCGGTTCGGGGCGTAAAAAAAAGGGGGCGTGCGGAGCACGCCCCCGAGGTATAATCACAAAGTCAAACCGTTTAGAGACCGGTGAGATCGGGAACAACCGCCGGGGCTGGCGCCTCCAGCCCTGGCGGCGTCTCCGGGTCCGGCGTCTCCTTCACCTTCCGGGTCCGGCCGCGGAACGGCTGGATACCGAACTCGACGAGCTTCTCCGAGTCGATCCCGTAGTGGTGCTTGACCGCGAGGCGCAGCACCGTCGCCAACCGCTGCGTCTCCGTCATCTCGTACTGGAACTGGCGCGTGACCTCCTGCTTGTTCGCCAGCAGCGACGCCTGCTCTTGGGCGAGTTGATTGACCTGCACCACCTTGCCGCCGTAGATGGCGCGGCTCCCCTCCAACTGCGGAAGATCCCCGGCATTGGCCGCCAGCGCGTCATTCAGGCGCTGCAGGCTTCCCAACGACTCCAACTTGCTTCCAGGCATGACCCTGCCTCCTTTCAAAGCGGCACCGGGATTGGCACCGCGAATCCGTCTGTCCCTGGGGGCCTGCATGAAGTGCGCACATTGTCTCCAGGTCCCAGATGCTTGTCAAGCCCCCTTCTCCTTGACATCTCATGCAGTCTGCGGTAGGTTGCGCAAAGTATTTAGGGGGAAAGCAAAATGGGCCTCGATCGTGAGACGCAGCACCGGCGCCAGAAAGAGATCCTGAACATCCTCAACGGGCCCGAGCGGGTCGAGACCCAGATCGAGCTCATGCACCTGCTCAAGGAGCGGGGTTTCGACGTGACGCAGTCGAGCGTCAGCCGCGACATCAAGCAGTTGGGGGTCGCACGGTCGAACGGCCGCTACGTGATCCCGAGTTGGGAGCGGGGCGACAATCCCCTCAAGAAGGTGGACGACTTCATCCGCAAGGGGGTGGCTGCGGGGCCATACCTGACGATCCTTCACTGCTACCCGGGCGCGGGCAGGGCAGTGGCCCAGGCGCTGAAGACCGCCGAGTGGGACGAGATCATGGGCATCGTGGCCGACGACGACACGGTGTTCGTCGCCACGGCCCACAACTTCGATCAGAAGCTCGTGCTCGGGAAGCTCAAGAGGATTCTGGACAAGTAGTCAGTCCCCCTTCGGGGGCGGGGCGGCCGGCCTTGCATCACGGCAGCTCCGACAGCAACCGCGCCAGCTTCTCCGGGTCCGCGGGCTTGGTCAGGTGGACGTCGAAGCCCGCTTCGCGGGCACGGCGCAGGTCCTCCGCCTGGCCGTAGCCGGTGAGGGCGATCAGGCTGGCCCGTCCGAGGACCGGGTCCTGCCGTATACGGCGGGCGACCTCGTAACCGTCCAGGCCCCCGGGGAGCCCGATGTCGCAGAGCACCACCTCGGGGAGGAAGCTCCGCGCCTTCTCCAGCCCTTCCCGGCCATCATAGGCGACCTCCACCTGGTGCCCGGAAAGCTCCAGGAGAAGCGCCATGCTCTCGGCCGCGTCGGCATTGTCCTCGATCAGCAGGCAGCGGCGCGAGCGCCGGCCGACTTCCGCGGCGGCTCCGGTGGCGGACACCGGGGCCTCCTCGCGCTGCTCCTGCAGGGGGAGGCGGATCTCGACCTCGGTCCCGTGCCCCAGGCCGCGGCTGTGCGCAGCCACGGTGCCGCCGTGGAGCTCGACGAGCTTCTTGACCAGCGCCAGACCGAGTCCCAGACCGCCTCGGCTGCGGTCGATCCCGGCGTCTGCCTGGCTGAAGGGCTCGAAGAGCCGCCCCAGCATCTCCGGGTCGATGCCGAGCCCGGTGTCGCGCACCGAGACCACCGCCTGTCCGGCTTCCATGCGGACGGTCACGCCGACCCGGCCTCCGTCTTCGGTGAACTTGATCGCATTCTGGAGGACGTTGCCCACCGCCTGCGACAGCCGGGTCGGGTCGCCGGCCACCCACAGGGGCTGCTCCGGCAGGCCGGTCTCCAGCGTCAGGCCGGCGGCGTGGGCGGAGGTGCGGTGGTCCTCCGCGACCGACCGCACCAGGGCCGCCAGGTCGAGCCGCTGCGTACGCAGGAGGATCTTGCCCTGGGAGATCCGGGAGACGTCCAGCAGGTCGTCCACCAGGCGAGTGAGGTGGGCCACCTGCCGGTCGAGGGTATGCCGGGCCTTTGTGGTCTGCTCGGGCGTGACATTGGGCTGCTCCAGGATGCGCAGGTTGTTGCGGATCGGGGCGAGGGGGTTGCGCAGCTCGTGGCCGAGCATGGCCAGGAACTCGTCCTTGCGCCGCGCCGCCTCCTGAAGGGCCTGCTGCGCCCGCTTCTGCTCCGTGATGTCATGGGCGATGGCCGAAGCCTCCACGATCCGGCCGCTGCTGTCGCGGACCGGCGAGACGGCGAGCAGGATGTGGAGCCGGCTCCCGTCCTTGCGCATACGCTCGGTCTCGAACGGATTGACGCGCTCGCCGCGCCGGAGCCGCTCGAAGATGGAGTCCAGCTCACTGGCCCGATCCGGTGGGGCCAGGAAGCTGATCGGACGGCCCACCGCCTCCCGCTCGGAATAGCCGTACATCCGCTCCGCCCCGGCGTTCCAGCTCACGACCGTCCCGTCGAGGGTCTTGCCGATGATGGCGTCGTGGGAGGACTCCACGATGGCGGCGAGCCGCGCTCGTTGCTGCTCCGCCCGCTTCAGCTCCGTCACGTCCAGGAAGGTGACGACCACGCCGTCGATGACGTTCTCCACGGTCCGGTACGGCAGCACCCGGAGGATGTACCAGGCCCCCCCGTCCGCGAGCTGCACCTGGCGCTCCCGAACCGACAGCGTGCGCAGGACCTGCTGGACGTCGGGGACCAGGTCGCCGTCGCCCGAGAAGCGGGGGGCGATGTCCTCGATGCGGCGCCCGACGTCGGTCTCGATCAGGCGGAAGACGTCGGTGGCCGCCGGGGTGAACTTCTGGATGCGCAGGTCGCGGCCGATGAAGATGGTGGCGATCTGGGTGCTCTGGAAGAGGTTGAGGAGGTCGCTGTTGATGCGGTCGACCTCCTCGACCTTCTTCTTGAGCTCGGCGTTGATCGTCTCCAGCTCCTCGTTGACCGACTGCAGCTCCTCCTTGGAGGTCTGGAGCTCCTCGTTGGTGGACTGCAGCTCCTCGTTGATCGAGAGCAGCTCCTCGTTGGAGGAGACCAGCTCCTCGTTGGAGCTCTCCAGCTCCTCCAGGGTCGCCTGGAGATGGTCCTTGGTGCTGCGCAGCTCGGACTCGAGCCGCTGGATCGTGGCCACGGCCTGGGGAGATACCTCGGGCGGGATCTCAGACACATCCGGCGGAGCTTCCCCCTCGCTCTGCGGGCTGACAAGCCCCCTGACCTCCTGGAAGACGACCATGTAGAGCCCCTGGTCCTCGCCCATCTCGAACATCGGGCGCACGGACAGGTTGACCCGCAGCGCCAGCCCGTCGGCCTCGTAGGGCACGGCCTCGTGCACGGCCGAAGCGCGGGACGTGACCGCCTTGTGGAGGGCCGTGCGCAGGTCGAGCCGCAGCCCGGGCCGGGCCAGGTCGAGGACGTTCAGGCTGGGCGCGCCCGCGGGCGGCTCCAGGTAGCGGCCGGTGCGGGGAGAGAAGTAGACGATGTCGCCGCGCTCGTTGACCAGGACGCAGGCCGGCGAGTAGTGGTCCAGCAGGATGCGCTCGAAGGTCTGCGCGAGGCCCTGGACCTCGGCCTGGGGCGGGCGGATCTGCCCCTCGACGTGCGGACGGCTCATGGTGAAGCGGTTCCGCTCCACCATGGGGAAGCTCACCGGCGGCCGCAGGATCACGTCCTTGGCCTGGAAGATCCGCAGCCGCTTGTCCACCGCCCGGAACAGCTCGGGCCAGGCGGCCACGCTCTCCGACGGCCCCAGGAAGAGGAACCCGCCGGAGCGCAGCGCGTAGTGGCAGAGCGGCATCAGCTTCTTCTGGAGGTCGGTCTCCAGGTAGATCAGCAGGTTGCGGCAGGAGATCAGGTCGAGCCGGGAGAACGGCGGGTCGGTGATGATGTTGTGCGTGGAGAACAGGCACACCTCGCGGATCTCTTTCGCGACCTGGTACATGTTTCCATGCTTGCGGAAGAACCTCTCCAGCCGCTCGGGTGCGACCTGCTCGGCGACGCGCTCCGGGTACCAGGCCTGGCGGGCAGTCTCCAGGGCCTGGGCGTCGATGTCGGTGGCGAAGATCTGGACGTGCGGCGGCTCCTCCAGGTTGGCGGCATGCTCGCGCAGCAGGATGGCCAGCGAGTAGGCCTCCTCGCCCGTGGAGCAGCCCGGCACCCAGACCCGCACCTGCTCGTCCATCCCCTTCCTCTCGAACAGCTTCGGGATGACCTTGCGCTCCAGGCCGGCGAAGGCCTCGCCGTCGCGGAAGAAATGGGTGACGCCGATCAGCAGGTCGCGGAAGAGGCGGTCGAGCTCGTTGGGATCGCCGCGGAGGAGCTCGAGGTAGCCATCGGCCGAGTCGGCCCGCAGCTCGGCCATGCGCCGCCGTATCCGGCGGACCAGGGTGCTCTGCTTGTAGCGGCTGAAGTCGTGACCCGTGCGCCGCCGCAGGAGGGCGCAGATGCGGGGCAGGTTCTCTTCCACGTCATGCCTCAGCCCCTCGGGGCTCTCGCCGCCGCGTACGTCCCGGAGATGCCGGAGGTGCCCCAGGAGCCTCTCGGGCATCTCCTCCACCGGCGCGACGTGGTCCACCATGCCGGTGAGGATGGCGCTGCGGGGCATGCTGTCGTAGCGCGCCGTGCCGGGCGCCTGGACCAGGGTCAGGCCGCCGTGCTCCCGGATCGACCGCAGGCCCAGCGCGCCGTCGGCCCCGGTGCCCGACAGCACGATGCCCACGGCGTCGTCCCCCTGGTCCTCGGCCAGGGAGCGGAAGAAGGTATCCACGGGCATGCGCCGGCCGCGCATCCGCTCCGGCTGGGTCACCCGCAGCACGCAGTCGTCGATCGTCACCGTGACGTTGGGAGGGATCACGTAGATCCGGTCCGTGGCCACACCGGTGTCGTCGGAGACGAGCTGCACCGGCATGGAGGTGTGCCTGGAGAGCAGCTCGGGCATGAGCGTGTCGTGCCGGGGGTCGAGGTGCTGCACCAGCACAAAGGCCATGCCGCTGTCCGCGGGCATGTTCGAGAAGAAGGCCTGGAACGCCTCCAGCCCTCCGGCGGACGCGCCGATCCCCACGATGGGGCACGGGTTGCGGCCCTCGCTCTGCGCCCGCCCGGCGCCCTGCTCCGGCTCTCCGTCCACACCTGCCATCGGACTCCTTTTCGCTTCCACTGCCCTGAAGCCTTGGTACGATAGTACGCATCCAAAAAGGATGCCAGACGGGAAGGAGCAAGGGACGCCGGTGAGCACCAGGGCCAATCGGGTAGTCGCCGCCGTGATCGAGAGGGACGGACGGCTGCTGCTCTGCCGGCGTCCGGCGGGCAAGCGGCACGCGGGGCTCTGGGAGTTCCCGGGCGGCAAGCTCCTGCCGGGCGAGTCGGCGAGCGAGGCGGCGCGCCGGGAGCTGGCCGAAGAGCTGGCGGTGGAGGTGCTCTCGGTGGGCGAGCGCCTCCTGGCCCTGCCCGATCCCGGCTCCCCCTTCGTGGTGGAGTTCTACCCGGTGGAGATCGCCGGCGAGCCGGTCCCCCTGGAGCACGACGCCCTGCTCTGGGCGCTACCCGGGGAGCTGGCCGGCCTGGACCTCGCGCCGAGCGACAGCGTCTTTGCTTCGCGGTATGCTCCAGGTCCATGACGATCTCATCGCGCGAAGACCTCGCCGGGATGTGCCACGTCGGGCAGGTGGTCGGCCTGACGATCCAGGAGATGAAGGCTGCTGCCAGGCCGGGCATGACCACGGCCGAGCTCGACCGCGTCGGCGCCGACTTCCTGCGCCGGCACGGAGCGCGCTCCGCGCCGCGGGAGGCCTACGACTTCCCCGGCTTCACCTGCCTGAGCCTCAACGAGGAGGTGGTCCACGGCATCCCGGGGCCGCGCCGCATCCAGCCCGGCGACGTGCTCAAGATCGACGTCACGGCCGAGCTCGGCGGCTACGTGGCGGACGCCGCGGTGACCGTGACCCTGCCGCCTGTTGCTCCCAAGGCCCGCAAGCTCCGAAGATGCGCCGAGGCGGCGTTCGAGAAAGCCCTCGGCGCAGCCAGGGCCGGCAACAGGGTCTCGGAGATCGGCCGCGCCGTCGATACAGAGGTGCGCCGCCACGGCTTCCGGGTCCTCCGCGACCTCGCCGGCCACGGCGTGGGCCGCCAGATCCACGAGCCGCCGTCGGTCCCCAACTACTTCGACTGGCGGAACCTCGACGAGCTCGAAGACGGGATGGTGCTCGCCATTGAGCCGATGCTGTCTGCCGAGGCCGCCCGGATCGTGACCGAGGCGGACGGCTGGACCATCCGCACCCACAACCGCTGCCTCGCGGCTCACTACGAGCACACGGTGGTGGTTACGAAGGGGAAGCCGCGGGTTCTGACGGCGGTGGCGTGAAGACCCCTCCTCTATCCTCCCCCGCTCCGCGGGAGAGGACGCCACCTCCCTCAGCTTCGAGTGAGGGCCTCAGGGACTGTACGACCGCTCCAGGTTCGCCTTGATCTCCTCCAGCGTGAACCAGGCCGGCTTGAACTCGCCGCGGGCGTAGAGGGGCGCCTGGTCCAGGTAGTGCGGCGACTTCGGGTCCCCGCTCTGCCCGAAGTAGACGATGGAACGGGCGCGCACCGCCGGCCCGAACTCCACCACGCTCACGTAGGAGTTGCCCATCACACCATAGCGCCGCTTTGAAGTCGCCGTGGCCCCCGGGCTCACGGCCGAGGGGCGCCGGGTGTAGAAGTTGAACACGATCCCGAGCCATCCCGGCCCGCCGGGCACGGGCAGGCTCGGGCGCTCGTCGCTGAACGCCTCGGTGCCGTTCCAGTGCGTCCGCTGCAGGCGGTTGATCTCCCCCCAGGCGACGCGCCAGGTCCCCCAGGCGCGCTCCAGCTCGGTCCGGGCATCCTCCAGGGTGGCGACCCGGCCCCACGTTCCGGTGGCGCCGGAAGGTCCGCGTCGGCGGTCGAGCCATTCCACGAACAGGGTCATGGCCGCCGAGTCCAGCTTGGCGACCCGGTCCCACGCCCGCAGCTCGGCGATGAGGGGGGCGAGCGCTTCGGCCCGGGGCGCGTCCGCCTGCCGCAGCTTCTCCCACTCCGCGACCAGTTGCGGGACCTGCGTCTCGGCCTCGTGGACCCGCGTGTCCACGGCGGCGCGCGCCCACTCCTCGAACGTGAACTTCTCCTGGCCGGCCAGGATGCGCCGCGAGACCTGGGCGCGCCCGTTGTCGGTCTCCGGGCCGATCATGTACCTGGGAAAGCCCGCGGGATCGGGGTTCCCCGCCGACGTGGTCGCGAACGGCGTGGAGTTGCAGTTCTGCACGAAGCCGCTCGCCGGGTTGGTGAGCTGGGGCAGGTCCTCGAACGGATGGAAGCCCTGCCACTCCGTCTCCGGGTCGCTGCCGTCGACCGGCTTGCTCCAGTCGTACTTCGCGGAGCGGCGCGGAACCGTGCCGTTGTACACGTAGAAGATGTTCCCATCCCGGTCCGCGTAGGTGATGTTCATGTACGGGATGGCCACGCGGCGGAGGGCCTGCTTGAACTCCGCGAGGGAACGCGCGCGGGTCATGTCGTACCACTGGTCCATCCACCCGCCCTCCTCCATCTTGGCCAGCTTGACCGCGACCGGCTTGCCCTCGTGCTCCGACAGGATGGGGCCGTGGTGCGTCTTGCGGAAGGTGAAGCGCCTCGCCTCCGTTCCCTTCTCCGTTTTGACCCGGATCTCCTCGGTCCACCGCGTGGCGGTCCGGTGGCCGTTGCCGTAGCGGTAGGCGAGCGGGTTGGACGGATCGTCGAAGGTCTCGGCGTAGAGGTCCCCGGTGTCCGGGTAGTCGTCGGTGTGCGCCCAGCCGAGCGCCTCGTTGAAGCCCATGTAGGGGAACGGCAGGCCGTAGCGGCCGACGCCGGAGAAGTTCCACCCCTCGTCGCTGTGGAGGTGGGCCTCGTAGTACTGCCCCACGCCGAAGAAGCCGACGTGCGGATTGATCAGGAGGAGGGGGCGCCCCGAGGCGCTCTTGGCCGCGGACACGGCCCAGGCGTTCGACCCCTGCGGCCTCTCCCCTACCTCTGCAGTCGCTACGCGCAGGTTCTTGAAGTCCAGGCCTGCGTAGCCGAGGAACTCCCCCTGGTGGTACTTGAAGCGCATGAGCGCGAGGGGGTACCAGGGCTCGAACCGCTGCAGGACCCGCGGCTTCACCTCCGGGTGCTTCGCGAGGTAGTGGTTGAGCCCGGCGGCGTAGGCGTCGTAGATCGCCTTCATGCGGGGCTCGGCCCGCTCGTACTCCTCGCGCGACTGCCGCGGGATCTCCAGGGCGCGGGCGATCTGGTCGTCCCGCAGCGCGGATTCGCCGTGCACCTCCGCGGCGCGGCCCAGGGAGCGGACGAAGTTGTCTTCCAGGTGGAGGAAGTTGTCCTCGGCCTGGGCGTAGGCCATGCCGAAGGCGACGCTGGCATCGGTCGGGCCGTAGATGTGCGGGACGCCCCAGGTGTCGCGGTAGATGGTCACCGAGCGGGCGACCGCGGTCCAGTCCTGGGCGGCGACGAGCGCAGGGATGGCGACGGCAAGAAGAAGCAGGGAAAGGGCTCGCATAGGCGAGCCCGATCCTACACTACGAAGAGATCAGGGATGATTCAGCGGCTGGCGGCCTCGCCGACCACCAGGATCTCCTCGGCGACCATGCGGCCGTTCAGGTTGCGGACCTCGATCTCCACGCGGTCGCCGCGCTCGAGGTTCTCGGGCTGATAGCGCCGCCCCTCGAACTCGACCACGGTCGTCGTGTCGTAGTGCACCACGACAAGCCCGGACCGGCCTGTCGATGGCTCCAGCTCCAGGGTCTGGTCGCGGGTGTCCACGTAGCGGACCGTCCCCCGCAGCTCCGTGGTGCGCACGTCGCCGTCGTTGGGGTCGTCGTAGCGGTCATCCGTGTCGTAGGGGTCGTTCTGGGTCCCGCTCCCGCTGGTCACATCGTAGAGCACCTGGATCTCCTCGGCCCTCAGCCGGCCGGCGCTCTCGTCGACATCGGCCAGGATACGGTCGCCGGATTCCAGGGCGTCCGGCCTGAAGGTCCGGCCCTGGAACTCCACGGTCGTGCTCTCGTCGTAGTAGAGGACGACCTCATCGCCTTCGCCGTCGTTGCGCAGGTTGTTGTTGTAGCTGGAGTCCTCGCGGTCCACCACGATGTACTGCTCGCGGGTGTCCACGCGCTCCACGGTGCCGCGCACGTTGTTGACGCTCTGGTAGGGATCGTCGGTGCGGGTGCCGCCGCTGCCGCCACCCAGAATGTCGCCGATGCCCGAGGAGCCGCAGCCGGTGAGCAGCACGGCGGCCACGAGCGCGGCGAGGAAACTGATCCGTTGTGTTCTCATTGGCTGTACCTCCGTCAGTCCGTGTCCCACCCTTCACACCCGACGGAGGTTAGATTGCAGGACCCGTGCCGACCCCGGAAGGGGAAACATGTTCCGTGCTCAGAGCTCGTTCGCGGCGTCGCGGAATACGCCTGCCAGCTTCTGGGCTGTCGCCCTCCAGTCCCCGGGCGCGCGATGGACGCTGGAGGCGATGAACGCCTCCGTGGCGGTGATGGTGCCCGGTGCGTCGGCGTCCAGCCTGGCGGGACCGAACTCGTCCTCCACGCTGCCGCGGCCTTGGGAGTCGGTGTAGATCCCCAGGCCGCCCGCGCGCTGCCTGAGAAGGGGGGCTCCCGTGCCCCAGCCCAGGATGACGTGGATGTCCACCGCTCTGCCCAGAGCATCAGCGCAGTCCGCGCAGATCTGGACCCCGATCTCGAACCCTTTCCAGTTGAAGCAGGAGTAGGAGCAGGCGCCCTGCACCGGCGAAGACCCAAGATCCCGGGCGGCGGCAACCTCCTCGCCCGTCCAGTTCTTCTTGTCGTAGTCGAGGCCGAGCGAAGCGCCCTCGGAGAAGGCCAGCAGGGAGTTGTGGACCTGCCCGCCGGCGTCCTGCCACCAGATGGTCCCCGGCAGGAAGAGCGCCAGGTCACGACCGTTGGTCTGGTTTGCGAGAATCCCCTCCAGCTCATCCTTCTCGTCCTGGGAAAAGGGTTCCTTCCGACCCCGTCCGGTGCCTTTGAAGACCAGTTGCTCGGGCGCAACGAAGATGCGGCACTGGTGTTGGATCGCCTGGTCCAGGAGAGACATGAGCAGACGGGCCTGAGAAGCGAAGCTCATCTCCGTGTTGGAGGCCGCAAGGTTGGGAGAGTAGGTGCCCGTGCGCATCGAGATCCAGCCGACCTCGTCCTTCGGCAGCAGGACCACTCCCAAAGGTGTGGCAGGCGTTGGCGGCGTGAAGAAGCGGTCGATCGTGCCTTCGATGTCGCCGAGCGACAAGGAAGTAGGAAGCGTGCTCCGAATGTCCCCCACGGTGCGCGGGTCCACTCCTTCCCCCAAGAGGTAGAAATCGAAGCAGGCTCGCTTGGCTTGGGCGAAGCTCTTGGCATAGAACCGCCCCCGCTGGGCACGCAACACCAACCGATTCTGCTGGTCGAACACCAGGAACAGGACATGTGACATCTGGGCCTCCTGCTCTTAAGAGTGGAGGCAGCTCGCGGTAGATTGCAGATCAGTCGACCTAGTCGATCGGGAGCTCACCCTGGGCACCTTGCTCGAACCAGCGAACGAGGTAGGGAGGCTTCGCGGCCCAGGCCGGCAGCGGCTGGCCGAGATTCTTCAAGTCCTGGGCGGCGCCCTCCTCCGGGTGGTGGAAGACGGAGGTCTCTACCCGAAGCGGCAGCGTCGCAACCCTCAGGTGCGGCGGGAATCCCTGAGCCCGCGGCCGGCAGCGAGACCCGCAGCGTAAGCGCAGGCGAGACCGACCACCACCACCCCGCCCCAGAACGAGACCGGGAGGAGGTAGGAGGCGTTGCTGCCGTCCGTGGCGATCAGGTAGACCCACTCGTCCAGGGCCATCGCCAGGCCGGCGCCGAACACGAGCAGCGCCACGTCCATGCGGCGGGTCGAGCCGCGGAAGAGCGCGAGCGGGACCCCGCCGATCGTGATCAGGAGGAGCCCCGTGAAGAGGTGGTGGATGTTGTAGCCGCCGACGTTGAAGTCGCTGTCCGGAGAGAGATGGAGCGACACCCTGAGGGCCACGAAGGTGACCAGGACGGAGGCCAGCAGCAGAAGAGCGTTGCGCCGGACAACGGGGGCGGGAGTCATGGGCACCTCCTGAAGGTTGAACGCGGGAACGGCCTTATTGTAACGGACCGCCCCTCTCGCCCCGAGCACGGGCGGGGGACTCCCTCTCCCGCGCAGCGGGGGAGGGCCGGGGAGGGGGTTTCCGCTCCACGCACAAGGTACAGGCCTCGGGCCACCGGGGAGAGGGGTCTACCCAGCGGGGAGAGGGCTCTACCCAGCGGGGAGCTGCCTCCGGGCGCCGGGTAGAGGGCTCTACCCACAGGGGCCCGGGCTCTACCCGCCGGGTAGAGGGCTCTACCTGCAGGGTAGAGGGGTCTCCCCGCTGGGGACAGGGCCATACCCATCGGGTAGTTGCCTCTCCCCAGCGGGGAGAGGGGTCTACCTGGTGGGTAGAGGGGCGTCCCCAGTTGAGGAGCAGTTCCCCCGCATGCTCCGATCCCGACAGGTGTTCCTTTGGCTTCCCCGGGTCTCTTGTTGTTCCGGAATCCGTTGGCCATCCCTCCCCTTCCCTCCCCCGGCAGCACAGAGTTAGCGCCTTTGGGGGCCCGGAGGGAGGGCAGGGACGCGAGCCCCGCGGCAGGAGCCTGTCGATGCTTATGCTGGGATCAACCGGACCTTGCCTGGACCTTGAGGAGTTATCTCGTAGGCGGCCATGATAGCAGCCCAAGAGGAGCGTTGGATGTCCCTTGCTGTAGCATCCTCGGAATGGCCCGCATCGACGATGCCGCGTACCTCCGCGCCGACCAGTACCGCACCGTGGAGAACCTGGACGCGCGCATCCGTTTCCACGATCGCTTCAGCACCAATCCCCAACGCTGGCCCCGGTGGGTCTTCGAGCGGCTGCACGCCGGACCGTCTGCCCGCATCCTGGAGGTCGGATGCGGCTCGGGGTCGCTCTGGGAGGAGAACCGGTCCCGCGTGCCGGCAGGATGGAAAGTTGTGCTGTCGGATTTCTCTCCGGGGATGGCGGCCCAGGCGCGGAATCTCTCCTTCCCGGTGGCCGTGCTGGATGTCCAGGCCCTCCCCTTCCCCGAGCTCTGGTTCGACGCGGTGATCGCCAACCACATGCTCTATCACGTGCCGGACCGGCCCAGGGCTTTGGCCGCGATCCGGCGGGTGCTCCGGCCCGGGGGACGCCTGTACGCGGCGACCGGGGGACGGGACCAGTTCCACGAGCTCATTGACCTCGTGCGCCGGTTCGATCCCGGGCTCGTCCTCTGGGAGGGACGGGGGCCGGATTCCTTCCTGCTGGAGACCGGACACGAGCAGCTCGCGCCCGGGTTCTCCGATGTCCGCCTCCACCGCTACGATGATTCTCTTGTGGTGACCGAGGCGGAGCCGCTGGTGGCGTACGTGGCTTCCAAGGTCGCGCTGCCGGAGAAAGCGGCCTTCACCCGGTTCGTGGAGGAGGAGATGCGGCGGCTTGGAGGAAGCCTTCGCATCAGCAAGGACTACGGGCTTTTTGAGGCCGTGGTCTGAGAGACGGACAGCAGGATCTTTTCCAGCAGCTCCACGGAGCGCAGGTGCTGCTCGATGCGGCTCTTCCGCTCCTCGCCGAGCAGCCAGCTCCGGAAGAGACGCCAGCGGCCTTCTTCCAGGTAGCTATCGGCCGCCCGGCTCGACCTTCGATCCAGGCTGGCGCGGTCCAGGAGGTTGCCGTTGCGCCAGACCGTGATGTCCATCTCGTCGCGGCAGGCGATGCGGCGACCCTCCAGCTCGACCGGCACCTTCAGGATTCTCGCGGACACGCTCGCCAGGAAGCCCAGGTTCAGCCGGATCTCCTCCACTCCGAAGCGGCCGGTCTTGTTGTAGATGTCGGTGGGCAGCGGCCACCAGCTCCGCAGGCTCGTGGTGGTCTGCAGGAGGGCCAGGTTCCCCAGCGTGACCACCTCACCCGTACCCCGCCGCCGGGTGGCGAAGGAGGCGACCAGGTCGGTCTCTCCAAAAGGATGGCCGCTGGCGGGCTCCACGCTGGGCGGAACGCCTTCCATCAATCCATAGAGCCCGCGCATCTGCGCCTGCTGGTCCCCGGGCCGGGCCACCTTCGTGGCGAAGTCGATGTCCTGGTCCTCCAGGTCCAGCAGCCGCGCCAGGAGGTCGACGTAGTGGTAGCCGGAGTGCAGCAGCTTGCCGTAGCCGTACTTGTAGGGGTGGTCCTCCCGCTCCAGGTACTCCGTCGGAGTGTTCCAGACGCCCTCTCCATGGTAGATCGAGAGGTAGGTCACGGGCACGCCGAACCGGCGGACCCAGCCGCCGACGTAGCGCCTCACGGTCTCGTAGGCGCGGTGGTAGCGCCGCGGGGTCATGACCGAGCAGCGAGCCGGGGACTCGCGGGCGAGGTCGATCAGTTCCCGCAGCTCCGCCGTGAAACGAGCAGAGTCCATCATCCCCTCGGACATCGGGATCGTGATCGGCTTGTCGACCAGGCAGTCGCGCCCGTGGGCGATGCACCACTTGAGGTACGGGTAGTGAGCCTTGGGCTCGGTCGAGAGGACGACCTTCGGCGACGGCAGCCCGGCGCACAGGCCTTCGAGCACAGAGTCCGACTCGGAGGTGTACCAGAGGCCCTGGTCCCTGCGGTCGGGCACGTACTCCATCCGCAGCGGCTTGACGGGCAGCGAGCGGACCAGCTCTTCCAGTCGGGACCGGGCGCTGTCCAGCTCCAGGACCGACCAGCTCCGCGCCAGGCCCGAGCGCAACGCCTTCTGGATCATCGGCAGGTGCTTGTAATGGGCGTGCGGCCCCACTCCCACGAGGATCAGGTCGGCGGACATGTCAGGCGCAGACGGAGAGGAGCTGCCGCAGGTCCTCGGTCTCTTCGAAGCCTTCGCGCAGCGCCGCTTCCCAGAGGGCGCGGCTGTGCTGGCCCGAGACGTGGAAGGGCGGGCACGCTCCCATGAGCGCTTCGAGGAGGCTGCGCACGCGGGCTTCGAACACGTCCTGCTCTCCGAAGGCCGCCACGTCGATGCAGAGGAAGAAGTCGGACTTGTTGGGCCGGCCGTCGGGCCAGCGCGTGCCCGCAATCCTGTGGTTGGGCTCGCCCCCCACCAGCGGCCCCGCCAGGGTCGCCAGCAGCAGGTTGACCAGGGTCCCCTTCAGGTTCCCGCCCATGGGGAGGATGCCGCCCTGGAGGATCTCCGAGGGGTCGGCGGTGAGGGCGCCGGCCGCGTCCACACCCACGGGACGGTCGAACCGGGTGCCGCTCTCCAGCCGCTCGAGCACCTCGCCGCGGGAGACCTCCGAGGTGGCGAAGTCGGCGCAGAAGATGGCGCCGTCCCCGAGCGGAAAGGCGTAGGCCAGGGGGTTGGTGCCGAGGAGGCGCTCCCGCGAGCCCGGCGGTGCGACCGCGGGCGACGAGGTCGTGGTCACGAAGCAGAAGACTCCCCCGGCCGCGGCGCGCTCGGCGTAGTGGGTCAGGTAGCCGATGTGGCCCGCGCCGAGCACGGCGGCGCAGCCGATTCCGTAGGATCGGGCGAGCGCGGCGGCCGCGTCCGCGGCTTCCACCGCGATCGGATGACCCAGCGAGCCCTCGGAGCGGAAGACGCGGATCGCCGGGGCCGGCTCGCTCATCGAGCAGGACCGCCGGGGCGACAGCGCCCCCTGGTCCAGGAAGCGGCAGATCTCGGCCACGCGGCGCACGCCCTGGGCCGGATATCCGCGGGCTTCGGCTTCGAGGAGGACGCGGGCCGTGACCCGGCCGTCGGCGGGATCGACGCCGCGGCGCTCCAGCGTCTCCAGGATGTGCTCTTCGAGGACCCGGTACGGGATGCGCCGATGCCGCCAATGCCGCCAATGCCGCCGATGCTGCATGTCAGACGATCTGGCGGTCCGTGAGCCGCAGCAGCTCCGAGACGCTGATCATCTCCTCGTGCCCGGTCACCGAGGTACGGTCCGCCGCGAACCCGTCCAGCAGGCGGCGCATGGCCGTGACCGACGACCTCAGGAGCTGGTTGGCGTAGATGACGACGGAGACGCCGAGCTCGTCGAGCCCGTCCGCGCTCTGGAGACGGTAGGAGGTCGGGAGCAGGATCACGGGAAGCCTGCCCTGCCAGGCTTCCAGGAACTCGAGGGCGCCTGCCGACGATTTCGACGGGCTGCTGAGGAAGAGCGCGTCGGCGCCGGCCTCGGCATAGGCGGATGCCCGCTGGATGGCCGCGGGGAGGGGCTCGCCCGCGGTGAGCGCCTCGGTGCGGGCGATCACGAGGCAGCCGGAGCCGTGGAGCCGCTCCTTGGCCCTGTCGATCTTTTTGCAGAAGCCGGGCACGTCCTCCAGCGGGTGGGCCACGGGGGAGAAGGTGTTGCGCTTGGGGAAGAGCTTGTCCTCGATGCAGACCCCGTCGGCTCCGGCCCGCCGCAGGTCGTCGGCGGCCACCGCGAGGTTGGGCGGGCTGCCGAAACCGGTGCCGCAGTCCACCCAGACGGGGAGAGCGCTGACCCGCCGGATGGTGCGCAGGCAGGCCAGCAGGTCGCCGAGGCCGGCCAGCTCGGTGTCGGGAAGCCCGCAGGCCGCGGAGCAGCAGAGGCCGCTCAGCCAGAGGCCCTCGCCGCCCGCCTCGTCCACCACCGCGGCCGATACGGCGTCGTAGACGCCCCAGAAGTAGCGGGCCATGGGCTACTCGCCGGCCGTGGCCTCCACGCCCTCCGAGGTGCTCGTGGCAGCGACGGGGATATTGCGCAGCAGGAGGCTCGACGACGGGCACTCGTGCGGCGTCAGCCGGTCGCGGTAGTTCTCGATGGAGCGGGACTCGACCCAGTCCCGGGCGAAGTCGAACCCCTCCGCGCCGATGTTGCCGACCACGAGGTCGCCGCTGTGGCCGTCCCCCACTCCATACGAGCAGGCGTACAGGTCGCCGCTCGAGGAGAGATAGCCGGAGGTCATGCCGCAGGTACAGTCCGAGATCCGCCAGTTGCTGCGGTCCTCAAACTCGGCCTCGTCGAAGAAGACCGGCGTCGCCACCTCCAGGTAGGTGGGGACGCGCGAGCTGAGGCGGACCAGGTCGCGCTGCAGGGCGCCGAGGCGCTCGCCCGCGTGGATCATCTTCTCGTGGTTGTCGACGGCCGTGCCGGCCGCGAACATGGGCTTGACCTTGAAGGAGGCGATCGGGATCGAGCCGACGAGCTCGTAGGCGCCGAGGGTCTCGTCGTAGTTGGACTCGTTGATCGTGTAGCGCGCCTGCACCTTGGCGCCGGCCGCGGTCAGATCGGACATGTAGCGCAGCGCGGAGTCGAACACGCCCCGGCGGCCCCGGAAGCGGTCCACGGTCTCGGCGCGGGAGCCGTCCAGGCTGATCTGGACCGTCAGCTTCGAGGGGTCATCGAAGATCCCGACGATGTCCGGCACGGGGATCTGGCCGAAGCCGCCGGTGTTGACCTGTACCCGCAGCTTGCGAAGATTGGCGTGGGCCAGCACCGCCCGCGTCCTCTCCCAGACCGACTTGATGAGGGTCTCGCCGCCGGTGACCGAGATCTTCTCCAGCCCGTGGTTCTCGATCAGTTCGTCGATGAAGGCCCGGATCTGGTCGAGGGTGAGCTCCTTGTCCCCCAGCACCTCCCGGTACTTCATCCGGAAGTCCTCCGGCACGTAGCAGTGCTCACAGTGGAGGTTGCACTGGTAGGAGACGCTGATCCGCATGTGCTCGATGAAGACGTTGTTCTTCATTTTTGCCTCCTCGTCAATTGCGAGTATGCACAGACTGCCATTCAACCGGACCCCTGTCAAGGATAAGGCTCAGCGGAGCCGGGTCACGATCAGCGCGGAGGTGACCGCCGTAGTCCGGACCTCTGCACCCACCACGCGGGGGTTGGCGAAGGCGAGCTCCCGCTTCCGGTCGGTGAGGCCTTCCCAGTGCGCGGGCCAGAGCTCGACGGGCGTGAGGTCGTCCATCACAATCTGGCCTCCCACCTTGACGAGCTCGACGGTGCGGTCCCAGTTCTCGGGCTCCAGGTCCGCGGCGGGCATGGCGTCCATGAAGAGCAGGTCGAACGGTCCCTCCCCGCGCAGGGCCTCGTGCCAGTCGCCGGCGCGGACCTCCACGTCCGGCCGGCCGGCGAAGAGGCGGGCGGCGCCGGCCGCGAGCTTTGGGTCCAGCTCGGCGGAGACGAGACGGGCGCCTCCCGTCAGCCCGCTGGCCAGCCAGGCGGTGCCGACGCCGGCCCCCGCACCCTGCTCGCCGATCAGCCCGCCGGGCTTGCCCGCGGCCAGCGCCTGCAGCAGCCGGCCGACCTGGGGGATGCATGCGGTCGGGGGTCCCTGGTAATCGCCGGGGCAGCCTTCGGGCGCGAGCGGGAAGCCCAGCTCCCGGGCCAGCTCCATGGCCCTCTCCACGATCTGCGGGGCCCGGATCTCGGTGTAGAGTGCTTTCGGCATAATCTTTTTACAGAAGAGTTTGGCGGTTTTCTGGTCGAGGCGCGTAGATCCTGAGTGAGCCGGAGCCTCTTTCTCCCGCTCTTCGGATGGAGCTCCCCGGCGGTCGATCGAGCCGCCGTGGTTTCTGAGAGTCTCCTCGAAGCCGTCACCGAGCCGGCGTTGCCGCGGCAGTGCCGGAGGCTGGTGGCAATCCTCTGAGGTCTATCGTTTCTCTTTCCATATAGGGGCCGGTCCCGCGGGATCGGCCCCCTCTGTCACTCCCCGCGTAGATCACCTCGGAGAGCTCCGGCGCGCTGCTGGAGGCTCCTGGCCTCGTCGTGGAGCCCGAGGTCGAGGTACATCTGCCCGAGGTCTTCGAGCAGGTCGGCCTGCAGCTCCGGCTGCCCGGCCAGCTCGATCTCGACCCGTGCCACGCCGCGGTCCAGGAGCTGCCTGGGCGTGAGCGCCGCGCTCTGCGCGGGCACCTCGAACAGCTCGCGCAGGAACTCCGCCTGCTGGCGCGCGCGGTCCCTCTGCTCCATCAGGTCCGCGGTGTAGACGAGCCCCAGCGCAAGGCCGAGGGCGGCCGCGGCCAGGGCCGCGGTGAACGCCGCCGCGTGGCGCCGGACCAGCTTGCCTGTGCGGTAGGTCCAGGTGTCGGGCCGGGCGCTGATCGTGCGGCCCGCCAGGTAGCGCTCCACGTCGTCGATAAGCTGGGCTACCGAGCCGTAGCGCTTCTCGGGGTCCTTGCGCAGGGCCGTCAGGGTGATGGCGTCGAGGTCGCCGCAGAGCATCCGGCGCAGGCGCCCCGGCGTGGTGCCGCGGGCGCGGGCGATCTCCTCCGCAGCCTTCGGCTCCTGGCCGGGGGCTACGCCGCAGCCCCCCTGGCCGGTTACCTCGCTGGTTACCGCGCTCGATGGCCGGACCGGCTCCCGCTGCGCGATCGCCAGCATGCGCGCGGCGGGATTGCCGTCGCCGAGGTCGTAGGGGAAGCAGCCGGTGAGCAGCAGGTAGAGCAGCAGGCCGAGCTGGTAGACGTCGGAGGCCGTGGTCACCGGGTTGCCCCGCACCTGCTCCGGGCTCGCCCAGGCCGGCGTCATCAGGCGGATCGCGGAGCCGGTCAGCGCGTCGCCGCTCGTGGCCGTGGGGTCGAGCAGCTTGGCGATGCCGAAGTCGAGGAGCTTGGCGTGCCCGTCCGCGGTGACCAGGATGTTCGACGGCTTGATGTCGCGGTGGACGACCAGGTTGCGATGGGCGTCCTCCACGGCGTGCGCCACCTGCAGGAACAGGCGGAGGCGGTCGGGCACGGAGAGCCGCTCCTCGTCGCAGTAGCGCTCGATGGGCCGGCCGTCCACGTACTCCATGACCAGATAGGGGCGGCCGCCGGGGCCGGTGCCGCCGTCGAGCAGGCGGGCGACGCCGGGGTGGCGGGCCTGGGCCAGGATCTGGCGCTCGCGGTCGAAGCGCCGCGCGATATGGCCGGTGGCGATGCCGCTCTGGAGGAGCTTGACGGCCACCTCCTGGCGGAACTGGCCGTCGGCGCGCTCGGCCAGGTAGACCACGGACATGCCGCCGCGGCCGATCTCCCGCACGACGCGGTAGCGGCCGATCGTGGTGCCCGGAGGCACCTCGTCCCCCTTGGTCAGCTCGTCGCGGAAGTTCTCGCCGAAGGAGCCCTGCAGGGCGCCGCCGGACTTGAAGCCGGGGTCCTCAATCTCGGCGGCGTTGAGCAGGCGCTCCACCAGGGCGCGGAGCTGGGTGTCCCCCCCGCAGGCGCGGTCGAGGAACGCGGCGCGCTGCCCCGCCGGCACGTCGAGCGCCTCGTCGAGGATGCGGTCGGCGCGCTGCCAGAGGTCGTTGCTGGAGATCAAGCGGTCGCTCCCGGCGCTCAGGCGCGCAGCTCCTCCTGGAGCCAGGCCCGCGCCTTCATCCAGTCGCGCTGGGCGGTGCGCAGGGAGACGCCCATGGCGGCCGCGGTCTCCTCCTCGGAAAGGCCGGCGAAGAACCGGCACTCGACGATGCGGGCGAGTCGCGGGCTGTGGGCTTCGAGCCGCCCCAGGGCCTGGTCCAGCGACAGGAGGAAGTCGGCCTGGTCGTTGATGGCGATGTGCCCCTCCTCGATCGTGGTCTGGATGGCGCCGCCGCCGCGCTTGGCCGCACCGCGCCGCCGGGCGTAGTCGATGACGACCTGGCGCATGGCCCGCGCCGCCACCCCCAGGAAGTGGGCGCGGCTCTGCCAGTCGACCCGGTTCTGATCGACCATCTTCAGGTAGGACTCGTGGACGAGCACGGTGGTGTCGAGGACCTTGTCCGGGTTGCCCACGCGGTTGAGCTGGCGGCGGGCGACCCGGCGCAGGTCGTCGTAGATCATGGGCAATAGCAGGTCGAAAGCCTCGCGGTCGCCGTTGCCGTAGGCCACGAGCAGCGATGTCACGTCGGCAGGGTTCTCCGGCAAGATGTCTTCTCCACTCTGGAGCGGGCTTGAAGCCGCGCCCAGCCCACGCATTGTACTGCCGATCGGCCGGGACCCTCACCCCGGCAGCTCCAGCACCAGCCGGTAGGCCGTCACGTCGTGCGCGGGGTCGTTCATCACCCCGGCGGTGCCGGCGAAGAGGAGCTTGAACAGCCGCCAGGTCTCCAGGCTGGAGCGGCGGACGATCTCGTCCCGGTTCTCCACCCAGCGCTGGTGGCCATTCTTCGCCCACAGGTGGTAGTTGCGGCGGTCGTCCCAGGCCCCGATCACGTGGACGCGGGCCTCGTCCGCGGCGGCCATCAGCTCGGGCATGTAGACCATGCGGAAGGTACCGGGCCAGACGTACTTGGTGATGAAGCTGGAGGTCCCGAACGGCACCTTGCCCGCGGCGAAGTCCAGGTAGACCCTCCCCCCAGGCTTGAGCAGCTCCTTCAGCCGCCGCATCACCCAGGGGTAGTCGGAGAGGTCCTCGATCACACCCATCATGGAGACGGCGTCGAACTTCCTGTCCGGCCGGAAGGTAAAGAAGTCCTGGTAGAGCACCTCGGCGCTCAGCCCCCGGTCGCGGATGAGCTGCCCGGTGTACCCGAACTGGTCCCTGGAGAGCGTGAGGCCGATGACCGTGAGGCCATGATCCGAGCAGAAGTGGGTGAAGCCGCCCCACCCGCAGCCCACCTCCAGCACGCGCTCCCCCTCCTTCACCCGCATCGAGTCGAGCGCGAACCGGTACTTCGCGAGCGTGCTCTCCTCCAGCGTCTCCGCCCCGGTCTCGTAGATGCCGGGCGTGTAGGCGCGCCAGTCCCGGTCCAGGGCGTAGAGCTGGATGTTGCCGGAGTCGTAGTGCTTGGCGATCCAGGCGGGGTTCAGCCTGGTCCGGCCCAGCAGCAGCGGCTGCAGCCGCCGCCAGGCCTTGATCCAGAGGTTGTCGTCCGACAGCAGGCCGCGGAACCACATGGCCCGGACGATGTCACCCTCGATGTCGAGGTCGCCGCGCACGTAGGCCTCGGCGATCGCGAGCTCGTTCAGGGTGCGCAGGGCCTTCTCGCCGCTGCCGTTGCGGACGTACAGCTCGAACGCCGGATCGCCGTCACCGATCTGTCTCACACTTCCGTTCACCCGCAAGGTGAAGGGACAGGGGATGCCTCCCTTATTGGGGAACAACTGGGGGAACAGGTGGTCCAGGCCGCTCATCTTCGCCTCCCTCCAAAGCACGCCGCGAGGCGAAGACCGAGCAGTCCCACAAGGGGGCGCGGCCCCGTCACGGCAGATAGGATTTCAGATGCTCGTGCAAGGCTACCATAGCCCGCGCGCAGGACAATCTCTAATGGATGGCTAAAAGTCTTTGCGTAGGGAGGGCGCGGGTCTTAAGATACTCGCTCCAAAGGAAAGCCCAGGACCCGGCCAAGTGCAGCCCGAAAGGATAGGACCCTACCGCATCGACGAGCAGATCGGCTCCGGTGGCATGGGGGTCGTCTACCGCGCGTACGACGAGCGCCTGGACCGCTGGGTGGCGGTGAAGCTCATCCAGCCGGGCAGGCACGAGGACAAGGTAGGCCGCGAGCGGCTGCGCCGGGAGGCGCGGGCGAGCGCCCGCCTGAGCCATCCCGCGATCGTCCGCATCTACGACATGGTGCAGACGGACGAGGGGGACGGCATCGTCATGGAGCTGGTGGAGGGCAAGACCCTCGCCCAGATCGTCCGTGAAGGCCCTATGGACCTGGGCCCGGGGCTCGCGCTGGCCCGCGAGATCGCCGCCGCCCTGGCCGAGGCCCATGCCCACGGAGTCGTCCACCGGGACCTCAAGACCGAGAACGTCATCGTCACCCCCTCGGGCCGGCCCAAGATCCTCGACTTCGGCCTGGCCAAGCGGGTGGAGCACGCCGAGGCCGAGGCCGCCCTGACCGTGGACGGCATGGTCCTTGGCACCTGCCGCTCCATGGCGCCCGAGCAGATCGAGGGGCGGCCGATCGATCCGCGGACCGACCTGTTCTCCTTCGGCACCCTGCTCTACGAGACCTTCACCGGCACCTCGCCGTTCTACGACAAGAGCCTGATCGAGACTCTGAAGCGGGTCTGTCTCCACCGCCAGGCGCCGGCCCGAGAGACCAACCCGCGCGTGCCCGAGGAGCTTTCCATCCTCATCGACCTCCTGCTCCAGAAGGACCCGGCGCAGCGGCCCCAGAACGCCCGGGACGTGCTGACGGCCCTGGAGCGGATCGGCGGGGGCTTCGATCCGTCCACCTCCGCAGCCTTCTCCACCGGCGCGACGGGATATCCCAGTTCCAGCGCGGGCAGCAGCGTAACGGAGGTCCGCCCCTCGTACTCGGCTTCCGTGGATGGTCCGCCCACCACGGTCGCCAACCGCCGCGCCAGCGGCGAGCGCCGGCAGGTCACGGTGGTGCGCTGCGGCCTCGTGACCCGCGCCGGCCAGGCCCTCGACCCTGAGGAGCTGCTGGAGCACACGCCCCACCTCCAGGCCCTGGTCTCGGAGACCGTCCAGCGCTTCGAAGGGAACCTGCATCCCTCCCTGGGCGGTGAGCTGCACGCCACCTTCGGCTATCCCCAGGCGCACGAGGACGACGCCCGCCGGGCCGTGCACGCCGCCCTGGAGATCGCGGCCAGGATTGAGAGCACGGGGGGGCCGCCGGTCCGGGTGGGCATCCATACGGGCACGGTGGTCGCGGCCCGGGCAGCCGGCGCCTGGCGGGAGGAGCTGGCCCTGGGAGACCTGCCCAACGTGGCTGGCGCGGTGCAGGGCCTCGGCGGACCCGGCTCCGTGCTGGTGAGCCGCTCCACGTACCGGCTCATCGAGCGCTACTTCGTATGCGAGGAGCTGCCGGCGCCGCAGCCGGCGCGGGTCTGGCGGGTGCTGCAGCCGCGGGATCTCCAGAGCGGCGAGGACGAGACTACGGGCGTCGCGCTGATCCCGCTGGTCGCCCGCGGCCAGGAGCTGGAGCTGATGCTGGAGCGGTGGTCCATGGCCCGGGAAGGCAAGGGTCAGGCGGTCCTCCTGGGGGGCGAGGCCGGCATCGGCAAATCGCGCCTGGTCCGGGAGCTCCGCCGGCAGCTCGCCGCGGACATGCCCGTCTGGCTGGAGCTCCACGGCTCCCCCTATCACCGGAACAGCATCCTCTTCCCCTTCATCGACCTGCTCCGGCGGTGGCTGGACCCGGGTCGGGAGAGCGGACCCCAGGACCTCCTCTCCCTGCTGGAGGACGCGCTCCGGCGCTACGACCTCCCGCTGGACGAGATGGTGCCCCTGTTCGCGGCCCTCCTTTCCATCCCGCTCACCGAGTGCTACGGGCCGCTGGGCCTGAGCCCCGAGGCACAGCGCAAGCGGACGCTGGAGGCCGTGCTCGCCGTGGTGCTGGAGATGGCCGACCGCCGGCCGGTGGTGCTCGCGGTCGAGGACCTCCACTGGATCGACCCGTCGACCATGGAGCTGCTGGGACACATCCTCCAGCAGGGAGCGGCGGCGCGCATCTTCACGGTGCTGACGTACCGCCCGGACTTCCAGCCCCCCTGGGGCCAGCGGTCCTACCTGACGCAGCTCAGCCTGGGGCCGCTCTCGGACCGCCAGATCGAGCAGATGATCGAGCGTCTGGCCGGCGGGCGGCAGCTCCCGGCCCCGGTGCTGGCGCAGATCCTCGAAAAGGCGGACGGCGTCCCCCTGGTCATCGAGGAGATGGTCAAGATGGTGCTGGAGTCCGGTCTGTCAGAGGAGTCGGGATCGGGCCCAATCCTTCGGCCGCTGGAGATCCCGGCCACCCTGCGCGACTCGCTGATGGCGCGCCTGGACCGGCTGGGGTCGGCCAAGGAGGTGGCCCAGCTCGCGGCCACGCTGGGCCGGGAGTTCTCCCACGATCTCCTGGTGGCTGTGGCCCCCTGGGATGAGGTCTACCTGGAGCGCGAGCTGGCCCGCCTGGTGGATGCCGAGCTCCTCTACCGCCGGGGCCTGCCGCCGCGCGCCCGTTACCTGTTCAAGCACGGCCTGATCCAGGACGCGGCCTACGAGTCGCTGCTGCGCAGCCACCGGCAGGAGTTCCACCAGCGGATCGCCGAGGCGATGGAGCGGAAGTTCCCGCAGATCGCCGAGGGCCAGCCCGAGCTGGTAGCCCACCACTACACGGGCGCGGGCAAGGTGCCGGAGGCCCTGGGCTGGTGGTACCGGGCGGGCGAGAAAGCGTTGCGCGGCTCGGGCCACAAGGAGGCGGTCGGCCACCTCACCCGCGCCCTGGAGCTGCTGGAGTCGCTGCCGGAGAGCCCCGAGCGGGACCAGAGCGAGATCGGCCTGCGGGTGTCGCTCGGCGTAGCCGCGGGCTCGGCCATGAGCTTCGCGGAGCCCGACGTCCAGCGCGCCTTCGAGCGCGCCCGCGACCTCTGCCGCCGGGCCGGCCAGACGCCGCAGCTCTTCCCGGCGCTGCGCGGGCTCTATATCTTCTACGTGCTCACGGGCAGGCCGCGGACGGCGAGGGAGACGGCACAGCAGCTCCTCCGTCTCGCCGAGGCCGAGGAGAACCCGGTGAAGCTCCTGAGCAGCCACCAGGCCATGGGCTTCACCGCGATGGTCCTAGGGGATCTGCCGCAGGCCCGCATCTATCTGGAGAAGGGGCTCACGTTCTACGACCTGGAGCGCGCCCGCTCGGCACCGATCCTGGCGGGTCCCCAGCCCGGAGTGGAGTGCCTGGGCAACCTCTCCTGGGTGCTCTGGTTCCTCGGCTATCCCGACCAGGCCGTGGAACGCAGCGCCGAGATGCTGGCCATGGCCCGGGAGCTGGGCCAGCCCTTCTCCATCGCCTGCGCGCTCTTCTTCGCGGGCGAGCTGCGCGCCTTCCGCCGCGAGCCCGAGGCGCTGCGCGGGATCAACGACGAGCTACTGGAGCTGTCGTCGAAGCAGGAGTATCCCTACTGGCGCATCATGGGGACAGCCCAGCGGGGCTGGCTGCGAGCGCAGGAGGGCCGCGCCGAAGAGGCAGTGGCGGACATCCGCGCCGGCTCCCAGTTCGGAGGCCTCCGGCGCGACCCGCACGTGTTCGCCTTCCTGGCCGAGGCCTACCGCTCGCAGAAGAAGACCGCCGAGGCCCTGGCCGCCCTCGACGGCTCCGTCGACATGGTGGACGCCGGCCAGACGCTCTACCAGGCCGAGCTCCATCGCCTGCGCGGGGAGCTGCTGGCCGACCAGGGCGCGCCGGACGAGGACGTCCTGGACCAGCTCGCCTGCGCCCTCGGGGTAGCCCGTCAGCAGAGTTCCCGCGCCCTGGAGCTGCGCGCCGCCACCAGCCTCGCCCGCCACTGGGCCGCCAGGGGGAAGAAGGAGGAAGCGCGCGAGGTTCTGGAGCCGGTCTACGCGGCGTTCACGGAGGGGTTGGATACGCCGGATCTGCGGGAGGCGCGGGAGGTGCTGGGCACGCTGGCCTAGTCCTCGTGCCCGCCCACGCTTCGGTCGGACGGGACCAGGTCCACGGCGCGGCTGGCTAGGATCGCCGGCAGGTCCTCTTCGGTGGCGAAGAGCGGCGGGGCCACCGGGGGACGGGCGCCCGCGCCGTCCCCCGGACGGCCGAAGTTCACGATCTGGTTCCAGACACGGTCCAGCTTGTCGCCGAAGATCACCAGGAGGTCGCCCGGCCGGGCCTCCTCCAGGGCGCGCTGCACGGCCTCCTCCTCGAAGAAGATTCCGTCGGCGATCCGTTCGGCCGGGAAGCCGGCAGCCACGAGACCCCCGCGGAGCATCTCCCCCACCACGCCGGGCTTGCGCCCGCGGAGGTTGTCGTCCTCCCGCAGCAGGATCAGATCGAAGGCTGGGGCCGCGGCCTGGGCCAGCTCGAGGATGTCCTCGTCCCGGCGGTCGCCGGGGGCGGACAGCACCCCGATCCGGCGGCCGTGCACCGACAGCTCGCGCACGGTCTGGGCCATGGCCCGCATGCCGTGGGCGTTGTGAGCGTAGTCCAGCAGCACCCGGAAGGGGTGCTCGTTGTAGAAGTTCATGCGGCCCGGAGTCTGGAAGAAGTCGGTGGTGAACGTCCGCAGCCCCTGGCGGATGTTGTCCAGGCTGATCCCCAGGGCATGGGCGATGGCCGCGGCGAACATGGCGTTCTGGATGTTGTGGATGGCGTGGCCGTCGATCGTGGCCGGGATCTGCCGCGCCCAGAGCAGGGGGATCTGCTCTTCCCCCTCGTAGAGCACGATCATCCGGCCGTTCAGCCCCTCCTCCAGGGCCACGGCCCGGCCCTTGTTGCGGATGTGCTTCCTGACCAGCTCGTTCTCTCGGTGCAGGGTCACGTAGATGGGCTGGCCCGGGCTGTGCCCGGCCATGGGCGCCACCCGCGGATCGTCGGCGTTGAGCACACAGAAGTTCTGCGCCACCTCGACCACCACCCGCTTGATCTCCGCCAGCTCGTCCAGGTCGTTGACCCCGCCCATGCCCAGGTGGTCCGAGGCCACGTTGAGGACCGCGCCCACGGCGCACCTGCGCCAGCCGAGGCCGGCGCGCACGATGCCGCCCCGGGCCGTCTCCAGCACGGCGGCGTCCACGGACGGATCGCGCAGCACCAGGTGGCTCGCCCACGGGCCGGTCATGTCCCCCTTCACGGTCAGGTTGCCGTCGATGTAGACCCCGTCGCTCGTGGTCATGCCCACGGTGAAGCCCGAGAGCTTGAGGATGTGCCCGACCATGCGCGTCGTGGTGGTCTTGCCGTTGGTGCCCGTGATGGCGGCGATGGGGATGCGGTACGGCGTGCCCTTGGGGAAGAGCATGTCGATCACCGGGCCGGCCACGTCGCGGGACGTGCCCTCGGTGGGCGCCACGTGCATGCGGAAGCCGGGCGCGGCGTTGATCTCCACGATGCCGCCGCCGACCTCCTTGTAACTCCGGCTGATATCCGGCGAGATGAAGTCCACGCCGCCCACGTCCAGGCCCACGGCCTTCACGGCCCTTTCGGCCATGATCCGGTTGTCGTAGTGGAGGACGTCCGTGCGGTCGATCGCCGTACCGCCCGTGGAGAGGTTGCCGGTCGAGCGGAGGTAGAAGACCTGCCCCTCGGGGAGCACCGAGTCCAGGGTCAGGCCGGCCTGCTCCAGCAACCGCTCGGCCTGGGAATCCGCCTCCAGGCGGGTGAGGACCTTCTCGTGGCCCACGCCGCGCCGGGGGTCGGTGTTGACCGTCTCGATGAGCTGCCCGATCGTGTGGACGCCGTCCCCCACCACGCGGCCGGGGACGCGCTCCGACACGGCGAAGACCTTGCCGCTGACCACCAGGATGCGGTAGTCCTGCCCCTCCAGGAAGGTTTCGACGATCACCACGGACGAGCGGTCGTAGGCCTCGTCGAACGCGGCCCGCACCTGCTCCCGGGTCTTCAGGTTGATCGACACGCCGCGCCCGTGGTTGCCGTCGAGCGGCTTCACGACCACCGGGAAACCGAGCTCCTCGGCGGCCTCGATAGCGCCTTCGACCGTGCGCACCCGGTGCTGGCGCGGGACCGGCAGCCCGAGGTCGTGGAGGATCTGGTTAGTCAGCCGCTTGTCCGAGGCGATCTCGACCGCGATGTGCCGGGTCTCGCTGGTGACCGTGGCCTGGATGCGGCGCTGGTACCTGCCGTGGCCGAGTTGGACGAGCGAGCGGTCGTTGAGCCGGATCCACGGGATGTCCCGCTCTTCTGCGGCGCGGACCAGCGAGGCCGTGGACGGCCCGAAGGCGCGGCGCTGGGCCAGGCGCACCAGGGACTCCAGCTCGGTCCGGTAGTCGAGCTCCGACGGGTCGTACGCCTCGCGCTCGGGCGGCAGGAGGTGGCGGATCAGGCGCAGGGCCAGATCGGCGGCCTCCAGGCCCACGGTCTCCTCGTCGAAGCTGAAGACGACCCAGTATTGGCCCTTGGGGAGGTCGCGGCTTCGCGTCTTGCCATAGGAGACCGGCGTGCCGGCCAGGCACTGGAGCTCGAGGGCCACGTGCTCCAGCACGTGTCCGAGCCAGGTCCCCTCGTCCTCGGTCATGCGGCGCACGAAGCCGCCCGGCTCCGCGTAGGAGCAGGTGTGCTCCTGGAGCGTGGGCATCAGCTCCAGGAGACGATCCACGAACCCGGGGAGCCTGTTGGTCGGGTAGTCCTCCAGCTCGCCCAGGTCGACCTTCAGCCGGATGACCTTGCGCAGGGCGTAGAGGTTGGGGCCGCGGTAGACGCGGGTGTCGAGAATCTTCATCGGACGACCTCTGCCGTCTCCTCCTCCTGAAGTAACGGCCTTTCGGACAGGGGCGGCAAACCGGTTCTGCTCCGCAGATCATAACGGCAGCCGGACGTCAGGAAGTCGAGCTTGAGGCCGAGCATGGCCAGCGCCTGGCCGCGGCGCACCTCGGGGCTGTCCGTATAGCGGAACGTCGAGGCATCCAGGACGGTCACGGCGCCGCTGCCGATCACGCGCAGGACGCCGCCGTCGATCATCGCGGCCGTGTCCTCGTCGACTCCGATGCCGAGCGGCCCGGGGTTGTAGGACAGGGCCGTGACCAGGCGGCCGAGGCGGTCGCGCTGCCGGAAGTGCTGGTCGATGACGAGCTCCGGGGCGAGCCCCAGGCCCTGGGCCATCTGGACCAGGCGGCGGCGCGGCGTGCCGCCGCTGTCGCCCATGGCGATCATGTGCTCGGAGAGGACCGCCGCGCCCGCGCTGGTGCCGGCCACGACCATGCCCTCGGCGTGGCGGCGGCGGATCGTATCCGCGAGGGCGGTGCCGCCGAGGGCGGCGGAGATGCGGAGCTGGCTGCCGCCGGTGATGAACAGGCCGCTGGCGAACTCCAGGAGGTCGAGCATGCCGGAGCCGGAGGCGTCACCCTGGAGGGCGTCCTCGCGGCTGCGCACGCGCAGGACCTCCACGGTATCGGCGTGCAGCGACTCGAAGACGGAGACGTAGCGGTCGCCCGTCTCGGCCAGCTCGGATGCCGTGGCCATCACCACGAGGTTCGCGTCCGGCCCGCCGGCCGCTTCCACGAAGGCGCGCAGGATCACCCGCTCGCGGATCTTGTCCTCCGCGCCGCCGATCGCCATCAGGAGCCCCGGCCGTGCCTGTCCTGTCTGCAGACCTGCCGGAGCCGAAAAGATCGCCATGTACAGTCCCCTTCCTCGCGTATGCGCCCTCGCACACGCCGGACACGATTAAACTCCGCCCATGTAGGCATGGAGATCGTAGCATGACCCCTCCTCTGATAGGCTTCCGGCAAGCAGCGTCAGCTCGGAGATCTGGATGAAGCTTCTCGACTCGCGCCGGTTGACCGGCCCCAACCTGCTCTGGGACCTGGAGGGGGCGGTCCTCGACGTGGCCCTCTCCGACGAGGAGTCCGGGCCGGTCACCGAGGCGTGGGTCCGCCAGGCGGGCCGCATCCTGGAGGCCGCGGGATGGGGGGCCGAGGAGCTGTGCGTCCGCCGCTTCCCCGGCGGGGCCAACCTGGCCCTGTCCGCGCAGATCGACCGCCTGTACACCGCGACCGAGATCAACGAGTGGGCCTGGGAGGCCGCGCTGGCGGCGGTCGAGCCCTCCGATGCGGAGGTGGCCGCAGTGGCCGTCCGGCTGCGGGAAGCCACCGAGCGGGAGCGCCATCCCGCCCTGCTCGCGCTGCGCGACGCCGCGGGCCGCCGCCGCATCTCCCTTCTCTGGGACGCCGACTACGTCACGCTCGGCCTCGGCTGCGGCTCCCTCACCTGGAGGATGGACGACCTGCCCACCCCGCGCGAGGTCCCCTGGAACCAGGTGAGCGACATCCCCGTGGTCCTGGTGACCGGGACCAACGGCAAGACCACCACCGTGCGCCTGCTGGCGGCGATGGTCCGTGCCGCCGGAGCCATGCCCGGCACCACCACCACCGACCGGGTGGAGGTCGGCGGAGAGGTCCTCGACGAGGGCGACTGCTCCGGTCCCGGCGGTGCCCGCACCCTGCTGCGCGACCGCCGCGTCGAGGTGGCCATCCTGGAGACCGCCCGCGGCGGCATCCTGCGGCGCGGGCTCGGCGTGCGCCGCGCCGACGCCGCCGCGGTGACCAACGTGGCCGCCGACCACCTGGGCGAGTTCGGGGTCAACGACCTCGCCGCCCTCGCCGAGACCAAGCTGGTGGCCGCCCGCGCCGTCAGGCCCCAGGGCCGCGTCGTGCTCAACGCGGACGACCCCGAGCTCGTGGCCCGGACCTGCCGCTTCGGAGCCCCTGTGGTCTGGTTCTCCATCGATCCCGACCGCCCCGGCTTCGACGACCTGCTCGTGGCCGGCAGCGCGGGCTGCACGCTGGAAGAGGGCGAGCTGGTGCGCTACGGCGAGCAGCGGCGCCAGATGATCATCCGGGTGGACGAGGTGCCCATCACCTTTGGCGGAGCCGCCCGGCACAACGTGGCGAACGCTCTGGCCGCCATCGGGCTGGCAGGGGCCATCAGCCTGCCGCTGGACGCCATGGCCGACGGGCTGCGCGGCTTCCGGAGCACGCCCGAGGACAATCCTGGAAGAGGAAACCTGCTGGAGGTCAACGGCGCCCGCGTCCTGGTCGACTATGCCCACAACCCGCACGGCCTGGCCGCGCTGCTCAGGTTCGCCGCCGCGCTGCCGGCCCAGCGCCGGCTCATCGTCCTCGGCCAGGCCGGGGACCGTGAAGAGGCCGACATCCGCGAGCTGGCGCGGGCGGCGTGGGCCATCCGGCCCGACATGGTCGTCATCAAGGAACTGCCGGAGATGCTGCGCGGCCGGCAGCCCGGCGAGGTCCCGGCGATCCTGGAGGACGAGCTGCTCCGCCTGGGCGCATCGTCCGCCCAGCTTGTCCGCGCCGAGGACGATCCCGACGCGGTCCGCAAGGCGCTCGCCTGGTCGCGGCCGGGCGACCTGCTGCTGCTCCTGGTCCACTCGCGGCGCCAGGAGGCGCTGGAGGTGCTGGAGCGGGCGCTGTTGGTTACCTGACCAGCAGCTCCTCGCGGACCGGCGCTTCCTTGCGGGCCGTCTCGTCGCGCTCCGTGACCTGGCTGCGGAAGCTCACGATCAGCTCCCAGACGCGCTCCAGCTTCTCGCCGAAGATGACCACGAGGTCGCCGGCCCGTGCCATCTCCAGCGCCTGGAGGGTCGCCGTCTCCTCCTTGTGGATCTCCGGGCAGATCCGCTCGGACGCGAAGCCGGCGGAGAGCAGCCCCTTGCGGAGCAGCTCGCCGGTCTGGCCCTGGGACCGTCCCCGGAGATCGCCGTCCTCCTTGCAGAAGACGTAGTCGAAGGCGGGAGCCGCGGCCGCGGCCAGGGCGACGACGTCCTCGTCCCGGCGGTCGCCCGGCGAGGCGATCACCCCGATGCGCCGGCCCGAGACCGCCAGCTCCCGCACCGTGCGCGCCACCAGCTCCATGGCCGGAGCGTTGTGGGCGTAGTCGAGCATCACCTTGAACGGGTGGCCGGTGTAGAGGTTGAGCCGTCCCGGCGCCTGGGCGAAGTCGGTAGTGAACGTCCGCAGCCCGTCGCGGATCAGGCTCGGGCTCACCCCCATGCCGCTGGCGATCGCGGCGGCGAACATCGCGTTGTGGACGTTGTGCACCGCGTGCCCCTCCAGCGAGGCCGGGATCTGGTGCGCGCAGAGCAGAGGGATCTTGTCCTCCCCCTGGTAGAGGGTAAGCACGGCGCCATTGAGCCCCTCCTCCAGCACCACCGCCCGCCTGCGTTCCCGGATGTGGCGCCGCACCAGCTCGCTCCGGCAGTCCGTGGTCACGTAGATCGGCTCGGCCCGGCTGTGCTCGGCCATGGCCGCCACGCGGGGGTCATCGGCGTTCAGAATGCAGAAGTCCTGCGCCACCTCCGCGACGATCTGCTTGACCTTGGCCAGATCGTCGAGGGTGGAGATGCCGCCCAATCCCAGGTGGTCGGAGGCCACGTTGAGCACTGCGCCGACGCTGCACTTGCGCCAGCCGAGCCCCGAGCGCACGAGGCCCCCCCGCGCCGTCTCCAGCACCGCCGCGTCCACCCGCGGATCGCGCAGCACGAGCTGGCTCGACCACGGGCCGGTCATGTCCCCGCGCACGGTCAGGGCGCCGTCGATGTACACGCCGTCCGTGGTGGCCATGCCCACGGTGTGCCCGGCGAGCTTGAGGATGTGGCCCACCATGCGCGTCGTGGTCGTCTTGCCGTTGGTGCCGGTGATGGCCGCGATGGGGATGCGGCAGGGCGTCCCTTCCGGGAAGAGCATGTCGATGACCGGGCCGGCCACGTCCCGCGGCGTCCCTTCCGTAGGAGCTACGTGCATGCGGAAGCCGGGCGCGGCGTTGATCTCCACGATCGCCCCGCCCACGTCCTTGTAGCTGCGCGTGATGTCCGGGCAGAGGAAATCCACGCCGGCCACGTCCAGACCGATGGCCTGCACGGCCCGCTCTGCCATGAGCCGGTTGTCTTCGTGGGTGTCTTCGGTCCTGTCGATGGCCGTGCCGCCGGTGGAGAGGTTGCCGGTGGAGCGCAGCCAGACGTTGCGTCCCTCCTCGGGCACGGACCCGGGGCTGAGCCCCTCGCGCTCCAGGCAGCGCCGAGCCTGGGCATCGATCTCGATGCGCGTGAGCACCTTCTCGTGGCCCACACCGCGCCGCGGGTCGAGATTGACGGTCTCCACCAGCTCGGCCACGGTGTGGCGACCGTCGCCGGTCACGTGGCCGGGGACCCTCTGCGCCACCGCCACCACCCGGCCGTTCACCACCAGGATGCGGTAGTCGTTGCCCGGCTGGCAGGCCTCGATCAACACGCGCCCGGAGTGCTCCCGGGCCTGCTCGAACGCGGCGCGCACCTGCTCCGGGTTCTTGATGTCGATGGCCACGCCGCGGCCGTGGTTGCCGTCGAGCGGCTTCACCACCACGGGGAAGCCGATGTTCCCGGCCTCCTCCACGGCTTCATCCACATCGTCCACGATCACCTGCCGGGGGACTGGCAGGCCCAGATCCTCCAGGATGCGGTGGGTCAGCCGCTTGTCCGACGCGATCTCCGTGGCGATCTGCCGGGTCTCGCTGGTGATGCTGGCCTGGATGCGGCGCTGGTACTTGCCGTGTCCGAGCTGGACGAGCGAGCGGTCGTTGAGCCGGATCCAGGGGATGCCCCGGTCTTCCGCGGCGCGGACCAGGGCGGCGGTGGTAGGCCCGAGGGCGCGGCGCTGGGCCAGGCGGATCAGGTGCTCGAGCTCCTGCCGGAACTCGAACGGCGACGGGTCGTGGGCCTCGCGCTCCGGCGGCAGCAGGTGGCGGATCAGGCGCAGCGCCAGCCGGCCCGCCTCCAGCCCGACGGCCTCCTCCACAAAGCTGTACACCACGTAGTACTGGCCTTTCGGGAGCTCTTCCTGGCGCGTCTTGCCGAAGGTAACCACGGTGCCGGCCAGGCACTGGAGCTCGATGGCCAGGTGCTCCAGGACATGGCCGAGCCAGGTGCCCTCGTCCTCCTTCATCCTCTCGATGAACCCGCCCGGTACGCCGAGGCCGCACGTGTGCTCCTCCAGGGTGGGGACGAGGTTCAGCAGCCGCCCGGGGAATCCGGGCAGCTTGACCGTGGGGTATTGCTCCAGCTCGCCCAAGTCGATCTTGAGGCGGATCATGGGCCAGAGCGCGTAGAGGTTGGGGCCGCGGTAGACCCGAGTTTCCAGGATTTCCATGGAGTGCTCTTCCTAGAGGTTTTTATCGAGGGAAACTCATTCTTGAAGAGCATGAGCAACGACCATGCCAGTTGATCCCGGTCTACTCCCCGTCCCGCATCCCCACCGGCACCGGGTCGGCCGGCGCCTCCTCGACGACTGCCGGCTCCATGAGCGGGTCGATGCGCATGGAGGACTGGGGCGCGATGCCCACGCGGCGGCGCAGGTCGTAGCGGCAGCCGGAGGTCAGGAAGTCGAGCTTGAGGCCGAGCATGGCCAGAGGCTGGCCGCGCTGCACCGCGTAGCTGTCGGTATAGCGCAGGCCCGAGGCGTCGATGACGGTCACGCCGCCCGCCCCGAGGACGTTCATGACGCCGCCGGCCTCGATGACCGCGGCCGTGTCCTCGTCGATGCCGAGGCCCAGGGGCTCGGGGTTGTAGGAGAGGGCCGTGAGCAGCCGGCCGAGGCGGTCGCGGCGCCGGAAGTGCTGGTCGATGACGAGGTTCGGAGCGAGACCCAGCCCCTTGGCGAGATGCACGAGGCGCCGCCGCGGGCTGGACCCGCTGTCCCCCAGGGCGATCATGTGCTCGGCGAGCAGGCCCGCGCCGGCGCTGGTGCCGGCCACCACCATGCCCTCCTGGTGCCGGCGCCGGATGGCCTCGGCCAGCGCCGTCCCGCCCAGGGCCGAGGAGAACTTGAGCTGGCTGCCGCCGGTGATGAACAGGCCGGTGGCGTACTCCAGGAGGTCCAGGTGGTCCTGGCCCGCGTTGAGGGCGTCCTCCCGGTTGTCGATCTTGAGCACTTCGACCGTCTCGGCCCGCAGGGCGAAGAACAGCTCGGCATAGCGCTCGCCGGTTTCCGGCACCTCGGACGCGGTCGCCAGGACCACGAGGTTGGCGTCCGGCCCTCCGGCCGCCTCCAGGAAGTACCGCAGGATTACACGCTCGCGCGTCTTGTCCTCGGCGCCGCCGATGGCGATCAGCAGGCCGGGGTGCGTCAGGTGGGGCGAGGGTAGGGTTTCCATATGCTTTCTCCTATGGCAAACCCGATGCCAGGCCGATGGTAGGCTCCGCCTCTCCGGAGGAAATCCCATGAGCCTCGCATCCCGGCTGCTGGCCGTCTTCCTTCTCCTCGCCGCCGGCCGCCTCGCCGCCGCCCGGCTCGACAGCGTCGTCCTCGAGCGGCTGCCGAACGGCCTGACCGTGATGGTGCTGGAGGACCCCACGCTGCCGGTCGTCAGCACGCAGGTCCTCTACAAAGCCGGAGGCCGCAACGAGCACACCGGGGCCACGGGGGTCGCCCACTTCCTGGAGCACATGGCCTTCCGCGCCACGGAACGTTTCCCGGACACGGACGTGGTCAGCCGCATCTACGCCGTGGGCGGCGAATGGCACGCCTACACCTGGATCGACCAGACCACCTACTTCGAGACCGTCCCGCGGGAGCACCTGCCGCTCGTCCTCGACATCCAGGCCGACCGCATGAGCCGGCTGCTCCTGCCGCCGGCCGAGATGGAGGCCGAGCGCGGCGCGGTCCTCACCGAGCTGCATGGCTACGAGAACGACCCGGCTAGCGTGCTCCATGACGCCGTGGCCGCCGTTTCATTCACTCAACACCCCTACCGCCAGAACGTCATCGGCTGGACGAGCGACGTCGAGCGGATCACCCATGGAGATGTGGCCGCTTTCTACCGCCGCCACTACAACCCGGCCAACGCGGTGCTGGCGATCGCCGGGGACGTGAAGGCGTCCGAGGCGCTCGCGCTCGTGCGCCGGGCCTTTGGTGGCATCCCGGCAGGAGAGGCGACTCCCCTCCCCCACACGGAAGAGCCTCCCCAGCAGGGGGAGCGCCGGGTGGACCTCCCGGGCGGCCTCCCCGGCGGCGGAACCGGGCGCTGGTTCCAGATCGCGTACCGGGCGCCGGCCGCGTCCGACCCCGACCTCCCCGCCTTCCTCCTGATCCAGGCGCTTCTTACGGGATCGTCCGGCGCCAGCTTCCTCCAGGACGGTGATCCCTTCCCCGCCCGTCCCGGCTCGCGGCTGCACGGAGTAGGAGAGGAGATCGCCTCGGCCTTCTCTCCCACGGCGCAGCCCTACCTCTTCAGCCTGCGGGGGCGCGGCGGCCCGGAGGTCGAGCAGGAGATCGAGGAGAGGATCGCGGCGCTCCGGGATCGTCCCGTTCCCGCCGGGGAGCTCGACCGGACGCGGCGGTCCCTGCTGACCGAGCTGGAGCTGGACGCGGAGAGCACCGAGGACGCCGCCCACCAGATGGCCTTCTACGAAGGGATCGGCGCCTTCGGAGTCCTCCAGCGCCTGCCCGGCCTGATCGCAGCGGTCACGCCCGAGGACGTGCGGCGCGCCGCCGCCTCCCGCCTGCAGCCCTACCAGCGCACGATCGGCTGGGTCCATCCGGTTCCACCGCCCAAGCCCGTCGCCTCCGCATCCCCGGCCGTCCCCGAGGACAGGCCCCTGGCCGCTCCGGTCCCGGCCCCGCCTTCCGCGCCGCGGGTGAAGGTTCTTCCGAACGGGATCGCCCTGATCGTGCGCCGCGTGCCCCGGGTGCCCGCGGGATATCTGCGGGTGGTGACCCAGGGGAACGGCCTCGGCTTCCCGGAGACTGGACTGAACGTGGCGGCTGACGAGCCCCTCTGGCGCCACACCTCGCTGGGTCTCCGGTTCCGGGTCGGAGAGCTGGACGGCGCGATCGTGGAGATCCGGAAGGCGCTGGAATCCGCTGTCCCTGAGCCCATCGAGGAGCCCGACGATCCAGAAGCCCTCCTGGAGAGGACCCTGCGCGGCGCGCTGGGGATCGAGCCGGTCTCCGGCGGCTCACCCGTAGCCGTCGTAGCCATGGGAGACTTCAATGAGGACGAGGCGCTGCGTCTCCTGGAGTCCGCCTTCTCCAGCCTCCCCCGGCGCCGGCCCCTCCCCAGGGCCACACTCAAGGTCAAGCAGCCCAAGGCGTGGATAGCGCTCCCGGGCAAGGCCCAGTCCCAGATCGGCTACGCCGTGCCGGTCCCCTCCTCGCCTCTGGCCTGGCGCATGCTCCTCTACGTGATGGCCCACGACTACGAGGGGAGGCTCGGCAAGGAGCTGATCTCCCGGCGCGGCCTCGCCTACTACCTCGGGACCCGCCATCACACGGACGGCCAGGCCGGCTGGCTCTCCATCACCACCGGAGTGAACCCCGACAAGCTGGACGAGGCCCGCGCCCTCTTCTTCGGAGGCCTCGACGCCCTTCTCCAACATCCGCCCACCGAGGCCGAGGTCGAAGAGGCCCGCCAGCACCTGATCGGCCGCCGCCTCACCGCCCCCATGAGCAATGAGGAGATGTCCGCAGCCTACGCCCGCGAATGGATCGAGCGTGGACGGCTGCTCACGGATGCGGAGTGGGAGCGGGAGGTGCGGGCGGTGACGCGGGAAGAGATCCTGGAGATCGTACCGGCATTCCTGGCGGGGGTGAGGGGGACGGTGGATGTGCGACCTACGGCACCCTGATAGACTCCCGATGAGGAGTTTCTATGAGTGTCAAGACCGTACCGTCAGACCGGCTGGAGGCCGAGATCTTCGAACATCTGGACCTCGCATCGGGAGATGCCCTGGTCCTGATCGAGGGGAGCGACTTCGTCCTGGTAAAGCGCGCCACGGTACCGGCGCTGGTGGAGAGGTTCGAGAAGCTTGCGTCTGAGACGCGAGAGCACTTCGAGGAGCTTGGAATCGAGCCGGAAGAGGTCGAGCGGGCGGTGAGATGGGCGAGAGACTCGTCCTAGACACGAACGTTCTCGTCTCCAAGGCATCCCCATTCTCCGTCCACAGGAGTTCCTGAACCGTAGTCACCGGACCGACTGACACCTCGGCCGCCTGCTCACGGGCCTCTCCCGGCCACCCGGGAGAGGGGCCGGGGGTGAGGGCGGGCTCGCAGCGGACCCTCTGCGGTACCTTTGAGGCATGAGCATCTCCACGCCCCACCTGATCGACGCCCTGTTCGACGGCTCGAAGACTGCCGAGGAGAGCCCATCCCCCGCGCATGGCGAGCTGACGCGGACCGCGCTCTCGGTCGAGGCGGGACGCCTGCGCGACGGCCTTGGACTGCCGGTCCGCCTGCTGCCCATGCCCCGCGAGGGGACCCGCGAGGCGCTGCGGGAGTACACGCTCAGCTTGAACCAGATCATCGCGGGCGAGGTGTCGCACCCGCGGGTCTGGTCGTTCGTCCAGCACCACCTGCCCGCGGAGAGGGCAGCCGGGTTCGAGCCGCTGTTCAAGGCGCAGTTCCACTCCCTCTGGACGCCGGAGGAGCTGCGCGAGGTGGGCGAGGGGCTGCACGAGCAGTGGCGCCGGCGCGCGGGCCGGCAGGCGCGCTGGTCCCCGGCGTGGCGCACGATCCGCCAGGACCGCGACGTCTCCGAGGTCTGGCGCTCGCTGGAGGCCGGCGACTTCGACGTCAGCGGCCGGGGAAGGGACTACACGGCGGGCATGCAGTACTTCCAGGCGGCGCGGGCCTTCGGCATCGAGTGCCTGCTGGAGCTGCTCGGACTGCACGCCAACCGCGGCGGTATCTACCTCGATGTGCTCGGCGGCGACGGCTACATCACCCGGATCCTCGAAGCCACGCGCAAGATGCGGGAGAAGCGGCTGCTCGTCCTGCCCGTGACCCACACGCGGCTCGATCCGGGCGAGCGCGTGGAGACGTCGCCCCTGGAGATCCTCCTCCGCCGCGTGCTGGAGACGGTCGAAGGCGTGCTCGTGCTGCTGGTCACGCCGCCCGCGGGCGACGGCGCCGCGATCGGGGCGCGCCTCCTGGGCATGCACACCTCCGGAGTCGCGGTGGGCGATCCGTTCGAGCTGCCGGAGCGGGAGCTGGCCGCGCTGCTCGCCGAGCGCTCCGTGGCGTGGCTCGGCGGCCATCCTGTGGCGACTGGATTGGCCGCCATCCTGCGGCGCGTCGCGGACCATCTCACCGCCAGCGCCGGGCCGGGGCACCCGCCGCTGATGATCTCCAACGACATCTCCTCGCACATGTTCCTCTCGGCCGGGCTCTGGGGCTTCCCCACCCGCGAGGACGCCCGCCTGCTGCCGCGCACCTTTCACGAAAGCTCGCTCGACGGCGTGCTCTTCGCCTACGGCACCCACCACGTCACCGGTCTGGACCAGGCCGTCCGTGCCTCGCTCGACGTGCTCCGGCCGGGCGGCCGCATCGTGGTCCACGACTTCCTGGACGAGGGGCAGGTGGGCCGCTGGTTCCACGAGATCGTGGACCGGAACAGCCGCACCGGCCACGACTTCCCCCACCTCGGTCCGGTCCAGCTCGCAGTGTCGCTCTACCTGGCCGGCTTCCGCGACGTGGAGCTGTACGAAATGGAGGACCCCTTCGTCTTCTCCGTGCCCGAGCCGAGCCCGTCCACGGCCCGCCACGTGGCTTTTACCTACCTGCTCGGGATGTACGGCATGACGGAGAGCTTCGGCGGCCGGCTCGACCGCTTCGAGGAGCTCATCCGCGAGATCCTCTCCTACCCGGAGATCGGTAACGAGCCGTCGTTCGGGGACGACCTAGTCTACGTCCCGCGCCGCGCCGTGGTGGTGAGCGCCCGGCGGCCGGAGGATGGTCCCTGGGCGCCGCTCGGCGAGGGTGACGTCGCCCTGGTGCGGCGGCTCACCGAGCTGCTGCGGGACGAGCCGGAGTCGCTCCCGGCCGTCCGCCAGGCGCCGCCCGAGGTGTCCCTCGCCTGGCTCGCTTCAGACGGTTCGCGCTGGGGCGTGACGCCGGACACTCGCAGGCAGTGGCTGTCCTGGGTTTCCTATGGCCCGTTCGCGGGGAGCCGGTAATGCCGGCAGGATGCCGGCGCTCCCAGGGAAAGCCTCAGCCCCCGGCCGCCACCTGCCGCCGCACCTCCTCGACATGCTGATCGACCTGCGCCTGCAGCCCGTCGAGCGCGACGTTCCACTCCGCGAGCGTCCGCTGGAGCGGCTCGAACTCGGGGCGCGCCAACAGCTCGGCGAGCCGGGGCAGCTCGTAGCGTCCTCCCGAGGCCGCGGCACGGCGCATCAAGATCGCGAGGTTGTACAGCTCCATGGCCAGGAACGGTCCATGGCCCGTGACGAGAACGTAGGCGATCCGGGCCAGCCGGTGCCGGGCAGCTTCCTCGGCCGCCACCAGGTCGAGGTAGACGGCAAGGTTGCCGTGCGAGATGGACCGGCTCACGAGATCGGAGAACCGATTGCGGACCGCCAGCGCCTGCCGCTCCAAGCCGGCGGCCTGCTCACAATCCTCCCGCCAGTTCCATAGGTCGGCCAGAGCTGAGAGGGCCTTGGCCTCATTCGGAAGATCGCCCACATGGCGAAAGGCCTCCAGGCAGCTCTCGATCACCGACTGGGCCTCGTCGAGGCGTCCGAGCCGCAGCAGCGGACCGTGCTGGTTCAAGCGGGCCAAGGCCAGCTCGTGCTCCACTTCGCCCAGCGCTCCCAGGATCTCTTCGTGCTGGATGGCGAGGCGGAGGGCGGCTTCCCATCGCTCGAGCGCCACGTAGGCCTGGCGGGCAATATCCAGGCTCCCGATCAGAGTCCGCGCCAGAGGAACAGTATCGGGGGCTTCCGGAACCGGCTCACCCGCGCGATGCCATTCCCACCAAGCTTGGACCTCATGGAGACGGCTCTCGATCTCCGGCAAGGCTCGTTCCGCCTTACCCCGCATCACGTCGACGCGCAGCGCCTCGAGCTCGCCTGCGAGGACATACACCCGCGGCGAGCCGGCTCTCGCCGCGGCTCCGGCGCTTCGCAGGTAGGTTGACTTTGCGTCGTCCAGCCGGCCGATCTGGCTCAACGCCATCGCCCAGTTCTGGCAGATCCAGCAGACGTCGTTCCAGTGGGCTGCCTCCTCGGCCTCCGCCACGGCCTCCTCGTAGAACGGGACCGCCGCATCCGGGCCGCCGCCCTGCCGCAACGCATCCGCCAGGATGGCCCGCAGGCCCCAGCGGGCCTCGCCCGCCGGGGCTTGCCCGACGATCCCCTTGAGCTCGGCGATCATCCGGGCCAGCAACTGCGGGTCCCGCGTCGAATTCACGACCTGGCTGGCGAAGGAGCCCAGGCGGTCGAAGGCCCGAGCCCGGACGAGATAGGAGAGCCCCCGCCGGCCCGCTTCCACCGTCTGCTCCCGCGAGCCCTCACCTTCGGTCTCCCTGAGGGCTTCGAACTTCGCGGCGTAGCTCGCGCCGTAGGCCTCCCATACATACTCTTCCGTCACCCGACCCTTCTCCTCGGGATGAGCCGCCATCCAAGCATCGATCCGCTCGCGGACCAGCTCGTGAAACCCGTAGACAACCCTCCTTTCGACCGTCAGCAGCCCTGCCCCTGTCAGCTCCGCGAGCAACGGGAGGACCGAAGGCGCGTCGGCTGCCCCGCCCGTACAGACTTTCTGGATCATCGCCTCCGCAGTGGGCTCCGCAGCCAGCGTCACCAGCCAGAGGAGCTTCCGCACGCGAGGCGGAACACGGCGGATCAGCAGGTCCACGGAACCGATTGCGACGTCCTCCAGATAGGCGCGCTCCCGCTCACGATCGGCCTCCGAGAGATGGGAAGCAAAGACGCCGGGCAGATTGTCGAGCCCCCGGGTCTCCAGCTCGGCAAGGGCCTGCGACAGAGCCTCCCAGTCGCCGGCCAGCGCGCCTAGCCGGGTGAGGATCAGCGGATGGCCGCGGCTCACTTCGAGGAGCCGGTGCGCCAGCTTGCGGCCGTCCTCGTCGCCGAAGGCCAGACGGCGCAGGGCCTCGCTCCCTTGGAGGAACAGCTTCGCCTCCTCCCTGGGAAGAGGACCCAATGCCAGCCACAGCGCCCTCTCGGGATCGGCAAGCGCCGCCAGCCGGTGGCGCGAGGTCACGACCAGGCGCGAGCCGCTCCCCGGCAGGCCCTCCGCCAGATGCCGCAGGAGGCGGTCCCACTCCGGGTCTGCGCAGGCGTAACCGCCCTCCCCCGCCACCCGCTCGAGATGCGTCTCGAAGTTGTCGATCACCAGCAGCAGGCGCTCGCCGCGCATGGCTTCGAGCAGGTTCTCGCGCATCTGCCGCCAGCGCGCCTCGCCGCTCAGCGGCTTCCCCGACGAGAGACTTGGTGGGAGGTAGATCCGCGCGTAGGGATTCTGCTCGCAGAGCTCACGGTAGGGCTGGCTGTGCAGGGCGAGCCGCTCGTCGAGCCGCCGCAGGAAATCGTCGAGCGAGAGCGGCAGCGGCTTCGACTGGAAGGCGAACACACCGTCGAAGCGGCGATGCCAGAGATGGATCGCCTCGGCCACCAGGGCGGTCTTGCCCAGCCCAGCCAGCCCCTGGATCACGGCCACGGCCGGCTGCCCCTCCTCCAGGCACCGGCGCAGCCGGCTCAGGGGCCTGCCCCGGCCGACCAGCTCCGCGGGACGGTCGAGCTCGCGGCTGTCCGCCAGGAGCGGCTGCGGCTGCGGCCGGCGGAAGGCGAGAGCGGCGCTGCGTCCCTGGGGAACCGGCAGAGGATCCGCTTCGCGGCCGAAGAGGAGCGGCGTGGCGTGATCGGCCGGGGTGTACCCGGTCGCCTGCCGGTCCAGCAGCTCCCCCCGGGCGAGCGCCAGGGCGCTGGCTGGTGCCTTGGGCTCGGTATCGGCGAGCAGCCGGCGGTAGAAGCAGCCGGCGAGGTCGCGGGCATAGGCGTCGCCCACCTCGTAGCGCATCGCCACCAACTGGGGCACGCCCGCGCCGAGCAGCGCGAGGGCGGTGCCGGTATAGCCCGGCTGCTCCTCGATGAGCTTCTCCACCCGCTCCGGCTCGGCCTTGGGCGGGTCCGCCCGGTCCTCGACCAGCGTGCCCGAGAAGCAGGCGCTCAGGAAGACGACCTGGGGGATGAAGCCGCCCGCGGCCTCGAAGAGCTCCACCAGGCCGGCGCCCGTCAGCGCATCCGCACGCCCATCCTCCCCCACCAGGTCCAGGAGGCTGTGATGGCCGTGGCCGCTCCAATGCACCACGTGATAGCCGCCGGCCGCGCGGACCTTCTCGCGCAGGGCGTCGCGCGTGACGCCGTGGCAGAGGACGTCCACCGACACCCGGCGCTGCGGCATCACCTCGTCGTGGAAGAGCTCCAGGAGCTGCTCGCGCTCGAGCCGCATGGCGAGCGGGCGCGAGCCCGGCGCCTCGGCATAGACCAGGAGCACGCGCAGCGGCTCGTCAAGACCCGGAGGAGGAGGCGCGTACGCCGGGATCGCGCCGGGCGTCTCCATCCGTACCCCCAGGTTGCGCTCGAAGAGAGCGGCCTGCCCGGCCACGGGCCGCGCGATCTCCCAGGGCACCCGGGCGAACGCCGCTTCGAGACGGTCCTCCAGGGCCTCCGGCTGCCGGACCACGAGCGACCGGTGATGGACCCCCGCGTGCAGCGCCGCCGTGATCCCGGGGCCGAGGACCTTCTCCCCCAGGAAGACGCCGACCTGTTCAAGGAGATCCGAGGCCGTCGCCGGCCGGTCGGTGAAGCGCACGCTGTTCGAGTACGTCCGGACATACGAGCCCGTGTCGAACAGCCCCTGCCATAGCGCGGCGCTGTGCTCGGCGACCCGCACCTGGTTGGCGCCGAGCTGGCGGCCGTGCTCATCCGTCAGGCGGAGGTGGATGATGTCCGCCTCGAAGTCGGCATCCACGTCAAGGGTAAATACTGGGCCGGAGCTCCCGGAAGCCATGGCTCGTTGGTTTCCTCCGTTCTCCACGCTTCGTACCTCCTCCATGGGATGACGGATGTGACCGTTTCCTTTCAACCATAGCGCCACTGTGGCTCCGGCTTTTTTCGTCCACGCCGGATATCCGGTGAAATCGACTCGAACAGGTCCAATCGGCGCCGAAAGCCTGAAAACCGCGAGAACAGGCTAAAAACGGTGAGAACAGGCTGGAAACCGCGGTGAGAGCCTCTCAACGGCCCGGATCGTCTGAATCTGCCGCGGAGAGTCTCTAAACGGCCCGGAGAGTCTCTAAACGGCGTAAACAGCCTGAAAACGCGGCTGACAGACTCTCCGCGGCGTAGATCGTCTCGAAATCCCGCTGCACGGCTTCCGGCGCGGCGGAAAGCCTCGACGGGCGCTTCGAGAAGATCCTGACGAGATTCAGGTCCGCGTCGCGACCGTCCGGCCGGAGCGCGTGCCGAGGACTCAATCGACCAGTCGGCGAATGAGAAAAGGACGGGTGGGAGCCTGATCCCTGGTCGGTCTTTGTCTGGCACCTTCTTGGATTGCCCTGGCGGCCCCGGGCGAGGATGCACTCAGCTCCTCCAGGAATGGCTCGAAGCTGTCGGGCAGAAATTTCAGTTGACGGGAGGTATAGAAGAGGCACCAGGCGCGGATTCGCGGATTCCTGAGACCCTGCAGCAGCGCCTTGAGATCGTCATCCGAGAGCGGCGGCTTGGCGCGATGGTTGTTGAGATGGGTCCACAGCCACGCGGCCCGGACGATCTCGGGCTCTTCGAAGGGCGATTCCGCCAGCCGGTATCCGAGCTCCTGCACGCGCGTCTTCCCATCGAACGTCGCCAGGGCGATTGCTGCTCTGGCGGCGTCGCCGCCTATCTGTTCGCAGCGGGCAAGAACCTCCTTCTCCCACAGAACGATCTCCTCCCTCACTTCCTCCTCCAGAAGATCCAGCATCATCTCCGCTGCCACCCCCGGGGTCGCTTCGTCGAGCAGTGCCTCGGCGACCCGCCGGTGGGCCTCATCTCCGCGTCCCCAACGAAACGTCTCCAGGCGTACCCACGGATCAGGATCACGGCACGCCGCCAACGCGTACCCTTCCAAATCGGGGTGCCGTTCCGCATGGAACAGCGACTTTGAACCGACGAGAGCCCGAATGCGTTCTTCTGGCCTCTTGGACAGAGAATCGAATAGCTCGCGGTAAGGCTGCGAGGCTCTGTCCCAATGTCGAGCCGTGGACCAGACGAGCCTCTCCACATACTCCAAACGGGCAGTGCAGTCAGGATGAGAAAGGCAGCTACGCCAGAGATCGGGCAGCCGATCCCAGTGCAGGAGCAAACCCTCGTCCATGGCGTGTACGAAGGACGCGGGATCTTCCCTGGCCCAGGCGTCCAGGTTTTCCTTGAGACCTTGTGGAACCTCCTCCAAGTGCAGGAACAGGTAGTCCCAGGGAGCTTCCTCGTATGGGGTCTTGCCGCCCCCGCGCCGAGGTTCCTTCAGCAGAAGCTCCAGCATCCTCCAGGCGGAGGGTGGATCGACCTGGCTGTGGGGCAAAGAGGCGACAGCATCTCGCAAACCATACGCATCCTCCTGAGGAGCTCTTTCGAGCCCCTCGAAGATCCTGTTGTGGAGCCGCGCGGGCAGGAGATGCCAGTGCGCCATCATCTTCCGATAGCTCCATCTTTTTGCGCGAGCCTGGTCGAAAATGAGCTTGTCGAACGCTTCAGCCTCCTCCTCTCCTTCGAAAGCCAATCCAAGCGACAGCAGGTAGAACGCAACCAAGAGGTGATCGCCCCAAGGGTCGATGAGCTGAACCAGGTCAAAGAACCCCTCTTCAGACCTCGAGGGGATTTGGATCGGCGGGATGTCGGGGAGGATAAGAGCTATCTGGCGCAGCAGCGGCCGGTGTCTCGCGGCAGCAAGCTGCTCCCGAATCGCTTCGGCGATGATGGAGTGGCTCGGCACGAACGGCAGCGACTCGTCCCCGATATCGCCTTCGGAAGCGAGAAAGGGGCTCAGCCGTTTCAGACTCTCTTCGAACGAAGCCTCAGGATCGCCTTCGAGCCCCAGGGCCGAGTGAAGCTTGGTATGGATCTCCGAGGGAGAGCGCAGGCTCTCATGCTGGAGATCGGAGGCGGCGATCAGCAGAAGGACGAGCACGTCCCGATCGTCTCTCGGGGTGATCCGCCCCCCGATCTTTTCGCGGAGATCACCGCTCCACCCCGCCACAGCGCTTTCGGCATCGGCAGCTCCGGCTTGCAAAGGCAAGGACCGGATCAGCATGTCGATCTCGAACGGACTCTCGACATGCTCCACCAGCACCTCCGCGATCGCTTCGGGTTCGGCCAATCCTCGGGCTCCTGCCAGCAGAACGGCATGTCTGTAGAGAGGACCCGGATAATAGTCGCCATCGTTCAGCCGAATCACTGAACAGCCTGGGGCTTCCCTTCCCTGCGCCCTGAGGTCGGAAAGCCATCGTTGAAACAGCGGCTCCCGGCTGGTGACGAGGATCCGGCAGTCCGCCCGTTTCGCGTTCCGCTCCAGTTCTTCCACCAACCGCTGAAGGTCGAAGAAGTCGTAGCTGGACAGGCTGACGCCGTATTCGTCCTCGCTCTTGCCGAAGGGATCTTCGATGTAGACCAGTGCATCCGGCTCGAGGAACCGGCTCACGATGTCGAGCGCGTCCACGGGTGGTCGTCCAAGCTGGTTCTTGACAGCCCTGAGCAACTCGTCAACCCGGCGCTTCAGCTCCACCCTTTCGGCCATACCGATCGCGGCCCTGGGAATCGGACCTTCGGTAGGCTCAACACCGGTGGCCGTCAGCCAATGGACGGTCCGGTAATCCCGGAAGCCCTCCCAGAGGAGTTGGATGGAGGTGAAGGTCTTGCCCGCTGCCGGAGACCCGACAAGAAAGGTCAGCCGGTTTTCCCTCACGGACTGGCGGATCGAGCTGAAGACTTCAGGAGGGAGGAACCGCTCGTCAGGCATCAGGCCCGGCCAGGTGTCGAGATAGAAGGAGTCCAGGTGGGGCTTTCCGATGATCCGGAAGAAATCCGGCCATGTCCGCCCGGACAGCGCGATCGGCTCGATAGGTTGGTCGAAGAGCTCGAAAAGACCGGCGGCCCGTTCTGGAGGGAGACAGAGGATTTCCGGGGCCGGATGCGTCCGGGCGCTGGCCATCCAACCTTTGATCTTGTCGTAGTTCTGCTTCGTAGGCGAACAGGCAAAGACGACGACGAACAGCTCGAGACCGTACGCCTGGGCATCATGGATCTGGGCCTTGAGGCGGAGGGTGAAGTCCTCCGAGGCCAGATCGTTGTCACTTTTCACCTGAAACCCCACCCGCGCCTGGGAACGCGAGCCGACCAGCAGGACGTCGACACCGCGGTCGTTCAGGCTGTCGAGGTCTTCCGAGATGAACGGCTCAGGGAATGCAGACCTGTTGTCTTCGAGCCAGCGCCTGAGCCGGGGTACGTAGACACTCCGTCCCGGAAGGCCTTTGAGCAGCTCCGTGGCCCTCTCAGGGGACGTGCTTCGCACCCTCAGCAAGAGGGCTTTGACTGACTCTGGGAGCACCTTGGGGTCGGAAGCCATGCGTGATTTTACTTCCCGGCGGTTAGCTAGAGTTAGCCAGGCAGCCCGAGCGGCAAGAGGGTGGTGTGCTGTGCAAGCCGGGGACGCCCTGTAACGGGCGGGTATGGCCTCGTCCCCGCCGGGGGCACCTCGTACCCGCCGGGGACTGCTTGTACGCGCAGGGTACGCCCCTCTACCCGCAGGGGACGCCGCGTCCCCGCCGGGGACGGGCAGCTACCCGCAGGGTACGGGCTGCTACCCACTGGGTATGACCTCGTCCCCAGGCCGTGCGCCTCGTACCCGGCGGGGATGGGCTGCTACCCGCCGGGTACGGCCCTCTACCCTTCGCGTACGCGGTGCAACCGGTGATTGCGGGCTCTCCCCGAGGATTGTGAGGCGTCCCCGGCGCGTACAGAGCGCCCGCGGCGGGGACGGCTCACAACCTGTGGGGAAGGGACTAATCCTCGTCGCGGCCGTCCGGTCGAAGCGCGTAGCCGATGCCGCTGACGGTGACGAGATAGCGCGGCTCCGCCGTATCGGAGGGATTGGCTTCGATCTTCTGGCGGAGGCGGTGGACTAGCTGCTTGAGGAGCTGGCGGTCGCCGGAGCCGCGGGAGCCCCAGACGTGGCTGAGCAGACGCTCGGCGGGCAGGGTGTGGCCGGCGTTCGCGAGGAGCACCTGGAGCAGGCGCAGCTCCAGCTTGGTCAGGCGGACCGGCGCGCCTCCTCCCACGCTTACGGACTGGCGCTCCAGATCGAGCGCGAAGTCCCCGGTCGCGAGCGGCGCGGGCTTCTCCTCCCCGGCCCGGCGCAGCAGGGCCCGCACCCGGGCGAGCAGCGTCCGTGGAGAGAAGGGCTTGGTCAGGTAATCGTCCGCTCCCAGGTCCAGGGCCGCGACCTGGTCCTCCTCGGCCGAGCGGACGGTGAGCATCATGACCGGGACGCGGGACATGGCGCGGATGCGCTTGCAGACCTCCAGGCCGGAGAGGCGCGGCAGGTTCACGTCGAGGACCACCAGCGAGGGCTCCTCGCGCTCGAAGGCCGCGATGGCCTCCATCCCGTCCGACGCCTCCACCACCATGTAGCCGGCCTGGCGCAGGGCGTAGGAGACGAGCCCCAGCAGCTCCAGGTCGTCGTCCACGACGAGCAGCTTCATGATCCCGCCTCCAGCGGCAGCGTCACCCTCATGCGGGTGCCGGCCCCCTCGCGCCTCGCTTCCACGCTGCCGCCGTGGCGCTCCACGATGGACTGCACGATCCAGAGGCCGAGCCCCATGCCGCTCTGCTCGGGCTCCCCCTCCCCGGCCGAGCGCACGAAGCGGTGGAAGAGGGAGCGGCCGGCGCCGTTCTCCCCTTGGGGAAGGCCCGGCCCCTCGTCCTCGATCCAGAGGGAGACGGCGCGGGCGTCCACCTCGCCGCCGATGCGGATCTCCGATCCCGCGGGGCCGAACTTGTTCGCGTTCGCCAGCAGGTTCACGAAAACCTGGGTCAGGCGCGGCGCGTCCCCGACCAGCGCGGGCAGCGGGTACGGCAGGTCCAACTGCAGGCTCTGGCCGCGCTGGGAGATCAGCGGCGCGGTCAGGCTCACGGCCTCCTCCACCACCTCGTCGAGCGCCACGGGACCGCGGCGGATGGAGCCCTGGCCGGCCTCGATGCGCACGCTCTCCAGCAGGTTGTCGATGAGCTGGGTGAGGCGCAGGGTGCCACGCTCCAGGGAGAGCACGAGGGCCTCGGTCTCCGGGTCGGCGCCCTGGGCCTGGAGGCGGTCGAGGAGCAGCTCGATCGAGGCGAGCTGGGCCGAGAGCGGCGTGCGGAACTCGTGGGAGATGTTGGCGAGCACCGAGTCGCGCAGGCGCCGGGCGGCCTCGACGTCGGTCTCGTCGCGCAGCACCTGGAACTGGCGGTCCTCGGTCGGCGGCGAGCTGTTCACCACCACGGCGCGGCGGGTGCCGTCGGCGAGCAGCAGGTTCTCGGTGGCGCGGGTGGCGCCGCGGAAGCGGGCGTGGAGGATCGGGCAGTGCTCGTCGCACGGGCGGGTGCCGTCCGGCAGCACCGCCCTCAGCACGTCGCCGCAGAAGCGGCCCACAGCGTCCTCGGGCCGCACGCCCAGCAGGGCTGCCGCCTGGGGGTTCAGATAGCGGACACGGCGGTCGCGGTCCACGCTGAACACCCCTTCGGCGATACCGGTGAGGATGGCCTCGCCCTCGGCCTGGCGCCGCCGCAGCTCGGAGGTCAGGCGCAGCAGCCGGAGCCGCGTCTCCTCCATCGTCGCGGCGAGCGTGCCGAGCTCGGCACCGGGCGCGCGCGGCGTGGGTGTCGAGAGGTCGCCGCTGCCGATCCGCGCCGCTGCGGCGGTGAGGGACTGGACCGGCCGCGCCAGCCGGCGGCTGATGAGCCATCCCGCCAGCGTGGCGAGCAGGGCCGCCCCGAGGGAGAGCAGCAGCAGTGTGCGCACGAGCCCGCTCAGCGACGACGCGATCGGCCGCGTGGGGAGCGAGGTCTCCACGAGCGCCTGGACTCCGGAGACGGGAAGGATGGAGACATAGGCGCCAGCCTCGTCCAGGCGTCCGGAGGCGGGCCGACCGGTCGAGACCACCTGGTCGCGCAGGATGTAGCGCGCGTCGTCGGTCCGCGCCGCCGCCTCGGCCGTGGAGACGACCGTCACCGGCAGGCCGACCTGCTTGGAGACGCGTTCAATCAGCGAGCGGTCCAGCGCCAGCGCCACGCTCGCCGTCGCCCCCGGGAAGGAGACCACCGGCGCCTCGGCCGCGAGGAGGAGCGGTCCGCTGCCGGAGCCGGCCCGGGCCACGGGACGGCCGCCGACGGAGATCGTGCACCCCGTGAGCCCGCTGGTCTCCCGGAAGCGGTCGAGGAACGCGGCCAGGCCGGCGGCGTCCCTCTCCCGCAGGAGCCGTCCCACGGTAGGCCGCTCGCCGAGCAGCCGGGCCGAGGTCCGGACATCCTCCGAGGAGCGCTCCACGGCCTCCAGCGCGCTCTTCCCGGCCAGCTCCACCCGCGCCAGAGCCTGCTCGTCCGCCAGCCGCCGAAGCAGGCTCATGGCCGCGAACACCACGCAGACCACCGCCAGCAGGACGAGGCCGGCGTTGACTCCGATCAGGAGGGTGCTCAGGCGGGGAGGGCGCATGATGGGGAGATTACAAGAGACCTCACCCCCTGTCCCCCTCTCCCATCTCCCACCCGATCCCCCGCCGGGAGAGGGGGACAGGGGGTGAGGTCTCCTACCGGCTCATCCTCCACTCGATCAAGCTCTTGAGCGCCAGGGTAGCCAGAGCCAGCAGGGTCAGCAGCGAGGCCACCGCAAAAGCCGCCGAGAACAGGTACTCGTTGTAGAGGATCTCGACGTGCAGCGGCAGCGTGTTCGTGAGGCCGCGGATGTGGCCCGAGACTACGGAGACGGCGCCGAACTCGCCCATCGCTCTCGCGTTGCAGAGGATCACGCCATAGAGCAGGCCCCAGCGGATCTTGGGCAGGCTCACGCGGAGGAACATCTGCCAGCCCGAGGCGCCCAGGGTCAGCGCGGCCTCCTCTTCGTCGCTCCCCTGCGACTGCATCAGCGGGATCAGCTCCCGCGCCACCATGGGCGAGGTCACGAAGAGGGTCGCCAGCACGATGCCGGGGACCGCGAAGATGACCTTCACGTCGTGCTCCGCGAGCCAGGGGCCGAAGAAGCCCTGGGCGCCGAAGAGGAGGACGAAGATCATGCCCGAGATCACCGGCGAGACGCTGAACGGCACGTCGATCAGCGTGATCAGGAACCCCTTGGCCCGGAAGCGGAACTTGGTGATGGCCCAGGCCGCGGCCAGCCCGAAGAGGAGGTTCAGCGGCACCGAGATGGCCGCGGTGATCAGCGTCAGCTTCACGGCGGCCAGGGCCACGGGCTCGGTCACGGACGCGAGGTAGGTCTGCCAGCCGTCTTCCAGCGCCTTGGTGAAGACGAGCAGGAGCGGCACGAACAGGAAGAAGCCCAGGAACGTCAGCGCCAGCCCCAGGAGCAGCCAGCGGACCAGGCGCGGCTCGGTGAGGGCTGTGCCGCGCCCTTCGTGCCCACCCTTGGGGGCTGTGCGGATCGTGGTTACGGCACCGGCCATCGCGTCACCTCAGTCTCCTCGTTTCCTAGGCGTTGCCCGACAGCCGCCGGCTGCGGCGCCAGGACAGGATGTTGACCAGCAGAAGCAGGGAGAACGAGGCCATCAGGAAGACCATCGCGATCGCGGTGGCTCCCGCGTAGTCGTACTGCTCGAGCTGGATCATGATCAGGAGCGGCGTGATCTCCGACTCCATGGGCATGTTGCCGGCGATGAAGATGACCGAGCCGTACTCCCCCAGCCCGCGGGCAAAGGCGAGGACGAAGCCGGTGGCCAGGGCCGGCACCAGCTCCGGCAGGATCACGCGCCGGAACATCATGGCGCGGCCGGCGCCAAGGCTGGCCGCGGCCTCCTCCACCTCGGGATCGAGGTCGGCGAGCACCGGCTGCACCGTGCGCACCACGAAGGGGAGCCCGATGAAAGTCAGGGCCACGATCACGCCGATCCGCGAGTACGCCACCTGGATGCCCATGGGCTCCAGCCAGCTCCCCACCCAGCCGTTGCCGGCATAGATCGAGGCCAGGGCGATGCCGGCCACGGCCGTGGGCAGGGCGAAGGGCAGGTCGACCATCGCATCCACGAAGCGCCTGCCCGGGAAGGGGTAGCGCTCCAGGACCCAGGCCACCAGCACGCCGAACACGCAGTTGATCAGCGCGGCCAGGAACGCGGACTGGAAGCTCAGCTCAAAGGCGGCCAGGGCGCGCGGCGACGTGACCTTGGCCAGGAATTCGGCCCAGGTCAGGGTCGCGGTCTTCAGGGAGACCGTCGAGATCGGGATCAGGATGACCAGAGTCAGGTAGAGCAGGGTGAAGCCCAGGGAGAGGCCGAAGCCCGGGAGGGGACTCCCGCCCGGGAAGCGCCGGCCTTTCCGCGTGGACACGGGAAGAGGAGACGGCAGCACCTTGCCTTTCTGCGTCAGCCGCTTGTCTGCCGTCTCGACCATTTCCTAGCGTCCCTCGTAGATCTTGTCGAAGATGCCGCCATCCGCGAAGTGGGTCTGCTGGGCCTTGGTCCAGCCGCCGAACTCCTGGATGTTGAAGAGCTGCACCTGCGGGAACTGCTGGGCGTACTTCTGGGCCACAGCAGGCAGGCGCGGGCGGTAGTAGTGCTTCGCGGCGATCTCCTGCCCCTGGGGCGTGTAGAGGAACTGCAGGTAGGCCAGCGCCACGGCCGCGGTCTTCTTCTTGTTGGCCACCTTGTCGACCACGGTCACCGGCGGCTCGGCCAGGATGCTCACCGAGGGCGCGATGATCTGGAACTGCCCCTTGCCGATCTCCTTGACCGCGAGCAGGGCCTCGTTCTCCCAGGCCAGGAGCACGTCGCCGATGCCGCGTTCGACGAAGGTCACGGTGGAGCCGCGGGCGCCGGTGTCCAGGATCGGCACGTTCTTGAACAGCCGCTTGACGAAGTCCTGGGCTTTCGCAGGCGCTTGTGCGGGATCACTGCCGTACTTGCGCGTGGCGAAGCCCCAGGCCGCCAGGTAGTTCCAGCGCGCGCCGCCCGAGGTCTTCGGGTTCGGCGTGATCACCTTGACCCCCGGCTTCACCAGGTCGTCCCAGTCCTTGATCTTCTTGGGGTTCCCCTTGCGCACCAGGAAGACGATGGTTGAGGTGTAGGGCGCGCTGTTGTTGGGCAGCCGGGTCTGCCAGTTCTTGGGGATCAGGCCGGCGTTGGCGATGGCGTCGACGTCATAGGCGAGCGCCAGGGTCACCACGTCGGCGGGCAGGCCGTCGATGACCGAGCGCGCCTGCTTGCCCGAGCCGCCGTGGGACTGCTGGACTTTGAGTTCCTGTCCGCTCTTCTCCTTCCAGTGCTTGGCGAAGGCGGCGTTGAAGTCCTGGTACAGCTCGCGGGTCGGGTCGTAGGAGACGTTGAGGAGCTCGACCGCGAAGGCCGGGACGGCCAGCAGGGCGAAGAGCAGGAGCAGGATCTTGATTCTCATGAAGCGACCTCCTTGGAACGGACGATCAGCACCGGCAGCGTGGACAGCAGCGGCAGCAGCTTTTCGACCAGGCCGCCGAGCGACAGCGCGCCGTCGCGGCCGGGCAGCGGCGTGCCCAGGACGAGCAGGTCGTGCTTCCCCTCGGCCAGCTCGGCCAGGATCTCGTCGCGGACGTTGCCGTAGCGGATGCGCGTCGAGGCCGTGACGCCCAGGCGCCAGAGCGTGCGCGTGCTGCCGGCCAGGAAGCGCTCGGCGTGGGACTCGGCCGACGAGGGGGATGAGCCCTTCTCAGTCCGGCGCTCGCCCTCGGGCATCACGGTCAGGATCGTGGCCTCGGCCCCCAGATGGCGTGCCAGCCGGCCGGCGAAGGAGACGTCCTCCTTGCCCGGCTCGCCCACGGCCACGCAGATCAGCACGCGGGTGGGCGCCTGTCCGGCCTGTCCGGAGTAGCCCTCGGGCACGATCAGCAGGTGGTGATGCCCGGCGCGCAGCACCCGCTCGGCGGTCTCCAGGCCCTCGCGCGGCGGCGGGGTCAGCACGACCAGGTCGCAGGGCTGGCGGTCGGCCTCGCGGGCCACGGCCAGGGCCGCGGGCTCGGGCGTCGAGCGGGTCTCCAGGGCGGCGAGGCCGGACCCGAGGCGCTCGCGCATCTCCTGGCGGCGGCGGTCGGCCGCTTCTCCCTGGTCCGCGCCCGTCTCCAGCACCGTCACCTGCGCGTGGGCGAGACGGGCAAGCTCGCCGCCCAGCCCGAGAGCGGCCTTCGAGCCGGGAATGCCGTCCGTGACCAGCAGGAACTTCATCCCCGGGTGCACCAGCGAGTGAACGCGCTGCACGCCGACCCAGGTCGAGTCGCCGGGGTGGAGCGGGAAGCGGCGGGCCTGGTCCTGGGAGCGGGCGGCCTCGATCCAGACGCCGTCGTCGCCGAACGGGACCGGCGGCGCGATCGCGCGCACGCCCGGCAGCGGAGGCAGGCGGAGTCGCAGGCGCTCGAAGGAGCCCACGAACGCCCGCTGCTCCACGACCGCTTCGCCGAGCGAGGGGCACGACAGGTCGTCGGCAGTGCCGCGGAGCGCCACGTCCTCGGGCCGGAAGAGGACCTGCACCCGGCGCGAGGCATCCGCGGCCTCGGCACGGGTGGTGAGGGGGAACTGCACCGGTCCGAGCTGCACGCCCGCGGCCGTGTGCTCCCCACCATCAGGTTGGCCGTGCCCAGGAAGGTGGCCACGAACTCGGTCTCGGGGCGCAGGTAGAGCTCGTCCGGCGGGCCGGCCTCCAGCAGCCGGCCGAAGCTCAGGACGGCCAGGCGGTCGGCCAGCTCGAAGGCCTCCTCCTGGTCGTGGGTGACGAAGACGGTGGTGATGCCGAGCTCGCGCTGGATCTCGCGGATCGTGCGGCGGAGGTCCACGCGGACCTTGGCGTCCAGGGCGCCGAAGGGCTCGTCGAGGAGCAGCACCTCGGGGCGGTGGGCCAGGGCGCGGGCGAGCGCGACCCGCTGCTGCTGGCCGCCCGAGAGCTGGCGCGGCATGCGGCCGCCCAGGCCGGCGAGGCCGACCATCTCCAGCAGCTCGTCGCGGCGGCGGCGGCGGTCGACGCGGGAGACGCTCCGGATGGACAGGGCGAACTCGACATTCTCCGCGACCGACATGCCGCGGAACAGGGCATAGCTCTGGAACACGAAGCCGACGCCGCGCTTGGCGGGCGGCAGGCCGGTCACGTCGCGGCCATGGAGCAAGACCCGGCCGGCGTCCACCTCGGACAACCCGGCGATCATGCGCAGCAGCGTGCTCTTGCCGCTGCCCGACGATCCCAGCAGGACGAAGAGCTCCCCCTCGGCCACCTCCAGCGAGACCCCGTTGACGACCGGGTGGCCTCCGTAGCGTTTGGTCAGCTCCTCCAGGACAATGGACATCGGCTCCTCCTCTCGTACGGCTCGGGCACTACGAGCTTCAAGATAGGGGGAGGCGGTGACAGTGTCAGTCGAAAGGCGGTGACAAAACTGGGCGGTTTCGGAACCGCCTCCGTATACACTCCGCCCCATGCGCCGCCTCGTCTCCCTGCTCGCCGCCTTCCTGCCCCTCCTCGGCTGCGCCTCGGTGCGCCCCTTCGACGAGATCCGGAGCACCGTGCCCGAGGACCGCTTCGTCCGGATCGGCGACCAGCTCGTCCATATCGAGCAGGCGGGCCAGGGCGAGGCCGTGGTCCTGCTCCACGGCTTCGGAGCGTCCACCTACGCCTGGCGCAAGGTGATGCCGGCGCTGGCCGCGTCCTTCCGCGTCATCGCTATCGACCTCAACGGTTTCGGCTATACCCAGCGGCCCCAGGCCTTCGAGAGCTACACCCGCGAGGGGCAGGCCGACCTGGTCCTGCGGGTGATGGACGCGCTGGGGATCGCCAGCGCCCATCTCGCGGGGCACTCCTACGGCGGCGGCCTGACCCTCTGGATCGCCTCGCGCCACCCCGAGCGCGTGCGGTCCATGGTGCTGGTGGACAGCTCGGCGCCCACGTACGCCAACGACCGGCGCAGCCGCGCCGCTTCCCTGAAGCCTCTCCTCGGCCTCTACCTGCGCTCGTTCGTGCTGCGCCCGGAGACCGTGCGCCGCGCCCTCCTGAACTCCTTTCACGACGACTCCTTGGTCACCCCGGAGCTGGTCCACGAGTATTACGAGCGCATCCGCATCGAGGGGGTGACCGACGCCTATCACGGCCTCACGGCCCCCCTGCGTACCCCGGCCGAGCCCATCTACCTGGAAAAGATCGAGGTCCCGGCGCTGGTCGTCTGGGGCACCGAGGACAAGCTGATCTCCCTGGAGTCGGGACGGAGAGCGGCAGCCCGGCTCCCCCACTCCGAGTTCGCGGCGATGGAGGGCGTCGGCCACGTCCCCATGGAGGAGCGGCCCGAGGAGCTGCTGCGGATCATCCTCCCCTTCCTGGAACGGCAGCGCGGATAGGCCATGTCCCTCGGGCTGATCGCCACCTGTGTCCTCGGACTGGAGGAGATCCTGGAGGCCGAGCTGCGCGCGCTCGGCGTCGAGGAGCCGGAGCGGCAGCGCGGCGCGGTGGCGTTCACGGGAAGCTGGAAGGACTGCTGGCGGGCCAACTGGCGGCTGCGCACGGCCAACCGGGTGCTCGTGGAGCTGGGCTCGTGGGAGGCGGCGGACGGCCCCTCGCTCGCGGCCGGAGCGCGGGCCCTGGTGGGCGGCCGGGTGCGCGCCCCGGGCCTCGTCCGCTCCGAGGTGGACGTGGCCCGCCTCCTCCATCCCGACCGCAGCTTCGCCATCCAGGCGACCTCCACGGCATCGGAGGTCCGCGACACGCGCTGGGCCGCGCTCTCGGTCAAGGACGGCTTGGTGGACGGCCAGCGGGACTCTTACGGCAAGCGCTCGTCCGTGGACCGGGCGGACCCCGACCTGCATCTCAGGGTGCGGCTGCACCGGGACCGGGCGACGCTCCTGCTGGACACCTCGGGGGAACCGTTGGACCGGCGGGGCTACCGGGCGGTGACCACGAAAGCGCCCGTGCGGGAGCAGATCGCCGCGGCCTGTGTCCTAGCCTCGGGATGGGACGGCCAGGGTCCGGTGGTCGATCCCATGTGCGGCTCGGGTACGCTGCTGATCGAGGCGGCCTGGCTCGCGCTGGGCCAAGCTCCCGGCCGGCTGCGCCGGAGCTGGGCGTTCGAGCGCCTCCCTGCCTACGACCGCAAGGCTTTCGAGTCGGTGAAGAAGGAGCCGATCCCCGCGGCCGGCCCCGGCGTCCGCCTCTACGGCAACGACCTCTCCGCCGAGGCTCTGAGCGCGGCGAAGACCAACCTGGAGAGGGCCGGGGTCCTCGGCCGCGCAGCCCTGACCCGAGGCCCGGCCGCAGATGTGTATCCGCCCCAAGCCGAGCCTCCGGAAACTCCCGGGCTCGTCCTCATCAACCCTCCGCACGGAGAGAGGATCGGGACGGACGCCGAGCGCTGGAAGGAGGTGGGAGACCTGCTGAAGCAGCGGTTCAAGGGATGGAAAGCCGCGGTCCTGGCGGGAGAGGACCGCGGCAAGCAGATCGGGCTGCGCCCCAGGAGGCGCATCCCGGTCATGAATGGTCCGCTGGAGGGCCGGATCCTGCTGTTCGACCTGTACTGACGATCAGAGGCTGCGCTTCTTGGCGCGCAGGCCGCGGCGGCTGCCGCCTTCCTTGCGCGGCTTGGTCTTGCCGCCGCCGCCGCCGAAGCCGCCGCCGAAGCCACCGGTATCGTAACCGCCACCACCGAAGCCACCGCTGTCGCGGTCGCCACCACCGCCGCCGTAGCCACCGCCGCCACCGCGATAGCCGCCGCCACCACCTCCATAGCCGCCACCGCCGCCGCCGCCATAGCCGCCACCCCGCGGCGCGCCGCCGTAGCCGCCGCCAAAGCCGCCGCCGCCGCCGCCGGGGACGCGCTCCCGCGCCTCGTTCACGTTGAGGTTGCGCCCCTGAAAGCTGTGCCCGTTGAACTTCTCGATGGCGCGCTGGGCCTCGTCCTCGGTGCTCATCTCCACGAACCCGAAGCCACGCGAGCGTCCGGTGACACGATCCATCATCACCGTCGCGGACTCGCAAGCACCTGCCTCCGCAAAGAGTTGGCGAAGGTCATCGCTCGTGGTCGCGAAGTTGAGGTTTCCGACGAAAAGCTTCCTGCCCATCAGTCTGTCGCTCCTCCGGCCCTCTGGCCGCTTGTCTGGTTCTGTTCCAAGGCGGTCTCCTGCCGCGAGCGACGGAGAGGGGCGCCTGTGACGCAAAGAGTTTTCAATATAGCAGAGTGTTCCGGGCCCACCAAAACGATCCCCCTCATGGGCAGACGTCCAGAGCGCCCGTATCCGTAACCGCGTCCGCCGATAGGCCCAGCGGGTTCAGGTACGTCTTGGCCTTGCCCGTCTGGGTGTCCGTGACCGTGAGCACGAACTGCACGTCGGTCGTGGCCGCGAAGAAGACCCAGTAGCGGTTGGTGATGTTGCAGCCGTCGAGCACCTTGACCAGCATCTCCCAGTTGTCGTCTTCGAAGAACCACAGCAGGGCCGAGTCGTCCGAGCTGACCGGCACCGAGGTGCCAAAGCCCTCGTTCCCGGCCGAGGTCTTCCACTCGACCTGGACGCGGAACCGGCCGCCGTTCAGGCACACCGTGTTGGCGTTCGCCACGCAGGCGCCGACCGGGCCGTTGGTGGTCGCGGTCGCCTCGTTGGAATAGGCCGACTCTTCATTGTCCCGGACCGCCTGGACGCGGAAGACGTAGCCGGTGGCGGGCTCCAGCCCGGAGATCTCGGCGCTGGTGCTGTTCGCCGGGGCCACCACGACCTCCTCGAACGTGCCGGTCAGGGTGCGCATCTCGATCCGGTAGCCGCTCTCGTTGGAGGCGTTGTCGGTCCAGGTCAGGTGGATGGTGGTCGTGGACAGCGCGGTGGCGGAGAGGGCGGTCGGCGCGGTGGGCGCCGCCGGGCCGTAGAGGGCGCGCAGGCCGGCCCGGTCGTCGCTGTTGAGCCGGCCGCCGCGACCGTCGTCATGGATGAAGGCGCGCATCAGGGCGTCGTCGCTGACCGGGTTCAGGCAGTTCGGATCCGGGTCGGGGTCCGGGCCATCGTCGGGGTCGCCGCAGGCGTGGTTGAGGCCGAGCGTGTGGCCGAGCTCGTGGGCGAACAGCTCCTCGGCCGCCTTGGCCGGGCTCGGGCTGCCCGCGAAGAAGCAGCCGATACCGTTGTTGATGACGATGTCGGCCTCGACGATCTTGTGGAACGGCGTGCCGTTGTGGTTGGTGAGCCTGATCTCGTACCAGGGACCGCCCAGGGCGAGCACGCCGCCGGCGGCGCAGTTGAACACGTTCGTGATGATGTTCGTGGGGTCGTTGAAGACGACGCTGTTGATCCCGTCGTTCGTTTCCAAACCGGCCTGGCTGGGCGTCTTGCCGTCGTAGCGGTAGTCGACCGGCGTCTGGGGCTCGTTGTTCCAGGCGGCGAGGGCAGACTGGAACTCGGCATAACCGCCGCCCGTCAATCCCTGCTGGCCCGTGTTGTAGGCCCGCCACTTGATGTTGCCGGAGATGTCGAAGTCGAACCAGCGCAGGCTGCGGTCGTCGTCGATGTCCTTGAAGAGGCGGAACGGGGCCGTGCTCTGGCCGAGGCCGCCGTCGACGTAGTAGTCAGCCACACGTGGAGACCGGGCACGGTCGGCGATCCAGCGGGCGAAGGCGTCGAAGTCGCGCGGCAGGTCGCGGCCCGGAGCCTCCTCGATACCCGCCGCGGTCCGCCGCAGCTCCCGCGCCTCGCTCAGGTCGCGCACGGCGAGACGGCGGCCGCCGGCCTCGACCTCGTAGAAGGCGCCGAGCAGGAGGTGCTGCACCCGCCAGGAGCCGTCGCCCGCCGCCTCCAGGAAGAGGAGGGCGCGCTCGCCGGGCACGAAGCGCGGCGCGCCGGAGATCTTGAGGGTCGCGCCGTTCCGTCCGAGGCCGCCCGGCACGCGGACGATCCCGAGACCGCCGGGGATCTGCCCCTTGAGCGCCTCCTCCACCTGGATCACGTACTCGGTGACCGCGCCCAGACCCGGGTTGCGCAGGCCGGCGGCGCGGTCTTTGGAGACGACCCGGACGACCGCGGCGACCGGGGAGCCGTCGACCAGCGCCTCGTCGGAGACCGGCACATAGCTCGTCGCCGCCAGCGGGGCCGCGACGAGCGCCAGGAGAGCGAGAAGAAGGCCCCGCACGGAAATGCTTCGGATGCTCATGCCATACCTCTTCAAGTGAATGTCGGCCGGGAGAGCGCAGAGGTCCTGCGAAAGGATGGGGACGGGGACTCCTGGGCCAAGGCGCGACTTCGTTTCAATGGGATCTTCCAGAGTAGCTATTGTACACCGGACTGGTGACATATAGCCGTGTTAGGATGATCGCGCTCTATCCGCTTGCTCAGCTTCGGGACGCTCCGAGGAGATACGATGCCGCATTCCGCGCCTTCCGCCGTCTTCCGTTGCCTTGTAGCAACTGCCTTCCTGATCGGCGCGCGGCCGTGTCTCGCCGCCGAGCCCTGGGCCGAGCCCTGGAACGGCCCGGCCTTCTCCGCCGACCCGGCCGCGCTCGCCCTCGCCGCCTCCGCGCTCCAAGGCGGCGAGGAAGGCGGCATCGACGTGCTCCTCCTGGAGACGGTCCGCTCCTTCGACGAGGCCGGCCGCGAGACGTTCACGCAGCGGATGGTCTACCGCTTCACCGAGGCCAACGCCCACGAGAGCTGGTCGACCGTCGAGCAGTCCTGGGCCCCCTGGCACCAGGAGCGGCCCGGCCTGCGCGCCCGCGTCGTCACCCCGGACGGCGTCGAGCACCGCCTCGACCCGGCCACCATCGCGGAGAACGCCGAGTCGCAGGGATCGGCCGACATGTTCGAGGACGGCCGGGTGCTGCGCGCGCCGCTGCCGGCCATCGGCGCCGGCGCGGTCGTGGAGCAGGAGGTGACGGTCCGCGAGACCTCCCCCTTCTTCGAGGGCGGCACCGTGGGCTCCGCGTACTTCCAGATCTCCGTGCCGGCGCGCCGCGTGCGGCTCGTGCTGGAGGCCCCCGCCTCCCTGCCGCTGCGCTGGATCTTCCGCGGGCTGCCCGGCGTGCCGGAGGTCTCCCCGCGCGAGGAGACGGCGGACGGCCCGAACGGCAGACACCGCCGGCTCATCTTCGAGGCCCGCGACGTGCCGGGCTACCAGCCCGGCGAGCCCGGGCTCCCTCCGGAGATGCCGCGCGTGGCCCACGTCGCCTTCTCCACCGGAGCGTCGTGGTCCGACCTGGCGCGGCGGTACTCGGAGATCGTGGACCGGACGATCCGCGGCTCGGACCTCTCGGCCTTCCTGCGGACCGCCAAGGCCGCCGGATCGCAGGTCGAGACGATCAACCTCCTCCTCTCCCGGCTCGGCCGCGAGGTGCGCTACACCGGCGTCGAGCTGGGCGAGGGCGGCGTCCTCCCCCGCTCTCCGGCCGAGACCCTGAAGCGGAAGTTCGGCGACTGCAAGGACAAGGCGGTGCTGCTCACCGCCCTGCTCCGCTCCCTGGACATCCCCGCCTACGTGGCCCTGCTCAACGCGGGAGAAGGGGACCCGGACGTGGAGGAGTCGCTCCCCGGCCTGGGCCGCTTCAACCATGCCATCGTCATGGTGCCGGGGAGCCCGGCGGTCTGGATCGACCCCACCGATCCGTTCGCCCGCGCCGGCGAGCTGCCGGTCCAGGACCAGGGACGCCTCGCGCTGGTCGCGAGCCCCACGGCCACCGGCCTGGTGCGCACGCCCGAGGCCACGTCCGCGGACAACCGCGAGGTCGAGACGCGGGAGTTCTACCTGTCCGACCTCGGCGGCGCCCGCGTGATCGAAACCACCGATTACTGGGGCATCGAGGAGCAGGACCTGCGCTCCGCCTACTCCACCGCGGACAGCGAGGACATCCGCGCCGCCCTGGAGGAGTATGCGGACGAGGCCTATCTCGCCCAAGAGCTGACCGATCTCGACTTCTCCGATCCCCAGGACCTGTCGAAGCCCTTCCGCCTACGCCTCGAGATGAGCAACGCCAGCCGGGGGACCACCGACGTGCGGGAGGCGGCCGTGGCCATCTTCCTCTCCTCCTTCGCCGAGCGCCTGCCGGACGAGCTCACGGCAGAGCCGGAGGAGGGCGAGGTTCTGGAGCCGCGCCGGCACGACTACGTCTTCACCCGTCCCCTCCAGGTCGAGGTGCGGTACCGCATCGTGCCTCCCGCGGGCTTCGAGCCGCGTCCGCTGCCGTCCTACCGGTCGCGGCAGCTCGGCCCCGCCAAGCTGGAGGAGCTCTACGCCCCGGGCGAGGACCGGGTCGTGGACATCGTGATCCGCTTCGACTCCGGCAAGCGGCGGATCAGCCCGACGGAGCTCGAGGCCCTGCGTGACGGCCTGCGCCGGCTCTCCGAAGAGAAGCCGGTCATGGTCACCTTCGACCAGGTCGGCGAGGCTCACCTCGCCGGCGGCCGCATCCGGGAGGCTCTCGACGAGTTCCGGCGGCTGGCCGCCCTCGCCCCTGACGAGGCCCTGCCGCGGACGCGCGTCGCCCGCGCCCTCCTGGCCGGCGGCCTGGGCGCCCCCGCGCGCGAGGAAGCCGAGCAGGCCACCCGCCTCGAACCGGGCTTCGCCTATGCCTGGACCACGCTCGCCTGGCTCCGCCAGCACGACGACCTGGGCAGGCGCTTCGGCAAGGGCTTCGACCGGGCCGGCGCCATCGCCGCCTATCGCAAGGCCCTCCAGCTCGACCCGGACAACGACGAGGCCCGGGGAGACCTCGCCATCCTCCTGGAGCACGACACCGAGGGCGCGCGCTACACCGCCGGCGCGGACCTCGCCGCCGCCATCGAGGAGTACAAGGCGCTGCGGGGCGGCCTCGATAGCCTGGGCCTGCCCAACAACCTGGTCATCGCCCTGATGTGGGCGCAGCGCTGGGAGGAGATGCAGGACCTGCTGGACGGGATGGAGACCTCCGACATCCGGGCGGCTCTGCAGCTCGTGGTCGTGGCCGCCACCCGGGGCGCGGAGGCCGCGCTGCAGGAGGCGGAGCGCGCCTTCTCCGACGGCGAGGTCCGCGCCAACGCCCTCTCGAGCGCGGGGCGCAACCTGATGCTCCTGCGGCGCTACAACGAGGCCGCGGCCCTGTACGAGCGCGCCGGCCGGCAGTCCTCCAAGGCCGCGGCGCTCCTGGGCATGGCCGAGGTGCTCCGAAAAGCCCGGCGGCACGAGGAGACGCAATACACGTCCAAGGACCCTTCGAGCGCCTTTCGCCGGCTGCTGACCGTCTCCGCCGGCTCGCCCGGCGCGGACCGGATCGCGCCGCTCATGAGCCGGGAGATCACCCGCGGCATGAGCACCGAAGAGCGCCAGGCGTTCTGGGATGGGTATCAGACACGCCTGGAAGGGAGCTCCCGCGGCGGACAGGGCGCCGACGTGCCGGTGGCGGTGGCCATGGACCTCGGCTTCGCGGTCCTGCGCGAGACCGTCGCGGGCGACGACGCCCTCGGCTACCGGGTGGCGCTGGTCCCGACGGCCGCCTCCGAAAGCAACAGTCGCAGCGTGGGCTTCGTCGTCCCCGAGGACGGCGAGTACAGGGTGGTGGCCACGGACCAGGCGCTGCCGCTGCTCGGCGGCGAGGCCCTCCGGCGGCTCGAGCGCAACGACCTGCGCGGTGCCCGCCAGTGGCTCGACTGGGCCTTCGAAGAGCTGGACGGCGGGGATCGCTCCGATCCCTATAGGGTCTCCTCGTTCCTCTATCTCTGGACCAGGGGCGCCGAGGCCGACGCGGAGCAGGTGCGCTGCGCCGCAGCCAGCCTGCTGTCGCTCAAGAGCACGCTCTCCCGGATGATGCCGATCCTCATGGCCTGCCGCCAGGCGGCGCCCGAGGGTCCGCGGCGGGACGCCCTCGACCGGGCGCTCCTCGCGGCCTACCTCGCCCTGGACAAGCACGCGGAAGCCGCCGACACCGCGCTCCGCCTGGCCGGGACCCAGGACTCCGAGACCCTGTACCGGGTACAACTGATGTCGCTGACGGAGCTCCGGCGCTGGGACGAGCTGCGCCGGATCGCCGAGGCACGGCTGGCGAAGACGCCTGGCGACCTCCTCGCCCAGAGCAGCCTCGCCGAGGTCGCCATCCTCCAAGGGGACCTCGACGGCGCGGAGACGATCCTCCAGCGCATTCTGGACTCCGGCAAGGCGCACGCCGACCAGTACAACGAGGTCGCCTGGGTCGCCCTCGTCCGCGGCCGGATCGACGAGCGGACCCTGGAGATGGCCCAGCGCGCCGCCAGCCTCTCGCAATACCAGGACTACGGCATCCTCCATACCCTGGCCACGGTCTACGCCGAGCAGGGCAAGACCGCCGAGGCCTATCGCGTGATCCTCCAGGCGCTGGAGCTCAAGGAAGACCCCAACCTCGAAGACTGGTACGTCTTCGGCCGCCTGGCCGAGCACTACGGCCTGCCCGACGCGGCCCGGCGCTACTACGAGAAGGCCCGCGAAGGCGCAGAGGACGACTCGAACCCGATGGCCACGATCCACCTGGTTCGGAAGCGGCTGGAGGCGCTGGGCGCGGCCGAGCCGAAGAAGGTCGCCGCCCGGCCCGCCCGCCGGTGAACATCGTCGGCCTCTCGGCCTTCTTCCACGAGTCGGCCTGCTGTCTCCTCCAGGACGGCCGGCTCGTGGCCGCGGCCGAGGAGGAGCGCTTCTCCCGGGTCAAGCACGATCCCCGGCTGCCGGTCTCGGCCTTCCGCTACTGCCTGAAGGCTGGAGGGATCGGGATCGGGGACGTCGACGCGGTCGCCTACTACGAGTCGCCGGTCCGCAAGCTCGCCCGGCAGCTCTGCGCGGGCATCCCTCCTGGGGATTCCGATCTCGCCTGGCTCGATCCGGTGCGGCCCGAGCGGGCGATCCGCGAGGGGCTCGGCTACGAGGGGCCGGTCCTCTTCTACGGCCACCACGCCTCCCACGCCGCGAGCGCCTTTTTTCTCTCTGGCTTCTCTGCGGCTGCAGTGCTCACCGTGGATGGTGTGGGCGAGTGGGACACGACTACCTACGGCCGTGGGGACGGCTCGCGGCTGGAGGTCCTCGAGCGGGTCGAGCTCCCCCACTCGCTCGGCCTCCTCTACTCCACGATCACCGCGTACCTGGGCTTCGAGGTCAACGACGGCGAGTACAAGGTCATGGGCCTCGCGCCCTACGGCAGGCCGCGCTACGCGGACCGCATCCGATCCCTCGTCTCCCTGGGACCCGGCGGGCAGTTCACCCTCGACCTGCGCTACTTCGACTTCCTCCGCGGCAGCCGGATGTACTCCCAGGCGCTCTGCGACCTCTTCGGCGCTCCGGCTCGGGAGCGGGAGTCCGAGATCACCCAGTTCCATCAGGATGTAGCCCAGAGCCTCCAGGTGGTCCTGGAGGAGATCCTCCTGGAGAAGGTCCGCTGGCTCCACCGCCGGACCGGATCCCGGAGCCTCTGCATGGCTGGAGGCGTGGCCCTGAACTGCGTGGCGAACGGCCGCATCCTGAGGGAGGGGCCATACGAGCGCCTGTTCGTCCAGCCCGCGGCCGGCGACTCGGGCGGCTGTCTGGGCGCCGCGGCCCTGGCCCACGTGGAGCTGACCGGCGAGCGTCCCGGTCACGAGCCGATGCGGCATGCCTTCCTGGGACCGTCCTGGACCGCGGACGAGGTGGGGACCCTGCTCGCCGCCACCGGGCTGCGTGCCCTGGACTTCCGGGGGAAGGAGACCGAGTTGCTGGAGGCGGTCGTGGACCGGCTGACCGCCGGCAAAGTGGTGGGCTGGTTCCACGGCCGGATGGAGCTGGGTCCGCGGGCGCTGGGAGCGCGCAGCCTCCTCGCCGACCCGCGGGACCCCGGGATGCGCGACCGGCTCAATCAGGTGGTCAAGAAGCGGGAGTCCTTCCGTCCGTTCGCCCCGAGCGTCCTCCTGGCTCATGCGGCCGAGCACCTGGACCTGGATCACCCGTCGCCGTTCATGCTGGAGACCTGCCGCGTGACCTCCCGCCTGAAGCTGCCGGCCGTGACCCACGTGGACGGCTCCGCCCGCCCCCAGACCGTGGACCCCGAGGTGGCGCCGCGCTACGCCGCCCTGCTCCAAGCCTTCCGGCGGCGGACCGGCTGCCCGGTCCTGGTCAACACCTCGTTCAACGTGAAGGGCGAGCCCATCGTGGCCACGCCGGTCGATGCCCTGCTCTGCTTCGCGAGCACCGGGATTGACGCGCTGGTCCTGGAAGACTTCCTGATCGACCGGGAGGCGCTCCCCGAGAGCCTGCCCGAGCTGCTGGCGTCCTGGCGCCGGCCGCGCTCCGGGTTTGCAGTCAGCAGGGACCTCTACACGTTCGTATGAAGCGGGAGATCTACGAGCGTCTCGCGGAGATCCTGGCCACGCCGGACGGGCTGCGCGCGGTCCGCCTCCTCCAGGCTGCGGGGCTGCTCGCGCTGCCGACTGCACAGCCCTCTCCCGCTCCACCTCCGCGCCGACCCGAGCCCATCAGCATCTGGCAACCTGAGGGGGACGTCTGGGTCCGTCCCGACCCGCTGCTGCTCGGAGACCACTACGCCACCCGCAAGGTGTTGGCGAAGAAGGAGGCCGAGTTGCCGCTCCGGGTGGCCTTCTTCGGCGAGTCCGTGGCGGCGGGCTACCTCTACGCGCCCCACATCACCCCGGCCCAGGTCCTGGAGGAGCAGCTCCGGGCCGCGGGAGGTGAAGGCAACTTCGAGGTGATCGACCTCGCCCGGACCAACGAGACGCTCCCCTCCCTGGCCGCGACCATCCGCGCCTCGCTCCAGATCCAGCCCGACATGCTGGTCCTCTTCGTGGGCAACAACTGGAACCTGCTGGAGACCCCGGAGGTCTCACCCTACGCCCCTTCGGTGCGGGCTCGGCAGCGGTACGCCGAGGCCCTGCGGCAGGGGATCGAGGGGCCGGTCCGGCTCGCCGAGGAGAGGCTGCGGCAGGTGGCAGAGGGGACCTTCGAGCTGATCGCCCTGATCGCCGGGACGGTCGGCATCCCGGTGATCGTGGTGGTCCCGGAGGTGAACCTGGCCGACTGGGAGACGCGGCAGCCGGTGGTCCGGCTACCCGGGGACGGCGTGGCCCGCTGGCACGCTTTCTATCGAGAAGGGTCCGCGGAGGCCATGCTGGAGCTGGACGGCGGCACCTGCCCCACCACCTGGCGCCTCCTCGGCCGTTTCCAGGAAGAGGTGGACAGCGCCCGCTACGCCACGCTCGGGTTCCTCTCCGCCCCCCAGGCCACCACCCAGGCAAGGGAGCTTCTGCGCGAGCTGTCCCGGAAGCACGGATTCACCCTGGTGGACCTGCGGGAGGTTTTGCAGCCGGACCGCCGCTTCTTCCTGGACTACTGCCACCTCACCCTGGAGGGGATCGAGAAGGCCATGGCCGCGGTCTGCTCGGAGGTGATCCGCCTCTCGGGCATGGACGGTACTGGCGAACCCCTGCCGCCCATCCGGATCTCCCCGGAAGCCGAAGCCACCGCCCGGTTCGGCGCCGCGATCCACTCCGCCCACCGGATGCTCTCTCCCAAGCGCGAGATCCTGGAGCACTGGTGCAGGGCCGCGCTGGACGCCTCCCCCGGCATCGAGTCGGCGATGCTCGACCTCCTGGAAGCGCGTTGCGCTCCGGTCCCCGCGGTCCTCACCCCGGCCCAGCAGCGCAACCTCGCCTCCCCCTACCGTCTCCTCCTCCAGCACGGCTGGCGCTGGGACCATCTGGATGCCGATCTGATCGAGGTGATCGCGGCCGTCCTCAAGAGGCCGATCCCCGTCCGGCCGTTCCCGGAGATGGACCTGGCCGATCCCTTCTATCACTGGGAGCCGCTGGAGCGATTCTATCCAGAGGTCATGGACCTGGAGGACCTGCCGCGCCGGGGGACGTACCGGTCTCCCTGGCCGGTCTCCTCCTTCTGTCTGATCGGGAGCGGAGACGAGATCGAGCTGGAGCTGACCGCCCGTCTCCCCGAGGGAGGTCAGGGAGAGGTGGAGGCGGCGGTCAACGGAACCCGGATCGGGGCCTTCCCCGTGGGTGAACGCTGGACGAAGGGATCTCTTCGCGTGGCAGTTCCCGCCGGGCTCAACCGGCTCACCCTGCGCTGGCCCGACCCGCCGCCGGTCGAGGGAGATCCTTTCCGCAAGGTGATCGAGCGGCTGGAGATCGGGCTGGAGGCGGATCTGCACCCGGTGTTCGGGGAGGTGTTCTCGCTCCGGGTCCTGACCTAAGGCGCCTCCGCCTCCGGCGTCGCTTCCGGCTTCTTCCCGGCCGCGGCCCTGTCGAAGGGGAAGAACTCCAGCGGCACCAGGTAGCCGATCGCCACGGCCCTGCCTCCCCGCGGATCGCGCTCGTAGACGCGGATCGCCATGTGGATGTGCGGGCTGACCGCGTTCCCGGAGGAGCCGACCTTGCCGATCACGGTCTCGGGATCGACAACGTCTCCCGGCTTCAGCGCCGCCACCTGGTGCATGTGGCGGTAATCCACCTCGATGAAGACCTCCTTGCCCGAGTCCTCCTCCCGGTAGCGGTGGATCAGCGTGATGTGGGGGCCGCTGCGGTTGCCTCTGTCTCCCGTGGCGAGGAGGTCCGAGATCAGCTTCTCCAGCGGCTCGCTGACCGAGGTGTCGGTCTTCAGGATCTCCCGGGTGGCCTTGAAGACCGCCTGTTTGACCTTGTCGTTCGTGGCATAGGGCTTCTTGCCCGGCCGCCTCCCCTGGACGGCCTTGAAGGTGTCGCGGGCCGCCTGGGTGATCATGGAGATGCCGCCGAAGGAGTTCCTCGAGGCGTCCACGGTGGCCAGGATGTCCGTGGTATCGGGAATGTCCACCGGCGGGTCGAGCGTCCGCAGCTTGGCGTGCAGGGCGGCCTCCAGCTTCTGCCGGATGTCCTTCTGGGCGGCGCCCGCACTCGGGGTGGGCGCGGTGCCGGCGATCACGTTCTCCATCACGAGGCCGCCGATCACGCGGGAGGCATCCGACGCGGGCTTCGGCAGGTCCTCCCTCGCCGCGGCATCGGCGCCGAGGAACTCCACCATCTTGTCGCGGTCCTTCCATTTGCGGCCGAAGTAGCCGTAGGAGAGCTTGGCCAGCAGGTCCTCGTTCCCCGAGCCAGCATCGACGACGTCCAGGGACCGGACCTGGGTGTCGACGCGCTGGAAAAGGCGGCGGTCTGCCGACCCCTGGCGCAGGCCCAGGATCCGGGTGAGGTCCACGGTATCGGGCTGCACCGCCTTCACCTCCCGGCCGGCGGGCGAGTGGATGTCGTACTGCCCTTCGCCGTGGCCGTGGTAGGTGCCGACCGAGACATCGTGGGCCACTCCAAGAGCTTTCCGGTTCGAGGACACCGCCGACCGGTGGACCACCAGCTTGAGCAGCGTGTGCTCGTGGGAGAAGCCCGGGACGCCGGCCCCGATGTCGTTCAGGGCCGTGTGGTAGATCCACCAGCGCTCCTTGTCGTCGAGGAGGGTGTCCAGGTTCAAACCCGGCACCTGGACCTCGGCGGGCAGCACCCTGGCCATCTCCTGGTCGCGGTCCCCGCGGGCCTCCGCGAGCTCGGCCTCGACTTCCTTGCGGTGCCCCGGGTCCTGGGACTGGAGGAAGCGCAGGACCTCGGGGTCCGTGGTGCCCTCCAGGGTCGTGGCCTTCTCGGCGGCCACACGCTTTTCCGTGGCCTTCGTCTCCGCTCTCCTCGCCTTCGCGAGCCCGGCCTCCTGGGCCCGCCGCTTCCGCTTCTGGGCGCCGGTTTCCGGGGCGGGCGGCGCGCCGTCCGGCGTTGCCGGGGCGGGCGCGGGCTCCAGCTTCTGCCGTTTCGCGACCGCGTTCGTCTCCGCCTTCCTGGTCCTCTCCACCTTCGCCGCTGCGGCGGCCCGCTTCCTCTTCACGGACGGGCTCTCTTGGAGGTTCAGGAACGACACGTCGTCCCAGGTCTGGACGCGGACGCGCCGCGACCGGTCCACGCCGCCGTGCAGCGCGTCGGCCAGCCGCTCCAGGACGTCTCCCTGGACGTAGGGGACCGGGTCCGCGGCTCTCATCATGGCTTCCAGGGCGGCATTCGACTCGGCGAGCGTCTCCTTCCTTTCGGCGGCCAGGGCGTCGAACCGCGCCTGGGCCTCCACCCTCCAGGCCTCGAACTGCTGCTCCTCGGGGGTGGGCTCCGGCGCCGTGGGCTTGGTCCCCCGGGGAGGCTTGGGCGGCTTGGGGCGCTTCTTCTTCTCCTCGTCGCGCCGCTTCTTCGCCCACTTGGCCACCGCGTAGACGTGTACCGCCTCTTCGTAGTGGCTCCACATGGCGGTGGTCTTGTCCACGGCCTCCTGCCGCAGGCCGTCGGTGTTGGCGCGCAGGAGCTCGGCCACGCGCTCCTCGCTCTTCGGGTCCTGCTTGAACAGGACCTTCAGGAGCAGAACCGTGGTCTTGGGACCCGTCGCCTTGGAGGCGAGAAGCTGCTCGGCGATTCCGATGCTGTCGGGATGGGTCGCGAGGTACTTCTTCAGCTGCGTGGACTGCTTGCTCTTCGAGGTAAAGATCTTGCGCAGGTTCGCCTCATGGTCGATAGAGGGCTGCGGCCAGAGCATGGGCACGGCCGGACCCTGGGCTCCGGCCCGCGCCACGTGCCCCAGCTCGTGGGCGATCAGGGCCTGGCCTTCCGGACGGCCGGGGCGGTAGCGGCCTTCTCCAAAATGGACGTCGAGCCCCAGGGTGTAGGCTTGGGCTCCGAGACCTTCCGTCCTCCGGGCCGCCTCGGGGCCGGTGTGGATGCGGATCCGGCTGAAGTCGTGGCCGAAGCGGGATTCCATCGCCTCCCGGGTGTGGGGATCGAGACGCTGGCCGCCGTCTATGTCCTCCTCGGGCGTCCACCCCCGGGTCTCCGGGAGGCGGGAGCGCTGGATGGATGGATGGGTGATTCTTGAGAATCTTCGGAACCTGTCTCCCACCCTCCCCATGCGCTACTTCCCTTTCTGCCCGAAGGGGAAGAAATCCAGCGGGTGGAGGAAGCCGATCGGAATCACTTTGCCTTTCGGCTCCTGGTCATAGACGCGGATCGCCATGTGGATGTGCGGGCTGACCGAGCCGCCCGAGGTGCCCGCCTGGCCGATCAACGTTCCTTCCGTCAAACTCTGACCGGTCTTGACGCGCACATCGTACAGATGGAAGTAGTCTACCGCGATCCAGACATCCTGGCCCGCGGCATCCCTGTACTTGTGGAGGAGCGTCATCCCGACTCCGCCGCGATCCACCTTCGGCCTCTGCTCGAGGAGCCCTTCCAGGACCTGCTTCAGGGTAGTGGAGAACGTGTTATCGGCCAGAGTGATGCGTTTGACCGCCTTGAAGACTTCGGCAGCCGCCGATTCTGGCGAGTATTGCCAGCCCGGCGGACGCACCCCCTGAAAGACCTTGAAGGCTTCCTCGGTGATCTTGCCGAGCTTGGTCAGGTGGCCTGTGGAGGCGTCTACGTCGTTCAGGATCTTGACGTCCTCCGGGATCACCACCGGGGTCGGGAGCTTGCTCAGCTCCTCGCGCAGAGCGGCCTCCAGCTCGTTGCGCATATCCTCCAAGGAGCCGTGGATATCTCCGGATGGAGCCCTTCCGGCGAGCGTGTTTTTGAAGGTCAGCGCGGCGAGGATGCGGGACACGTCCGGAGCCGGTACCAGATCGGTCTTCTCCCCCTTGAGGAACTTGAGCATCTTGGCCGGGTCCGTCGCCGTGAAGCCGAAAAAGCCGTGGCTGAGCTTGGCCAGCACGTCGCTGTCCGAGTTGTCGGGCATCTGCCCGGCCCACCGGACGGTCGTGGACACGTGCTTGAGCTCTTTCTTCTGCCGCGTTCCCAGAATCCGGGTGAGGTCCACTTTCTCGGGCAGCCTGGCCTTGATGTCTTTTCCCGATTGGGAGTAGACGTCGTACTGCCCCTCGCCGTGCCGGGGATAGGTGGTGACTCCGCCCTGGTGATCGAGCCCGAGAGCCTTCGGGTCTTCAACGATCCTGGAGCGCTGTGCGGAGATCTCGTTGACAGCCGCCTCCATGGAGAAGACGCCGCCGAAACCGGTCGCGATGTTGTTCAGGGCCTTGTGGTAGATCGCCCAGCGCTGCTCCTCATCGAGCACGATAAGGCGGCCTACCGGTTGCAGCACCTGCCTGGGGAGCGAGGAAGTGAGTACTTTGTCCCGATGCTGGGCGGTGAAGCCCAGCCGGATCTTGGCCTGCTCCTGGAGCATCGGGTCCTGGGCCTGCAGGAGCTCCTTGACCCCGGGATCAGCGGCGCCTTGTGGGGTCCGCGCTTTGTCCTTGGCACTCTTCAGACGCTGCTCCCGTTCTCTCTGCTGCTTCGTCGTCTCCGTGATCCCGTAGGGGTTCTCCTTGAGGTTGATGAACATCAGCTCCCGGTACGTGCGGATACGCCTCCCGCGGGCATCGTCGATCGAGCTGTGGAACCGGGTCGAAATCTTCTCCAGGACATCTCCCTGGGCCCAGAGAATGGGCTCGGCGGCCTTCATCATCGCGACGATGGCTGCGTTGGACTCCTTCACGAGCGTCGGCTGTTTCTTGGCGAGATCCTTGTAGCGGGCCTCCGCGTCCTTCTTCCAGCTCTTGATCTCGGCCTCCGCGGCGGGCTTCTTCTCGAGCTGTTTGCTGCACCACTCGATCAGGGCGTGCTCGTAGGCCGCGGCCTCGTAGTTCTTCCACATCGCTTCGCTCTTCTCAACCGCCTTCTTGCGGAGATCGCCGGTGAGGTTGCGGACTTTCTCTACCATCCGCCCCTGGCTCGCCGGATCCTTGCGGAACGCCACCTCCAGCATCTGCTGCGTCGACCAGTGGATGGCGACGTTCTTGATCAGAAGGTCCTCGGCGACCCCGATGCTCGCCGGATTCGCGGCGAGGTACTGCTCGAGCTTGGCGACCTGCCCCCGGGCCAGGATCTTCCGCAGGTTCGCCTCATGGTCGGTGGCGGGGTCCGGCTGCAGCCTGGGCACCTGCGGCCCGCGCGCGCCCGCCCGGACCACGTGCTCCAGCTCATGGGCGATCAGCGCCTGGCCCTCGGGGCGGTCGGGCCGGTAGCGGCCCTCGCCGAAGCGGACGTCGAGGCCCAGGGTGTAGGCGTGGGCTCCGAGGCCCTCCGCGCTCCGGGCCGCCTCCGGGCCGGTGTGGATGCGGATGGACCCGAAGTCGTGCCCGAAGCGCGATTCCATGGCCGCCCGGGTGAAGGGGTCGAGAGACTGGCCGCGCTCCCCCTCCGCCGCCCATCCCCTGCCGGACTGCGGCGGCTGGACGTTCCTGGAAGGCGGGGCGCTCCGGCTGCTGGCGGCTACGTGCTCCATTCCCGCGTCTCCTCCTCGGGCAGCGAGCGCTCCATCTTGGTGTACTCGGCGCGGGCGGCTCGCGCCAGGTGGGCCATGCGCACCGGGCTCCCCTCGTCCGCGGCCAGGAAGGCGGCGGAGAGGGCGATGTTGCGGATCGTGCCGCCCGCGATCCCCAGGCGGGCCAGCTTCGCGGGGTCGAGCCCCTCGGTGGGCGTCCGCGCGGGGAAGGCCCGGCGCCAGATCTCGGCCCTCTGCTCCGCGTCCGGAAACGGGAACTGGACCACGAAGCGCAGGCGGCGGAGGAAGGCCGCGTCCAGGGCATCCTTCAGGTTCGTGGTCAGGATCGCCAGCCCGCGGTAGCCCTCCATGCGCTGCAGGAGATAGCTGACCTCGATGTTGGCGTAGCGGTCGTGACTGTCCTTGACCTCGCTGCGCTTGCCGAACAGGGCGTCGGCCTCGTCGAACAGCAGGATGGCCCCGCCCTCCTCGGCCGCGTCGAAGACCCGGCGCAGATTCTTCTCGGTCTCGCCGATGTACTTGCTCACCACGGTCGACAGGTCGATGCGGTAGAGGTCGAGCCGCAGCTCCCGGGCAAGAACCTCGGCGGCCGTTGTCTTGCCCGTGCCGCTCGGGCCGGAGAAGAGGGCCGAGACGCCCAGCCCCCGCGAGCCGCTGCCGCCGAACCCCCACTGCTCGTAGACGATCTGCCGCCGGCGCACCTGCACTGCGATATCCCGCAGCACCGACGCCTGCTCCGCGGGGAGCACCAGGTCGTCCCATCCCGCCGCGGATTCGATGCGCTGGGCCAGCCCCTCCAGCCGCGGCCGGCTCTGGGAGCGGCAGGCGTCCCACAAGGCGATGCCTGGGTCGCCATCTCCATCGAGCTGGAGCTGCGAGCCGGCCGAGAGGATGCCGGCGAGCCCGAGGTGGAACTGGGAGAGGACCTCTTCGAGATGACCGTTGAGCTGCTCCGCCACGGGTCCGAGGGTGGCGCGCCAGATGGCCTCCTGCTCGTCCCGGGCAGGGCGCGGCACGTCGAAGGCGAGGAGCGGGCGGTGCCGGACCGCGCGCCGCTCGCGCACGGCGAAGAAGAGGACGCCGCGGGTCTCCTCGGCCAGCCGGGCCAGCGCATGGTCCCGCGCCGGCTCCCCCTCGTCGAAGGCGTCGGCGTCCACCAGGAGCGCCGAGCCCGTGAGCGCGGCTTCCCGCTCCCAGAGCCGGATGAGCTCGGCCACCTCGGAGGGGACCACCGGCAGGTCCGCGGCGGTCAACACCTGGAGGCGGAGCCCCAGCCCGGCGCAGGCCGCGGCGGCGACCGACCTCTTGGCCGCAGGGTCCGGGCCGCAGAGCTGCAGGACCGGGAAGCGCTCCTGTTCCAGGGCGCCGGAGAGGGCGGCGGCGATGCGCTCCGCCAGGAGCTGGTGGGAAGGGATCGCTTCCGGAGCGTCCTCCAGGGGCCGGACCGTGCCCGCGAGCCGCTCGTCGCGGATGTCGAGGCCGGCCAGGTAATGGAGGACCCGCTCGTCGATGCGCAGGGGGCTCGTGGTCAGCGCCGGCCCGGGGCCGACCTCGAGCAGCCGCCAGTGGCGCAGCGGACCCGACGGGGCGATGGCGCTCCAGTGGGGCTCGGGCAGGGACGCCAGGGCGAAGCTGAAGGTCGCCGCGGGGCAGCGGGCGGAGAAGCCGGAGTCCAGCTCCATGCCGGCGCACAGGAGGAGGAGCGAGCGCTCGAACCGGGAGAGGCCGAAGCGCTCGCAGAGCACCTCCAGGGCCGGAGGCGCCTCCATGCCGGCGGCGATCTCCTCCAGGGACTCAGGATCGGGGGTGGCTGCTTCCCCCTCCGCCCCGAGGGCGGCGCGTGTCTCCGCCAGGGCGGCGAGAAGATACCTCTGGTTGGCTTCCGGCCAGGTCGACATAGAGTCCCTCCCCAGGGACAGATACGCCGTCCGGACCGGAAACCCGCCACTCGCCCACCCTCATCCAAAACTTTTTCGACTTTTTTCAGGCAAGTTGTCAAAAAACGGGGGCCAGCGGCAACTATATAAATGAAGAGGCTACCAAACCTCCTTCAACCCGAATTCAGGAGCGGCTATTTTCCTCCGGCCGCTCCTCTTTTTTTCTCTCCTCTCCAACAGACAGCTCTGCCAGAATGGCACGGATCTGCGCGACGTGCTCCAGCGCGTGGACACGGAACGCCATGGCATAGGCTTTCCAGTCCAGCTCCTCGATCCACTGCACGGGGCGAAGCTCGCCGTCCGCGCCCCGGGCCTTGATCACCATGGCCACGGGCGCCCGCGTCTCCAGGGGAGTGTCGTCCGGGGCCTCCGCCACGAGGGTGGCCAGGCGCCGGTGTGTCTCGCTCATCTCCCGGGCCAGAAGCGGCCACTCCTTCTCCATGGCATCCGGCGACTGCAGGCTCGCCGGGATCGGTCCGCCCTCCGGCACCTGCCCCCGAATCAGCGCCTCCAGCTCCTCCACCGCCCACCGGTGGCTCACCACCAGATGGTCCACCACCTCCTGCACGCACCACCGTCCCGGCCGCGGCCGCACCCGCACCACCTCCTCGGGCACGGTCGCGACCAGGGCATCCAGCTCGCGGAACGCCTCCGCCACCTTGAGCCGGAGGTCTGCCAACGGCGCCTGCGTGCCCTTGCGGCGGAGGTAGTCCGAGGCTCGGGTCTGCTCGGGGGTCAGGCTCATGCCTTCATTGTAGCGTCGTCCATTTGACAGCGAGGCCCCTTCTTGCAGAGAATCCCACCACAGACCTCGGAGAGCCCAAGATGTCCAAGAAGTCGGTCGCAGACCATTCTCTTGAGTGGTTCCACCTGATCAGCACCGTGGGTCCCAAGGAGGTTCCCTACCTCGTGGAGCTGCTGGCTGAGCTGGGTCTCGTGCGCAAAGCGGTCATAGACCTCGAGTCAGAGCGGCTGTCGCTCATCGCACGGAAGCAGCAAATCACGCGGGACCTCGAGGCCCTCAAGAACCGGGGACGTACTCTGGCCGGCCGCGTGCGCTCCGGCCTCAAAACGAAGTATGGATACGACAACGAACAGCTGACCCAGTACGGAATGAAGCCCCGCCGGCGCCGCGTCGGTCAGGCCGCTGCCGAGCAGGAAGCCGTGGCGAAGCACACGGACTTCGAGCCCGTCTCCTGAGCACACCCTTCTTCCAGAGCCGATCCTGACAGGGTAGAGCCCGCCCTCAGAGGGCGGAGTCCGCCCCGAAAGGGCGGGAACCATCCCTCAGTGGGCGGACACCGTCCCTCGCAGGGCGGATACCGTCCCTCAAAGGGCGGACGTCATCCCTCAAAGGGCGATGATCGTCCCTCAGTGGGCGATGACCGTCCCTCAGTGGGCGATGACCGTCCCTCAGTGGGCGATGACCGTCCCTCAGTGGGCGATGACCGTCCCTCAGTGGGCGATGACCGTCCCTCAGAGGGCAGACACCGTCCCTCACTGGGCGGACACCGTCCCTCAGTGGGCGAATGCTGCCCTCCGAGGGCGAACGCCTCCTTCAGGTGTCTTAGCGGTAGATCTCCGCCCCGGACCGGCGGAACTCCTCGGCCTTCTCCTGCATCCCGGCGTCCAGCGCCTCTCCCTCCTCCAACTCCTGCCGCGCCGCGTACTCCCGCACCTCCTCGGTGATCTTCATCGAGCAGAAGTGCGGCCCGCACATGGAGCAGAAGTGGGCGACCTTGGCGGCTTCCTGGGGGAGCGTCTCGTCGTGGTAGGAGCGGGCGGTGTCCGGATCGAGCGATAGATTGAACTGGTCTTCCCAGCGGAACTCGAAGCGGGCCTTCGAAAGGGCGTTGTCCCGGACCTGCGCGCCGGGATGGCCCTTGGCCAGGTCCGCGGCGTGGGCGGCGATGCGGTAGGCGATCACGCCCTGGCGCACGTCCTCCCGGTTCGGCAGGCCCAGGTGCTCCTTCGGGGTCACGTAGCAGAGCATGGCGCAGCCGTACCAGCCGATCATCGCCGCGCCGATGGCCGAGCTGATGTGGTCGTAGCCCGGGGCGATGTCGGTCGTGAGCGGCCCCAGGGTGTAGAAGGGGGCCTCGCCGCAGGACTCGAGCTGCTTCTCCATGTTCACCTGGATCAGGTGCATGGGGATGTGCCCCGGCCCTTCGATCATGACCTGGACGTCGTGCTTCCAGGCGACCCGGGTCAGCTCGCCGAGCGCCTCCAGCTCCGCAAACTGGGCGGCGTCGTTGGCGTCCGCGATGGAGCCCGGGCGCAGGCCGTCCCCCAGGCTGAAGGCCACGTCGTAGGCCTTCATGATCTCGCAGATCTCCTCGAAGTGCTCCCAGGCGAAGCTCTCCCGGTGATGGGCCAGGCACCATTTGGCATGGATCGATCCGCCGCGGGAGACGATGCCGGTCATCCGCTTCGCGGTGAGCGGGATGTAGGGCAGCCGCACTCCGGCGTGGATGGTGAAGTAATCCACCCCCTGCTCGGCCTGCTCGATCAGGGTGTCGCGGAAGATCTCCCAGGTCAGGTCCTCGGCCCGTCCGCCGACCTTCTCCAGGGCCTGGTAGATGGGCACGGTCCCGATCGGCACGGGCGAGTTGCGGAGGATCCACTCCCGGGTCTCGTGGATGTTCTTACCCGTGGAGAGGTCCATGACCGTGTCCGCTCCCCAGCGGATGGCCCAGACCATCTTCTCCACCTCCTCCTCGATCGAGGAGGTGACCGCGGAGTTGCCGATGTTGGCGTTGATCTTCACCAGGAAGTTGCGGCCGATGACCATCGGCTCGCTCTCGGGGTGGTTGATGTTGGACGGGATGATGGCCCGGCCGCGGGCCACCTCGTCACGGACGAACTCCGGCGTAATTCGCTCGGGGATGCGCGCCCCCCAGGAGTGCCCCGGATGCTGCGCCTCCCGTACAAGCTCGCGGCGCTGGTTCTCCCGGATGGCGATGAACTCCATCTCCGGGGTGACGATCCCCTTGCGGGCGTAGTGCATCTGGGTGACGTTGGACCCCGGCCTGGCGCAAAGGGGACGGCGGACGTTGGGGAAGCGGATGGAGGTGAGGCCCGGGTCCGCGGCGCGGCAGCGGCCGTACTCGGACGAGACCGAGGGCAGCTCTTCGACATCCCCCCGGGAGACGATCCACTCCCGGCGCAGCGGCAACAAACCCGCTTGCAGGTCGATCTCCGCGTCCGGGTCGGTGTACGGACCCGAGGTGTCGTAGACGGTGACGGGCGGATTCTCGACCGTCCGAGTGGGCGACAGGCGGATCTCGCGCATGGGGACGCGGACGCCGGGCCGGCTGCCCTCCACGTGGATCTTGCGGGAGTTGGGGAACGGCTCCGTCGTGAGGACGGACGGGACGGGCTTGCTGTCGATCATGTTGCGCTTGCCTCCGCTGGCATTACCCAGATCAGGTCGTGAGGGTCGTCCCCGGGCGGGACTCTCAGCCTTGCGGCCCCCCTAGCGTGCGCGGCGATCCTACACCCTTATAGAATGGGCAGGAGCGCTGACTGGCTCGTCAAAGCCCAGGGCATAGAATGAGGCCGTGGATGACTTCCAGGTTCTTGGTGAAATCGCGGCGATTGAGACCATCGCCGAAGGCAGCTCCATTCGAGACCTTCCTCGCCTTAGGAAGACCTATGGGCTTGGCCGGTGGCGGAAGTGCAAGGGTGTGGCAGCCGTTGAGCTCTCCAACGGCAAAGTGCGGCAGGTAGAGCTACACTGGTACGAGGCTCACGGTCTCGGAAGGAAAGAGCTCAAGATCAAGCGCTATCTAGGCCAGAGGTCATGAAAGAACCCGAGTTTTCTTACGTCGTCTGCATCGACAACTCCGGCTACCCGTCTTCTCTCGAGCTGAGGAAGATCTACCAGCGTCTCTCAGACGCGAGCGCCGAGGAAGATGGCTTCCTTCGCGTGGTAGACGAGTCCGGAGAAGACTACCTCTATCCGGCCCGCTTCTTTGTTCAGATTGCGGTCCCAGAGGCTGTCGAGAAGGTCTTTGCTGGCGCCGGCTGAGTCGGACCGCAGCCGCTTTCCCCTCATCCTGACGATCGCTTTCGCCGCGCTCGCCGGGATCGGGCTCGCGTGCCACGAGATGTGGCGGGACGAGCTGCAGGCCTGGCTCATCCCCCTGGACAGCGGGTCGCCGGCCGAGCTGTTCCACAACCTGCGCTATGAGGGCCACCCCGCCCTGTGGCACATCCTGCTCTGGATCGTCACCCGCGTTACCCGGAGGCCGGAGGCCATGCAGGTCCTCCACCTCGCGATCTCGGCGGCGGCGGTCTTCCTGTTCGCCCGGTACGCTCCCTTCTCCCGCCCGGTCCGGGCGCTGTTCGCCTTCGGCTACTACCCGTTCTACGAGTACACCGTGATCAGCCGGAACTACGGCCTGGGCATGCTGCTGCTCTTCGCCGCCTGCGCCCTCTTCCCCACCCGGCGCAGGTCCTACCTTCCCTTGGCGGGGGTGCTGGCCCTGCTCGCGAACGCGAACCCCTACGCGTGGCTCATCGCGGCCGCCTTTGCCGGGACCCTGGCGCTGGAAACGCTGGGAGACAGGGAGCTTCGGCGCAGGGACGCGGCGCTCGGCCTCCTCCTCTTCGCCGCCGCGGCGGCCGTGGCCGCGGCCCAGATGATCCCGCCGCCGGACGGCGGGTACGCCAGCGCCTGGCATCTCGACTGGCGCGCGCCGCGGGGGTTCCGGGTCCTCGCGACCGTGGCTCGCGCCTGGCTGCCGGTCCCCGATCCGGCGCAGCCGAACCCGTGGAACTCCAACCTCCTCTTCCACCTCCGCAACAGCGCCGTGGCGATCCTTGCCGCCGCGCTGATCGCGATGGCCGTGGCCGCGCTCCGCCGGTCCCGGACGGCCCTGATCCTCTTTCTCGGCGGCTCCGCCGCCCTCCTCGGCTTCAGCTACCTGAAGTACCTCGGCTACGCGCGCCACTACGGCGCCCACTTCCTGCTGCTGATCGCGTGTCTCTGGATCGCGGACCGTCGGCGCGGTGACCGCGGGGACAAGCTTCTCGCACTGCTGCTGGGGCTGCATGTCGTGGCCGGGGCCTGGCTCTGGACCGCGGACCTGCGGAACCCCTTCTCCGCCGCCCGGGATACCGCCGTCTATCTCAAGGACCAAAAGGCCTTCGTCATCGGTTACCCAGACATGTATGCCACGCCAGTGGCCGGCTACCTGGGCAGGCCCCTCTTCTACCTGGAGAGCCGGCGGCCCGGGACCTATGTGCTCTGGAACGAGGAGAGAACGGGCAGGGTCGGCTTCCGCGAGATCTGCCGGATCGTGCGCCGCCAGCTTCGCCAGCACCCGGAGGGTATCCTGATGGTGGTGAACCGTTCCGCGCCCGTCTGCGGCGCCCGCATGAAGCCCGAGGAGCTCGCGAGCTTCCAGGACGCCCTGCTGCCCGAGGAGCGCTTCCGGGTGTACCGGATCCGGATGCTCCCGGCACCCTGAGCCGCTGCAAAGATTCCCCGCCTGCAATCCCTTTTACATCGCAACTTGTCTCTGAATCCGGCATCCTCCCCGGAGCCTCCCCGGAGGAAGCCATGGCATGGAAAGTGCTCGTCCAGGCTCAGCGCAACTTCTGGCGCAAGGTGGAGGATCGCCTGACTGGCTCCCGAGTTCTGGTCGTAGCCCCTGAGCCGTTCTACGAGGACCGTGGAACACCGATCGCCGTGTGCCAGCTCCTCAGGGCGCTGTCGCAGCTCTCCTACGAGGTCGACCTCCTGACCTACCCAGTAGGGCGCGACGTGGAGATCCCCCGGGTGCGCTACCTGCGGACGCCGAACCCGCTCGGATTGCGGCAGGTGCCGATCGGCTTCTCGCTCCGCAAGGTCGCGCTCGACCTGCTGCTGCTTCCAGAGCTGGTGAAGCGGCTGTCCACGGGCCAGTACGCCTGCGTGCACGCCGTGGAAGAGGCCGCATTCCTGGCTGTGCTCCTGGGCCGGAGGTTCGATGTTCCCGTCATCTACGACATGCGTTCGAGCCTGCCCGAGCAGCTCGCCGGACATCTTGCCTTCCGCCTGCCGTTCGTGCAGGCCGCGCTGCTGGAGTGCGAGCGCTGGCTGCTGCGGCACGCCGATTCGGTGGTGAGCAGCTCGCTCCTCGCTCAGACGGTCCGCGAGCGGGCCCCCAAGGCGCGCCTGCGCGAGTGGCGGCATGCCTCCGCGCTGCCGACCGCCGCCCACTCGGAGGCCGCGGCCCTGCGCGCCGAGCTGCGGATCGGCCCCCTGCGGCCGGTGGTGCTCTACTGCGGAACGTTCGAGTCCGCCCAGGGGTTGCCCGAGCTGCTGACCGCGATCTCTCACGTGCTGGCCGAGTTGCCCGAGGCGACCTTCGTGCTGGTCGGCGCTATGGGGTCGGGAGGCGGCACCACGATCGAGCGCGGCCATGCCGACCTGGTGCGCAAGGGGTCACTGCGGGTAGTGAAGCGCCAGACGTGGGAGCGCCTACCCGCCTACCTCGCCATGGCCGACGTGGTGGTCTCCCCCCGGACCTATGGCGACAACCTGCCGCTCAAGGTGTTCGACTACCTGACCGCGGGCAAGCCGATCGTGGCGACCGACATTCCGGCGCATCGCTCGGTGCTGAATGAAGACCGGGCCCTGCTCACCGGCGTCTGGTCGCCCGAGCTCGCCCGCGGCATCGTCCGGCTGCTGCGCGACCGGCCCCTGGCGTCCTGTCTGGCGGCCAACGCGCGGAGCTACGCGCAGGAGCACTTCGGCTGGTTCGAGTTCGTGCGCTCGGTCCGCGACCTCTACGAGGAGGTGGACGGCGCTCGGTGAATCGGACGATACTCCTGCCCCATGGCGAAGACCCCCGATCTGCCGTCCCTCCGCGAGGCCATCGAAACCGTCGACCACGAGTTGCTGGCGCTGCTGCGGCGGCGCATGGACTTGGTCGAGGAGGTGGCGGGGGCCAAGCTGGCGGCGGCGTCCCCCTTCCGCGACCAGCTCCGGGAGGATCAGATCCTTCAGCGGGTCCGCCACTTCGCGGTCGAGGAGGGGCTGGATGCCCGCGAGGTCGAGCGGCTCTACCGGGTCATCATGGAAATGTCCGTGGCGCACCAGAAGGCGCACGTCCGGTCCCTGGCCACGGCCCCGCTGCGGGTCGCCTACCAGGGGGTCGAGGGCTCGTACAGCCATCTGACGGCGCAGCGGCGCTATGCCGGCCTCCCGGGCGGCGTGCTCCTGGAGGGCCACGAGACGTTCCGCGGCGCGGCCGACGCGGTGCGGGAAGGCACATCCGACCGCGCCCTCCTCCCGATCGAGAACACCACGGCCGGCAGCATCAACGAGACCTACGACCTCCTCGCCGAGGGCGGGCTCACCATCACGGCCGAGGTGGTGAGCCGCATCGAGCACTGCCTCCTGGGGCTGCCCGGCTCTCACGTCGAAGAGCTGCACACGGTCCTGTCCCACCCCCAGGCTTTGGCCCAGTGCCAGGACTTCCTCCGCACCCTCCCCAATGCGAAAGCCCAGGTGGAGTTCGACACCGCCGGCGCAGCGCGCAAGGTCCGGGAGCGGGAAGATCCGGGCGTGGCCGCCATCGCCAGCGAGCCGGCGGCCCGGCTCTTCGGCCTGGAGGTCCTGCGGCGGGGCATCCAATCCCAGGAGGGAAACTACACCCGCTTCGTGGAGCTGGCCCGGGAGCCCGAGGCCGTGCCGCCCGGCACTCCGGCCCGGACCTCCCTGGTCCTCGCCGTATCCCACAGCCCCGGCGCCCTCGCCGGACTGCTGGGCGTCTTCGCCGAGCGCGGCGTGAACGTCACCAAGCTGGAGTCCCGGCCGATCCCGTCGAGCCCCTGGAAGTACCGCTTCTACCTCGACCTCGAAGGGCACGCGGACGACGACCGGGTCCGCGCCGCTCTCGAAGAGGCCCGGCCGCATACCACCGAGATCCGGGTGCTGGGAACGTACCCGGCTGCGGAGAGATAAATGAAACAGCTCTTCCTCTCGCTTCTCCTCCTGTTCCAGGACGACTGGAAGACCCCGGCCGAGGTCGCCAACTTCGAGGCCACGCCGAGCTACGAGGAGACGATCGCGTTCCTCCGGCAGATCGAGGCGCGGATGCCGGAAATGAAGCTGAGCTTCTACGGCACCTCCCCCCAGGGCAGGCAGATGCCGCTCGTCGTGGTCTCCAAGGAGAGGGCCTTCACCCCCGCCGAGGCCGCGCGGACCGGCAAGCCCGTGGTGATGATCCAGAACGGCATCCACGCCGGGGAGATCGATGGCAAGGACGCCTGCCTGATGATCCTGCGCGACATGGCATCAGGGAAGCATCGCGAGCTGCTCGACGGCATGACGCTGCTCATCCTCCCGATCTACAACGTGGACGGCCACGAGCGGGTCTCGCCCTACAACCGGCCGAACCAGGACGGGCCGCGCCAGGGTATGGGCTTCCGCACCACCGCCTCCGGCCTGGACCTGAACCGCGACCACCTGAAGGTCGTTTCCGTCGAGGCCCAGGCCCTCATGACCCTGGTCTCGGCCTGGCGCCCCCACCTCCACGTGGACGACCACGTCACGGACGGGGTGGACCACGACTGGGTCCTGACCTGGTCGTGGGCTGAAGCTCCGCAGGCGCCGCTCCAGGTGGACTCCTGGCTGCGCGAGCACATGCCCAGGGCCCTCGCGGCCACCGAGAAGGCCGGGCACCGCGCCGGCCCCTACGTGGACCTCAAAGACGGCAACGATCCCAGCAAGGGCTTCAGCTCCTGGATCGGCACCCCGCGCTTCGCCACCGGCTACTACCCCCTGCGCAACCGGCCGTCGATCCTGGTGGAGATGCACTCCTACAAGCCCTACCGGCAGCGGGTGCTCGCGAACCGGGACTTCCTCCTCGCCGTGCTCGCCGAAGTGGCCCGCGATCCCGCCTCGCTGACCCGGGCCGTGGCCGAGGCGGAAGCCGCCACGGTCGCCCTGGGGAAACCTGACGCGAAGCCCTCCCTGGTGACTGTGACCTACGAGGAGAGCGAGGCCGCGGACCCGATCCGGTTCCCGGTCTATGCCCACGAGACCGTCCCGTCCGTGGCCACGGGCGAGCCGATCCTGCGGTACCGCCGCGGCGAGGTCCGCGAGATGGAAGTCCCCTGGTATCACCGGCCCAAGGTCTCCATGACTCTCCCCCGGCCGCGGGGCTACCTCGTGCTCCCAGGCTGGCCCCAGATCGAGCAGCGCCTGCGCACCCATGGGCTGCGGGTCGAGACGGTCCGGGAGCCCATGGAGATCGAGGTCGAGACGATCCGCGTTTCAGACCCCAAGTTCGCGCCGCGCTCCTACCAGGGCCTTCACGGCGTCCAGGCCAGGGCTGAGCGAAAGACCGAGCGGCGGCGCATCCCGGCCGGGGCGCTCTGGGTCCCGGCAGATCAGCCGGACTTCGCCGTCGCGGTCCAGCTCTTCGAGCCCGAGGCGCCCGACTCGCTCCTGAGCTGGGGCCTGCTGTCGAGCGTGTTCGAGCAGAAGGAGTACATCGACACGCGGGTCCTGGAGGGGCTGGCCGGGGAGATGATGAAGGACCCGAAGACCGCGGCGGATTTCCAGGCGGCGATGAAGGACGAGGCGTTCGCCAAGGACCCTTTCGCCCGCTATCTCTGGTGGTACCGCCGCACGCCGTACTGGGACGAGACGATCGGTCTTCTGCCCATCTATCGCGTGATGCGAGTCATGAAGCCACTGAAATGAGCCCGGCGATCTCCGGCGGGATGGGGATGGCCTTGATTCCGCCGGGACTATCGGGATCATCGAACTGGCAGTGAACGACCGTGGTCTGGCCGCGGGCCACGTGCGTGCCCTCCCGCCGGAGGTCGAAGCCGTAGGTCAGCGACGAGGTCCCCTTGCGCAGGACGCGGACGTGGATCTCGATCTCGTCCCCGAAGCGGGCAGGCGACAGGAACTCGCAGGAGGCGGCGACCCGGGGCCAGCCGATGTGGCGGCCTTCGGCATCCACGAAGGACCCGGGATTCGCGCCCAGGCTGCGCAGGAACTCATGCTCCGCCCACTCCATGAAGACGTAGAAGCGGGAGAAGTGGACGATCCCGCCCATGTCCGTGTCGGCGAACTCGACCCTGCGGCGCACTCGGAGCTCTTGCATGGCGGCGGATTGTAACCGTACCGGCCATCCCACTGTGATTCAATAAAGCACCGATGTGGCCGCCGCGCTCCCTCCTCGCCTCGTTCGCCCTGGCGCTGTTCGCTCTCTACCTGGCCGCCTCGCTCTCCTGGGCGGCGCTCAACACGGCCAGGACCGGGGTCCTGATGGTCCGCGTCCGGGGCGAGACGCCCTTCCAGGAGCGCTCCCGGTCCTACAGCCCCGAGTACGCCGAAGGCATCGCTACGATCCGCCGGACGATCCCCCGCGAAGGCGCCTATCTCCTGATCAACGGCACCCCCGAGGAGAGGGGAGGGCCGTTCTGGGTCAAGTACGACCTGGCGCCGCGGCGCGCTATCTTCCTCGGTGACCTGGACAAGCTCGACAACATCGACCGGCTCCGCAAGCGCATGCCCCGGGCGGCCCGCTGGGTGGTGATTGCCCACGGACCCTATGGCCGTCCCGAGCTGATCGAGCGCTACAGGTTCGTCCAGGGCATGAAGGGCCGCGGCGGTGCGTGAGCTGGTCGCGAACCTGGCCGGGATCGCGCTCTTCGCGGTCCCGGGCTTTGCCCTGACCGGCCTGTTCCCCGGTCTGCGCGCCATTCCCTGGATTCGCCGGCTGGGCTTCGGCTACCTGCTGGGAGTGGCGACGGTCGCCGGAAGCCTCTATGCCCTCTCTGCCCTGCTCGAGGTCCCTCTGCGGCGGCCGGCGATCTTCGGGACGGCGGCGGTGCTCACTGCCGCCGGGCTCGCGGGCTGGATCCGGTCGCGGCTCGCACGCAGAGAGCTCCGGAGGGGATTACCCGGCCGCGCCCGGCTGGCGGCCCTGGCGCTCGCCCTGGCCGGGGCCGGGGTCTCGGCGGGCCTCATCGCCGACGCCGTCGCCTACCCCCTGCGGGACTGGGACGGCCGCATGCACTGGTCGGCCCAGGCGCGCTACATCCGCCACGAGGGCTCGGTCCTCCCCCTGGCCATCATCCGCGGGCAGTGGTTCATCAACCATCCCCGCTACCCGGTGCTGCTGCCCGTGGCGCAGGTGGCGGTCCTGGAAGCCACCGGGGCCGGCGAGGACGACATGTTCTTCCGCGGCCTGTACGCGGCCTTCTTCCCCGCCCTCCTGCTCGTGCTCTATGACGGCGCCCGGCGCTGGGCGGGCTGGCTCCCCGCGGGGCTCAGCGTGGCCGCGGCCTCGGGCATCCCCTTTCTTACGTTCTTTCCCGACGGGGGCGCCACCAGCTCCTACAGCGACCTGCCCCTCGGCTGCTTCTACGGGGCCGCGCTCGTGCTCCTCCTCCGCGGCCGGACCCTTCCGTCAGACGGAATCGCCGCCGGGCTTCTCTTGGGCGCCGCGGTCCTGACGAAGAACGAGGGGACGATCCTCGCCGGTTTCGCGCTGCTGGCTGCGGCGCTCATCCCCGGCCTGCGCCTGTGGAGGAAGCGCCTGTGGAGGAAGCGGCAGACCGCCCCGATTCCTCCGGCTCCCCGCCGCCGGCTCCTCCTCAAGGGAGCGCGCCTGTGCGCCGCGGCATCGGTCATGGTGGCGATCCTGGCCTTCTTCCTCTTCTGGCGCCTCCAGATCCCCAACCGGCAGGACGAAATGTACGAGGATTTCGTCACGGCCGGGCACTTCTTTCCGGACGTGATCACCCGCATCCCCGAGTACGGCGGCCAGATCCTCGCCCAGACCTTCCTTACCTGGGACCATTGGGTGGGGTTCTGGTGGGCCGCCATCCCCCTCTTCCTCGCGGGCTGGGGTGTCCTGAAGGGGAGACGCGCCGCCCTCTCCTGGCCGCTGCTGATCGGCTTCGCCGCCCCTCTCGCCATCGCGTGGGGGGCGTACACGGTCCACTGGCACCCGGACGAGCTGGTCAAGGTGACCTGGGAGCGCTTCCTCGTCCAGGGCTCCCTCCCTCTCTTCCTGCTGCTGGCCCTCCTGCTGCGCGAGACCCTGCGGCGCTCCCCCCTGGCGCGGTGGTCGGTGCGGTTGGCGCGTTTATCGCAATAGATCGAATAGCTGCCGCAGCCGTACAAGGCGGAGCGGGGATCGCCCTATGCCACGACAAACGAAAACCGACCAGCGGGACTGGCTTCGGCTGGCTCTCGACAACCTCGGCGACGCCGTGGTCGCGACCGACGACACCGGCCGCGTCACCTATCTGAATCCGGCGGCAGAGCGCCTCACGGGCGCGAGCGTGGACTCTGCCCGGGGCCGGCTCCTGAAGCAGGTGCTGCGCCTGGTGGACGAGAGCACGGGACGGCCCGTCGAGGTCCTCATCAGCGAAGAGGCCATTGGCGAGTCCGCCGCCCTGGCGCGCCGTCCCCTCCGGGTGGAGGGGAGCGGATCCGGGAGCCGGATCCAGGTCACTCTCGAGCCGATCCGGGACGGCGGGGCGTTCGCCGGCGCCCTCCTCGTGCTCCGCGACGTCACCGACCGGCTCCAGCACGAAGAGGCCGTGCGGCAGAGCGTGGAGCGCTACCGCACCTTCTTCGACCAGAGCGCCGAGGGCATCTGGCGCTGCGAGATGGAAGAGCCGGTGCCGGTCGAGCTGCCCGCGGAGGAGCAGGTCGACCGCTTCTACAGCCACGCCTTCCTCGCCGAGTGCAACCGGGGCATGGCCCGCATGTACGGCCTCTCCGACCCCGCGGAGCTGGTCGGCTCCCGCCTGGCGGACCTGCTCCCCCGCTCGGACGCGCACAACGTCGAGTTCCTGCGCTCGTTCGTCCGCTCGGGCTACCGGCTGGCCGGGGCCGAGTCGCACGAGATCGACCGCGAGGGCAAGCCCAAGTACTTCCTCAACAACCTGATCGGCGTCCTCGAAAACAACCGCCTGGTGCGCGTCTGGGGCACCCAGCTCGACATCACCGAGCGCAAGCGCCTGGAAGAGGACCTGCGGCGCCGCGCCGAGGACCTCGCCGGGGCCGACCGCCGCAAGGATCAGTTCCTGGCCATGCTCGCCCACGAGCTGCGCAACCCCCTCGCCCCGATCCGCAACGCGGTGGAGCTGATGCGCCAGGTCGAGACGCTCGACCCCGCGTTCCAGCCGTCCCGCGAGATGGTCGAGCGCCAGGTCAAGCACCTGGCCCGCCTGGTGGACGACCTGCTCGACGTCTCCCGCATCACCCAGGGGAGCATCCGCCTGCGCAAGGAGGCCGTGGACCTGGGCACCGTGATCGAGCGCGCCATCGAGGGGACCCGGCCGCTCATCGACTCCCGCGCCCACACGCTGACGGTCAACCTGCCCACCGATTCCGTCCGCCTGGACGCCGATCCCGCCCGCCTGGAGCAGGTCGTGACCAACCTCCTGAACAACGCGGCCAAGTACACGATGCCGGGCGGCCAGATCCGGGTCAGCGCGGCGCTTGAGGGGGGCGAGGCCGTGGTGCGGGTGCGGGACAACGGCATCGGCGTGCCGCCGGACGTGCTCGACCGCGTGTTCGAGCCCTTCGTCCAGTCCGAGGGCTCCCTCGCCCGCTCGGAAGGGGGCCTCGGGATCGGCCTGACCCTGGTGCGCAGCCTGGTCGAGATGCACGGCGGCAGCGTCGAGGCCCACAGCCCGGGCCTGGGCCAGGGGAGCGAGTTCGTGGTGCGGCTGCCGGCGCAGGTGCCGGCCGAGAAGGCCCCGCCCGTGCCCGAGCCGCACATGCCCTTCCCCTCCCGGGGGCTGCGCGTGCTCGTGGTGGAGGACAACGTGGACGCCGCGGAGAGCCTCGCCGCCCTGCTCCGCCTCTGGGGCCACGAGGTGACGACGGTCCATGACGGAGTGGCCGCCATCGACGCGTCACGGGAACAGCGCCCCGAGGTGGTGCTGCTGGACATCGGCCTGCCCGGCCTCGACGGCTACCAGGTGGCGAAGCGGCTGCGCGAGGACGCGGCCATGGACGGCACGCTCCTCGTTGCCATGACCGGGTACGGCCAGCCCGAGGACCGCCGCCGCTCGCGGGAGGCCGGCATCCACCACCACTTCGTGAAGCCGGTGGAGCCGTTCGTGCTGCGCACCCTGCTCTCGAACCTGGGGGCGCCGGTGGCGCCGGGAGCGTCAGGACCTTTCTAGACGGGCCTGGAAGAAGATGAGGCGGGGCTCTGGTAAACTCAATCGAGCCCGATGAATGCCCCCGCCGAAAGCCGGCTCCTGCGGCTGGCCATTTCGAAGGGTCTCCTCGCCTGGGAAGACCTCGACGCCGTCGCCGACCGGCTCCTCACGCCTTCCGGGGACGACACCCCGGCCGAGCGCCTCTGGATCGAGGCCCTCGTCAATTCCGGCCGCCTGGACGCGGATACCGTCGCCCGGTTGATGGCCGAGATCTCCGAGGCCGATCCCGCGCTCGCCCCGACGCTCGTGGAGGCGCCCCCCGGCCGGGCCGGCGCCGTCGCCTTTCCCCCCGAGCTCCGCTTCCTCAAGGACTGGTCCCGCTACGGGGTCGAGCGTTTCCTCGGCTCCGGCGGCATGGGCGCCGTCTACCTCGCCTCCGACCCCCAGCTCGGCCGCCGCGTCGCTCTCAAGTTCCTCCACTACAACGACCCGGTGCTGGTCGTGCGCTTCCTGCGCGAGGCCCGGGCCCAGGCCCGCGTCGAGCATCCCAACATCTGCCAGGTGCACGAGGTGGGAGAGGTCGAGGGGCGGCCCTACATCGCCATGCAGTACATCGAGGGGAAGAGCCTCTCCGAGCTGCGCGGCAAGCTTTCCCCAGAAGCCTCGGTGCGCCTCGTGCGCGACGTGGCGCGGGCCGTCCACACCGCGCACAAGATCGGGCTGATCCACCGCGATCTTAAACCGGGGAACATCCTGGTCGGCCAGGACGACGCCGGCGGGCTCCACCCTTGGGTCGTGGACTTCGGCCTGGCCCAGGACCAGGGGGAGGAGGGGCTCACCCGCACGGGGCTCATCAGCGGCACGCCCGCCTACGTCTCGCCCGAGCAGGCGCAGGGCGCGCAGCTCGACCGCCGCACCGACGTCTACAGCCTCGGGGTCGTGCTCTACGAGCTGCTGACCGAGAACCCGCCCTTCGTCGGCCCGAGCGCGGCCGGAACGCTGGTGCGGGTGCTCGAGGAGGAGCCCGAGTCGCTGCGCAAGCGCAAGTCCAGCATCCCGGCCGACCTGGAGACGATCGTCCTCAAGTGCCTGGAGAAGGAGGCCGAGCGGCGCTATGACTCGGCCCGGTCCCTGGCGGACGATCTCGACCGCTGGCTGGAGGGCGACCCGATCCAGGCCCGCCCCGCCAGCCTGACCTACCGGACAGGCAAGCGGCTGCGCAAGCACCGGGCGCTCGCCGCCGTGGCCGCGGCCGCGGTGGTCCTCCTGACGGTGCTCGGCGCCGAGGTCCTCCGCACCCGCTGGCAGGCCCGGGATCGGGCGGAGCTCGCCCAGCGCTTCGGCCAGCGGGTCAAGGAGATGGAGGCGAGCCTGCGCTACGCCGCCCTCCTCCCCCGCCACGACGTGACCGCCACCAAGCGGCGCCTGCGGAGCGAGCTGGAGAAGATCCGCAAGGAAATGGACCGCCTCGGCCCCCTGGCCGAGGGACCCGGGAACTACGCTCTCGGACAGGGCTACCTGGCTCTCCACCAGGACGAGCTCGCCCGCGAGCACCTGGAGCGCGCCTGGAACGCGGGCCAGCGGACGCCCGAGGTCGCCGAGGCGCTCGGCCGGGTCTTCGGCTCCTTCCTGGAGAAGACCCTGGCCACCGCCGTGGACCCGGAGCAGGTGCGGCAGCGGTATCGCACTCCCACCCTGACCTACCTGAAGGAGGCCGCCCGGGACCCCGAGCAGGTCTCTCCCTATCTCCTCGGCCTGATCGCCTACCACGAGGACCGGTACCCGGAGGCCGTGGCGCGGGCCCGGCAGGCCTACCGCGAGACCCCCTGGCTCTACGAAGCTGCTCTGCTCGAAGGCCGCGTCTACATCAAGCAGGCGGGCAAGGCCTCCGACGGCGACCGTCAGGAGGAGGCGCTCCGGCTCTACGACCGCGCCGGGGAGGTCTACAGCAAGCTCCTCTCGATCGTGCCGAGCGACGCGTCGCTCTACGCCGCGGACTGCGAGCGCCGGGCCTACCGCATCCGGACCGCGCTCAAGGGAGAGGAGCTGGGCGACGAGCCGGTGCGCGAGGCTCTCCGGTCCTGCGATCTGGCCCTCGAAGTCGACCCCGAGCTGAGCGAGGTCCACACGCTCAAGACCGGCATCTTCTGGGCTCAGGGAGACCGGAAACAGCGCTACGGCAAGGACCCCCAGCCGGATTTCGCCGCCGCCATCGCCGAGGGGAAGAAAGCCATCGCCCTCAACCCGCGGGACGCCCGCGCCTACAACCACCTGTCGATCGCTTACCGGCTCCTGGCCTCCTGGCGGCTCGGCCGGGGCGAGGATCCGGCCGAGGAGTTTCGCCGGGCGGTCGAGATGGGAGAGGAGGCGGTGCGGCTGCAGCCCGAGCTGACCACCAACCACAACTCCCTGGCCAACGCCTGCCTGGCCCTGGCGCAGGACCAGCAGCGGCGCGGAACCGATCCGCGCCCTCTGCTGCGAAGGGCCGTCGCCAGCGCCGGGCAGGCGCTGGAGCTGAACCCGGAGTACCTGCCGTCCCGGATCACCCTGGGCAACGCCTGGAACTTCATCGCGGAGGCGGAGGCCAGCCGCGGCCAGGACCCTTCGAAGTCCCTGGAGGCGGCCATCGCCGCCTTCCAGCGCGCGGCGAACCTGAACCCGGGTTCCGCGTCCACCCACAACAACCTGGGCAACACCTATCTCACGCTGGGCGAGTACCTCCTGGCGCGGGGCACCGACCCCCGACAGGCGCTTCAGAAGGCTGCGGCAAGCTACCGGCAGGCAGTGACAGTGAGGCCCGACTACGCCTACGGTCCCTACAACCTGGCCTATACGTACCGGCTGATGGGCGAGGCCCTTCTCGACAGCGGGGAGGACCCGGTGCCGGCCCTGGCGTCGGCCCGCTCCTATACGGAGGCCTCGTTCCGCATCAACCCGGACGACGCCGACACCTTCCTGGAGCAGGGACGGATCGAGCTGATCGCCGCCCGCCACGCCCTTCTCAACCGGCGCGATCCCGGCCCCGCCCTCCAGGCCGCCGACGCCGCTCTCGCCCGGGCCGAGGAGCTGAACCCGAGCGCGCCCGACATCTACCTCGCCCAGGCCCAGGTGGAGCGCTGGCGCGCCGACCCGCAGTCGGTGCGCAGGGGGCTGGAGCGGGTCGGAAAGGCGCTCTCGATCAACCCCGAGGACGCCAACGCCTTCGCCCTCCGCGGCGCCCTGCTCCACCTGTCCTCGCGCCTGGAGACCGATCCCGTCAGCCGTCGAGAGCAGGTCGCCCGGGCCGCCGAGTCCGTGCGCAAGGCCATCTCCATCAATCCCCTGCTGCGGAGGGAGTACGGCCCCCTTCTCTCGCAGGGGGAGCGTCCGTGAGAAGCACCCCGATCCGCCGCAGCACGTCCAGGTACTCGGCGACCTCGGCGAGCGGGACCGGCCCGTAGATGGCGGAGAGGGCGTCCCGGATCTGGCGCACCGTCCGCCGGCCGTCCACCAGGTTCAGGGCCTCGTAATCATACGAAGCCTCAGACCAGAGCGGCCGGCGCTGGAGCAGCGCGGGAGCCGCGATCCCCTGCTGCGCGGTCTTGTCCCGAAAATAGCTGTAGCCGAAGCCGTCCATCGGACCCTTGGGCTCGGCGGCCCGGCGGTAGACGAGGGTCTCCTCCGGTCCCGAGCCAGACGGCGCCTCCTCCTTCACTCCGCCCATCAGCGCGCGCAGCGCGGCGAAGTGGCCTTCCGCGGACCTTCCGACCTCCGGCGGGACCGGCCCGAAGGCGGCGATCGACTCCAGCACGCCCCGCTCGTAGGCGAGCTGGTAGCGGAGGACGTTGTCTGCCTCCGGCGCCTCTCCCAACCGGGCGCTCCGGGCCAGCGCCTCCGCGGCCCGGTCCAGCGACTGTCGGCGGACCACCTCCCAGAGCGCCGGGACGCGGCTGGTTTCGAGGATCGCCAGGTAGTATCCGCTCGCCGCCCCGAGGAAGGCGGCGCGCAGCAGCTTGGTCGCGTCGATGTTCGCCACCCCGTCGGCATGGGTGTGGATATAGCGGTCCGGCCAGTCGTTCAGGTAGATGGCCGGCACCCGCCACGAGCCCTCGGTCCAGACCTGGTGGTCGCTCCCCTCGCTGTAGATGGACATCTCCGCCTGAAGAGCCCGCTTGCTCCCCTCGGGGTCCACCAGCGGGTACGCAGCCCGGCCCGTGGCCGCAAAGGCGTAGCTCTGAGCGTTCACGAAGCGGCCGAAGGCCGTGCCCACGTCGTTGACGAAGGTGGGCAGGCTGGCCGGCGAACGGGTGACGTGGAACACCGCCTTCGTGATCTCCGCGTCGCCTCCCACCATGTCCATATGGATCACGGCGCGGGCCCGGGACGCCAGGTCGGGCCGGGCGTTGAGCAGGGCGATCGTCCCCTCGATCTCGGGAGGCCAGACGAAGCGGATCGTCCGGCGGGGCTGCGCAAGCTTGCCGTCCCGGATCAGCTTCGCCAGGGTCCGGCCGGCCTCCAGGATCGCGGTGCAGCCGCTGGCGTTGTCGTTCGCTCCGGGCTGGAGATGATCGAGGTGGCAGGAGAGGACGATCTCCTCTCCCCGGTCCGTCCCCGGGATCACCGCGGTCGGGATGCTGTAGTGCCCGGGGTGCTGGCCAGCGCGCACGTTCGCCCGCAGCCGCACCGTCTCCCCCCGGGCCATCCGCTCCTGCCACGCCCTCGCCTGCTGGAGGGAGACCATGAAGCCGAAGGTGCGCGGCGGCGGGAAGGTCCCCATGTGACCCCAGCGCACCAGGGTCTCGTCCTCGCGCCACCACCCGGTGACCTGGTTCTGGGCGTAGGAGATGACGCCGGCCGCGCCGAAGCGGTCCACGGCCAGGTCGCGCACGCCCTCGGGTTGCGACGAGGTCAGGACCAGCCGGCCCCGGACATCCTGTCTCTGGTAATCAGACTCTGAATTGCCGGCGCCCACGTCCACCAGCTCGGCCTCGACTTCGCCGCTGGCGCTGTCCTGGGCCAGCACGACCGGCCGCGCCTGCCAGGAGGCCACGAGCCTCTCGCCATCCCAGAGCTCGGCGAAGTCCGCGTCCCAGGCGGGGCGCGAGCGCTGCGTGCCGTAGAAGATCGTTCCGTCCGCGGGCAGCTCCAGGATCTCCACCTCCTGCAGGCCGTACTCCCGCGCCCGGTCGCGGACCCTCTCGGCCGCGGCGCGAAACCCCCGCGAGCCGCGCATGCGGTGGAAGAGCGTCAGGTCCTGGAGGTTCCGCTTCGCGGTGGTGCCGGAGAGCTCCGCGGCCAGGGCGCGGACCTCGGGCTCGGGCAGAAGCGGCGGCGGTTCTTGAGCGGCGGCGGGCACACAGAGGACCAGGAGAAGAGGGAGGACTCGAGCTCGACCCATGGGGGGTCACCTTACCAAAAAAGGAAGGCGCGCACGCCGTGGGCGGGCGTGCGCGCCAGGAAGAGACGAAATCAGGCATGCTTTTCTCCCTCTCCCCCGCACACGGGGGAGAGGGCCGGGGAGAGGGGGGACGGGATCAACTCCAACCCGTGAGCACCCGCACCCGCTCGCGCATCTGCTCCTTGAGGAACTCGCGCAAGGGGGCAAAATGCAGGTCCTCGCGCTTCCACTCGCCGTGCAGGTCCTCGAGCAGGTGATGCTCGGCAACCAGCAGCGGGCCGTTCCAGCGCCGGACCACCGGGTGGAGGAACACACTCTCGTGCGCCGCGTCCGGGATGGGATTGCGGTTCACGGCGAAGGGATCGCCCTCCACCGCGCCGAACTGCATCGTGACCGTGTAGTAATGGCTGCTCGCCGAGAGCTCGGTCTCCTGGATGTAGGCCAGCGGCATCTCCGTATAGTGCAGGGCCGGGCCACCGTTCTCCGGCATCACGAACAGGTCGTGCAGGAAGCCGTACTGCTGCCACATGGCCGAGGTCTTGTTGATGCGCTCGACCATGGCCGTGAGCAGGCCGTCCACCGTCGGCGTGACCTCGCTGACCGGCCAGCCCTTGGCGTGGTACTTCTTCTCCATCATCCGGAACAGCGCGCGCGTGTTGTAGCGGAAGCCGTGGATGAAGCCGGAGGTGGTCTTCTTGAAGTCGCGGGACTGGGTGATGGTGCCGGCGAAGTACATGTGCGGCACGTTCGTCGACTCCCACTCGCAGGACAGGGAGGGGAACCGGTCGTTGATCGTCAGCTCGGGCCGGCAGTCCTCGTCGAAGAACGAGTTGTCGAAGCGGAAGCCGGTGCAGAGGATGATCCGGTCGTAGACCAGGTCCTCGGTCTCGCCGCTGGCGTGCGCGTAGCGGACCGAGACCACCAGCTTGCCGTCCTCGCGCCGCGTGATGCGCTCCATGGTGGCGTCGAGGACCGCATTCTGGGTCTTGAGCTGGTAGGTGTCCAGGAAGTTGTTGTTCACAGCCCGCAGGTGCCCGACGTAATGAGTCTGCCAGGCCAGCCGCACCGGGTTCGGGCTCAGGACGTGGATCAGCGCCGTGGTCTCGATCAGGTTCTCGGCGGTCTCGAAAGCCGAGTTCGCCTTGCCTACCACCAGCACGCGCTGGTTGGTGAAGTCGTCCGGGTTCACCGAGACGGTCATGTAGCTCTCGGCCAGCTCGATGCCCGGCACGTCCGGGATGTATGGCTTGGTCACGCCCGCGGCCACGATCAGCCGGCGGCAGGTGAAGGTGTTGCCCTCGGAGTCGTGGAGCCGGAAGCCCTCCGGGGTCTTCTGGACCCGGGCGATCTCGGTGTTGCAGCGGACGTTCAACGCGAAGCACTCGGCATAGTCGCAGAGGTACTTCACCATCGTGTCCGCGCCCGGGAAGTATTTCTTGGTGTATTCCTTGAATGGCAGCGAGCCGTCGTCGCTCAGCAGGGAGTTCCAGTCGAAGCGGAGGTTGACCTCGGGATCGTCGTAGCCGGTGTAGACCTTGTTGCTGGAGATCAGCGTCCTGTGGCGGGGGAACTTCTTGAAGAACTCGCCGGGGCTGTCCCCGCGCTCCAGGATCAGGTAGCTCCGTCCCGCGCGGGAGAGGTGGTGCCCGAGCTGCAGCCCCGCCGGCCCGGCACCGAGAATCAGGTATTCGTAGTCAACGTTCCCACTGTGGTCCATGACGTCTCCCTCCATAAGATAATGTCCGCTCCCAAGGACCTGCTGGTACAGCGACCCTGCCCGGTTGCCCGGTTGAAGCGGACTCAAAAGATGTTTACTGCCTTACAGCGCTCTACTAGTGCCAGGAAACGGCACGACCGTGACACTTTCTTGAACCACCGTTCGGCATTCCGGAGGGGGAACGGGCAGTGAACCTGGATCTCGCGGCGCTGGCCCGAAGCCTCCGGCTGCCTCCCTCCGCGCTGCGGATCGTGGACCTGTCCGCGCTCGCCCTCCAGGAGACGCGGGAGGCGGAGGCATCGCGGCTGGCCGAGGAGGCCGGAGAGCTTCCTCCGAGGCTGCGGGTGCGCGTGGAGGAGGTGGAGCCCTCACCCCCCTGGCCCCCCTCTCCCACCTCCCCGTCCCCCGCCCTGGGAGAGGGGGGAACTGCTTTCCAAGGGCGTGTGGGGGCGCCCCTCTCCCGGGGAGGGGGGTGGGGAGGCGGGAGAGGGGACGGGGGTGAGGGCTCCCTCGACTGGCTCGTCTTCGCCCCCGAGACTCCGCAAAAGGCGCCGGAGAAGGTCTACACCTCCGCGGTCGACTACTGGGACGACCGCCTCCCTGGGCTCCCTCCCCCGCCCGCCCTGCCGCTCACAGCTCCGGCGGCCCCCCTCCGGCGGCGGCTGTCCGAGCTGGACGCCGAGACCTGGGGGGAGCTGCGCGCCCGGGCCTCCTGGGAGGGTCTCGCTCCGGCCTCGCTGCTCCTCGCCGCCCTGGCCGACGCGCTCGCCGCCTGGAGCTTGGAGCCCCGCTTCACCGTGGCGCTCTCCCTGACCGGCACGCCCGGAGGCCTCTGGGTCCCCCTGGAGATGGACGGCGCCGCCCCGGGCGCGTTCGACGAGCGGGCCCGGGGTGTCCAGGAGCGACTCCGCCGCGACCTCGCCTGGCCCCTGCCGCGGTCCCTCGAGCCCGAAGGCCTCCCCGAGCTGCCGGTGGCCGTGGCCCTCCCTCCCCGGCTGCTTCGGGAAGGGACGGAAAGGGACGAAGGGGACGAGAGCGGCAGGACCGGCCGGGGCCGGACGGCGACGCGCCTCCTCCGTCTCCAAGTCGCCGAGCGGGAGAGCGGGCTCCTCCTGATCTGGGATGTTTCCGAGCCGAGCTTCCCCGAGGGCATGGCCGACGCTTTGATCGTGGCCTTCCGGGATCTCCTCCGCCGTCTCTCGGCCGGGCCGGCCTGGAAGGAGGTCCGCAGGCGGCTGATCCCTCCCCAGCAGCTCGCCCGCATGGTCGCCTTCAACACCACGGGCGCTCCGCTTCCCGAGCCGTTCCTCCACGAGCTCTTCGCCGTCCGGGCGCGGCGCCAGCCGGACCGCGTCGCCGTGACCGGACCCCGCGGCTCCGCCACCTACGGCGAGCTCCTCCGGGCCTCGGACCGCCTCGGCCATCTCCTCCAGCGCGAGGGCGCGCGGCGCAACACGCCCGTGGCAGTGGTCCTGGAGCCGGGCTGGGAGGCGGTGGCCGCCCTCCTCGGCGTGCTCGCCGCTGGCGCCGCGTACCTCCCCGTCGATCCCGGGACCGAACGATTCCGCTCCGTCCTGGAGCACGGCCGGATCGAGCTGGCGGTCACCCGCGAGGCCTTGGCCGACACGCTCGACTGGCCCGAGGAGATCGTCGGAGTCATGGTCGAGGACCTCGAAGCGGCCGGGCTTCCCGATGGACCGCCCGCGGTGCCGTCCGCCTCGCCCAAGGATCTCGCCTGCGTCCTCTTCGGGCCGGACGCCCCCGTCATGCTGGAGAACCGCGGCGTGGCCAACCTCGCCATGGATCTGGTCCATCGCTTCGGGATCGGCCCCGCGGACCGGACGCTCGCGCTCTCCCCCCTCTCGGAGGGACCCTCGCTCTTCGAGATCTTCGGGACCCTCGCGGCCGGGGGCACGGTGGTGTTCGATACCTTGGCGGGGGCCGAGGGGATCACCGTTGCCGCGGCTCCGGATCGGGTCGTCCTGAAGGGTGGCAGGACCGCCGTTCTGAGGGGCTCGCTGGAGACCACGGTGTGGACAGCCGTCTCCGAGGACGGGTCGTCCTTCGGCCGGCCGATCTCGAACCAGAGCGTCCATGTGCTGGACGGCCGGCTGGAGCTGTGCCCGTTCTGGGTGCCCGGAGACCTGTACGTCGGCGGCATCGGGCTCGCCCGCGGCTACTGGCGGGACCCGGCGCGGAGCGCGGAGCGCTTCGCGATCCATCCGGACACGGGCGAGCGGCTGTTCCGGACCGGCCTGCGGGCGAGGTGGCTGCCGGGCGGGGAGATCGAGCTGCTTACACCTCCGGCTGCTCCCTGATCCGCTCCAGCCGCCCCGCGATGTCCAGGACCTCGGCGCGGGACGCGGGCCGGCGCCCGGCCAGCTCGCGCAGACCCGCCACGACCGCCCCCACGTCCGCTCCCTGAGTCTCCAACTGGCTGGCCAGCGCCAGCAGCTCGGCGCTCGCGGCCGGCCGTCGCCCCGCCACCTCCCGCAGGGCCGCGATCAGCGCCGGGACGCCCTCCCCGCCGCCGTTGCCGCCAATCCCGTCAATACCACCCGGTCTCTCGCCCAGGGAGCTCGCCTCCACACCCTCCAGCACCTCCTCCACGGCGTCCGCGAACCCGTAGGACTCCTGTCCGCCCTTCCAGGACGCCAGGCGCTGAGGCGGCAGATCGTCGTTGTCCTCGATCGTGGTCAGCCAGGCCGTGAAGTCATCCCCCTTGCGGCGGTACTTCATCGGCCACTTCAGCTTGGGCAGCTCCGTGGCCCCCTTGGCCCCGCCGAGGTCGTCCCCGGCCTGCAGGAGCCTGTCCGCGAAGATCACCCCCAGCATGTCCAGGTTGTCCGAAGTCCACAGCTTCTTCACCCTTCCGGCCTCGATCGCGTCGTAGAGCACGTCCCGGAGCTTGCACTTGCCGTAATAGGGCTTGTTCGAGCCGGGCGCGGGCAACGGCCAGGCGCGGGCGCCCGGGGCCACGATCCCGTCGCGCGTCGCGAACAGCTTGCACAGCGCGTGGTGGTGCCGGAGCCAGCGGCCGGTCACGTCCAGCAGCTTCCTGCTCACGTCCGGCCGCGAGTTGCGCTCCTTCCATCCCAGCCAGCGGAACCCGAGGACGGCCGTGATCCACCACTGGCTGTGAGAGGGCGAGAGCTGCTCCGTCACCCGGCCGCGCGCCATGAACCCGTTGTCGACCTGGTTGTCATAGAACTGCACGGCCGCGGCCAGCTCCTTGGCCTGCTGCTCGGGAGTCCCCTTCTCGAGGGCCCACGTCAGCCGTGCCAGGTGAGCGAGGACCTGGTGGTTGGGCGTTCCGCGTCCGGGTTGGTCCGGCGTCTTCGGGTAGCCGGGGATCGCTTCCGGATAATCCCCGTCGAGGACCATGTCACGCCACTTGCGGGTGATACCCTTTTCGTATCCCATGGGCTGGCTCCTTGGTTTCTTCAAGTCTACTCTCTCTACCTTTACGTAGAAACGACGGGAACCCGCCGTCCTCCTCACCCTTGATGAGGAAGTAGATGAAGGATTGGACGAACTCGTTTCATGAAATCCCGTATCAAGGACTGAATGGAGAGCCTCCTTCGCGACCTGCGCCACGCCGTGAGGTCGGCCGTCCGTGTGCCCGGCTTCACCGCGCTGGCCGCCCTGACGCTCGCCCTCGGGATCGGCGCGGCCACGCTCGTCTTCGCCCTGGCCGACGCGGTCCTGCTCCGTCCCTTCCCCTTCCACGAGCCCGAGCGGCTCGTGACCCTCTGGGGCGAGAGCCCCGGCGCCGGCCATCCGCGGGTCGAGGTCTCGCCGCTCGACGCCGGGCACTGGCGCGCGGGCAAGGTCTTCCCGCAGATCGCCCTGCTGGCCGCGAGCGACGGCAACGCCGCCCTCACCCTCCCGGACGGCGTCGTTCCCGTCCGCTACCGGTTGGTGTCGGCCGGATTCTTCGAGGTGCTGGGCGCCAGGCCTGCCCTGGGCCGCACCTTCAAGCCCGGGGATGACCGGCCGAGCGCCTGGGACAGGCCGCTCGTCGTGATCAGCGACCGCGTCTGGCGGCAGCACCTTGGCTCCGACCCGGACATCGCCGGCCGCACCCTCCGGATCGACAGCGAGACCGCGACCGTGACCGGCGTCATGCCGCCGGAGTTCCGGTTCCCCTACACGGCCGACCTCTGGTACCTGTACCCCGAGTCCGCCCTCCCCCGGGAGCGTTCCGGGGTCCGCATCTTCCAGGGCATCGCCCGCCTCGAGCCGGGGATGACGCTCCACCAGGCCCGCGACCGCATGTCCGACCTGTCCGACAGCCTCCAAAGGAAAGGGCTCAAGCAGTTCCGCGACTTCCGCGCCACGGTCCGGCCGCTGGTCGACGACGTCCTGGGCGACACCCGGCCCGCGCTCCGCCTGCTCCTGGGCGCGGTCGAGCTGCTGCTGCTCGCCGCCTGCGCGGACGCGGCCGGGCTGATGCTGACCCGGGCGGACGAGCGCCGCAAGGAGATCGCGGTGCGCACCGCCCTGGGGGCCGGTCAGCCGCTCCTCCTGCGCCAGTTCCTCCTCGAGAGCTTCCTGCTCGCCGCCCCTGCAGCCGCCTTGGGGCTTCTGCTCGCCCGGGGCGGCCTGTCCCTGCTCCTCGCCCTCGGCCCGCGGGACATCCCGCGCCTGGACGAGGCCGCCGTGGACGGCAGGGCCGTCCTCTTCGCCCTGATAGTGACGCTCGCCGTCACCGTCCTCCTCGGGCTCCTGCCGGCGCTCCAGATCCCCCGCTCCGACCTCTCCGCGGCGCTCAAGGAGGGGGGCCATGCCCCGGCCGGCCGCCGGGCGAGCCGCCTGCGCCGCCTGCTCGTGGTCTCTGAGGTCGCCCTGGCCCTGGTCCTGCTCGTCGGCGCCGGACTGACCGCCCGCAGCTTCGCCCGCCTGCGAAGCACCGACCTCGGCTTCTCCCCCGAAGGCCTGTTCACTTTCCGCATCGCCCTCGACAGCGCCCGCCATCCGACCCCGGCCGAGCAGGCGGCCTGGTTCCGCGAGGCGGTGGAGAGGCTGCGGAACGTGCCAGGCGCCGAGCGCGTCGCCGCCGTCCTGCTCCGGCCGCTCGCCGCCTCCATCGGCTGGGAGTACCAGTTCCTCGTCGAGGGGCAGACCGAGAAAGAACAGATCAGCAACCCGATCTCCAACCACGAAGGGGTGAGCCCCGGCTACTTCGCCACCATGGGAATACCGCTCCTGGAGGGACGGGACTTCACCTGGGACGACGGCCCGGCCGCGCCGCCCGTGGCCATCGTCAGCCGCTCCATGGCCGAGCGCTTCTGGCCGGGGGAGAGTGCCCTGGGGAGGCGCCTCCGCTGGCTCGCGGATGAGAAAGATCCCTGGCTCACCGTCGTCGGCGTGGTGGGAGATGCCCACTATCTCGACCTGAGCACCCTGCGCTACGACATCTACGTCCCCTTCCAGCAGGACCCCCACTGGTCCATGGACCTCGTCCTGCGCACCCGGGCGGACGACCCCATGGACCTGGAGCCCGCGGTACGGTCCGCCCTGGAGAAGATGGCCCCCGGGCAACCGCTCCTGGACGTCACGACCCTGACCCGGTCGTTCTCCGAGTCCGTGGCCCGGCCGCGCCTGCGCGCCGCCGTCCTGGTCGCCTTCGCGGGGATCGCGCTCCTCTTCGCCGCGGTGGGTCTCTACGGCCTGATCTCCTGGTCCGTGTCCCAGCGCCGCCACGAGATTGGGGTCCGGCTGGCCCTGGGAGCGGACCGCGGCCACGTCTTCCGCCTCGTCCTCCGGCAGGGGCTCGTCCTGATCCTGGCCGGCCTCGCCGCGGGCATCGCCATCGCCGTGGGCGTGCTCTCCACCGGCCTTCTCGACGGCCTGCTGCACGGCATCCGCCCCCTGGACGTGGCCACCTTCACGACCGTCCCCCTCCTGCTCCTGGCTGCGGGCCTGGCCGCCAGCCTCTCCCCCGCCCTCCACGCCACCGAAGTCGAGCCGCGCAGCGCCCTCCAGGGGGATTGATGCCGCCGGAGGCGGCGCGTAGTAGGCTATGTCCAACAGGCATGGATGAAACGATGAACATCCCTGTGGGATCTCCGGAGGCGGATGACTACGAGCGCCTGCGCGGCGAGCTCGTGCGCGCCGTCTCCCGCATCTGCCCCCCGTGGCTGGCCAGCCGCGCCGACGATCTCGTCCAGGTCGCCCTCCTCCGGGTCCTGGAGGTCCGCCGCAAGAGTGAGGAAAATGCCCGGATCTCTTCGTCTTACCTGAGGAAGGCGGCCTACAGCGCCCTGATCGACGAGATCCGGCGGTGCAGGCGGAGGCGGGAAGTCTCGCTGGAGGACGAGGGAGGCGAGGTCGACCCGGTGGCCGAAAGGTCCTCCGCGCAGCCCGATCCGGAGGCGCAGTCCGCCGGGCGCCAGACGGGAAAGGCGATCCGGGACTGCCTGGCACAGATGGTGCGACCCCGGCGCCTGGCCGTCACTTTACATTTGCAGGGGCACAGCGTACCGGAAATCGGGAGACTGATGGGGTGGCTCGCCAAGAAGGCGGACAACCTCGTCTACCGGGGCTTGGCCGACCTGCGTGAATGCCTGGGGGGCAAGGGAGTGAGACCATGACGAGGAACGACGACGACTTGAAAAGCCTGCGGGAGGCATTCGCCACGCCCAGGCAGGCCGCCTTGAGCCCGGAGGCCTGCCCGGCTCCGGACCGCATCTGGGCGGCCGTGCGCGGCGAGCTGCCGCCCGACGAGGTTCGGGAGATCGTGGAGCACGTGGCCGCCTGCGCCTCCTGCGCGGAGGACTGGAGGATCGCCATGGCCTTCGAAGAGGAGTCCCGGGTCCGGCAGGAAGAAGCCGTCGTCCATCATTTCCCCGCCAGAGACCGGTTCCGCCCCTGGGTGGCCGCCGCAGCAGCAGCCCTCGTCCTGACCGTGGGGGGTATCTACGTGCGGCAGACGCAGGGGCCGGACGCCGCACCCGTCTATCGCGGGGAGGAATCCGAGATCCGGGCCGTGGTGCCGCCCGGAGGGGTCCTCCCCCGCCAGGCCTGCGTCCTCGCCTGGACGCCGCTGCCCGACGCTGAGTCCTACGATCTCCTGGTCACCACCACCGAGTTGGACACCGTCGCCGACCCCAAGGGTCTGACCACGCCGAAATACCAGGTGCCCGCGAGCGCCCTCGCGTCCCTCCCCCCCGGCGCCCAGCTCCACTGGCGCGTCACCGCCATCTACCCCGAAGGCGGCGGCCGGAAACAGTCGAAGACGTTCACCACCGCGGTGGAGTGAGCTCCGCCAGATCAGCCAGCACCGCCCGCAGCACCTGAGCCTGCTGGTCGGCGCGGGAGATCTTCGCGAACCTGTCGCCGAACTGAAAGCCGTAGTGGCCGAACTGGGAGTGGTTGCCGCCCTCGATGACGACCCAGCGTGTTGCGTCAGGCAGGTTGTGCGCCGAGGCCCGAAGCCGATCGGGACTGGCGAGGCCATCCCGCGTCGCGACGATCTTGGTCACCCCGAACGCCTGTTCCGAAAGATCGAGCTCCCTCGGATGGGCCGTGCCGATGAGGAGAAGATGGTCGACGGCCGCCGGGATGGCCGAGGCCACATGGGATGCGAAGCGGCCGCCTTTCGAGTGGCCTCCTACGATCCACCTACCCTCTTCCGAGAGGATCTTTCCCGCCCACGCTTCCGCCTCCGCCTGGGCCGCTTCCGTGGCAAAGCCTCGAAGCGGAAGCTTGATCAGAAATACAGGATAACCAGCCTCCGCAATGCTCCGCAGGAACGGAGCATAGGCTTCCGGATCTACGAGCGCTCCAGGGAAGAACAGGAGCCCGGCGGAGCGCGGGTTGCGCGGCAGGAAGCGAATGTCCGACTCTGTCATCTGGACGATCACATTCCCGCTCGTCTTCAGCACAGCCGGATCGACGCCCCACGTCTGGAACGCGATCAGGCCCCATGCAATAAAGAGAAGCCACAGAGCGATTCCGATGCGTGCCCACCACTTCCGAACCGTCACCCAGCTCATACCGGTCTCTTGACCACGAAGAGCGCCGCCACCAGATCGTCCGCGTCGCGGAAGCATGCCGGGATCGTAATGCAGCGTTCGTACCGGAGGCGAGCCGGGTCCCATGAAATGGAATCCGCGGGGCTCGCCACCAACGATGGAGACAACTGAAGATGCGGACTCGCCCGACCTTTCGAATCATCCTGGCTCTGACGCTGGCGCTCACCGCTCCGGTGGCGGGCCGGGCCGCCACCCTGGCCGAGCGCGCTGCGGCGATCGACGCTCCGGCCCGCGGCGGTGAGCTCAAGCTCTCCTCGCCGCTCGAGGTCGGTCGCGCCGAGATCGTACCGGCCCCGGGGACCCGTGTCCGCACCCTGCTCGCCCAGGGCATCCCCTGCGGGATCGTCTTCGAAGGGCCGGCGCGCCTGCGCTACCGCGTCGAGGACCGGTTCAGCGCCCCGGTGGCCGAGCGAAACCTGCGCCGGATCTCCTCGCTGAAAACGGTGCCCGCGGGCCAGGGGATCGAGATCTCCGAGGAGCTCTCCGGAGCCGTGGTCTGGGGCTGGGGACTGGGCGAAGAGGGCGGGCAGACGGCCGCCGCCGCGCTGCCGGACTGGGCCGCGAAGCTCCTCGCCGGGCGCCGTTTCACGCCGCCGTCGCACGATCTGCTGGCCGCGGAGGCGAACGGCCTGAAGGGCGCGAGCTACGCTCTTCTGCGCGGCGAGCTCACCGACCTGCTCCTCCGCGTCGATCCGCGCCTCGGCGAAGAGACTCTCTCCCTGCTGGCGAAGGGGACCGACCCGGGCACCACCTTCCGCGAAGGGATCTGGAGGACGGAGCTGGCGGCGCAGCCGATCGGGGGCGCCTGGTGGCACCGGCCGCCGGCGAACCTGGTCGCCGAGCACGAGCGCCTCGCGATCGAGAACCCCCGCGGCGCGCAGATCCGCATCGTCAGCCACTCCCGTCTGCGCGCCCACCGCGCCGGAACGGCGCTCTGGCGGGCGGACCTCTACGATCGGCTCTATGACGATGACGGCGGACGGCATCCGGTCACCGTCCGGAGCGTCCGCGTCGATGGCCGCGCCGCCGACTTCCTCCACCGCGATCACGAGCTGCTGGTGCCGCTCGGCCGCGCGCTCGCCCCGAAGGAGACGGTCGAGGTCGAGGTGAGCTACGACGGCGAGCTCGCCCTGCGGCCGGCAGGCCACTCGTTCTGGGTGCTCGGCACCGGGCCGTGGTATCCGCGCCAGGACCTCGGAGGCGAGTTGGCGACGATGGAGATCACCGTCGACGTGCCGGAGCCCTGGACCGCTTTCGCCTCGGGAGCGGAGGTCTCGCGCACCACGAAGGCGGGCCGGCGCAAGGTCACGACGCGGCTCGATCAGCCGATGCAGTTCGCCGTGGTGACCGCCGGCAAATACAAGGTCATCGAGGAGACGCGGGACGGGGTGACCTGCCGCGCCGCGACCTATGCCATGCTCAAGGAGACCCCGGCGCGCAACCTCATCGCGCGGTTCTTCGCCGGGCGCAGCTTCTTCGAGAACCTCTTCGACGAGCCCTACCCCTTCCGCGACTTCACCATCGTGGAGATCAACGATTGGGGCTTCGGCCAGGCGCCCCCCGGCATCATCTTCTTCACCAAGGAGTTCTACACCGCGCCGGTGGAGCGGCGGACGCGCGTGTTCTTCCAAGACCTGAACGTGCGCTACCTCCACGAGGTCGCCCACGGCTGGTGGGGCAACGTGATCAAGATGAACGCTCCCGAAGAGGCCTGGTTGACCGAGGCGTTCTCCGATTACACCGCGGCACTGGCGGTGCGGCAGCTCCTGGACGATCGCGGCACCTACCAGTTCAACCAGATCGTCAAGGACTGGGTCAAGGGGGCCTCAGATCTCCGCCCGGGAGCGAGCCTCTATCTCACTGACCACCTCGCCATGCACGACGTGCGGGACCGCGAGGACTACCTGCGCCTGCGCTACGCCAAGGGGCCGCTCGTGCTGCACGCCCTGCGGCTCGAGCTCCAGGGCCAGAAAGGGAGCCCCGACGAGGGGGACCGCTACTTCATCGCCCTCCTCCGCAGCTATTTCAAGCGCTACCGCTACGGCTGGGGGACCACGCAGGGCCTCGTCGAGACTCTCGACAAGCTCACGGGAGGCGACTGGCAACCCTGGTTCGAGCGCTACGTCTACGGGACCGAGGTCCCCCAGCTACCCAAGTAGCCGCCGTCGAGCAACGCGGACGCGCGCGGCTTCAGGTGCTGCTCGAACCAACGGACGATCGAAACGGCGGAGCGGACCCGGTTGGGCGTCTTGCGGAAGCCGTGCCCCTCGTCGGGGAAGAGCACGTACTCGACCGGCACGCCCCGCTTCTTCAGGCTGTCTACCACCTGCTCGGCCTCGACCACCGGCACGTTGGTGTCGTTGGCGCCATGGAGGACGAGGGTCGGCGCCTTCACGCGCTCCAGCCTGGAGAGCGGCGAAAGCTGCCGGAGGAGCTCCTTCTCCTTGACCGGGTCTCCATACTCGATCGTCGAGATGGCCGCCATCCACGGCTGGGTATGGGAGAAGAAGGTCTCGAAGTTCACGATGCCGAAAAGGTTGGCTCCGGCCGCGAAGAGGTCCGGGTACTCCGTCAGCCCCGCCATGGTCATGTAGCCGCCATAGGAGCCGCCCATGATGCCGATCCGCCCGGGATCGGTGATCCCCCGGCCCACGAGGAAATCGACGCAGGACTTGATGTCCTTGACGCTATTGACGCGCAGGGCGCCGTTGTCCAGGTTGACGAACCTCTTGCCGAACCCGGACGAGCCCCGCACGTTGGGAGCGAAGACCCCGATGCCGCGCGAGAGCAGGGCCTGGTAGGTGGCGTTGAAGCTGGGCCGTTCCTGCGCCTCGGGGCCACCGTGGAAGCTGATCACCACCGGACCCGGACCGCTTCCTGCGCGTCGATACAGCCATCCGGAGAGCTGAAGCCCGTCGTGCGCCGGGAAGGTCACCAGCTCGGGCGCCACCAGGGAATCGAGGTCCACCCCTTCGAGAGGAGTGCGGGTCACCTGCCGGAGCTTGCCGGACTGGACGTCCAGCACCCAGACGTCCGACGGCAGCTTCGAGCCAATGAGCGTAAGGACGAGCGACCGGCCGTCCGCCGAAAATTCGAGGCCGTTCACGATCTCCCCCGGCAACGCCGGCCCGGGGGTGAGCTTGCGGCTCGCGAGGTCGAGGAAGCCCAGCTCGGACCTTCCTCCCACGTTCCAGACCACGGCGGCCACCGTTCCCTGATCGTTGATCTCGAAGTCGTCCAGCTCCGCGTCCTCGCGCTCGGCGATCCGTTGGATCGGTCCCGGCTGCCCGTCCTTCCCGATCGAGACCCGCTCCAGGCCGATAAGGTCGCTGTCCTGGTTCGAGCCGAGAAAGATCGTGAGCCCGTCCGCCGAGAACCGGCCGCCCCCGAACGTGCCGGGCGGCGTGTGCGGGGTGAGGAGCTGCTCCCGCCCGGCCGGGATGTCGATCAGGTAGAGGTTGCTGTCGCCCCGGCTCTTGACCCGTTGGACGATCGCGCGCCGGCCGTCCTGGCTCAGGTCGGAGAGGAAGCCGATCCCGGGATTGACCGCCACGAGCTTGAGCTCGCCGGTCCTCGTGTCGTAGGTGTAGGCGTCGAGAGAGCCGGGGTCCTTGGGATTGGCGCTGAAGCGCACCCAGCGGCCGCTCCACCCGGCGAGCTGATTGTTGACCTGGCCCCCTTCCGTGAGAAGGCGCGGCGGGTCCTGCCGGTCCGGGTCGAGGAGATAGATCTGCTCGTTCAACCCTCCGCCCGGCGCCACGGAGAACGCCAGCCACTGCCCGTCCGGCGACCACTCGACCCCGCGCACCTGGTCTTCGAGCCGGGTCACCTGCCGCGGCTCTCCTCCTTCGGACGGCACCATCCACACCTGCGGCACCCCGCTGCGGTCCGAGATGAACGCGATCCGCCTGCCATCCGGCGAGAAGCTCGGGGAGCGGCTCCCCCCGATCCGCGCCATCCGGGCCACCACGGCCTCGAGGTCATCCCCCCGAGCCACGGCGGGAGGCTGCGCAGCGAGCGCGGGCAGGGTCAGCAGGGCGAAGAGCGCGAAGAGGGAAAGAGTGCGTCGCATGAATCCTCCCATGGTGCCGGAGGTGAGACTCGAACCCATTCCGCCTCCGGCTGCCGGGCATTCTACCGCTCGATTGCGCTCCAGGCTCCCGGCGAGAGGTCCTGGGAGAGCTTGTAACGGCCAACCCTCGGGGAGAGCCTATGGAAATAAGGCCGGCCCTTCCGAATCGACTTCCGGACCGGCCAAATCTCCGAAAGCCGAGGAGGCTACGCCATGCGACACACCAACTCGAAGGTACCGATCCTAGCCGCCGCCCTGATGACGCTCGCTCTCAATCTCCACGCCGATCCCATTCAGGACGGCGCCCTCGCGCCCTATCGCGCGGGCTGGTTCGCCAACGCCGGCTCCTGTGCCGATACCTGCAAGGCGAAAGCGCCCGGCAGCCTTGCCGAGTACGAGGCGAGCGCCGTGCCTCACACCAAGCGGGCCTTCGTGTGCCGCGTCGAGGGGAAGCCCAATGGAGACATTCGGACCTGGCTTTACGGCAGCCAGTTCGACGACCGCGCCGCGTGCTACACGACCGGGCTTGACCTCAAGGGCTCGTACGCCCCGAAGTACTTCTGTCTCTGCGTCGTCAAGTAGAGTGCCTGCGGAAGGAGATAGAATCCCGCGCCGGACGCGCACCGACCCTCCAAAAGGAATCGAGATGAACCTGAGACTCCTCGCCGCCGCCCTCGCCCTCTCCTTCATGGCCTGCTCGGGGAAGACGGATGAGAGCACGGCCCCGTCCGATACCGCTGCCGGGGCTCCCGCTGCGGAGCAGGGAGCCGGGTCGGACACGTTCGCCATGCCGGCGAACCTCCAGACCACCCCGTCCGGGTTGCAGTACGCGATCGACCAGCCCGGCACCGGCCCCAAGCCGCAGGCGCGTCAGACGGTGACCGTCCACTACACCGGCTGGCTGGCGGATGGCACCAAGTTCGACAGCTCGCGTGACCGCGGCGAGCCGTTCCCGTTCGTGATCGGACAGGGGGAGGTCATCAAGGGCTGGGACGAAGGCGTGGCCGACATGAAGGTCGGCGAGAAACGGACGCTGGTGATCCCACCGGCTCTGGGCTACGGCGAGCAGGGCTTCGGTGGCGCCATCCCGCCCAACGCAACGCTGGTCTTCAAGGTCGAGCTGCTTGGCGTCGAATAGCAGCCGGCACGAGGCAAGTGCCTCGATCAGACCCGCCGTCTCTCCGCCATCAGAAACACCGCCAGTACACAGCACAGCAGGCCAAGGAACGATGGCAGCCCCTGATGTCCGATCAGTTGCATCGCCAGTCCTGTCGCGGGCGAGCCCACGATGCCGCCGATGCCCCATGCGAACGCGAAGGCCGCGTTGCCGGCGATCAAGGCTTGACCGGTGAAACGCTCGCCGAGTTGGATCAGCGACATGGTGTAGATCCCGAACGAGACCCCGCCCCAGACGAAAACGAGCGGCCAGATGAGCCACGAGTTGAAGATCGACGGCAGCAGCAGGCAGCCAGCCAGCGAAGCCAGGGCACAGAACAACATGGTCCGCGTCGAGCCAAACTGTTCGGCCACGCGCCCGAGCAAAATCTGCAGCACGGCATTGCCTGCGATGAAACAGGTGATGAGCGAAGCGATGCGCTCCTCGGCGCTGCCGAGCGCGGCGCCATAGACCGCGAACAAGGAAAGCAGGATCTGCTCGAAGGCGGCTGCGACGAAAACCGCGAACAATAGGAGCGGAGCCAGTGCGAAGAAGCCGCCGACCGATGTTGCCTCGCCTGCATGCGGCATCTTCGGCAGGCGCGGCACGACCGCAAGCACGATCAGGCCGCAGAGAAGGAAGGCCACGATGCCGATCATGAAGGGCGGCCAACCCTGCGTGCCGACCAGGCCGAGTGACAGCGGGCCGATGGCGAAACCACCCGAAACGATCGATAAATAGAGGCCCATGATGCGGCCCCGGCGTGGCGCGGGCGTGATCGAGATCAGCCAGGTTTCGCTGATCACGTAAAGCGGATTGGCGAAGAAGCCGAGCAGGAAGCGCAGCGGCATCCAGGCCCAGACTTCCTGCGTCCAGGCAATCGCGATCAGGGAGAGCGCGGCCAGGATCGAACACAGGATCGCAAGCCGCGCCCCGCCCACGCGCCGCGCCAGCGCCGGAATGAAGGACGCGGAGACAATGAAACCCAGCGGCGTCATCGCCGCCGACAAGCCGATCAGGCCGGGCGTCGTCCCCTGCCGCTCCAGGATGAAGCTGAGC
>Ga0190265_10000070_pt1 | contig 112964 bp, 83 predicted proteins | sample Popmic124T_FD_133135 | JGI IMG/M metagenome (GOLD analysis project Ga0190265, IMG submission 133135) | Populus adjacent soil microbial communities from riparian zone of Indian Creek, Utah, USA - 124 T | ecosystem: Environmental > Terrestrial > Soil > Riparian zone | place: USA: Utah... | reverse complement strand
CACGGCGCCGCGTCTTGTCGCGCTGCGCGCGAGCCGCCTTCGGCGTCTCGTGCTCGTCCGCGCCAGCCGCGGCGCCTCCCTCCGCCCGGCCCCGTCCAAACCTCCTTCCTGGGGTTGCTTTTTCACGCAGGCTCGGGCCAGCTCTCGGCCCCCTGCGGAATCGAAGAAACGCAAGCCCGGAGGGGTTTTGCTCGCCTCAAAAAACGAAACTAGTTTCGTTTTCGACCTGTTTGCCGACAGAGCGAGGGAGAAATCGACGGTTCCTCAGGCATAAATCTCTACGGGACAAGCACTTCCGCGTCGCCGTCCAGGCGGGAAAGCAAGTGACCAGAATCACGCTTTTGGTTACTCGCCGCCTTTGCCCCCTCCAGACCTCACCGCCAACGCCCCTGCGTCACAAACGCCGCCCATTGGTAGCTTCCAGGCTGCCTCCGCCACTCCTCGATCTGCGCAGCCCGGAGCGCCTCCGAGGGAGTCAGCCCCTCCTTCAGCAAATGCCGGTAGAACGACTCGAACAGCCGGGCCGTGGAGCGATCCTGGACCTTCCACAGACTCACCACCACCCGAGCGGCTCCGGCGTAGAGAAACGCCTGAGGCAGCCCGACCAAACCCTCTCCGCGGATCTCCCGCCCCTTGCCGGTCTCACATGCGCTCAGGACCACCAGCTCCGCGGGAAGCCGCAGATCGAAGACCTCGTGGCCATAGACAAAGCCCTCTCTGGGCCGTCCCTGTTCGTCCAGGAGAGAGAGGACCAACCGCGAGAGCTCCGGATGCCGCGAATCGATCTCCGCATGCGTCGCGAAGTGGACGATCTGGTAATCCCCCAGCACACCGCTCAGCACAAGGCGGCGGTTCGCGTCGAAATCGAGGGCGAGCAGAGTCTCCCGGTCGTTCGCAATCGCCGCGATCCCCTTGGCCTCGACCCGCGAGTAGGGGAGGCGTTCGTACGCGGGAGCTTCGCCCAGGGCCAACGGGCCGGCCGCAACGCTGAGGCCAGGCCCCAAAGAAAGACCGGTGAATCGCTCGTCATGGATGGAGAAGACCGGATCGGCGATCAACGCCAGCCGCTTGGGGGCCGGCCGGCGCCCTGCCTGCTGGCTCTTGAGCATCCCGAGAGCCGATGCGGACGGCATCGTGACGATCTCATGGTCCACCAACAGCGGGATCGGCCTCCCCTGTGCATCCGAGGAGAGAGACAGCGCCGCGAACGGGATGGACTGGAGCGCCCCCTCTCCTACCACCAGTAGCCGCTTCTGGCCCAGCCGCTTCCGCGCCGGTCCGAGGAGCCTCTCCCCGAGTTTCGCCAACGTCAGCTCGGCCTGTGCTTCCGACGCCCCCGGGTCACCGTTCGCAAGAAGCTTGTACGCCGTTGCGGCGAGCCGCTCCAGGACATCGCGGGCGGGGAGAATGAACGACTCGATCGAACGCGGTGTCACGACAAACAGATAGCTCTTCTGGCGGCCGAGCTTGTAGTGGAGGAGGACGGTGTCGTCGTCCAGCACGTGCCGTTGGATCTGCTCCGCCGTGAGCGGCTGCGCCTGGATCAGGGAGCGGTAGCCCGGGCTCCGGGAACGAATCTCCGCGACGATCCTGTCGTGCTCGTCGAGCAGCAGGCGCAGCTCTCTCTCCAGGCTCTCTCCGGAGTTGCCCGCTTCCGACTCCTCGCGGAGCCGCCGGTTCTTCACTCGAATCGTGCCTTCCAGGCGGCGCTTGGCCGCGACCAACTCGGCCGGTATCCCTTCCTGCAACTCCGTGCCGCTCTCCTGAAGAACATCGAGCAACGAACGGGCCCGCCCGCGTTCGCTGGCCTCGAAGGCCTGGATTCGATACCCCCTGCCCGGCTGCGACTCTTCGAGCTCCATCAACAAGTCGACCAGGAGACCGTAATAGTCCTGCTTCGTTGCGAGAAAGGTTGAGCGCAGATCCAGGCTTGTTGATTTGAGCCGGGCCGCCTCCACATGATCCAGCGCCTCCCGGATCCATCCGAGGGCCGCCAGCTTCTCCCCCTGCGCCCTCTTCACCTCAGCAAGAACGAACAGGCTCGCCTCCACCAGAGCTCCATCGCCAGACTTGCGTCCGCCGTCCAAAGCCGTCTGCAGGAGGGGGACTGCTTCGGAGAAGCGGCCCATCTTCTGAAGAGCCTGCCCGAGGTTGTAGTACGCGCGCGCCTTATCCCCGGGCTCGGCGAGATCCACGTAGATCTCGAACGAGCGGCGATGCCGCTTCAGCCCCTCGGCCCGTCGGCCGAGTCGTTGCAGGATCGAACCCAGCGCCGCCTCTGTCGCCGCCTCACCCCGCTGGTCCCCGCTGGCGCCCCTCAACGTCAGAGCCTGCTCCAGAAGAGGCAGCGCTTCTTTCAACTCTCCGGCTGCCGCATGGGTCATCGCGATCCAGGTCAGGGTCGAAGCGAGCTCTCCTGTCGTACCGGCTCGCAGGGCTCGCGACTCCTCCAGATCATCAAGGGCCGCCGCATACTCTCCGAGGGAATAGTAGAGAAGGCCGCGGTTGTGGAGCGTCGTGGCCTTTCCCGCGCGATCCTCGATCCCAGACCACCGCTCCAGAGAACGCGAATAAGCGTCCAGAGATCGCTGCGCCTCGCCGAGTAGGTCGTAAAGATGTCCGATCTCGCTGAGGGTGACCGCCTCGCCGCGACGGTCACCGCCCATGGCAGACCGCTCCAAGGCCCGGTTCTCGAGCTCCAGCGCCTCCTCGAGGCGGCCCGATTCCATGGTCATCTGGCCGAGAACGGTGAGGACTCGAGCCTCTTGCCGTCGGTTGCCCAAGCGGGCAAACAGCCCGCGTGCATGGCCGTAGGCTTCCGCCGCGCGCGCAAGATCCCCGAGCCGCAACCGGTACAGGCGGCCGAGCCGAGCCTCGACGTCCGCCTCCCGGTTCAGGTCCCCCAACCCCTTCCAGAGCTCTAGAGCCCGAAGATAGTCCCTTTGTGCTATCGGCCAGTCCTGCGGGTTACGGCTCCTCCGGAGTTCCTCCGCCCGCGCTGTAATGACCACGGCATCGAGCCTCTCCCAGTCGGCCGCCGTCGCTCTCTCTTTCTGATGGAGGGTGAGACGGTAGGCCCGAGGCGACGCGCCCTCCTCGGCCCAACGGTGTACGACGAGCTGGTAGGTGCCCCCTTGCTTGGCCACCCAGAGGGCCTCCTCGGGCTCGTCTTGACCGTTCGGGCTGTCGACCGCCAGCCGCAACTTGCCTTCCGGACCATGGAGGCACAACACCAGATCGGCCTCCGACTGATTGGCGAGCACCTGGAGAAACGCGCCAGGCTCCAGTTGGATCTTGTAGGCGTGAGTCTCTCCCTGGCCCAGGATCTCCCGCTCCGCCACCCTGAGGCCGCTCGAACGGGTTGCGGACTCAACCTCAGCCGGGCAGGAGACGGCGGGAAAGCCGGAAGGGTTCACCGAGGCCCCGCCGGACGCCGGGTCGCGCGCCGGGCCACAACCGATGGGGCTCAGTGCGAAGAGCGCAAGGAGGCCCGCCAGGAATCGGACAGGGCTCACCTTCAATTTGGCTCTTGGCCGGACATCGCCTGCGGCCCGGCGCCCTCCGTCGCCACGATCTCGAGCGGGTATTCGTGGACCAGCGCCTTCTTCCCAGCGGTTTGCCGAAACAGGTGCAGCTCGTAGGCCCCGGCGGGCACACGAGCGGCCGGAAGACCGATGCTGAACGTCCCCACCGGGGTGGGCCGCAGCCCATCGAGTGACAGGATCTCGCGGCCGGCGGCGTCCACAATGATGAGTTGGTAGCCGGCGGCCGGCGGCAGGTCGTCCGTGGTGAGAACCACATGGACCCACCGCGTTCCCGCCGGGACTTCCAAGCGGTTCTCCCGGATGCCGCGCAAAGCAGAGCGGGGATAGAGGGAAAGCAGCGGCAGATTGACCTCGGGGGCCAGAGAAGCTACCTCCGGCGTTTCCCGCTGGCTGTGATTCCAGAAGTAGAGCCCCAACGGAACACTGATCGCCAGGAAAAGAGACGCAGCCATCAGGCCCGCGTTGCGCCACTTCTCGGCGCGGACTTCCCAGGTTACCGCCCGCGCCACCAGCCGTGCCTCCGTAATCTCCTCGGGCATCGGCGGCGAGCTTTCGGCCTGCACGAAATCCTCCAGGTCGAGAACAAGAGCCTGGCACTCGCGGCAGTCCGCCAGGTGCGCGCGGACTTTGATGGCCTCCGTGCTGCCGAGCCTCCCCTGGTAGTAGTCGATCAGCTCTTCCATCTCCGGATGAGCCGCCTGGGACGAGCTCGCAACCGTCTGTGGATTCGACGGTTTTTTCACGTTGAGCCTCCTGGGAATCCCTCGTCCTCGCCCGGCTCGGCGACGAGGAAGGCGCGCAACCTCAGCCGTGCGTGAAACAGTTGAGCTTTGACGGTTCCGACCGAGATCCCGAGAGAGGACGCGATCTCAGGATACCGCATGTCCCGATAGACATTCATCTCTACGCAGCGGCGCATCTGGTCCGGCAAGCTGTCGATCCCTCGGCGAAGCCTGGCGGACCGTTCCTGCACAATCAACGTCTCCAACGGGCTGCCGAGGAACGGCACGGCCCGGGCGTACAGCGTCTCATCGTCGAGCTCGTCCTCCATCAGTTCGCCGTCCCCTGGCTGCTCGAGCCGCCCATGCCTGACCCAGCGGTTGCAGGTGTTAACCGCAATCCTGAACACCCAGGTCCCGAACTGCGCCTCCCCGCGAAAATCCTTGAGACCTCGGTAGACGTTCAGAAACACCTCCTGCGTGATATCCAGCCGATCCTGCTCTGAATTTCTCCGCCGCGCCAGAAAGCGGAACACCGGTCCATAGAAACGCTCCACCAGGAATTCGAAGTTCTTCTCCCTCTCGATGCCCTTCTGGAAAGCGAGAACGGCTGCGTGGACCTCCTCCTCTCCCGTCTGATGACTTCTGGGGCTCTGTGGTTTATCTGACATGGTCAAAGAGTACCTGCGACAAGAGACCTGCGGGGTTGCAATAAAGCATAACGCACCTCTATGTCCGACGTTACCGCCGGATGACCGCCTACCGTGCCCTCGCCGGATCCGTCTAAACCTTATCCGCCCCTCCTGACTCCATCTGGCTGACGGACTCCCTGGCGGCCTCGCCAACGCGGCGCCTCGGGAGGCAAGGGAGGCAGAAAGATGCGGCACGAGGCAGCATTCGAAGACGATCACGGGGAACCCGGCGACGAGACATGGGATGAACGGCGGCGTGCATTTTTCTCCTCCCGGGGCACGGTGAAGCCGAGCCCGGACCTCCTCGGGCACGTCGCCCGCCTGGTCGCCGAGTCCCGCAACGACTGTCTGATCCTGGGGCCTTCCGGCGCCGGAAAGACGGCCTTGCTGAGTTCCCTCGGCCAGGCCTGCGCAGTGGCCGGCTCCACGGAACTGGCCTTGTTGCCGCACGAAGACCTGGCCGCCCTCGCCGGCGAAGCCGAGGCGTACCGCCATGGCGCCGGAAACTGGCAGCCCACCGGCGAGACCACCACCTACGGTTTCCAGTTGCGCGCCGGTGCGGAAGACTTCTTCCTGAAGGTGCAGGATGGCCCCGGTGGGCTTCTCTTTCCCTTCTCACCGGCCTACTGGGACGCTCTTCCCGAGACGGAAAAGCACGCCTACGCCGCCGCGTGCCTCGTACTTTGCATCGACGCCACGAACCCCCGGCCCGATCTTTGGCGCACCTCTCTGCCCCCGCTCCTCGCCCGCTTCGCCATCTCCTCTGGCTCTCTGATCCCGCGTCTCACCGCGCCGCCACCGGCCCGGGGCGCCGACTTCCCCCGCCTCCTCACTCCTGGTCGACAGCTCCCGTACCAACGGGTGCTCGTCGTTCTGACCCAGATCGATAGTCTCGTCCAGGAAGCGTTCCGCCACTACAAAGCTGGATACCGGCAGGCTCGAGGCCGGATGCCCACGCCGCCGAGCGCCACCGAGCTGGCTCTCCAGATCGATCCCTTCCGCCTGCTCGACGAGCATGTCGGCGCGATCCTCGGCCAGTTGCATGCCGCCGCGCCAACGGCGGACCTCGCCGTGACCCTCACCAGCGCCTGGGGGCTGATCGGAACGGGAGGCGGCTGGTCCCCTTTCGGCGTGCGCGAGGCGCTCCTGTTTCTCGCGACCGGAGAGTGTTGCGAGCCCGTCGTCCGCTACGACCCTGACATTACGGCAGACGAAAGCGGCTGGATCGAGATTCCGTCACCGCGCTCTTGAGACTTGGAGATCATCGATGAACGAAGAACATGTCCCTCCGACGCCGCCGAAAGGCGAAGCCACCGGCCAACCGCCGCTCCGCTTGTTCTTGAAGTCTCCCAAGGCCGAAGTCTCGTCCCAGCCACCCACTTGGCTGGCGCGCCTGATGGGCCTCCATCTTTACTCGAACGTCCTCTTGACCAAGAAGGTCCGCACGGAGATGAATTTTGCCGCCGGTCTCCTTCTTCTGGTCAGCCTGTTTGAATGGCTCCTGTGGACTCTCCTCTTCAACGGAATCTACAGCGCGGAAATCTACAATTTCGGCCCCACCACCATCCTTGCCGCTCTCACCGCCCTCTTCTTTGGCTTCGCCGTCTTCTGGTTTGAGCGTCAGATGCTCACCTCCAGCGAGAAGGGATGGAAGAAGAAGGCCGCCATGACCTGCCGCTTTGCCTACATCTGCATTGCTGCTCTGATCACCTCTCAGACGTTCGAGCTCATGCTATTTCACAAACCGATCCAGGCACGTGCCCGCGAGGAAGCGGTTCGGGCAAATGCAGCAAAGAACTATCAAAAGGTTCTCGATGCCGAAAAACAGGCGCGCGAGGTGGGCTCCATTGTGCAGTTCACCACTGCGACGGAGGCGGCAGCTCTCGAGGCCGCGCAAGCCGAGTTGCGCAAAGAGGAGCGTAATCGACCGTGGAAGCTTTCTCGGCTAGCCACGGCCCAAGCCGAGGAAGACCTCGTCAAGGTCAATTACTACAACGGCCTTCTCCGCGAATCGCAAAACCAGATCGTTATCCTCCGCGAGAAGGTCCACCTTGCAGAGGAGGCACTCACTGAGCGCGGTCATAAGGTCGAGGAAGAGCGCGCCAGGATCGTGCAAAACGCAGCCGATCAGCGCCGGCGATTCCAAGCGTGGGCCACCAAGCTCCGTAGGGCAGAAACAACGGGAGAGAGTCTTGACGAAGGCGAGGATTGGAAGTACGACGATCCGAAGCCTCTCTTTTTCGAGCAGCTCTTCCTGCTCGCCGACCTGATGACGGGCCGGCCAGCCGGCTGGCCCGGAGCCAATCCCCAGGTCCGCGAAGCTCTGCGTAACGAGTTCGGGTTCTACGAGCCTCCGGCCTGCCCCGAGCCGAAGGCAAGCCCTCAACTCGCCAGCACCGCCGGCCCACTGCAAGCAGCAGAGCTCCGGGACATCGCCCTGGACTGCGAAAGGCGTCGGTCCAGCACAAGCATCTTCTTTTGGTCATGGGTGGCAGGGCTCGGGACTGCCATGCTCATTCCCATGCTCATTCTGATCATCAAGGCCGTCCTGCTCCCCGAAGAGCTCCGCTTCTACTACTCCCGCCCCTACCAGGCGGAGCTTGGCGACATCGAGGCCCTCAGCATCCACCAGGCCGAAGAACGGCTTCGTAGCACCGCAAAGACGAGCCAGGAAAGGAGCTGAGGCACTATGCCCAGAAACAACCAGACAGGGGATGAGCTCGTTCTCTTCAACGGCGTCTCCGGCATCGATGGAAGCTATCCTTTTCCTCTCACAACGGTCGCGGATCTCGCCGCTCTTGGAAGGAAGGAGCCACTGGATCGGTCGTTTCTGGAGAAGTTGCAGAGATGGCTACGCGACAGCCTGGGTATTTTCCGGGATGTGCGGGATGGATTTTCACCGTTGAATCTTGGGGAGACAGGCTGGGGCGTAATTTTCCCGCGCGGCGGTGACCCCAGAACCCGCGAAGCCTTACGCCCCCTTCTCGACTGGCGAAAGGAAAAGGCTGCCTCCATCGAAGAGGGGCGCTACCGGGAGCTCTGGGGGGAAGACGGCTACGTGAGAGGAGAGTCGATGCGTGACTTCCTCCTCCGCCATAGTGCCGAGCTCGGCGCTGCTGATCCCCGCCGGATGCCCTATTACCTTCTTCTGGTCGGAGGGCCTGACGAGATCCCGTTCTCCTTCCAGTATGACCTCGACGTGCGCTACGCCGTGGGGCGGCTCGACTTGGGCGGGCCTCGCGAGTGCGCCGCCTATGCGGAGAGTGTCGTCGCCGCGGAAAAAGCCTGGGACGGTTCTCCACCCGCGGCCGAACGCCACATGACGCTTTTCTGCCCCAGCAACTCCGATAAAGCAAGTCTCCGGCTTCGGGAGGAGCTTGTGGGCGGCCTCATCAACCGCCTCTCCGGGAATTCCCGGCCGGAATGGAGCCTGGATTCCGTACTGGATGATGACGCCACTCGGGAAGGACTGTGCGCCCTTCTGGAGGGTGAGACGCCGGATGTCCTCTTCACTGCCTGTCATGGCCTGACCTTCCCTTCGGGGCATCCGCTTCAGCGCGAAAAGCAGGGGGCTCTCTACTGCCAAAGCCGGGTAGGCGCCGCACCTCTAGAGACCTCCGTGTCCGCCGCGGAGATCTCAGACCGTGCCCGGGTCCACGGCCTCATCGCGTTTCAGTTTGCCTGTTACAGTGCCGGGACTTCTGAGTTGGATGACTTCGCGCGCGAGAAGAAAGTCCGCGAAGCAGACCAGCCCTTCACAGCCCGCTTGCCACAGCGCCTTCTCAGCCATCCGAACGGAGGCGCCCTGGCAGTGATTGGCCATGTGAGCCGCGCCTGGACCTATTCGTTCAGTGGCTTCGGCAATGCACCGCACCTCAACACCTTCGAGGACGTCTTCCGTCGCATCCTTCGAGGAGAAACCGTCGGCCGGGCTCTCGAGCTTTTCAATTTCCGGCACGCCGAGATGGCGGCGGAGCTGCTGAACCTCCAGGAGCGCGAGGAGCTTGAGGCCGAAGCGGGCAACCGCGATGCCGAGCTCGCTCTCCTCTACTGTGCAGCCAAGGATGCACGCAATTACGTCGTTCTCGGCGATCCCGCAGTCCGGCTCCAGCCGGTGCCTGTTTCCCCGCAACACGCTATGGAGGGCCGACCCAATGGCCAGAGCTGATGAGCCTGTCGATTTCTGGATCAATCTGGAGCTAAGTCACGGCGATGTGTCCACTTTCATGGAGGAGCGCGAGGCAGGTCAGGCCAGGGCAACCATCGAAGAGAAGAAGCTGGTAGACGTGGTGGCTGCTCACACCCTGCTCCGGCAGGAGGGGGGCGGCGTCTACGAGTTCGCTCAACTCGGGCAGAAGTTGTTCGGCGACCTCTTCGCCGACGCGCAGCAGCGCAGGATCTTCGTGCGAGCGTGCGACACCGCAGAGCGCGAAGAGCGGCCCCTGCGCATCCTGATCAAGCTACCGCACGACTCGTCTCTCGGGGTCATCCCCTGGGAGCTCCTCCATGACGGAGACCGCTTCCTCGCCAAAGATCCGCGTTGCGCCGTCGTTCGGTACCTCTACGCCCACAAACCCGTTCCGCCCCTTCAGGTAGCTCCTCCCTTGCGCGTGCTCCTAACCTCGGCCTGTCCACGGTCGCAGCCGGATCTCGACCTGGAGAGCGAGATTCAGGCGGTCACTGCAGCTTACCGACCCGCAGAGAAGGTGGTGGACCTCCAGGTCGTGCGAGGCGTCTCTCTTGACCGGCTAGAGAGGCTTTGGTGTGATGCCGAGCTTGGAAGAAGGCCCTTCCATGTCTGGCATCACTGTGGTCACGGCCACCTGACAGAGAGGGGAGGAAGTCCACGGTTCCTGCTCAGCCTTGAGAAAGAGAGGGAAGCCGAATACGCAACCACGGAGCAGTTGTCCGAGATCATTGGGATGTGTCCCGGCCTTCGCTTGGCAGTCCTCAATGTCTGCCACGGTGGCTCCTTCGCTGGGTTAGCTCCGGAGCTCGCAAAGCTTAACGTGCCGGTGGTCATCGCCTTTCCGAGCCGCATCGCCAACGATACCGCCTACAAGTTCGCCGCCACCTTCCACCAGAATCTCCTCCACGTCCCTGTCGAGCTGGCCGTCAGCCAGGCCCGCCGCTCCCTGTGTATCCACAGGAGCACCGACTTGGATTGGAGCCAGCCTCTCCTCTTCTCCCGTCGCAAAGACTGTGGGCCGATCCTTAGCCTAGTATCTCCTAAGCCCGCAGTTGAGCGTCGTGGAGATGACCAACGGAAACCCGGGGGAGTCCGTTTCCACGTTGGCTCAACCCGTGCGGATGAGGTCATCAGTGCGGGGTACGCTGGAGACGCTCTGCCTCTCTCCGAGCTCCCCGAGATGGATGTCTCGTTCACGCAGGATTCCGTGGAAGCCCGGTCGGTCAAGAACTTTGGCTTCCTAGTGATCAAAGGTTTTTCGTCTGAGGACCTGGGTAGGCGCGACAAGCAGATGGCCGACCTCCTCAAATCCATCGACGAAGGCCGCGTCGCGGAGCCACGTCATGAGTGATGAGTCAGTTATGGATCCCGAATCCTCCCGCTCAAACTCCCCAGATGTGAGTGAGAGCCCGGAGCCTTCCCCGCGAGGTCCAAGCGAGGGGCAGGGGCTGGGATCTGAAGGAACGGAGAGTCCTGTTCAAGGAGCCTCCGGGTCCGAGGGACGCAACGGACCCGAAGACGACGACGAGAAAATCCAAGAGCCACCACCGGAGGAGACGCTGCCTCCGGTCAATTTTGACGTCGACAAGCAGGAAGCCACAACCATCTACAACGTCGGCGTCATGATGGGAGCCGCGGAAAAGCCTCTCTTTGAGGAAGTCCCGATTACGGTTATTGAGCAGGTAAAGAAGCTTTTTGTCGCCCCACCAGCCTATCCACAGACGATTCCGTCTGGCCGAACCATCTTAGTCTCAGGCCCTCCGCACTCAGGAAAATTTTTCTGCAGCGTAAAACTAGCAATAACTCTTCAAGGGCTCCAAGCGTCGGGAGAACCCGCGAGATTGCTACTCATATACAGTCGGCTGAGGCACGAAACTGCGCCTCTGGTTCAGTCCATTTCCTCTCTTAAGGCAGGAAGCATTTTGATTCTCGAAGATGTCTTCGAAAAAAATGTTTCCGAACGGGAAGTTGTTTCTATTGAGCTGGCGCGCCTTAACAATGCCCTACAAGCCCGCCGGTCGTTTCTCATTCTCACGACTGTAATAGAGGAAGTGAAGACCGAGGCCCTCATCGTCTCAACAAAGGAGTTCAACCTCAAGAATGTTTTTGAGCGTCACCGCGACTATTATCTGCCGGAAGGCAATCAGATATACAAGGCCATTGCTGACCTGATTCACCGCCGTGAGGCAACTCTAATAAGTTTCTTTGCGAGTCCCTTCCAGATCGAGCATTTTTTCCAAAAAATACTTACTAGGTCTCCGCGTTCGGAGAAAGAAGTCCTGAAGATCGCCCAAGAGGCTGCTCAAACAGGTCGTCAGGATCTTCGCGGCTGGTTCGAGGGTTTGCCCCAGCATGTAAAGTTGGTGGGGTTGCTGGCGTGCCTGCTTGAAGGCATCGAGAAAGTAATCGTTGAGGAGGTTTTTGTTGACAGCGTTACCATGCTGAGAGAGCAGGGCTTTGTATGGATTGCCGACCTCCGCGAGCTTGGCCTCAAGGAGGCGTGGACTCTTCTTAAAACAGCCTCCGATGTCTCATACGTTCACTTCGACAACAAGTACATCCGAGAGGAGCTGGAGTGGCAAGTGGAAAACCGGCAGATCCTTCTCTGGTCGGTGATGCAGCATGTTGCCACTTCTGCACCTGAAAAGAGATTCTGGCGAGAAGACGTGCGCGCTCGTGCGGCTCTCGGCGCAGCAGTCGGCTGGTTGGGAATCTGGGACAAAACGCGCTTTCGCGCGATCCAGGAGCTTTGGGCTAACGCCCGTGATTTTCTGGCAAAGGAACCAGATAACACTCTGGGATCGCTCCCGGGATATGCCTTTGTCGAGCGCCTGTTGAGTGACCCGGCCCATGGAAGGCGTCGGGTCCTGGCGATCCTGGCCGACTGGATAGCGTCTCGCAATCCGGATCTTATGTGGGCAGCGGGTGCTGCCATCTGGAGGCTCTATCAAACGGCCGCAAGCATGACCGATCTGGAGATCTCGCAAGATGAACAGACAAGCTTAAGAGACGAGCTCGTCACCAGACTCCATACCTTGTTGGCAAGCTCGTTATCTCTGTCCAAAACCACCAAGGCGAGAGTTCGCGCTTACGTGGGCAAGGAAAGGGAAAGAGAAAAAGAAGGCGAAGTCAAAAGAAAACTCTGGGATGGTGCATCTTTCGCTCTAAAGAAAATTGGCGAGGTCGATGCACAACGATTTGCCTCCACTCTGACCGCCTGGTTCGGAGAGGGTTCTCAGATCTTCAGTTTGGCTGCCTCTCGCTCCGCCCAGTTCACGTTCCTCGACCTCGCTGAGAGGAAGGATAGCGCCAACACACTCGATTTCGAGGCTAGGTTGAAGCCCATTGATATTATTCTCCTCAATAAGAGTGCGGAGTCTCGCGTCGTAGAGGCGATGTTTCACTGGCTCGGGCAGTGGCTGCTCTTACCTGCATGGGACAGTGCAATCAGGCAGCACTTGTTAGGTATCGCAAATCAGGGACCGAGAGCACTCCGCACTGCGCTCCGCTCTGCGCTCGCGCGTTATTGGCTTAGTTTGGCCACTGAGGGCATTCCTGGCGTCGCCCGCGCCCTCATCGCCCGCTCCTACGCGATGGAAGGAGTGCTCACCGAATCCCCCGCGCTCGGCCGCTGTCTCCTGATTATAGATCCCGAACTCATCCTGGGCCGCGCCCCGCGAAAGACACAGGACCGCGAGGCCCAACAGCAGGCCGAACGCCGCGAGGGAGCCATTTTGCAGATCCTGGCCATGGTCGAGGCGCGGATGGCCGTGACCATCCTCCTGCTCGGAGCTCAGGAGGCCTCGGAAAGGGCCAACCGTGGCCTGCGGCTCACCGCGGACCTCCCACTCCACCGGCTCATGAGACCCGGCGTCCAGAACGTCGCGCCCAACAGCGTCCGAATGGTCCTGCTCCTGACCGCCGGGCCGGTGATCGATCTAGAGGACGGCCTCGATTCCGTCAGCGCAGAGCACAAGCTTGTCATCGCGGCCAACTGCGAGTTGGAGGTCCCTCTCGGCACTGAGGTTCTCCCCGTCGGACGCGACCTGTCAGCCCGGGATCTCGAAACCGTAGAAGCGAAGCTCCGGTTGATCTGCGCCCGCGCCCAGGCGGCCCTCGACCCCGCCGGCTGGGAGCCTCTTCTCGAACGCCTTGGCGTCAGCATCGCGGACCTCGACGCCGCTCCCAAGGCCACCCTCGCAGCGTGGGCTGTACAGCTCGACCAGCTCGACAAGTTCTACGGCGACACCGGCCGTCCCGATCCGGCGAAGAAGATCCTCTGCGCGCTCCATCGCCTCGCCGCCGCCGACCTCGACGCCTGCCTCCGCATCGTCCGCACCTGGTTGACCGGCGGAACAGACCTGGAGCGCCCCATGGCCGCAGCCACCGCCGTCGCCCTCTTGCGCGCCGTCACCGACGCACCGGGCATCTGGGGCGGCCTGGCACCCCAGCGTACCTTCGACGAGCTCGCCGGGGCGCTCGCCCGTTCCGGGAAGGATGGAACCGACGCCATGCTGGCGACCGTGAAACGCTGGCTGACCGAGCCCGCTCTCGCGGAGGTTCTCGCTGGCGCGGTCGAAGACGGGCGCTGCCGCCTGCTTCGCTGGGCCGAGGAAGCCGCACCTCAACAGGTCGCGGCCTTCCAGGAAGCCCTGAAGCCTCTCCGCAAGTCCCTCGAAGACGCCGAGCTTGGCCCCAGCGGCGAAGTCCTCGACGCCGTCTTCGATCGCCTCCGCGTCCGTCTCGCCATGGGACGCCCGCGTCCCTTGCCGGCTCTTGCGGCTGGCGAGAGGTTCGGCGTCATCGTGATAGACGCCTCGGCGCGTTGGGGTCAACTCGCCGCCGATCTCTTCAGCCGCTTCAACGAACCGCCAACATCCCTGAAACCTCTTCTGTATCGCCTGGGAGAGCGGTGGCCCTCCTGGGTGGCCGGGGACCCGAATCCCAAGCCGGCCGACCTGTCCCCGGTGGGCGTTCGGCTTCCCCGGCTCATCGGTCCCATTCTCAATGAGCTGTCCCCTGCTGCAGTCTCCTTCCTCGTCGTCCTCTCCGGCGAAATGTGGATCGACGGCGAAGACTGGATCGATTCACCGTGGCGCGAGCGGATCTTCACCTTCCGGCAGCTCCCGGATGCGCCCTTCCGGCCCGTGCTGGCTGCCTTTCCCCATCGGCCGGATCAAGAGAAAGAAGAGGTCGACCTGATGGAATTTTACTTGAAGAAGCAGCGCGCGGGCGGCGCCGAGGAGGCAGCATGAAATACGACTCCATCCGTCACGATCCCACCGGTTTCCCGCTGATCCTGGTGCCCGAGATCGGCCTCTACGTCCACGGCCTGCCCGTGACCAAGATGCAGTTCGAGCACTTCCTATGCGACGCGACCGACGGGCACTTCGACTCTCGCTGGTACGACGAGATCCGCCGTCTCAACCCCCGCGTGTCCGCGCGCCGGATCTGGAGCGGCAACTATTGGAACGCCTTCCTCTCCGGCATCCTGCCTGCCGAAGCGGAGCGTTTCGCGGCTTGGTGCGGCCCGGGATACCGGCTGCTCCACACCTCCGAATGGCAGCGCCTCTACCGGACACTGGAAAAACAAAACGGCATCTCCTTGGAGGAGACCGGCCTGCTCGCAGGTCTCGCCCCGCACCACCGCGAGCTCATCACCCAGGTCGAACGTGCCGTGGAAGACGCTTGCACGCAGTCCGGCGACCGCTGCCACCTGACCGAACGGACGCTAATGCGGATGGGATTGATCGAGTGGACCGCCCTCGAAGGGCCAAGCCCGAACCTCTGGGCTGGCCTCGGAGAACCGCACCCGTCGTTCTGCGGCAATCTTTTCACCCCCGCACAAGGAGACTTCATTCAACCCGCCGATGGTGAAACGTGTCGTCTGGCAAGCTTCGGCTTCCGCCTGGCCTTCGATCCGACGCTGGTCCAGGAGGACCGCTGAAGGAGGAACCTATGTGGAAATTCTTGAAAGAAATTCTGGGTATTAAAGATCCGTTGCCACCGGGACCGCAAGGATCCGATCGCCGTGCTCCCGAGCCGCTCTCGCCGAGCCTGGAGCTCCTCAGTGCATCGCAGCACGGAAAGACGAGCTTCCTATGGGCGCTCTCCTACATGGCGAGAAACCTCAGTTTGTTCTGGCCGAAATACGCCTGCTGGCCACAAGATGCCGCCATGGACGCATCCTTCAGAGCCATGCTCGCGGCCCTGGAACATCGCGAGCTCCCGGGCGAAACTTCTGCCTTGTCCCGCCTGGGACTCTCCTTGCGAGGCATGGAACGGTGGGGGGACCGCCGCCTTTTCGTCGAAGATGACCGCGATCCGGTCTTCGGCGTCGCCGAAGGCACCGCCACCGACCCGCGTGAAGTGAACTGGGGCGTGCCGGTCTGTTGGTTGTTGAGTCTGCCGGACCTCGGCACTGAAGAGGCCCAGGTGGTGGACCTCCAACTCGACAACCTGATTCGGGCGCGGATGAGAAGTGCCCGTTCGTTTGAGGCACAGCCTCTGCGCTTGGTGATCGCGCTCACCAAGGCCGACCGGATCCCGGACCTTCCGCCGGAGCTACGCGATTATCTGAAGAATGACCCACTAGCGGCGGTCGTGGAAGCCGAGTCCCGCTTCTCGGGTGGAGGAGAGGAGCCGGACCGCCCATTGCTCCACTTCGATGAGAGATCGGTCCACCTCTACCTCGAAACTCTCGGAGCAATCCACCAGAAGGTCGCCACTTGGCTCGCCACGACCCTACCTGGGAGCCTCCTGGCTCGCCGTGCCGACGCGCACCACATCACCCTCCGCTTCTGCCTGTTGTCGGCAACGGGCTCCGACCTCCGCAGCAATGGGCACCTCGCGATCCCCTGGCGCCCCCGCCGCGTCCTCGATCCGCTCTTCTGGGCTCTGGAATTAGGGTGCCGCTAAAAGTAAGGGCCAGGGAGGCGGCGGGGGCATCCTCTCCACCTCCCTGGGCCGGAGTGTGTTACTTCGGAGGGGGCAAGATCGGATTGGGGTCGGCCTGCGTGGGGTCACCAGAGGCCTCGATGGGACCCTCACCCTCCGCTTGATCGGTCCACTGAGGGGCGTGCTGCGGTTCTTCCAGTCTCCTCGATTGCGCGTTCTGCGAACTATCCTCTTGCATCATCGCGTTCTCCTCTCTGGGGGCGAGCCCATCTCGCAATCCACTTCGATAGAGTCTCCTCCGCGAGTTTTGGTTTAGCTCGGGAGCCTCTACCCTTTCTCGGCTATGTGCTTCACAGCTTCCGCAATGATTCCGAGGGGGGCCGGGAGTAGAGGACGTCTCTTTAGAAAGGCTCTCTGAGGAGTGAAGAAAAACTCGCCACGGCCCTACCGGGGAGCCTCCTGGCTCGCCGCGCTGGCGCGCACTACATCACCCTCCGGGCTCGGAACTCCGCGGCAACGGGCACCTCGCCATCCCCTGGCGTCCCCGCCGCGTTCTCGATCCGCTCTTCTGGGCTCTGGAATTGGGGTGCTGCTGAGGGAAACACCAGGGAAGCGGCAAGCAGTCACCCCCCTGGCGCTGAGCTTCATTTCCCGATCGGATTCCGGTCGTCGGGTGTTGGGTTGACGGCAGGGGTCTCGATCGGTCCCTCATCCTCCGCTTGATCGACCTTCTGAGGGGCATGCTGCCGAGGAGTATGCTGCGGTTCTTCCGGTCTCCTCGATTGCGCGTTCTGCGAACCATCCTCTTGCATCGCGATCTCCTCTTTTTTGTGCGAGCGCATCTCGCTGGTTCCAATCAGATGGAGCCACCAAAGCGATAATTGGTTGAGATTGCGCCCTCCCTCCTTTCTGCCTCTTCCTCTTCGGTCCCTACCGTCCTTGGGGTCCTTGCCTCGCTGGGCGGGGGCTCCCCCCTCTCCCAGGCGGGAGTGAGTGCGGGTGGAAGGGGCACGGATGAGGGTCCCAGCGAAGCCGCCCCCCCGTCCCCAGCCACAACCATTCCCAGGCTCACCGCCGAGGGCTGCATGCATGCCTGAAGGTCCACACCCGTCCCTGCACGTGCGTGAAGTCCGTGCCCGTCCGCTGATCCCCTCTAATCCGCCACCCCCTCCCGCGGAGACCCCCTTCGGGTCCCCGCCACCCCTACCGCACAGGCGGGCATATGTAGCCGTTGGCGCCCCGCGTGTGTGACTCGCTTTGCACCGCCGTCCTCCAGTGCCGCCGCGTAGAGGTTCAGCTATGCCCGTAGGCCAAGATCGTAAGGATCATCCTTACGACTCCCTCCACGTCTGGACGGCAGATCTCCTTTGCAGTGTGTAGTTTCCGTCAGATCTTGCTCCTCGCCCATTTGCAGGGCTTGCGCTCCGGGAAGGAAGCTGCTCTCCGACCCAACGAGAAGCCGATGGCGAGCCGACTGCCCTGGAACCAACAAACATCGGCGAACCATCTTCGCTGCCGCCCCCTTCCAGGGCCTTCCTGCAGCGAGCCTGACCCATGGCCGTTGAGCCCCGGGGAGCACCACGCCGCCGAAATGAGAGAATTCAAGTCTCTCTTTTTGATTTTCCTCGATCCATCTATCTCCCTTGGATTCTGTAATTTACGGCAAACGCAACCCTCCTGCCGATTTGGAGGTCTTGCGCGTGTGGCGCCAACCTGCTCTCCGACGAAAGGAGATATCACGATGTCTAACCACACAGGACTGCAGCAAAAAGGACCGGCACCGGCCGGCCGGTGTCCCCATGGCCATTGAGCACCAGGACGGCGCTTGGGAACACTCCCGCCAGAGCGGGTCCGGCCTCGTCGTCCTCCTCGCCGTCGCCAGGTTCTCCGACCAGCGCGGCGAATGGACGGTCGACCAGGCGACGCTCCAGAAGCGGACTCGTCTCGGCCGGCGCAGAGTGCAGCAGGTCCTCGGCGAGCTGGTTGCCGCTGGCGAGCTTGCGGTCGTGTCACATCACGGCCGTGGCAAGCTCTCCACCTACCGTCTGCTCGTCGGAGTTGAAAAGGCGAAGCAGAGTGCCGCACCTTTTCAAGAAGGCGAAGCACAGTGCGCCTTTCCCGCCCACCATGACGAAGCGGAGTGCGCGTTTTCGACTGGGAAAGGCGAAGCCGAGTGCGCCCTTCCAGCCCCCCTCTCCCCCCCTTGTCCCCCTCTTCCCCCTTTCCCCCCAGACCCCCTAATCCCCCTATACCCCCAAATCCCCCCGACTCCCCTCCCAGAAAAACAAAAACTGGAGACCTTCGGTCTCCGGCCCCTCACGGGGCCGCAGGGCGGGGTCTGTCAAGTCAATCTTCTGCTCGAAGAGGCGGGAGCTCCCTTGCCTAGTCCGGCGCAGATCGGCCTGTGGTCGAAAACGCTCGGCGGCATCGAGCCGCTCCTCGCTCTTCTCGGGCGGCTCGTCCAGGCCGGCCTGGCGAACAAGCGGCAGCCGATCGCCTACGTACACCGGGTCGTGATGGAGCAGGCCGCGAGACCCCAGCCAGGCAAGCCTCTCGACGCCCGCGCCGGCCGCGAGCTCCTGTGGTCCGCAGGCGCCGATGACATCCGGCGCGCCCAGGCCTTACGCATCATCGCCGGCAAGCGAGGTGTTTCGTGACGCCTTGGCGCTGCAGCCGCTGCGGTGAAGACCAGGTCGCCTTCGGGAGGCTCCCCGCAGACCTCCTGTGCTACACCTGCCACGAAGCGCAACGCAGCAGATTCTCGGAGGCCGACGCGGGAATCCCCGAGCGCTACCGCGGCCTCACCCGCGAAAGCTGGACCGCCTGCTTCCAACGTCCCTGGCCCGCGGCCCTGGAGCGCTGGACGGGCTCTCCGCACTGGGTGGCCCTCTGGGGGCCGACCGGTACCGGCAAGACCGGGCTCGCGACCATCCTGCTCGCCGAGCACCTGCGCACCGGCCGCCGCGGTAGGTGGATCTCCGGCCCGGAGCTCGCGCGCCGCATCCAATGCGACTTCGCCAACGCCGAAGACGTGATCGCGCCCCTCCTTGTCACATCGCTCCTCGTCCTCGACGAGCCACTCTCTGGCCCGGCGGCCGATTGGTACCGCGAACGCCTCGTGCTCATCACCCGCAGCCGCGACGACAGGGGGCTGCCTACCCTGGTCACCAGCCAGCTCCTCCCCGAGCTGCTCCTCAACGCGAGCGCCGCAACGCCGCCGCCGCTGCTCTCGCGCTGGCTCTCCGGCCTCCGCATCCACGACGAGCTTGCGGGCGAAGACGTGCGGCTCCGGGGGGTGCTCTGATGGCCAGGCACAAAGTTCTGCCCTACAGCGAAGAAGCCGAGCGCGCCGTGCTCGGCGCTCTGCTCCTCGAGCCTCTGCGCATCGCCCAGGTCCGCACACGCCTGGAGCCGCGCGACTGGCACCTCGAACGCCATCGCTTGCTCTACCAAGCCTTCCTTGACGTCACCGACGCGGGCTCCACACCTGACCTCCGCACCCTTCAGGCTCATCTCGATCAGGCCGGGATTCTGGGCAGCGTCGGTGGTCTGGCCTACCTCGCCGCGCTCGACCTGGACCTGCCGGACCTGGGCCGGCTGGATGAGTACGTGGGCATCGTCAAGGAGAAGAGCGTCCGGCGCGACCTGATCGCCGTCGCGCAACACACCGTCCTGGCGACTGCCTCGACCGCGCGCCCGGTCCACGAGCTTCTGGCCGACCTCCGCGACTCTGCGGACAAGCTGTTTGGACGTGCCGCTCGCGTGTGCTGGCAAGGAGCCGGCGATGTCGTCACCCGTCTCCTCGAAACCCTCGAAGAAGAGCGCTCCGAGGCTCTCTGTGGCCTCTCCTCCGGCTTCCCAGGCTGGGACCGGCTCGGCCCTGGCTTCCTGCCCGGTGGGCTCTACGTCATCGCGGGAAGGCCCGGCATGGGCAAGACCTCGCTGGCGCTCGATCTCACCCGCCACGTCGCCGTCGAGCTCAAGCGGCCGGTCGGCATCTTCTCCCTCGAAATGCGATCTGACGAGATCGGCCTCAAGCTCGGCTCTGCCGAGGCCGACATCGCCTCTCATCAGCTCCGCGTCGGCCACCTCTCCGACCGGCAGTGGCGAGACCTCATCGCCGCTACGCGCCGCATGGTCGCGGCGCCGCTCCTTCTGGATCACAGCCCGTGCCTCGTGCTGCGCGACCTCGAAGCGAGAGCCTGGTGGCTCAAGGCCCAGCATCCCGACCTCGCGCTTCTCGTCGTGGACTACCTGCAACTCCTCACGGCCGGCGTCCGTGTCGAGAACCGGCGCCTGGAGATCGCTCTCATCGCCCGCCGTCTCAAGGAGCTGGCCGGCGAGCTGGGCCTGCCGGTGATCGCCCTTTCTCAGCTCAACCGCGAGCTGACCCGCCGGAGCGATCCGCGTCCGCAGCTCGCCGACCTGGCCGAATCCGATGCAATCGGACAACACGCAGATCAAGTCGCCTTCGTGCACCGGCCCGAGATGTACGCCCCCGACGACGACAGCCTCCGCGGGCTCGCGGAGATCATCGTCGCCAAGCACCGTCACGGCGAGACGGGCATCGTCGAGCTGACCTGGACCGGCGCGACCACCTCCTTCCGCAACCACTCCATCCCGGAGGCCGAGGGAGTGGAGCCCTTCTGATGCGTGTCCGCCTTGAGTCAATGCACGAGGTCCTCTCGCGGGTCGATCCCGCCCGGATGCGGTCGGGCTGGCCCGTGGGCCTGCGCGATGGCGCACTCCTGGCGCTCCTGGCGGGCGGTTTCACGCCTGCGGAGATCTGCCGCCTGCGTGCCTCGGCGGTCACCATGAACCGAGGGAAGCTCCTGGTCGAAATCCATCGCAAGGGCGTGACCTGGTACGCCGCACTGCCTGCGGACCTCGGAGGCCGGGTGCTGGTCTGGCTCACGGAGCGCCGCCTGTGGGCCGAAGCCGCGCCGGTCTTCACCGGGCCCCAGGGATCATGTCTCTCCCCGAAGAGCATCTACACGATCCTCAATCGCTACCGGCGCGAGAGGAAGGCTCGCCGTTCGCCATGTTAGTCGCCCTCTACGCCCGCACCTCGGCCGCCGACCGCGAACGGGAAACCGTCGAGCAGATCCTCGCCAACTTGGCCGCCTACGCGGCCGGGAAAGGCTGGGAAGTCACGCTGGAGTGCAGCGACCAAGGCCCCTGGCCGGAAGGGCCAAGAAAGGGGCTCAGGGGCCTCCTGGAGGCCGTACGGGCGAAAGCCGTCCAAGGCATTCTCGTGCGCACCCTGAGCGACCTGGCGCGCTCCCTGCGCCACCTGACCGACCTGGGCCACCTTTTCGCCGGCCAGGGCGTTGCCCTGATCGCCATCGAGGACCGGCTCGACACGACCGACCCGGGCGGAGCGATCCGCTGGCGAGACTGGCTCGAAATCTCCATCGGCCTGGACCGCCAGCTCCGCGCCGAGGCCGCGAAGCTCGCCCGCCTGCGCGCGCCCGGCGAGCAATGGGGCCGTCCCACGGCGACCGTCAACCCACTGGAGTTGCTGACTTGGTGGGAAGGCCGAGGTGGCCGTCGACCGCTCTCCTTGCGAGAGCTTGCCCGCAAGCTCAGCGTTTCGGAAGCCACCGCACGCAAGCGCCTCCGCGCCCTCCAGGCCGCCGGCCAAGTCGACCACGCAGCCCGAGCCCGGGCGCTCGCCGCCAGGGGAGGCCTCCGGAAGGGAGGCCGTTCCGCGAACCCCCTCGATGACGCCGTCCTCGCCGCCGCATGGCGCAAGGCGCCGAGCATTGCCGCTGTTGCCCGCTACCTGCGCGTGAGGCGCAATCGCGTACGCACGCGGCTCCAGGAAATCGGACTCATCAATCAACCAGCGGGTGCATCCGCATCCGCCAAAAGCCTTATTAACCCCGCATCCGCTTTGGAGGTTCCCCATGAACAAGCCTGACGTTTCCAAGATCGAGCCCGTCTTCGACACCATCGCCGCCGCACCGCTTCTCGGCGTCAAACCGGGCACCCTCGAGGTCTGGCGCTTCAAGGGTATCGGTCCCCGATTCGTCAAGTGTGGCTCGCGGGTCATCTATCGCCTGCGCGACATCAACGATTACCTCGACCGCCAGACGCGCAAGAGCACCGCCGATCCTGGCCCGGAGGAGTAGCCATGCTTACGAGCCGTACCGCCCTGGTCGTAGCAACCTGCTGGCCGGGGATCATTCTGATGCGCATCAATATTGGTTCACGCGCTTCGGGGCATCCACCGCTATGGCAGCACCTGGCCGCTATGTCCCCCACCGACCTCGGAAAGGCGCGACCGAGGCCGGCGGGGGAGCGTAGGGCTGCTCTCGACGCCGCGCCGAGCCCTGGCCTGTGGCTTTCCAAGGAGTGATCCCTCGCGCCGAGTTGCGCAGCAGCAGCCTCATCTCGACCCGCCTCCCGTAGCAGCACCAGTTCCTGCGCCTGTCATCCCGCGGATCTACGCCTCGCCACTAGACGCACTCCGCCACTGTCTCTGCGGCGAGCTGCACTTCAGGCCCCCCCGGCCTGCCGGGGCTTGGAGCGCCCCTCTGAGTGCCTCTGAGCGCCCTCCAGCCGCAAGGACGAGAGCGCGCGACTGTGGCTCCGAGCAGGGCGAGATTGGAGCGCCTAGAGCGCCGCAACCAGGCAGTCACCCCCGCGTCTCGGTCCGGCTCCGGCGAGAGTCGCCTGGCCCGCAGCTCTCTAGGGCGGAAGAGCGGCGTCAGAAGAGGCCTCCCACTGGGTTACGCACGGGTTACGCGGCCCTGCAGCCACACTGCGCCGGTCTACACCTAACTAATGGCAGTACATCGACTTACGTCACTTTCTCCGGGTAAAGGTGGCTCTGCCCCTGCCCTTTGTCAAAGAGCCAGCGGGCGGAGGCTCCCGGAAGGAGCCGGCAAGGATGCCGGCGATCCCAGGGGAAAGACCTCCTCCCTGATGCGCCTGCTCGTCTGCCGAGATGCCCTTCCTCGGCATCAGACATTCATACGTTTCCCTAGCCTGAAGCGTCGCGGAAGAGCAGGGAGGCAGCTCGCGGAGCGCTCGTTTGGCCCGTTCGACGCGTAAACGGAATTTTTAGGCGTCCAGAGCTACTCTGGATCGCTAAAAATTCCGCTGGACGGCTCAGCGGAACTTTCGACGGCTCAGCGGGAGAATCGACGGCTCAGCGAAATTCTGAGCGCGTCAGAGTTTCTCGCGACGCCTAAAAATTCCACTGAACGCGTCAACGAAACTTTGGACGGCTCAATGGAAGATTTAGCGGTCCAGAGTTGCTCTGGACCGCTAAATAGAACTTTCGACGGCTCAACCGAACTTTTGACGGGTCAATGGTGCGCGGGAAGGGTAAGCGGCTTGCGGAGGGAGCGGAGAAGCGGAGACGTGCCGGCAGCACGGGAGGATAACTGCTTCGCGGGGTCAGGAGCGGAAGCGGAGGAGGAAGCTGTCCGGAGAGCCGGAAGCGGCTCCGGCGCCGCCTTGGGCGGCTGGCCGCGGAACGGCTGTATCCCGCCCTGCCGGAGCCCTGTCCGGATCTCCTGAGCGAGAGCCAACCAGGTCGATCCCGAGGGCGGTATGCTGCGCGTCCAAGCCGGGCACCTGGCTGCTCGGCATCTGCAACGTGGGAAAGCTCATGGAGAGAAACAGGATTGCCATCGATACAGGCATACGAAGGTCCGGGCCGAAGCGTCTAGACGGAGGTGACTCCACATCCGTAGGACGGTACAGGCATTCGAGGCGGGCGAGCTGCAAGCCGGCTCGCCTCCTCACGTTCTTTGACAATCGATGTGCTTCCTTCCAAACAGCGGGGACGGGCCCGTGCCCGGGGGCCCGTCCCTCCCGCCTTTCGTGTATCTTCTCTGCAATTCCGCTCCTCCCGGCCCCACCTGACAGGTAAGGAGAGGTGTCCATGGCCTTCACCCAGACCGACCAGCACGTCTCGATCTCCACCCCCCTGGGCACGGACAAGCTGCTGCTGCGCAGCTTCCACGGCGAGGAGCGGATCTCCGGCCTGTTCCACTTCTCCCTGGAGATGCAGTCCGAGGAGAAGAGCCTCGACTTCTCGAAGATCGTGGGCAAGAGCGCCACGATCACGGCGAAGCTCGCGGACGGCAGCTCGCGCTACATCAACGGCATCGTCGGCCGCTTCGTCCAGGCCGGCAGCGACGCGCGGTTCACCACCTACTTCGCGGAGCTGCACCCCTGGCTCTGGCTCCTCACCCAGACCGCCGACTGCCGCATCTTCCAGAACAAGTCGGTGATCGACATCGTCACCGGCCTGTTCACCGAGCTCGGCTTCACCGACTACAAGAACAGCACGACCGGCACCTACAACCCGCTCGAATATTGCGTCCAGTACAACGAGAGCGCCTTCGCCTTCGTGTCGCGCCTTCTGGAGGACCAGGGGATCTTCTATTTCTTCGAGCACGCCGACGGCAAGCACACGCTCGTGCTCGGGGACGACGCCTCGGCCTTCGCGGACTGCGCGGGCGCGGCCACCGTGGACTACGGCGGCTATGGCAACTGGGAGCAGCAGAACGTGGTCAGCGGCTGCACGATCGAGGAGGGGGTCATCCCCGGCAAGGCCGCGGTGGACGACTTCGGTTTCGAGACCCCCTCGACCGATCTCATGGGCAGCACGGACAGCCAGGTGGCCACCAATGGCAGCAAGCGGCGGATCTATGAGTATCCTGGCGGCTTCGTGAAGAAGGACGCGGCCGAGGGCCGGTCCAAGCTGCGCATGGAGGAGCACGAGGCGCCGCGGCAGGTGCTGCGCGGCCAAAGCTTCACTCCTGCGTTCGTGGCCGGCGGCAAGACGAAGCTTCAGAAACATTACCGGGAGAGCGCCAACACGACCTATGTCCTCTCCCGCGTTTCGCACGCGGCGACGCCGGAGACCTACACCAACGCGTTCGAGGCGTTCCCGTCGACCGTCCCCTACCGGCCTCTGCGGACGACGCGCAAGCCGGTCATCCCCGGCACCCAGACCGCGATCGTGGTGGGCAAGTCGGGCGAGGAGATCTGGACCGACAAGTACGGGCGCATCAAGGTGCAGTTCCACTGGGACCAGTTGGGGAAGAGCGACGAGAACAGCTCCTGCTGGATCCGCGTGGCCCACGGCTGGGCGGGCAAGAGCTGGGGGCAGATGTTCCTGCCGCGCATCGGGCAGGAGGTGGTGGTGAGCTTCCTCGAAGGCGACCCGGACCGGCCGCTCGTCACCGGTTCGGTCTACAACGCCGAGCAGACCGTGCCCTACACGCTGCCCACCGATCAGACCAAGAGCACGATCAAGAGCAACGTGTCGAAAGGCGGCGGTGGCTTCAACGAGATCCGCTTCGAGGACAAGAAGGACTCCGAGGAGGTCTTCATCCAGGCCGAGAAGGACTACAACCGGGTGGTCAAGAACAACGAGACCCTCAAGGTCGGCTTCGAGAAGAAGAAGGACGGCAACCAGACGATCGACGTCTACAAGAACCGGACGATCACGGTGGAGGAGGGCAACCAGAGCCTCCAGGTGAAGAAGGGCAACCGCGACATCAAGGTGGACACGGGGAACGAAACGCATACCGTCGCGGGCACTCGGGACGTCACGGTCACCAAGGCCGAGACGCACACCAACAAGGACAACTTCGATCAGAAGGTCACGAAGAACTACACCTTGAAAGTGGACGGCAACCTTTCGATCGAGGTGACGGGAACGGTGACGATCAAGTCCACGCAGGACATGCTCCTGCAGTCCTCCGCGAAGCTGACGGCCAAGGCCACGGCCGACTTGGCGACGCAGGGTATGAACATTTCAAACAAGGCCACGACCGATCTCAAGAACGAGGCGATGAACGTCACCAACAAGGCGAGCGTGAACCTCAACAACGAGGGAGCCATGGTGACGAACAAGGCCTCCGGCATGCACAACGTGGAAGCCGGTGGCATCCTTACGGTCAAGGGCAGCCTCGTCAAGATAAATTGATCCCATCCTAATTGATCCCATCCTCCCTCTCCCCGACCCTCTCCCTCACCTGCGTGAGGGAGAGGGGGGCACTCCGTTTCAACCTCAGGGCAGATCGTTCGGGTCGGGGCAGTTGAGGGGCAGGAAAGCCTTCTTCTCGGAATCCGACGGGTTGTATTCGTCGAAGGCGTAGATGACGTTCAGCCTGGTGATCCGGTAGACGTTCACGTTGTCGTCGGCACCGGAGCCCTGGTCGTCCCAGATGTGATCGTCGAGATCGACCTGCACGGCGAGATCCTTGCGCAGGCAGCGGTAATCCGCGAAGAGATGCTGGTTGCTGTTGGCCGGATTGGAGTGGCCTTTCTGGAAGACGTGGCCGGGACAGACGTATTCGTTCCCGGGGACGTCGTCGGGAGGGATGGGCCGCCATACCGAGCCGTTGTCGTTGGCGCCCGAGTCGCTGTCGTCCCAGATCTCCTGATAACCCTTCGGCTTCACGAAGGTGGGGTAGGAGGGGTTCTCCTCGGCGCTGTCCTTGACCTTGACCGTGATCACGCCTCTCGAGGGCGAGTCGTAGTTGCCCTGCCCGTAATGCCCGAGGATGTGGAAGCCGGATGGCGGGAGGGGACGGTAGAACCTGGCGTTGTCGTTGGCGCCGGACCCCTGGTCGTCCCAGATCTCGTCGTAGTCGGTCGTCTTCTTGAACTCCAGCACGGGAGGCCCCGTGTAATGGGCTGAGTCGCTCGCCTCCACCTTGGCGCCGCAAGCGGAGAGGCCGGAGGCGGTCCCCCTGTTCTCGTGGTGGCCCTGGGCTGCCGGGACGACGGCCGAGGTGCAGGTGATCGACTGGCCGGGCGTCAGGGTGGTCGCCGGGCAGCTCACCGCCAGGTTCAGGCTGCTGGTGACCCCTACGCCGGTGAGCGGGACGTTGCCGGCGTTCCTGACCTGGTACGACCAGGACACGTTTTCGCCCATTTTGCGGAACAGGCCGGGAGCCGTGCCGGCAGCGCTTCCGTTCACCAGGGTATCGATCTGGATTTCCGCGGCCTGCGCGCCGGTGTAGTGGGTGCCGTCCGTGTCCTCGGCGGCGGTGCCGTTGGCGATCGTGCCCCTGGCCTTGAAGCTCCGGCTCTGCTGGCCGCACCCCGCGACGCCGGCGGGCACTGTGCACGACATCGACTCGTTGGCCTGGAGCTGAGTCTTCGTGCAGACCAGGATCACCAGGCCTTCCGTGACCGTGACGTTGGTGAGCGCGATCTTCCCGTTCTGGACGAAGATTGCCCAGGTGACCGGGCTGCCGGCGGGGATCGAAGGGCCGGGCGGCACGTCCGCATCCTGGCCGTTGACCGCGGCCTCGATGTCGAGGGTCGGCCCCTCCCCGAAGTAGTGGCTCCCGTCCTGGTCGCTGACCGTCGCACCGCAGGGGGGCTGGCCCGTGGCGGTGCCCGTGTTGTCGAACTGGCCCACGGCAACCTTGCCGCTCGCGGTGCAGGTCATGGCCTCCTTGGCCGCGAGGACGGTCTTGGGGCAGCTCACCCCCACGTCCGTGTCGGTGACCGTGACGCCGGTGAGCGTCACGTCGCCCGTGTTGGTGACGAGATAGGTCCAGTTGACCGTATCGCCCTGGATGAGGGTGGGTCCCGGAGCCGAGTCGGCGTCGTTGCCGTTGACCAGCGTCTCGACGTCGATCCCGACCTTGAAGGTGCCCTGGTAGTAGCTCTCGTCGGTGGAGCTCACCGTGCCGCCGCCGAGGGCCACGCCGGTCGCCGTGCCGGTGTTCTTGTAATCGCAGCCCTGGGCCACGCCCGAAGCGGTGCAGGCCATGGACTCGCCCGCCGGGAGGTCTCCCTTCGGGCAGGTCACGGTCACGCCCCTGTCGTCGCCGACCACGATCCCGTGCAGCGGCACGCTCCCCTCGTTGGTCACGATGTAGCTCCAGGTCACCGGGCTGCCCTGGGGGATCTGGAGGTCGCCCGGCTTGCCGGGGTCCTTGCCGTTGGTGAGCATCCGGAGCCCGATCCCGATGGCCTTTCCGAAGTAGTGGCTCGGGTCCTGGGCCGACACCGGATCGCCGCACGGCGGGTCGGCGGTGACGATGCCGAGGTTGCCGTACTGGCCTTCGACCGCGGTGCCGCTCGCCGTGCAGGTGAAGGACTTGCCTGGGGCGAGCGAGGTGTTCGCGCCGCAGTTGACCGCCTTGCCCTGGTCGTCGAGGACCTTGATGTTGGTAAGCGTGACGTTGCCCAGGTTGGTGACCAGGTAGCTCCAATTGACGGTCGAACCCACGGCCACCAGGGGTCCCGGAGCCGTGTTGGCGTCGTTGCCGTTGACCGACGTCCGGATCTGGATCACGGGCTGGATCTGGCCGACGTAGAAGCTCGGGTCCGACACGGTGAGCGGCCCCGTGGGGCTCTTGGCGGTGACGGAGCCGAGGTTGACGTACTGGCACTGCTTCGCGGTCCCCTTGCCGCTCAGGCAGGTCATCGACTCGCCGGGCTTGAGCTCCTGCTTGGGGCAGGTGATCACGATGCTCGCGTCGTCGTCGCTCACCTTGATCTCGGTAAGAGTGACCTGGCCGCTGTTGGTCACCACGTAGCTCCAGATGACCGGCTGGCCGAGCGGGATCGGCTGTCCGGGGAAGACCACGTCCTGGCTGTTGGTGAGCTTCTGGAGCTGGAGCCCGGGCGTGCCCCCGCCGGTGAAGTGGACAGGGTCCGTGGCGCCGACCGGGTCTCCGCACGGCGGATCGGCGCTCACGCTGCCCTGGCCGCTGACCTGGCCCTCGGGCGCGTTGCCGAGCACGTAGCAGGCCATCTGCTCGCCGGGCTGAAGGGAGGCCTTCGGGCAGGTTACGGCCAAGCCGCCGGTGTCGCCGACCTTGACGTTGCCGAGCACGGCGTTGCCGGTGTTGGTGACGGTGTAGGACCACGTCACCGGCGAGCCCACGGCGACCGTGGGTCCCGGGGCCGTGTCGGCCGGCTGGCCGTTGATTCCCAGCTCGAGGGTGATCCCGGGCTGGACCTGGCCGAAGTAGTAGCCCGGATCGGCCGCGGCGACCTGCTGGCCGCTGGAGGTCCTGGCGGTCGCGGTACCGACGTTGTCGTTCTGGCAGGCCTGGGCCGCGCTGGTGCCGGTGCAGGTCATGGGCTCGCCCGGCTGCAGCGTGTTCTTCGGGCAGGTCACGGGGATGCCGCGGCTGTCGGCCACCTTGACGTCGGACAGGGACATCAGGCCGGTGTTGACGACGATCCAGGCCCACTGGACGGGCTTGCCGATCTGGATCGCGGGACCGGCCGGCTCGTTGGCGTCCTGGCCGTCGACCAGGGTCTGGATGCCGATCGCGCCGTCCCCTCCTCCGAGATAGTGACTGGGGTCCTGGGCGGTAACCTGGGCGCCGCAGGGAGGAGCGGCGGTGACGATGCCGGTGTTGGCGTACTGGCCTTCGACCGCGGCACCGCCCGCGGTGCAGATCATGGTCTCGCCGGGCTGGAGGGTCTGCTTCGGGCAGACCACCAGCGCGCCCTGGTCGTCGCTGACCTGCACGCCGTCGAGTGCGGTGTCGCCGGTGTTGGTGACCGTGTAGGCCCAGAGCACCGGAGAGCCCACCTTGAGGGTCGGGCCCGGCGCCGTGTCCGCCTCCTTGCCGTTCACGGCCGTCTCGATCCGGATGCCAGCCTTGTGCTCCCCGAGGTAGTAGCCCGGATCGACCGCTGTGACCTGCTGACCGGCGGAGGTCCTGCCGGTGGCCGTGCCCAGGTTGTCGAACTGGCAGGACCTGGCGATGCCCTTGGCGGTACAGGTCATGCTCTGGCCCGGCAGGAGGTCTGCGCCCGGGCAGGTCACGGCGGCTCCGCGGCTGTCGGTCACGCTGACGCCGCTCAGGGAGAGCAGGCCGGTGTTGGTCACGGCGTAGCTCCAGGCGACCTGGCTGCCGACCGGGACCACGGGGCCGGGCGGGACGTTGGAGTCGTCCCCGTTGACGAGCGTCTTGATCCGGATGCCCGGGTCGCCTGCACCCCGGTAATGACTGGGGTCGTCCGCGGTCAGGAGCGAGCCGCAGGGGGGCTGGGCGGTGACCGTGGCCACGCTACGGAAATCGCCGGACACGGCAGGGCCGGTGCCGTCGCAGATCATCGCCAGGCCGGGCTGGAGGTCGGTTTTCGGACAGGTCACCGTCACGCCCTGACTGTCGGTCACCTTCACCTGGCTCAGGGAGACGTTGCCCAGGTTGGTGACGGTGTAGGTCCACCGCACCAGGGCTCCGATGGGGATGGTGGGGCCGGGCGGCTGGTCCGCGTCGCTGCCGTTGACCGCGGACTCGATCCGGATCGCGGCCGGGGACTCGCCGAACCAGTGGGTGGGATCGCTCGCGGAGGCCTGCTTGCCGTCCGCGGTCTGGCCCGTGGCCGTGGCGAAGCTCCTGGACTGGCAGGACGCGGCCTTGCCGCGGCCGATGCAGGTCATGGCTTCGCCGGGGTTGAGCAAAGGCTTGGGGCAACTCACCGCGGTGTTGCGGTCGTCGCCCACCGCGATGCCGCTCAAGGTGTACTGGCCGACGTTCTTGACCACGTACTCCCAGGTCATCGCGCCGTCCACCGGGATCGCGGGGCCGGGCGGATCGTTGGCGTCGTAGCCGTTGACGAGGGCCTGGAGCTTGAGACCCAGGCTGTCGTCGCCGGAGTAGTGGGCCGGGTCGTCGTCGGACACCGTGTCGCAGGAGGTGCTCGCCCTGGCTAGTCCCATGTGGTGGAAGGCGCCGGTCCGGGCCGTTCCCGCGGCATTGCAGACCATGATCTCGCCGGGTCCCAGGCTGACCTTGGGGCAGCTCACGGCCAGACCGCCGTCGTCCGTCACCGTGATCCCGAGCAGGCGAACCAGGCCGGTGTTGGCGACCTCGTAGGTCCAGTCCAGACGCGATCCGGCCGGCACCTTCGGCCCCGTGGCCGGGTCGTTGGCATCCATGCCGTTGACCGAGGCCACGAGGCGCACCGCGGCTCCCTGGTCGCCATACCAGTGGCTGGGGTCCTGGGCGCTCACCGTGGCCTTCTTCTTCCCCTTGCCGGCAGCTATCGCGGTGACCGTGCCGATCGTCTTCTGCTGGCAGGCCTGGGCCGTCCCCCTGGCGCTGCAGACCATGGACTGCCCGGGCGCCAGGGCGTTCTTCGGGCACTGCACCCTCGCCCCCAGGTCATCCTTGACCGTGACCTTGCTGAGGGCGCCCGTGCCGACGTTGGTGACCTGGTACTGCCAGGCGACGGGGTCTCCGGCCGCGATCTTCGGTCCGGGCGGTGAGTTCGCATCCTGGCCGTTGGTCAGGGTCACGATCCGGACCGCCGGCTTCTTGACCGGGGGCGCCGCTTGCGAGCAGGAGGCGGAGAAGGTGCCCTTGCCGGAGACGACTGCGACGTACGAGGGGTCCCCGGTCGTGATCTCCAGCCGGCTGAACGTCCCTATACCCAGGTCGTCCAGGTAGACCTGCTCGGCGGGCAGCAGTCCAATCTGCAAGGTCTTCAGGAGCTTCCCCTGCGCCGAGTACATGGCCGCGGTGACCGGCACCTCGCGATCGGCGGGCACGGGCGCGGGCAGTGCCATGCCGGTGCGGTCCATCCAGATGACGAGCCGGGCCTCGGCGATCCCGCCCGCGAGGGGGCGAAGGGTGTGGAGGGTGCAGACCTCGGCGGGCTTGTTGGACTTGTCGATGTCGACGAAGTCGTCGCCCTGGGCGGGTCCCCGGCCGGGGTTCACGAGGAAGTGCTCGCCGCGCAGGGCGTCCCCCTGGGTGCGGAGGACCACGTAGCCGGTGGCGAGCCCGGGGGCGATCTCGGTGGAGTAGTAGAGGCCGTCGTTCCGCGCCGGCTGTCCGCTGAGCACGTCCTGGAGGCGCGCCAGCTCGGCCGCGCCGAGCGTCCTGCCCGGGAGCTTCCCCTGCGCGAGCCAGTCGTGAAGGTTGCCGGACCAGATCTCCCGCGGCTTCAGCTTGACCGGGAAGCTCAGGACCGGCAGGCCCCAGTTGGAGTGCACGGTGACGGTGACATCTACGGTCTTTTGCAGCGAGTTGAGGACCGCGAAGACCGTGGTCGCGTCCCCTCCCTCCAGGTCCACCTCGAAGTAGGGCAGGAGCAGGTTCGAAGAAGGCTTGGTCTGGGCGTGGGCCAGTCCGGCGGCGGCGAAGACAAAAGCGGCAAAGACTCCATACCCTCTGAGCATGGTCCCCTCCTTCAGTATTGATGAAGGAGTGGTGTCAGGCGCGGCGCGATTGCAGGACCAGAAGGTGGACGGCGTACTCGACCGCGCTGCGGTCGTGGAGGCGGACGCGCCAGGGGAGGGCGGGCTCCTCCGCGAGGATCTCGAGCGGGAGCAGCGCCCGGAGCACCGGCTCGGAGGCGCCCCGGTGCGGGCCGCGCTGGGAGTGGCCGCCGAGCCAGCCTTCGACCGCCGTGGCGCCGGACGACCAGTCGTAGGGGGTGGCGAGGAGCGCCTTGCCGCCCGGGGCCAGAACCCTGGCGAGCTCGGAGAGGGACTCCATCGGCGAGGCCACGCAGTCCAGCACGTTCAGGCTCGCGGCCAGGGCGAAGGTGCCGTCCGCGAAGGGGAGGACCGTGGCGTCGCAGCACCAGACGTCAGTCTGCTCGCGGCCCGGGAGGTCCGCGGCGAAGTCCCGGCGGTCGTAGACCATCCCCACCCGCCGCCGGTCGTAGCGCACCCGTCCCTCGCGCAGGACCCGCGAGGCGATCCGCAGCATGCCGAAGTTGAGGTCGATCCCCACCACCGTTCGATCCAATCGCTTGGCCAGGGTGAAAGAAGTCCGGCCCACGGAGCACCCAACATCCAGGACAGGTCCGTCCGGGATCTCTCCCGCGAGGCCCAGAGCGCGATCGAGAAGGCGGCGGACCGAGCCCGGCGATCCATCCTCCTCAGGATCGAGGTCGCCGTAATGATCCCAGGCGTACGCGCTCAGGTGCTGGCGCGAGGTGTCGTAAGAGGAGCCGGGGCCGCTGGCGTCGCCCAAGAGGCTCTCGATCTCCGGCGAGAGGTCGTCCCGTCCCGTGACCTGGAGGAGGCTGGCGGCGGTCCAGGCGCGGATGTTGGACACGAGGATGGGGATGCCGTCGATCACCGGGTACTCCCGGAGGCACTCCGGGCCGGTACAGACGAGGATCCCTTCGCGGAGGTCGTCCCCCTCCTCGCGGGCGGCGATGGCCACGGCGAGCGGAGCGTTCCGGCAGACGGGGCAGACCGGGCGGAGCGCCTCCAGGTGCCCGCGGCGCATCAGCCCCCGATGAGGACCGTGACGCAGCCCGGCGGGAGGATCTTCCCGGTGGGACCGGGGATCGGGGCCACGCAGCTCGTGTGGGCTGTCATGTCGCCGGCCCGGGCCGCGGGCATGTTGCCGATGAGGACCGTCGCGGAGCCCAGGGCGATCATGCCCGGGCCGCCCGGCACGCAGCCGGGGAGGAGGCAGGGCGTGGTGGTGTCGGTCAGGCGGGCGGCCGGCATGTTGCCGATCAGCACCGTGGGCTGCCCCTTGATGATCGTCAGCGGCAGGGCGGGGTGGGCCGACGGCGTCGGCACCGGCGCCGGAGGGTGGATCGGCGCGTGGCAGTGCGGCGAGTCCTGAAGAACCATGTCGCCCATGCGGGCCGCCGGTTTGGACATGGGAGCGAGTATATCTGGTATTCTCGCTCCCGCTTCCACAGTCAGAGGAGAGCCGTCTTGGAGTTGGAGGAAAGGACCGAGCTCGACGACGCCGGCCGCGTGCGCCATCGCTTTACGGTGCTGGAGGATCTCCCTCATGGGGAGTCCGTCCTGCTCGGCGAGGCCGGGCAGGTGCTCCGCCGCCAGCAGTTCGCGGGAGGCAAGCTCGAAGGCGAGTGGACTGCCTGGGACGAGGAAGGCCGGGTCTCCCAGCGCGGGCGCTTCCAGTCCGGCCTCCTCGAAGGCGACCTGGTGCAGTACGACCTCGACGGCCGGGTCCTGGCCTCGCTGCCCTACCGCGCGGGCAAGCTCGACGGCGAGGCCCTCTACTACGACGCGGGCCGGTTCCAGATGAAGGTCTCCTATCTCAACGGCCTGCAGGACGGCGAGACCGCGGTCTTCGGCGAGGAAGGCCAGCCCACGGCGCGCTCCTCCTGGCGGATGGGGCGGCTCCACGGCCCGTCGTCCTGGTACCGGCCCGACGGTACCCTCCTGCGCACGGCCGGGTATGCCGAAGGCGAGCTCGACGGCGATGTGGTCGACTACGACGAGAGGGGCAAGGCCGTGGCCCGGGTCACCTGGCGGCGCGGCAGGCCCGCTGGGAGCCGCAAGCCGTGAAGCACACCATGGTCACCTTCCGTCTCCACCGCAAGGGAGTGGTCCTGGTGGCCCTCGGGTCGGTGCTCCTGGGCACCCTGCTCTTCATGGCCGGCTGCCTCGCCGGCCAGCTCCGCGCGGCCAAGGCGCCGATCCTGCCCTCCCTCCCCTCCGTCCCGACAACCCCTGCCGTCCCCGCCATCCCCCCCATTGCCAACGGGAAGCAACAATCCGAGCCCAAGGACCACATAGAGAAAGAGGCCTTCGCATTGCGCGTCGGGGCCTTCGCCGACGAAGAGGCGGCCAAGGCGTACGTCCAGGAGCTGACGGCGCGAGGCCATCAGCCCTCGGTGGTGGCGGAGACGACCCAGGGTGGCGTCCTGCTCCACACGGTGCGGATCGGACGCTACGCCGACCGCGGCAAGGCGTCCGAAGCGGCCTCGGAGCTGGCCCGGAAGGAGGGGATCTCCTCCGCGGTCGTCCCAGCGGCCCCGGCAGTGACTACGGCAGGTGGATGAACCAATGAAGTCGATGCGCCGAACGATACTCGCGACCGTCTCCATCCTGGGGCTTCTCCTGGGAGCCTGCGACTCCGGCAACCCGGTGGCCCCGCCTGCGCCCCCGAATGGCGGGGGCTCCGGGTCCGACGCCGTGACCGTGGCCGTGACCTCCGACCGCGGCCAACTCGAAGCCGGCTCCGTGCAGGGCGCCACGCTCACCATCAGTGCGAGAAAGGCGGACGGCACCCCGGCCCCCGACGGCACCGAGGTCGTGCTCAACACCAACATGGGCAGCTTCGGCGCGGACGCCGCGGGCCAGCCGGTCCAGCTCGTCAAGAAGAACCTCGCGGGCGGAGGCGTCACCGTCCAGTTCTTCCCGGGCGCGGACGCGGGCACCGCCAACATCCTGGCCCAGGTGGGGACCAGCGTGGGCCGTCTCAACCTGCCGATCGCGGGAGCGTCGGCCCCGCCCGTGGCCGAGTTCACCTTCGAGATCAGCGGCCTTTCGGTGCTCTTCGCGGACGCCTCCACCGGCAGCCCCGTGGCATGGGAGTGGGACTTCGGCGACGGCGAATCGACCACCCGGCAGAACCCGATGCACACCTATCCCGCGGCTACCACGTACACGGTGTCGCTCAAGGTGAGGAGCGCCAGCGGCGCGGAGAGCACCAAGCGCAAGTTCATCACCGTGGAGGCCGGCCTGCCGCTGACCGCGGCCTTCGCGTTCGAGGCCGACGGCCTGACCGTGCTGTTCACGGACGTCTCCGCGGGCGAGCCCGTGAGCTGGATCTGGGACTTCGGGGACGGCGGTGCCAGCTCCGAGCGCAACCCGAGCCATACCTACAAACGGGCGGGCTCCTTCACGGTCAAGCTGACCGTGATGAACGAGTTCGGCGTGACGAGCACCGCGAGCAAGTTCGTGAACCCCTCGCTTGGCGAGCCGCCGCAGGCCGAGTTCCAGTTCCAGGCCGACGGGCTGCGGGTGCTGTTCACCGACGCGTCGGCCAACAAGCCCACGAGGTGGAGCTGGGATTTCGGCGACGGCACCTCGAGCACCGCGCAGAACCCCGAGCACGTCTTCGCGCAGCCGGGGACGTACAACGTGACCCTCACGGCCATGAACGACGCGGGCTCGACCGCCAAGAGCAAGTTCGTGACGGTCTCCCGGGGCGAGCCGCCCGAAGCCGACTTCGAGTTCCAGGTCAACGGTCTGAACGTCGTGTTCATCGACCGCTCGCAGAACAAGCCCACGAGCTGGACGTGGGAGTTCGGCGACTGCTCCGGTCCGCTCTGCCAGAGCACCGAGCAGAACCCCACGCACACCTACGCGCAGCCGGGGAGCTACACGGTGATCCTGACCGCCGGCAACGCCGCGGGAACGAGCCGCGCCACCAAGCTGGTCACCGTCGGCACCACGGACCCGCCGCTGGCCAACTTCTGCTATCAGCGGAACGGCCTGGTGGTGATCTTCACCGATGAGTCGTTGCAGGAGCCCAAGTCCTGGCAGTGGGACTTCGGCGATTGCGCGGAGCAGGCCGCGACCTGCAAGAGCAGCTCGCAGAACCCCGGCCATACCTATCTCTTACCGAAGACCTACGCGGTCACGCTCACAGTCGCCAACGCGGCGGGGCAGCACAGCCGGAGCAAGTTCATCGTGGTCGACGAGAACGCCGTCGACGCCGGTCCGGTCTGCTTTTAGATGACACTTCTGGAGCCCGGGAATGATCAGCAAGACGCCTCCGACCCTCGCGCTCTGCGCGCTCATGGCTGTCCTCCTCGGGGCGGCATCAGCCTCCGTCCACGCCGCGGGCTTCGCCTTCGAGAACCAGGGCGGCAAGGCCGCGGGCATGGCCGGCGCGTTCGTGGCCCAGGCAAGCGATCCCTCGGCCATTTTCTACAACCCGGGCGGCCTCGCGCTGATGGAGAAGAAGAAGGCGGTCTCGGCTGGCACCTCCCTGCTGGCCTTCAACGAGTCGCTCTACCAGGGATTGCCGCCGGGCATCGGCACCTCCACCACGGGCGAGCAGGAGACGCCCATGGACATCCCGCCGCACGCCTACATCACCCTCCCCGTGGGAGCGCGGATGGTGGCCGGCATGGGTGTCTACTCTCCGTTCCGCATGAACACCGAGTGGGCCGACGCGGGCAGCTTCGCGGGCCGCTATCTCGCGACGAAGTCGTCGATCGAGGCCTACGACCTCGCCCCGACCCTGGGCATCCAGTTGAGCCCTTCGCTCGGGCTGGGGATCGGCGCGGTCTACCGCTCGTCCGAAGTCTCGGTTGCCCGCCGGCTCCCGGGTCAAGCCCCCTCCGGAGAGGGCATCGTGGACATCGCGAGCCTCGACATGAAGACGGACATGGAGCCCGGTTACGGTTTCACCGCCGGCCTGCTCTACAAGGGCAAGCGGCTCTCGATCGGGGCCTCCTACCGCAGCGCGATCGAGACCGACTACGTGGGAGTGGGGCGCCTCACGCAGATCGAGACGGGCGATGCCCAATACGACCAGCTCATCCGGGCTTCGTTGCCCTTCGACCAGGACCTCCTCCTCACCTCCTCCCTGGAGTATCCGGACCAGGCGAGCTTCGGAGTGGCCTGGAGCCTGAGCAAGGCGATCCTCCTGGAAGTGGACGTGAACCGCACGGGCTGGGGCAGCGTGCAGGATCTGGCGCTGCGCTTTTCCTCGGCCTCCACCCTCGACACGTCCTACCGCCTGGACTTCGAGGATGCCATGAGCTACCGCCTGGGAGCGCGCTACCGTCTCCCCACCGGCCCGCAGCTCCGCGTCGGCTACGCTTTTGACGAGACCCCGCAGCCCGACACCTCGGTCGGCGCCTTCCTCCCGGACTCGGACCGCAGCACCGTCTCCGTGGGCTTCGGCCTCGACTGGCTCGACGTGGCCTTCTCCTGGGTCACCTACGACCAGAGGATCGTGTTCACCAGCCTCCAGGACCTGAACGGGAACTACCGGGCGAACGGGTGGATGTTTACGATCTCGGCGACGAAGTAATCCGGCTGCGACGTACCATTTTCCTGCCGCGACGCACGACGCAAGAGAGGTCGGGCGCGTCGCAGCACAGGTTACGCGCGTCGCGAGCCCGGCGACGTGCGTCGCAAGACAGGACAGGCGCGTCGCGGGAAAGGTTTTGTGCGACGTGAGAGAGGTTTTGCGCGTCGTGAGAGAGGTCAGGCGCGTCGCGGCGGAAGTCGAGCGCGTCGCGGGACAGGTTTTGCGGGTCGCGGCCTACAACGCCGGTGCCAGCATGCAGGCCAGCCGGTCGCCGAGCTTCTTGAACGGGGGACGGCGGCGCCAGAGCATGCGGTGGACCTCGACGGCGCTGCGCAGGTCCTCCTGGAAGGTCTCTTCCATCCGCAGGGCCACGCCTTCGTCCAGGATGGCCAGGTCGCACTCGGCGTTGAAGAGGAAGGAGCGGAAGTCGAGGTTGGTCGAGCCCACGACCGAGACGTAGCTGTCGGCCACCAAGCTCTTGGCGTGCAGGATCGAGGTCTGGTACTCGAAGATCCGCACTCCCTTGGCCAGCAGCCGCTCGTAGTAGCCGTGAGCCGCCCGGCGCACGATGGGCACGTCCGTGCGGCCCGGCAGGAGGAGCCGGACGTCGACGCCGCGCTGCGCGGCCTGCCCGAGGACGCGGACCGCGGACCAGCCCGGCGCGAAGTAGGCGTTGGTGATCCAGACGCAGCGCCTCGCCGCGCCCACGATCGCGGCCAGGGCCGAGGCCGACTCGGCCTGCCCGCGCTTGGGGCGGGAGTCCAGGACGAGGATGCGCGCCCCTGGTCCCTCCGCCTGCTCGGCCGGCAGGGGCGGGATCTCGAGAGGCTCGCCGCCGGCGTGCACCCAACCCTCGGAGAAGACCACGGCCATCTCCCACGCCGCCGGGCCGGTGACCCGCACGTGGGTGTCCCGCCAAGTCTCCCCGCGGTTGGGGGAGGTCGAGCCGTACTCCTCGCCGATGTTCATCCCGCCGGTGAAGGCGACGCGCCGGTCGACCACCAGGATCTTGCGGTGATCGCGGAACGGCTGGTACCAGAGATGGCTGAAGAGGGGGTGGAACAGGCGGACCTGGATGCCGCGGCGCTTCATCTCCTGCCAGAAGGCGGAGCGGGTGGAGAAGGAGCCCAGGGCGTCGGCGAGCACCCGCACCTCGACCCCGCGGCGGGCTGCGAGGGAGAGCTCCTCCAGGAACTCGCGGCCGGTGGCGTCGTCCTTGTAGATGTAGGACTCCAGGAGGATCTCCCGCCGGGCACCGGCTACGGCTTCCCGCATGGAGGCGAAGGCGTCCTCCCCCCGCACGTAGACCTGCACCTCGTTGCCGCCCAGGATCGGAGCGCCGTCGATCCGCCGCATCAGGACCTCGAACCCCGGGTCGCGCACCCCGTCTGGAAAAGCGCGCGCGAGCTGGCCGACCTGGCGCACCCGCAGCTCCCGGGGGAGCTGCCGGCCGGCAAAGGGACGAAGGACGGGACGGAAGCGCCGGAAGCGCTGTCGGGATGGCATGAGGAGCGGAGTATGGCAGACAGGAGGCGCGGCGTTGCAAAGAGAAAAGCCCGCCGGAGGGAGACCTCCGGCGGGCCTACTCTGAAGATCCTGGCTGGCTTAGTGGCGGCACCGGCCGTTGTGGCGGTGGCCCCGGTTGGCGCGCGCCCTGCGGTTGTAGTTGTTGTAGTTGTCCCCCTGCCGGTACGCTCTGCCGCGGTTGTTCCGGTAGGACTGGGACGCGTAGTAGTCGGCGTCGCGCTCCGCGTCGCGGCGGGCGTCCTTCTCCTGCTTGTAGTCGCTGTAGGCACCGGCAGCCGCGCCGACCGAAGCGCCGACCGCAGCACCCTTCAGGAGCTCGACACCCCGGGTCCGGCCGCGGACCACCTGGGTGACGGCGCCGACGGCGGCACCGGCGGCGGCGCCCTTGATCATGCGGTCCGAGCCGTTGGTGTCGCGGTCCCCGGCCTCGGCCGCCATGGCGCCGCCGAGGAACAGGGCCACCATCAGGAACATTGCGATGAAGACTCGCTGTTTCGCTATGCTGAGCATCTCTGTCTCCTTACCTCTTTGAAGTCGTCCCCGACGACTTTCCTTTGTTCTTCGCGGTGCCCTGGAGGCCTTCTCCGGGGCGGCCACATACCAGATAGATCAAGAGCTATGCCAGGGCAGGTACTTTGCGGTAAGTCCCTGCTGTACAGAGGCTTGGACGAAAGATCGGAGATTCTGCGGCTCGCCGTGCCGTCCCCTTCTAAGGACGGGCGGTCTCCGATCCAGGCCGATCCGAGGCGAGAGCGTGCGACGGGGTAACATGGCGGAGTCCGCCATGGCCGAATCGCCTCCGCCCGTCCGCCGAAAGCGTCTCCGCCGGATCTTGCTGATCCTCGCGGTGGTGCTGGCGTTGATCCCCCTCCTCGCGTTTCTGGCGTTGCGCTCGGCCGGCATCCGGCACGCGGTCCTCGATCGGATCGCCTCCTGGCTTCGGACGGAGTACGGGCTCGTCCTCCAAGCGGAGGACTTCGATCTCCGCTGGGATGGGTTTGCTCTCGACGGCGTCACGATCGGCGCTCTGGATGCGAAGCCGGTCTTCACGGCCGAGCGCGTGGACGTTTCCATGAACATGCGGACCCTGCGCGGCCCCGTGCGGGTGATCCGGAAGCTGGAGATCGACGATCCCGTGCTGGACCTTTCGGCACCGATCCCGAAGCTCCCTGAGTCGGACCCCGAGGAGCCGCCCGGCTTCCGGATCGATCGGCTGGTCCTCCGCCGCGGCTCGGTTGTCGGACCTCCTCCCGAGCCCCCTCTTTCGGACCATGTCCGGAGCTGGCGGATCGACCGGATCGAGGGCGGCGGCTCCTTCGTGGATGGGACGTGGGAGGTGAGCATCGAGAGCTCCCGGGCCCATGTCGAGCGCCCCGGCTTTCCACCCCTGGAGCTGCAGGTGGGCACCCAGGCCGAGTACAAGGACGGCGAGCCTCTCTGGATCGCCTGGGTGCGGGCGACCGGCGACGGTCTCCGGCTGGCCGGCTCCGCATCGGTCTCGTTGGAGGAGGAGGCGTCGAGCTACGCAGCGTTCGATGTCCAGGTCGAGCCCCGCCTTCTGGCTGCGGGAGCTCCGCCGGGAGGGAGCGTCCGCGCCAAGGGGGAGCTCTGGCTGCCCGACCCCGCGATGGGCAAGGTGGAGGTCACGGCCAGGAACGTCCCTGCGGAGGTGCTGCGGCCCTATGTGGATACCGCGCTCTTCGAGGATCTCTCCCTGGCGGGCACGGTGGCCGACGCCGAAGCGGATCTGGAGCTGAGCCCGGAAGTGGAGGGGGACGGAAAGGTCTCCTGGAAACGGGGAGACCGCCAGCTCGTCCGGATGGATCTGGAGGTGAAGCCCGGCAGGAAAGAGACGATCCGGTTGACCGCCGAGGGGGACCTCCTCCCCGGTTCGCCCGGGCGCCGGCACGTCCGCGGCTATCTCGTTGCCTCGGGATGGCCGGATCTGGCCAGCGCCACGGCCGAGAGGATCGAGGCGGAGCTGCGGCTCCCGGATGTGCGGCTCGCCCTTGCAGAGATCCGGGCGCTCTGGCCCCGGCTGGTCCCGGCGCTGCCCGAGGGGATTCCGGTCCAGGGATCGCTGGAGGCACACGCCTGGGCTTCGGGGGAGCTGTTGTCTCTGCTGGCCGGGGTGGACGCCCGGTGGGTGCCGGAGCCGGGGGCGCGGGTGAAGCTTCAGGCGGAGGGAAGGCCGGCGACGTGGGCGGGGTCGGCGCAGGTCGAGATGGAGAACCTGCCTCTGGCCCTGGTGGAGCAGGCGGGCGTTGTCTCGGGAACCGTCAAGCTCTCCGGCTCTCCTCACTCCTACCGCACAACCGTCGACGCCGAGGTCATCCAGGCTTCCTATCCTCCCTACCTGGAGAGGCTGGAGCGATCCCGGATTACTGGGGAAGGCTCCCTCGCGCTGCAGCCCCTTGCCTATACCGGTACGCTGAATCTCGACGGCTCCGGCCTCTTCACCCGGCCGAACGCCTCCTCGACCGCCCAACTCGCGAGCTTCCAGGTCGAGTCGGACGGCACCTTCAAGCTGGAGCGGATGTCCTATGCCGGCCGAGTCTCTTTTTCGGGGGCCGGTCTCGATGGCATGGCCCTGGCCGAGCAGCTGAGCCTCGAGTCGGACGGCACCTTCCGCTTCGAGCCGCTCTCCTATACGGGAAAGGTCTCCCTGAGTGGCACCGGTCTCGATGTCCCGGAGACGGTCCGCGCCGAGCAGTTCACCTTGAATGCGGACGGGACCTTCGCGCCGACGCTTGCGGGTGACATCCGGCTGGATGCCTCCGCAGTGGAGATCCCGGCAGCCGGGGCGACGCTCGTCGACCTCCATGCCGAGGCGAGCGGGGATGGCAGGGAGGTACGGATCGCGTCCCTCTCCGGCTCGCTGCCAGAGGGGCGGACGTTCTCGGCTTCGGGAGGGTTCACGGTCGATCCCCTCCTCGAATCGGCCGACCTCGACCTTCGGGTGGTCCGTCCGGTCGATCCAATCCGCGAAGCCGAGCTGACCGCCACCCTGCGCAACGGTGTCGTCGAGCTGAACGCCCCCCGGATCGACACCGACGCCGGTGCGGCGAGCCTGCGGGCCACGGTCCCGCTCGGAGCCCTGGCGCAGATCCCGGAGCTGGCCGAGGCCCTGGCTGTGCTCCCCATCAAGCCCGCTCCCGGACAGGTCTCCATCCAGGCGCAGGCCCCGGCCGTGGACTCCGAATCCCTGTTCGCGGCCCTGGGCATGGAGGCACGGACCGAGCGGGTGCGGGGCGGGGTTTCGGCCGACTTGACCTTCGATCCCGCGGCCCCGGCCGCGGGCCAGGGGGAGGTCCGCGTCGAGGGCCTCACCCTGGAAACCAAGGACGGCCGCGTCATCGCGGAAGCTCCCGTCGTGGCCCGGTTGGAGCGGGGACGGTTGGAGCTGCAACCCGTCCGCCTGAGGGTCGAGAGCGCGGAGATCGGAACCACTGCGATCGACGTGAAGGGCGCGGCGGACCTCGATCCTTCCTGGAAACCTTCCGAAGATCCGCTCCGGGCCATCCGGAGCCTTTCCGCCGACGCCGGGGGCACCCTCGACGCCGCGCTCCTCAACCCCTTCCTGGAAGGGGGGATCGGATCGGGCGCGCTGGCCTTCCAGGCCTCGGCGAGCGGCACGACCGACCGCCTCGCGGCCGACTTGAGCCTGAGCGGCCCCGAGGCCTCCTTTGTCTGGCCTGCCCAGTCGGTCCAGATCGAGAAGCCGGCCGTGACCGGCTCCTGGTCCGGTGAGACCTGGAGGGCGAGCGGCAATGCCGACCTGAACGGGGGCACCCTGGCGTTCAATGCGCGTCCGGTGGAGGGGGGAGCGCTGGTCGGTCTCAATCTGGAGGACGTCCCCTACCGGCTCGATTACGGTCTGACGACCCGGATCGGAGGCGTGCTCTCGCTCCACGTTCCCCTCCCCCTGACCGAGGAGGGGAGGATGCGGCTGGACGGCACGGTCGACGTCGAGCGCGGGGTGCTCATCCGGGACATCAACCTGGACCGCGAGGTGCTCACGCTCCTCCTGGCTCCCGAGGACACGCCCGGCACCGGAGAGACCCTGGCCGACCGCATCGACCTCGACCTGAGCGTGACTACCGAGGACGGCATCCGCGTCCGCAACAACGTGGCCGATCTGCGGGCGCACTGGGCCAGCCTTCAGGTCACTGGCACGGCCGAGAGCCCGGTGATCCGCGGCCGGGTCGAGATCGATCCCGGCGGGCTCGCCTACATCTACGGGCAGACCGCGCGGATCGACCGCGGCTCCCTGATCTTCACCGGCAACCCGGCCCAGGACCCGCTCGTCGACCTGGCCACCACCAGCTCGCTGGAGGATCCGACCATCGTCCGCCTGCGGGGAGGCCCGCTGGACGTTTTCGACCAGCCGGAGCAGGATTCGCTGGCGGAGGGTCCGCAGGCCAGCGACATCCTGACCTCCGGGCTCGCCGGCTACTACGGCGCCCGCGTGGTGTCGCGGCTCGGCGAGTCGATCGGCCTCTCCCGGCTCTCGGTGCGTCCGGTGCTGGTGTTCGGCGAGACCGATCCGACCGCCCGGCTCACCATCGGGGGCGACCTCTCCCTGAACGCCTCGTTCGCCTTCTCCGTAGACCTGCGCAACGCCGAGCGCCGGACCTGGCTCCTCGACCTCCACGGCTTCCGCGGCCTGCCCGGGATGACCCTCGAAGCCTTCACCACCGACTTCGGTGGCGAGGGGGCGAGCCTCCAGCAGACCATGGACTTCGGCGGCAGCCGGGAGATCCGGGAGAAGGAGAGCCGCCTCCGCCGGCTCCGTCTCCAGGCTCCGTCCGGGGTCTCCAGGAGGAGCTTGCGGCGCGCCATCGGCCTGCGGAGGAAGGAGCCGGTCCCCCAGGAAGCCCCCTTCGAGATCGAGGTGGACCTGGCCGAGATGCTGCGCCGGCGCGGCTACCCCGGCGCCCTGGTCAAGGCCGAAGCGGTGCCGGTGGAGGACCGGCCCGGCTGGGTGGACCTCAACGTGGAGGTCGTCGAGCTCGGACCTCGCGTCGAGTTCGTCTTCGAAGGGGACCGCCCGCCGCGCTCGCTCCGGCCCGAGATCCTCCTCTCCTACCGGGCCGACTTCTACGAGGAGCGCTCGCTGGAGGAGATGAAGGAGACCGCCGTTCGCGCCTTCCGCAGCGCCGGCCACCTCGACCCGCGGGTGGAGATCGAGGTGCGGCGCGAGCGGCCGGACGATCCCAAGGGACCGCGCATCGTCGTCGTCCGCACCGAAGCGGGCCCCCGGTTCGAACTGGAGGAGCTGGAGATCGCCGGGCTCAGTCCCGGCGATACGAACCTGGCCCGCCAGGCTGCCGCCAGCTTCCCCGGCAGGCTCTCCCGGGCCGAGCTGGCCGCCGCGGTCCCGGCGGCGGACCGCCGCCTCCTGGACGCGCTCCGAAACCTGGGCTATCCCGAGGCGCGGATCGCCGGCCGCGAGGTGAACGACCCGCGTCTGGTCGTCCGTATCGAGCCCGGCCCCCGGCAGGTGCTCGGGCAGGTGGAGATCGCCGGAGTCGACGAAGAAGAGAGGCAGCGGCTCGCGGCGCTTCTCCCGGTCCAGCCCGGCGAGGGGTTCAACGCGAACCGCGTCTCGGGCGGAGTGCTCCTCCTGGAGAGCTCGCTCAGGACCCGGGGCTACTCCGAAGCCACCGTCCGCGCCGTCACTCGACCGGTGCAGGATCCCCTAGTGGTCGACATCCGATACGAGATCGACCCCGGGCCGCAGGTGCGCCTCGCCGAGGTGGACTTCGAGGGCGGGCGCTGGACCCGTCCGGCCCAGCTCGCCCGAGTGGCCGGCCTCGAGCTCGGCCAGCCGCTGGACCGCGACGCGGTCACCGAGGCGCAGGCCCGCCTCTACCGCACCGGCGTCTTCTCCCGGGTCACCGCGGACGTGGACCGCCCGGAAGAGGGACAGGCTCGCGTGACCTTCTCCCTCGCGGAGAGCCCCCGGTTCCACCTCGGCTACGGAGTCCGCTGGGAGAGCGATGCCGGTACCGCCGCGGTGGTTGACGCCCTCGACACGAACTTCCTCCGCCGCGGGCTCACTCTCGGCCTGCGAGCCCTCTACGAGCCGGACGACCGCAGCGGCCGTCTCTTCCTGCGGACGGGCGGCCTCTTCGGCACGGGGATCTCCATCGAGACCTTTGCCTTCGTGAGGCGCTCGATCAACAGGGAGGCGGAGGAGCTGGAACCGCTCCAGGAGGACCTTCAGGAGAGCGCGCTCCAGTTCGCCCGGCCCCTGGGCCGCCGGACGACCGGGCGTCTCTACTTCCGCCACCGGACGACCCACGTCCTCCAGGAACCCTTCATCGACCTGGAGATCCGGAGTCCTTACATGGGGACCCAGGTGCTGTACGACAGCCGGAACGACAAGGTCGACCCCACGGCCGGCACCTTCCGAAGCCTGGACCTGTCGGGGAGCGGTCCCTTCCTGGGGGGCGAGGTCAACTACGCGCGCCTGTTCGGACAGGTCCATCTCTACCGGACCTTCCGGATCGCAGGGCGGCCGCTCGTCTGGGGACAGGCGCTGCGGTCAGGCGCGGCGCGCGCCTTCAAAGACCAGAGTCTGATCAGCGAGGATCGCTTCTTCGTGGGCGGCGAGTTCTCGGTGCGCGGCTACGAGACGGAGAGCCTGGGCCTGACGGGCAGGCCCAGCGAGGAGACCGTGCTGGTCCTCAACGAGGAGCTGCGCTTCCCGCTTCCCTTCGAAGGCCTGACGGGCCTCCTCTTCTTCGACGCCGGCCAGGTCTGGGAGGGACTTGGCAGCTTCGAGACCGACCTCGCGAAGTCCCTGGGCCTCGGACTCCGCGCCAGCACACCCGTCGGTCTCCTCCGCCTCGACCTCGCCTTCCCCCTGGACCGCCGCCCGGAGGATGAGGCATACAAGCTCTACTTCGGGTTCGGGAACGCGTTCTGAGCCGCTACTTCTTGACCGCCCGCAGGACCGCCTTGGCCGCCTCGGCCTCCGGGGCGTTCGGGGCCAGCTTCAGGAACTGCTCCATGTCGTTCACCAGGATGTCGGTGCGCTTCATCTTGTCGGCGGTCAGGCCGCGGTAGAAGTAGGCGAAGGCCAGGTTGGAATCCATCTGGATCGCCTGGTTGAGCTGGTCCATGGCCGGCTGCCACTGCTGCTGGGAGAAGCGGGCGACTCCGATCTGGTAAGGCACCAGGGCTCCAAAGCTGGAGCCGCGTGCCCGCTCCAGCGCCGCGACCGCCTCGTCGTACTGGCGCAGGCGCAGGCGAGCCACCCCGAGATAGTAGTCATTCCCCCCGGCCACCTCCGCGGCCTTGCGGAAGGCGCCGTCCGCCGCGCCCGAGTTGCGCTGGCGCAGGTAGGTCTCCCCGAGCCAGACCCAGGCCGCGGGATCGGAGGGCGCCAGCTCCGTGGCTTTCCGGAGCTTGGCTTCAGACTCGCCGTACTTCTTCTCCTGCTCAAGGACCCGCCCGACGGCGACCGCCACGGCCGCGTTGCTGTCCGCCTGACCGGCAACCGGCTCGACCGCGGAGCGGGCGTCCGAGGTCTTGTACTCCCAGAGCCTGCGGTCCACGGTCCCGACCTGGGGCGGCGGGGGAGCCGGCGCCTGGGGCGGTGGCGGCTGTTGCTGTTCCGGCTGGGGCTGAGGCTGCTCCTGTTTGCCCTTTCCCTTGCCCTTCTTGCCGCCGCCCTTCTTCTGGGCGTCGGCAGCCAGGGGTGACAGGAGTAGAGCGCAGAGAAGCGCGGTCAGGAGGCGGGCAAAGTTCCGGGGCATGGCAATTCTCCTCTGCCCAGTATAAGCGCTAGCCGAACCCGCTTCTTCCCGAGGAGGACGAGGGCTGCGGGATGACCGATCCGAATCCTCCCGCGCTGTTGCGCCGCAAGCCGACCAGCGTCAGGGCGCGGTAGAACAGGCTGCGGAAGGAGGACGGGCGGTCGATCTGCATCGGCTGGGGACCGAAGCTTCCGTCGGGGTCCTGCGCGTAGAGCTCGATTCCCGCCTCGCGCCAGCGCAGCAGGACGTGGGCGAGATCGAGCCGCGGCTTCCCTTGAAGCGCGTCGGCCTGCAGGACCACGACCCGCCGGATGCCTTGAGAGAGCAGGAAGCTGGCCGACGGGAAGTCCTGGGGGAAGACCACCCAGCGGTTGTCGAACTTGCCCGGCGCCGCCGTGGTGCTGGGGTCCAGGCGCTTGGCGTCGAGGAGAAAGGCTGGAGGCGCTTCGGCCAGCATGACGAGGTTGCGCATCTCGGGCTCCGCCTGGTGGAGCTTCCGCAGGATCTCCGACACCGGCACGATCGCGGCGGCATGGTAGGCCGTATTGAACATCGGCACGGGGCGCCAGCCCGCCCGCGCCAGCGCAAGCCCGATCTCCACCGATCTCGCCCCGGGCAGATCGAGGACGAAGGCCGTCCAGGTGTCCACCGGGCCCGCGTCGAACGGCCGAGCCTCCGGAGGGATGTCCGGACTGTCTGAAGGGACTGAATGGACCGGCATGGCAGGACCGGTTCCAGGGAGATCCGGGGGCATCGCCGTAAAGAGCGCCGGCTTGGCCCAGCGGGACCAGACCGACCCCTGCGGAGCCCAGACCTCAAAGAGCTGCGAGCCGTCCATACAGAACCTCCTGCCGCGGCTCGACCAGCACCGCGACATCCTGGGCCAGATGATTGATGATCGGCTGCCGCGCCACCCTGCCATAAGCCCCGGCCGCGCGGCCATCGATCGTGTACACCCCCACGCAGGGGTAGAACGCCTCCCCTCCCACCTTCATGGGCACCGCCGTGAACTTCCGTTGCGCCGCCCACCACCGCGGACCGAAGCGGATGTCCCGGCGGATGAGCTTCCACTCCTTCTCCGGCGTCACCCCGGCCATCCCGATGCCATCCCCGACCCGGCCAAGCGAAGGCTTGAGCACCCAGGCGCCGTCCCGCTTCCAGTCCGTGTCCCGCGGGTCGCGGGTCTCGGGGAGAAGGCGCCGCCACTCGGGGAGGGGCGTCTCCAGCCGGTCCCAGACGAGCGGGAAGCGCTTGCTCTGGGTGAGCAGCGCCGTGGCCGGGTTGCTCACCGGCGTCCTCCCCCCGCGGAAGAAATGCTTCCAACCGCTGGAGCGCGGGAGGTTCGGCAGCCATTCAGCCGGGAAGAAGCGGACGACGGCGGCGAGCTCGCCATGGAACCACTCGCTCTCGATTCGAGCCCGGCCGTCCCGCCAGCGCAGGTGATCGGGCGCGGCGAGCAGCGCCCGGCGACCGCGCGCCTCCAACTCCCGGGCCAGGAAGACCATGACCTGGCGGTCGTCTGTGTATGCCGTGGCATGGACCAATGCCACGGCCCCGCCCGGCGGAGTGGCAGAGGCCACGGCCTCGGCCAGGCTTCCCGCGGGATCGCCTGCCGGCTCCGATCCGGGGAAGCTCGGCGCGACCAGCCGCGCGAAGCCCGAGCCCTCGTTGAAGCCGCCGGGCACGTCCGTGTTTGCCTCCGAGATCTTCCACCCCTCCGTAGTCCAGTGGAAGTCGAAGCGCAACACCCGGGCGATGCCTGGAGGGGCATCTCCTCCCCGCAGTGCGCGGCGGACGGAGAAGGGCAGCCCGAGATCCCGGTGGAGATCCGGCCGGCGGGCCAGCTCGTCTTCCGCCGCGATGGCCTCGGCCGCCAGGACTTCCGAGATCCGGGCGATCTCGTCCCAGGCTTCACGCCTCAGCATCAGAGGGAAGGGGGCCACGGTCGAGACGTCCTCGACCTGCGGGTCCCACTTGCAGCACTCGAAGATGGCCCGCCGGCGAAGGCGCGCATGCTCGGCCGGGCCGATGGGATCAGCCCCGACCCAGGGGAGTTTCAGCTCCACGATCCTGCCTGCGATACGAAGAACGCTGCCAGCGCCACGTAGGCGGCAAGGGGAGCCAGACCGTACGTGACCGGGGAGGGGAGCGGGCGCTCCTGGGTCGGCCGGAACGTCCGCTCCATCAGGACCGCCGCGGCCCAGAGGAGGAGCACCGGCCACGCGGTCTTCACGAAGTCGAGGACCGTGGCCTCCATCGACACCCAGTCGCCGGCCACCGCGCGCCCGAGGATCAGCCCCGAGCCGATGAAGTAGCCCGCCAGGCGGAGCCCCGATGCCGGATCGCGGTCGATGGTCACCGTGTCGGCGAGCCCGGTGAAGCGGTGGAGAAGCGCCCAGAGGATGAAGAAGACCAGGGTCGAGAGCGCGGCGGAGAAGACCACCACCCACCATCCCGGGCCGTTGCCGATGTTGCCGCCCGCGAAGCAGAGGGTGATCCCGAGCAGCGCGCCGCCGATGGCGAACGCCGCCGCGGGATTGCCGCGCTCGATCACGTCGTCCCGGGCGCTCAGGCCGAAGAACCCGAGGAACCGGGAGGCGAACCCCACCCACGCCGCGCCCATGAGGAGATAGAAGCCGATGTAGACGGGGTTGGTCTGCACGTCCGCCGACGAGTAGAGGCGCAGGACGGCGGCGAGCACCGCGGCGCAGATCAGGGGGAAGACGAAGAGCCCCCAGCGGTCACCGAACCGGGAGCACCGGCGGGCGGTAAAGCAGCCGTGCCAGAGCCAGGGCAGCCATGTGAACAGAGAGACGATGATGCAGCCGATGAATACGAAGACTTCGTCTTCCGACATGCGTCCCTCCCTCGGTCAAGTAGGGGGAGGCTACTACATCTTCGCTTCGATCGACCGGATGTCCTCTTCGATCTCCTGGAGGCGGCTGCGCTTGGTGCCGAGCTTGGTCTCCATGTCGGCGAGGCGGCCTTCGATGTCCTGCCGGATCTCCTGCTCCCGCGCCCCGGGACGGATGTCGGTCAGGCGGGTGCGCCAGCGCTCGGCCGTGTCCTCGTCGTAGCGGATCGACTCCCGCAGCCGGTCGGCCTGGTCCTTCTTGCGGTCGAGGGCCTCGCGCAACCGGCCCTGCCAATCCTCCTTGTTCCTGGAGCGGTCCTGGTCCCGCTGATCGAAGAAGGCGGTACGGCGCGCGAAGAAGGCATCGTTGGCCTTGCGGAAGCGGTCCCAGAGCGACTCGGCCTTGGCGCGGGGCACCGGGCCGACCGTCTTCCACTCGGCCTGGAGCCCCTTCAGGGCCTCGGACGTGGCCTTGAACTCCTCCGACGTGCTGAGACTCTCGGCCTGCTCGCAGAGCGCGACCTTGCGGCGCAGGTTCTCCTTCTGCTCCTTCTCGAGCTGGTCGTAGTGCGTCTTGCGCCGGGTGAAGAACTGGTCGGCGGCGCCGCGGAAGCGCTCCCAGACCGCCTCGTTCTGCTCCTTGGGCACGGGCCCGATCGCCTTCCACTCCTCCTGGAGGGCCTTGAAGGCATCGGCCGTGACGCGCCAGTCGGTCGAGCCGCTCAGCTCCTCGGCCCGGACGCACAGCTCCTCCTTGCGCCGGAGGTTCTCGTTCTGGTCCGTGTCCGCCTGGGAGAAGTGGGCCTGGCGGCGCTCGAAGAAAGCGTCGTTCGCCTTGCGGAAGCGCTCCCAGACGGGCTCGTTTTGCTCCTTGGGCACGGGCCCGACCGTCTTCCACTCGGCCTGAAGCGCCTTGAGGGCAGCGCCGGCGCTCTTCCAGTCCGTGGAGCCGCTGTGCTCCTCGGCCCGGGCGCAGAGCTCTTCCTTGCGGAGGAGGTTCTCTCTGTGCTCCCGCTCCTGGGCCTCGTAATGCTCCTTGCGCCGCTCGAAGAAGCGGTTGCCCGCGCCGCGGAAGCGCTGCCACAGCTCGTCATTGCGCTCGCGGGGGACGGGTCCGAGGGTCTTCCACTCGGCCTGAAGGGCCTTGATCGCCTCCGCGGCCGGCTTCCACTCGCTGGACTCGCTCAGCTCCTCGATCCGGCGGACGACCTCCTCCTTGCGGCGGAGGTTCTCCTCCATCTGGGCGCGGGAGGCCTCGTCCAGAACCTGAAGGCGGGCGACGAGGCTGTCGAAGTCGCCCAGGGCGTTGGCCTTGGGGATCCAGCCGAGAAGGGTGCAGACGCGGCCGACGAAGCGGGTCTTGTCCTCCTGCGCCTCCATCTCGCGCTCCAGATCCTCGACGCGCTGGGTGATCTGGCGGAACTTGAGGGCGAACGAGGCGAGGGCGGCCTCGGGGCTCTTGCCCTTCATCTTGCCGATGATCCGCCCGGGCTCGGCCCCCTCTTCTCCGCTCCCATGGAGGCGGATGTTGCCCTCCTCGTCGACGTGGCCCCAGCGGGCGCCTTCGGCGGCAAGCTCGGCGCGGTCGTGGGCGCTCTGGCTCTCCACGTGAGCGACGTTCTCGTCGGTGAGGGGGGCTTCGGACTCGATCCGGGCCTGCTCCTCCTCGGGGGTGGGGGCGAGCTCCTCGGCTTGGGGGCTGGGCTCCGCAGCATGAGCCTCGGTATCCTCTTCGGACTCTTCCGGTTCTTCCGAAGGCTCGGTCTGCTCAGCGATCTCGGGCTGTTCGGGGGCGGTAGGGGCGGAAAAGGTGGCCTCCTCGGCGGGGGCCGTCTCTTCCCCGGCGAGGGTTGTGGTCTCTTCATGCATCTGGGTCTCGCGATCGTCGTGGTCCAACATGGGTCGATTCCTGTTGCGTGTTCCCGCGCGTCGGTCCACTCCCGGATTGGAACGCCTGACGATACCGCAACTTAGGGGGCGGGTGAACCCCGGAGACCGAAACAGCCACTGCTCTGTCAAAGTCGCCGCGCGGCGCTTCCCGCCCGCGAAGAGGAGCGTCTCGCCCGCGAGGACTTGTATATCGCCCTCGAAGTTTTGTGTATCGTCCCCGAGGGCGAGTCACAAGTCCCCGAGGGCGAGTCACAAGTTCTCAAGTGCAAGCGACAAGTCCCGGAGGGCGAGAGGCTCATTTCCGGTCTCCGGCGGCATCATCTGGAGACGGGGGGAGCGGAGTTGCACCCGCTGCCGCTATTCCGGCAGGGGCGCTGGCAGAGGATTGCCCGCCCGCTCATTGTCCCAGAGGACCGACACGACCCACCAGCGGTCGCCGTCGTGGAAGAGCTGGATGGAGTTGATCCCGCGCAGGAAGGGCTCCGCCTCCGGCGAGCGGCGGCCGTGGTATGCGCTCCATATCTGGGCGATGTTGCCGAAGCGGTCCACACGCCGGGAGATCTCGACCTCGTAGAAGTCGTTCTGGGCGAAGAAGGGGCTGCGGGAGGCGATGTACCCCTCGAGGTCGAACAACCTCCATGATCCCAACCCCCTCCTCGCTCAGGCGGGTCGGCTGCAGCCGCGCGCCGGGCGCGAAGAGCGAGCGCTCGCGCTCCCAATCCCGCGGTCCCGCCGGGCCGGAGATGCTCTCGTAGAGCGCCTTGATGATGCCGTCGATAGACTCGACATCTTCTCGCCTGGGATAGGTCATTGAGTCTCCACCAGCCGATTGAACGAGCGCAGGAATCGGACATCCGGCTGGTAATAGAAGGTTCCGACCGGGCAGCCGCCTTTCATGCCACAGAGGGAGTCGACGGTCTGGTCCTCGGCCTCGTCATGCTTCCAGGATGAGCCCTCGCGGAGGATGCGGGTGAGCTCGGCGCGGAATCGGGTGTAGGCCTCGCCGTGCCAGACATCTTGGACCGACTGCCGGTAGACGTTGCCCAGCTCCTTGCCCTGGAGGATGCAGCAGGGCGCCACCGTTCCCGTGGTGCGGATCAGCATGGAGTGCCAGCCGATCAGGCAGGAGCTTTCCAGCCCGCGGCTCGCCCGGGTGGCCAGCTTCGACCGCACCCCGTCCCAGAGGGAGTCGGCCTTCTCCGGAAAGGTGAGATCGTCCCGCAGCAGGAGGCGCGAGGCCTTCCCGATCAGGCCCCCGCGGCCGGCGGACAACCGCTGGTTCATCTCCGCCAGGCGGCCGGATAGGTCCTGCTCGAAGCTGTTGATGCCGCCGATCCTCACGTACTCGTCCTTCCTCACGAGATCCTCGTAGAGCTCCATCATCTCGCCGGTCTCGGCCGCCGTCATCTGCTGCTCGGGAGAGAGGAAGGCAAGGCCGTTGAAGAGGATGTCGTCCGCGCCGATCTCGCGGGCCAGACGGTACATGGCCGGAATCGTCCGGTAGTTCTCCTTCCAGATCAGGAACTGGAGCTGCACGAGCGGCCGCTTCGCGCCCCGGCTGCGCCGGAGGCTCACCAGCTCCCGGACGTTGTCCACCACCCGCTGGAAGTTGCGGGGGGACGTTTTCATCATCGAGGCGTACGTCGTCTCGTCCGCGGTGTTGAGGCTCACCGTGACCTGGTCGCAGGTGTCCGCGAGCAGCTCCCTCATGTCGGGCAGGAGCAGGACGGCGTTCGTGGTTACGTTCTCGATGGGCAGGCCGCTAGACCGGATCGCCTGCAGGAAGTCCCGGATGCGGCGGTGGAAGAGGGGCTCCCCGCCTCCCGACAGCCGGAGCGAGCGCGTGCCGGCCTCCTTCAGCTCGACCAGCAGCTCCTCGAAACGGGTCATCGGCACCTCGTCCGTGCCCCGGAGCGCCGCCGTCGAGCAGAAGAAGCAGTCGATGTTGCACCGGTCCGCGGGATGGATCTCCACATGGTACGGACCCCCATGGGCGACGCCGTCTTCGATCCCGCGCAGGATCGCGTCCTTGTCCGACCGTGTCAGGTGCCTCCAGCCGAGATGGCTCACGGACCGATTGTACCTCTCCGCCGATCCGTCACGTCTTGAGCCCGGCGCGCACATTCAGAAGAAGAGACCCTTCTCTGCAATGAGTGCGGTGACAGAGGATCTCGGAGGTATTTCCATGCTGCATGTCAGGGGAATGAGGTTGTGGTTGCTGGTGGTCCTGGCCATCCTCTGCGGTGTGTCGTCCGCTTCGGCGGGGGTTCGCGGCCTGACCGCCACGATCGACACGGACAAGGCCTTCTTGTCCGGCGCGGAGTCCGCGACCGTTCGCGTCACGCTGCGCAACGAGTCCGCGGAGGACCTGTACGTTCCGTACTGGCAGACGGCGCTGCGAGGCGTCCACTCCAACCTGTTTGACATCCGGGTCAACGGCAAGCCGGTCGCCTACGTCGGACGCCTGTACAAGTGGGCGACGCCGCAGGCCGAGGACTACGTCCGCATCCCGGCTGGCCGCGAGCTGACGGCCGAGGTCGACCTGTCGCGCTACTACGACATGTCCCGGACCGGAGAGCACTCGATCCGCTACCGGGTGCCCGTTCAGGACGCCCTCCGCGGCGTCGACACCAGGATTGCCGCCGTCCTCGGTCTGCGGGATGTTGAGTCGAATGTCCTCTACATCGCAGTGGAGCGCGACGGCCGGGGCCGCTTCGTCCAGGAGCTGACCCAGGATCGCGGAGATGTCGACGTCGCCGTGGGCGAGTACGTTTCACCCGGCTTCGTGAGCTGCTCCAGCACGCGCCAGACCACGCTGCGCACCGCCCTCGGCAACGCCGAGTCCATCTCGCTCGCCTCGCGGAACTACCTCAACAACGTGCCGGTCGCTTCCCGGCCGACCGATTCGGCCTACCGGACCTGGTTCGGTTCCTACACCACGTCGCGGTACTCCACCGTCCAGAGCCACTTCACCTCCATCTACAGCGCCTTCAACACCAAGCGGGTGGACTTCTACTGCGATTGCACGAGCAGCGCCTATGCGTATGTCTACTCGAATCAGCCCTACAGGATCCATCTCTGCAATGCCTTCTGGAACGCCCCGGCTCTGGGGACCGACTCCAAGGCCGGCACGCTGGTCCACGAGATGAGCCACTTCAACGTCGTGGCGGGCACCTCGGACTATGCCTACGGCCAGAGCGCCTGCCGGAGCCTGGCAACCTCCAATCCGAGCCGGGCGATCAACAACGCCGACAGCCACGAGTACTTCGCGGAGACCCGGTAGGGTCTGAGCGTGTTCCACCGGCGCGGGTGGACAGCCCGCGCCGGCCCCCATCGCAACACTCGCCCCTTCCGCCGCGTACCTGAGGTATGGCGACGGAACACCTGCTTCCCCCTGCATTCGCGCTTCTCCTCGGTGCCGTCCTGCTGGTCGCCGGCCGGCGGCTGTTCTGGGTGCTCGTCGGCGCGGCCGGTTTCCTGCTGGGGATGAGGCTCGGGCTTCAGATCCTCGGCCCGGAGCCGGAGTGGATGCGCTGGCTGTTCGCGGCCGTTGCCGGCCTGATCGGGCTCGCCCTGGCGAAGCTCTTCCAGAAGGTGGCGGTCGGCATGGCCGGCTTCTTCCTGGCGGGCTTCGCGGCCATGGACCTGCTCCAGCGCGACCTGGCCACGGGAGGCGCGGAGACCTGGGTGATCTTTGCGATCGCCGGAGTCCTCGGAGCGATCCTCGCCGGCTGGCTCTTCGAGATCGCGCTGGTCGTCTTCTCCTCCTACCTGGGCGCCGTCCTGGTGATCGACGCCCTCAACCTGCCCGAGACCGCCCTGATGCTCGGCGTCCTCTTCGCGGCGGGCGTCCTCGTGCAGTCGAGCCTCGGGGGTACCCTGAGGCGGGCTCCGGCGGCCTGAGGCTCACGGCAGGAAAAGCCCCCTCACCTGCTCCGGGCTCATGCCGGCCTCCTCCAGGCTGCGCCGGAGCCTCTTCAGGCACCGGTCGCGCACCGAGTACAGCTCCCGCTGGGGCCGGTTGAGGAGGGGAGAGATCGCGGCCATGCTGAGGCCGTCCCAGTAATGCAGCTTGAGGAGCAGGCGGTCCTCGGGCGGAAGCGCCTTCAGGAGGGGAAGCATCAGCTCCTGGAGCTGTGCCGACGTCCGGGAGCGCTCGCGCCCTTCGATCCGGCTCTCGACCTTCCCATCCACCGCAACGCGGAGCAGCTCCTCCTCGCCAACCCGCCGCCGTTCCATCCGCCGGGGAAGCGAGGCCGCCATGCGCTCGAGCTCCGGCAGGGACAGGGAGACCCCGTGCTCGGTCCACATCCGCTGGATGGTTTCATCCAGAGGAAGGCCGTCCCGCACATGAAGGCGCTCCAGGAGGATGGCGTCGGGACCCATCCGCCGGGCCGCCGCGGAAGGCCGCCACTTTCCCCAGACCTGGATGCGATAGTCCCGCATGAGGTTGATGAGCACGACGTTCAGGTAGGTGGGGAAGGCGCTTCGCCCCTCCCATTTCGAGAGGAGGCGGGAGTCGTCCTCGATCAGCTTGAACAATGCCCACGAGCGAAGCTCCTCGGCTTCGTACTCGGGCAGCCCGCTCCGCCGGCTCAGATGGAGGAGCTTCTTCTGGATGAGCCCGTAGTGGGTTTCGAGGAGAACCCTCCCGGAGGCCGGGGGGGAGGGCGGCTCAGACCGGGCTGACCCGGTGGCACGGCGGTTAGAGCTTCCGGGGAACGGGATCGCGGCCTTGGAATCAACGACCATCTTCATCGCCTCCAGGCAAGCCGGTCGCGGCTGGGGTGCTGCGGCCAAATCTGTTCCCAGCATCGTCCCGGGGGTGCCCGGGAGTCCTGAGGGAAAGATTTGGAAAGTCTCAGGGAAGGCTTAGAGACGCAGAATGAGAGAGATCCGGAGGCGTGAGCGCTGCGGAGGGCTGGCGGATTGACTATCCGGGCCGCTCAGCCCGCGCCGCGCTCTCCGAGAAGGGCGCGCAAACGAGCCAGCTCGGCTTCAGCCGTTTCGGCCCGCCGATGCTCCGCATCGGCCCGCTGGCGCTCGGCCTCTTTCTCCTCCCGCTCGGCTTCGGCCTCTGTCGGCACCAAGCTGCCGTCGGGGCGGAACAGTCGCACCCAATCCGCCTCCCGCCCCTCGTGGAGTCCATGCCAGATCCCCAGCAGCACGCCGAGTTGCTCGCTCCGGAGACGGCCCTGGGCATCGGGCATCAACGGTCGGTAGACCCCCGGCCCCGCCAGGCGGAACCCCTCCAGCTTGTGACGGTCCGGGTCGTAGAGGAAGTACTCCGAGGTGCCGAAGACACGGGCGTAGAGATCCTTCTTGACCGTGCGGTCGTTCTTGGCGGTCGAGGGGGAGAGCAGTTCGAGGATCATGTCGGGCAGCCGCCCGTCTTCCTCCCAGGCGATCCAGATCTCGCGCTCCGGGTTGGGATCGACGCCTCCCACCCAGAAGACGTCCGGACCGCGGAAGGCCCGCTTCTCCAGGCCTTTCTCCTCTTCCAGCGCCACTTCCCGCGCCTGCTCGATGGAGTAGTAGACGAACAGGTTGCCGCCGGTGAAGAAGTCGGTTCGTCCCTGCTCCAGCATGGCCCGGCGGATCAGGTGGGTGGTGAGAGGGATCTGCTGAGCGTGCCAGTTCGTTTCCAAAGGCTCCCCGTCGTCGTAGACGAGCTCGAAGGGCAGAGGCGCGAGCGCTCGGACCGGCTGGCTCATGGCATGCTCCTCTCGGAATCGTTGCTTTGGGGAATCCTATGATGCATCGGCGCCACCTGGCAAGGGAGACGGGCTCATCCCCGTTCTCCTCCTGGACGACAGAATAACATGGGACGGAGGGAGCCCTCCCCTCTCCCACCCGACATCAGGTAACCTTCCTCCGCCTTCAACCGGACGGAGGAGACCCCCATGCGCTGGATGGTCCGCGGCGATGTCGACGGATTCTTCGGGCTCGCTCTCGACAACCTGGTTCAGTTCCTCCTGATCGACGCCCTGTGCCGGGGCGTGCTCGGGTTTCCGGCGGAGCTGATCTACGGACGGATCTTCCCTGCCGCGGCCCTGTCCCTGGTCGTCGGGAACCTCTATTACTCGTGGCAGGCCATGCGGCTGGCCCGGGCTACGGGGCGGACGGATGTCTGCGCTCTCCCCTATGGGATCAACACGGTCTCCCTGTTCGCGTATGTGTTCCTGGTCATGCTGCCGGCCAAGCTGGCGGCGCAGGCGGCGGGGCATCCGGACCCGGTGCAGGCGGCCTGGCAGGCGGGGCTCGTGGCCTGCCTGGGATCGGGGCTGATCGAGCTCTTCGGCGCGTTCGTGGCCGAGCGGGTGCGGCGGTCCACTCCCCGGGCTGCGCTGCTCTCGACGCTGGCCGGGATCGCTCTGACGTTCATCTCGATCGGGTTCCTGTTCCGGACCTTCGCCCGGCCGCTGATCGGGCTCACGACGCTGGCCATCATCCTTCTGACCTACTTCGGACGGGTGCGCTTCAAGGGCGGGCTCCCGGGCGGGCTGGTCGCGGTCGCCCTGGGCACGGCGATCGCCTGGATCACCGGCATCGCTCCGGTGGGGCAGTTCCCGCAGGGTGGCGCCGGGTTCTATCCTCCGGTCCCGGTGCTGGGGGACCTGATTGCCACTCTCGGGCACGACATGGTCGCGTACCTCTCGATCATCCTGCCCATGGGACTGTTCAACGTCGTCGGATCGCTGCAGAACCTCGAGTCGGCGGAGGCCGCGGGGGATTCCTATGAGACCCGGCCCTCGCTGGCGGTCAACGGGATCGGCACCCTGGTCGCCGCGTTCTTCGGCTCCTGCTTCCCGACGACGATCTACATCGGTCATCCCGGATGGAAGGCCATGGGGGCGCGCGCCGGCTACTCGGTCCTGAACGGGGTCTTCTTCGCACTGATCGGATTGACCGGCACCCTCGCCTACATCGCTTGGGCCATTCCGATCGACGCAGGGATGGCGATTGTTCTCTGGATTGGATTGGTCATCACGGCGCAGGCGTTCCAGGCCACTCCGCGGGAGCACGCTCCTGCCGTGGTCGTGGGGCTGCTTCCCGGCGTGGCCGCGTGGGGCGCCCTGATCGCGAAGAACAGCCTGCGCGCTGCCGGCGTGGGGACGCCCGGCGGACCGCCATTCGCCGAATCGTTAGTCCAGGCCTTCCTTGCTTCGGATACATGGATCCACGGCATCTTCGCCCTGGAGCAGGGATTCATCTTCACGGCCATGATCCTGTCTGCCGCGACGGTGGGGATCCTGGAGCGCCGCTTCCGGGTGGCGGCGCTCTGGTGCCTGGCTGCGGCGGCACTCTCCGCTGTCGGCCTGATGCACTCCTATGTCTGGACCCCGGCGGATACCGTGGTCTCCCTCGCGCCCGCCTGGCCCTGGGTCGCGGGCTACGCCATCATGGCCGGGATCTTCTTCCTCGCCCCTTGGATCACGGTCGAGGGGGAGGGGCACTAGACTCGTGGTTGCCGTCTCCCTGCAAGCCTTCGCCGCCTCGCCTCAACCTGTCGTGCTTTCGTCGCGTCAGCCTGAACCAAGCCATCCGGGAAAACGCTCAACTCGCGTCATCCCTGTTCCAAGGCTTGGCGGCCAGGAGTTGTCTGTCGCGACCAGATCATAAGGCTCCGGACACGAGATTTCGGCCCGAGCCCCAGCCGCCGGATGTCGCGACCGAGGTTGGAGACGCGAGGGCGCAGAGCATAGCCGTGGCAGCAAAGCCCGTCGTGACGCGACTCCGGTCTTCGTCGCGTCAAAAAGGTTCAAGCCGTCGCGACCAGGTTCAAGTCACGACCGCAAAGCCTTTCGGTGATGCGACGAAAGTCTTCGTCACGACAGAAAAGCTCTGAGTCGCGATGTGAGAAGAAATTCTGACGCGATGAAGCTTGTCCTCGCGTCAGAGAAGTCTTGCGTCGCGACAGGAAATCCCCAGGTCACATCAGGAAGGTTATGGTCGCGACACGCAAAGAGTTGGCTGACGCGCCCCAACCTTTCGTCGCGTCAAAAAGCCTTGCGTCGCGACAGGAATCCTTTTTTTGACGTGACTATGCCTTGCGTCACGACAGAGAAGCGTTGAGTCGCGTCAAGAAAGTCGGAGTCACGACAGCGAAGCCGGTGGCTGCTGTGGGAGAGTCCGGCGCAGGGTGCAGAAGTCTTTCGTCGCGACAGACACGCCTTAGCCGGGGCGCCGAAACCTGTCAATCCTGCCGTGACAGAGGACCAGGCGTCCGCGCCGATTCAGTCTCCTCCCCGTCGTCCTGGAGGATCGTCAGCTTGCTCCCGTCCTCGGCGAAGCGGGCGCGGACGCTGCCGTTTCCCTCGAAGGCGAAAAGCGTCGGGCCGATCGGGATCAAACGGTACTTGGGCCTCCCCTCGCGCTGGTAGTGAAGGCTGCCGCCCTCCAAGGTGACGGTGCGCGGGCCATACGACCCGGCAAGACGCCGTAGCGCCTCTTCGGGGAGAGTCACCGGCTTGGCGTCGATCCCTTCGCGGAGCCACTTCCTGATATCAGGCCACTGGTGTTTCGGATCGAGCTTCACCCCGCTCTCGAATTCGGAGAGGGCGGCTTGGAGCTCGCCGGTCCCCATGAGGACTCGACTGAGCCGGAAGCGGAGACCGGCTTCCTTGGGTTCGCTCTCCAGAGCGGCGCGGAGGAGGGCGATGGCTTCCCGCTCCCGGTTCTGTCCCACCATCTGTTCGGCCAGAGTTTCGGCCATCTCATGCCCCGGCCGCAGCTCTCGATAGCGGCGGACTCCGGCCTCGATCCCCTCTTCGCGGAAGGCGCTGTCGATGGCCTTGCGGGTTACCCGGCGCGGGTCGTCGTGCTGCTCATATTCGGTGAGCCAGGCGAGCGATGGCCGGGGACCTTCGACGACGAGGGCAGACAGGTCCTTCGCGATGGACAGGCCTTCGTGGCTGTTCGCGAAGTAGACGAACCCGGCCTTGCCGTCCCGGCGCACGACGGTGAAGGCCCGCCAGGCGTTTTCGTGACCCCAGTGCCAGAAGGTGTCCTCGCCTTCGAGGCCCCAGCCCAGCCCCCAGAAGACTCCGGGCTGCTTCGGCGACTCCGGTTCGCCAAACTTGGATTGCACCTGCATCTGGGGCTTGAACATGGCTTCCCGGCTCTCCGGCTTGAGGCCGCGCCCTTCCAGGAGCGCGACGAGGAATTTGCCATAGTCCTCGGCCGTGGTGACCAGGCTTCCGGCGGCGTTCGCCTCGCTCTCCCTGGGCAAGGGCTCCGATCGTCCCTGGGCGTTGATGCCGGTGGGGGTATTGCCTTCAAGCGCAGGGTCCCAGACGAAACGGCTCCGGTTCATGCCGAGAGGATCGAGGACTTCGCGGCGGGCGAGGTCCTCGAGTTTCATGCCCGTGAGCTTCTCGACGGCTTTCTGGAGGTAGACGAAGCCCTCGCCGGAGTAGCCCCAGGCCTCGCCCGGCGTGAACTGAAAGGGGATGTGGTCCTGTCCCCAGGCCCAGTTGGGGAAGCCGGTCGTGTGGGAGAGGACCATGCGCGCCGTGATCTTCTTGTGGCGCTCGTCGTGCTCGACCCGCGGATAGGGGATGTAGCCGGCGAGCGGAGCGTCGAGGTCGATCACCCCGCGGTCGGCCAGCCTGAAGACGATGTAGGCGAAGACCGGCTTGGTGAGGGAGCAGGCCCGGAAGACGGTGTCGGTCCGCACCGGGACCGTGCTTCCCGGCGCGATCACGCCGGCTGCGCCCACCCAATCGACCTTGCCGTCGCGGATCACGACCATGGAGGCTCCGGGGATCTCGACTGTCTTGATCAGCCGCGGCAGCTCGGTCGCGAGCTCAGCGGCTTGGGAGGTGGCGGCGATCAGGGAGACGAGGGCGGCGAGGACCGGGAAGCGTAGCTTCATGTTCTTGAAGTACGCGGAGGGGGGCCTAAGGTTCCAGCTCTTTGAGGATCTCTTCCGTGTGCTCGCCGAGGGCGGGCGGCGGGAGGGAGGGCCGCGGGCGCTCCCCGTCGAAGAGATAGGGGGCCGCCAGGGTGAAGAGGTCGCCGAGTGGCATGAGCTGACCCCGAGCCCGAGCCCGTTCTACCGATTCGCCGACCGAGGCGGGCGCCGCGGCGGGGATGCGGTGGGCTCTCATCGCCAAGTCCCAGTCCGCGGAGGGCCGCTCTTTGAAGATGCCGGCGAGGAGCTCGTCGAGCTCCGTCCGGTTGCGGACCCGGTCGGCGTTGGCGGCGAAGCGCAGGTCGGTCTCGAGCTCCGGCCGGCCGATCGCCTGGCAGAAGCGCCGCCACTGGTCCTGGCTGCCGACGCCGACCAGGAACCAGCCGTCCCGGGTGGGGAAGGCCTGGTACGGAGCGAGGTTCGGGTGGCGCGAGCCCAGGGCAGGTGGCTGTCGCCCGTCCGCGAGCCAGGACTGCGCCGCGTAGGAGAGGAAAGCCGTGCCGGCGTCGATCATCGAGACCTCGACCCGTTTGCCCCGGCCGGTAACCCCCCGCTCCACCAGCGCCGCGAGCAATCCCGACAGGCCGTAGAGCGCGGAGAGGAAGTCGATTACCGCCACCCCGACGCGCACGGGCTCACCCTCTCCGTACCCGGTCAGCGACATCAGCCCGGACTCCGCCTGGAGGATCACGTCGTAGGCGGGACGGTCGGCATCCGGCCCTTCTCCATACCCGGTGATCGAGGCATGGACGAGACGCGGGTTGCTTCGGCGGAAATCGGTGCTGCGGAAGCCGAGCTTCTTCCACTCTCCGGGGAGGAAGTTCTCGACCAGGACGTCGGCGGTGGCGAGCAGCTTGCGGAAGGCGCGCCGGCCGGCGGGACTCTTGAGGTCGAGCACCACCGAGCGCTTGTTGCGGTTGGCCGAGACGAAGTAGGCGCTGGCCTGCTCCCCGGGCGGACCCACGAAGGGCGGACCCCAGCCTCGGGTCTGGTCCCCGCCGTCGGGCTTCTCGACCTTGACCACGTCGGCCCCGAGGTCCCCAAGGAGCATGGCCAGGTAAGGACCGGCCAGAACGCGCGAGGCGTCGATCACCCGCAGCCCGGCGAGCGGGCCGCGGCGCTTCCTGCGCGCCGGACGGGCCATGAGGCCGGAATGCTACAGCAGGAGAAGCAGGATCAGCCCTTGACCGCTCGGAAGCCGATCTCGCCCGCGGGGACTGCGCGGCCTCCCGCCTCCATCCCTTCCAGGCGGAAGCGGTACGCGGCTCCGGGCTGGAGGCGCTCGGAGTAGAGGAGGATGTTGAGCGTGTCGCTCGCCGTGGGCGTGAGCCCCTGGCCCTGCCAGACGGTCCTGCCCTTGGAATCGAGCAGGGTCGCCCGGTAGGTGTCGTGCTCGACCTGGGAAAGCTCCAGGGAGAGGACGATCCACTCGGGGGACGGCCCGAGCTCGACATCGTTGGTGTCGGACTCCCCGCGGACCACGCCGAGGGAGACGATGGGCGTGTTGACCTGCGGCCCGGTGACCTGGGCGAGCTGCTCGTTGAGCTTGGTCTCGCTGGTACGCGCCTGACGCAGCTCTTCTTCGAGCCGGGTCTTTTCCTGGGTCAGCTCCTGGGCCAGCCGCTCCATCTCCTCGTTGCCTGTCTGCGAAGGGGCTGCGGGGATGGGAGCCTGGGGCGACGCAGTTGTCGGGCGCTCTGCCGAGGTGCGGGCTTCGTCCAGCTCGCGCGCCAGCCGCATGCGGTCGGCCTGGAGCCAGACGGGCAGGGCGGCCACGACGAGCAGGGCTGCCATCATCAGGCCAGCCCGGGAGGAACGGGTGCGCCGGGCGAGCCAGGCAAGAACTCCCATCTGCGCGGCGGTCCGAGCGGCATCCTCGGCCGCGATCGTGCGGATCGAGCCGCGGAGGTCGTCCGCCAGGGCCACCCCGCTGCGGCACTCGGAGCAATCGAGGAGATGGGACTCGAAGGCCTCTTCGTCCTCGGGCGACAGCCGGCCGGTCACGTACAGCTCGGCGATGTTCTCGTCTTCAATAAGCCGGTGGTCCATGGCTCACTCCCGCGGCGCGCCCCGGTGGGCGTGCCTTTCGTACAGGTCCCGGTAGCGGCGACGAGCCCGGAACAGGACCAGGTTGAACTCGGGGGCGGTGAGGCCCAGGTCGTTGCGGATGCTCTCTTTGTCCTCTTCCGCGATGTAGAAGCGGTAGAGGACCTGGCGGTCGCGCTCGGAGCCGAGCTCCTCCAGGAGCTGGCGGACCAGGGTCACCTTCTCTTTGCGCAGGAGCTGACCGAGCTGGCCGGTGTCGGAGTTGGTCAGTTCGGCGGCGGTCTCGAGAGTCTCCTCCCTCGCCCCCCGTCGACCCGCCTTCCGGTAGTGCTCGATGCTGAGGTTCCGTGCCAGGGAGCGCAGGAACCCGGCGAGCCGCTCCGGGTCGCGGACCTCGCCGCGGCGAACCTTCTCCAGGGCCAGACGGAAAGTCTCCTGGTAGAGGTCCTCGGCGTCGCTGTGGCCGCGCGTCCAGCGCCGCAGCAGGAAGGAGAGGCCCTCCCCGAAGCGGGCGATCAGCTCTTCCTCGGCTCGGGGATCGCCGCCGCGGATCCGCTGCACGAGGTCGGAGGGGGAGAGCTCGTCGGTGCTCATGGGGGTCTCCGCCTGCGGGAAGTGGAGCCGGACCACGGTCGCCCCTTCGGGTGACGTCTCCTCGCTCCATTCCACACCCCGTCTGCGTCGGACGGGTACGGCGTCGGCCAGCATTGGTGCTCCTCCTTCCGGATCGTCAGGGGGATGATCCCCCTCTCACGGAATGAGTGACACCGGCCGGCAGAGAATTGCATCGCCATCGAAAGTGCAGTGGACGTCGGCTGGAAAAGCTCGCGGCGATCCTAGCACGGAGCCACATCTGCCGCAGTCTGAGCTGCACCTTTGAACCTCCGGCCGCTGCCGAACGTAAAAGAGCTGTGCAGGAGCTGGAAGCCATCAACGCCCGCGAGGCCGAGCTGGCCCGGGCTTCGGAGCGGGAGCTGAGCGATCGGGCGGCGGACCTGCGGCGATGGGCTCTCGACGGCGCGCCGGGTCCTGGGCAAGCGGCCCTATGATGTCCAGATGCTCGCGGGTATCGCCCTGCACCAGGGCAGGCTCGTGGAGATGCGACCGGCGAGGGCAAGACCCTGGCGGCGGTCGCTCCCGTGGCGTTCAACTCCTTGACCGGCCGGGGCGTGCACGTCCTCACCTACAACGATTGCCTGGCCCGCCGCGACGCCGCCTGGATGGGACCGGTTTATGAGCGGCTCGGGCTCACCGTCGCCTGTGTGCCGGAGGGGCTCTCCGGAGCCGCAGGAAGAATAGCTACGGCTCTTCGACGGAGCGGCCCGCCACGGAAGCGGGACCGCTCCTCTTGCCGTCCGAAGGGACGACCTTGCAGCTCACCTTGTCCTTTGCCCGCGCCACGCCGGCGGGCAGGAGATCCATCAGAGCCGCGCTCGTGACCGACCGCACCACCCGCCCGTTGACCTTCCATTCGTAGCGGTAGCTCACGATGTCGTAGTCCGGATCTTCTGACATGAGCGACGTCTGGATCTCGCAGGCCATGACCTGCCCCTCCACCGGGCTTTTCGGCGAGAGCCGCGCGGTGACCTTCTTCGGCGGGCGGTTCTTCACCTGCCTGGCGGTATTGACCACGGTGAACGGCGCGTCGACGGCGACACCGCCGTTGATCTCGGCCCGAACGCGCCATTTTCCCGGGGTATCCAGATTGACGTCGAACCCGAACAACCCGTATGCGAGAAAGAAGGGACCGGAGTTTCCGAACCCGTCCGAGATCTCCGCGGCAACCTTGCCGCGGGGGTTCAACACCGAAACGCGATAGGTGGATCTCGTGGGCAGATTGCGCAGGTCCATGCGGACGCTGAACGTCTGCATTCCCTTGGCGAACGTTCCCGTGCGCGCCGCCTCGTCGAAGAGAAAGGTGTCCCTGTCCGGGATCGAAAGCCTGCCCGGCGTCAGAAGAAAGTCGGCTACGTAGAAGCCGCGCTCGACCGGCGGCTGGGACGCCCAGAGACTGTCCCCGGAGCGGCACGGTCCGGCGGACGGTTCGAACCAGGCGCCGTTCTTCCGCGTCTCGAAATGGAGGTGCGGCCAGTTGCTGATGCCGCTGCTGCCGGTTAGGCCGAGCTGGGTCCCGGCGGTCACGTGCTGCCCGGTTGCCACCGCCACGCTGCCCCGCTTGAAGTGGAAGTACCAGGCTATGTAGCCGCCTCCATGATCGATGATCACGTAGTTGGCCGCGACGTTGCGCCACTCCGTGTTCAGGTCCGGCTCGCCGTCGTGAGCGTCCACCACCACGCCGTCGCGCACGGCGAAGACCGGTACGCCGATGGCCTGCTCGCGAAAGGTCCGGATCACGGAGTCGTGACCCTGGTGGCCGTCGTAGGTGTAATCGGAGCAGTCCCAGTCCCGGATCAGGCCTGGCCGCGAATCCTGGTCGGTGAAGTTGGTGAGGAACAGATCCTTGCCAAGGAAGCCGGCCTGGGGGAAGAACGGATACAGGTATGGAGTATCGTCTGTTTCCGCCTGAGCCAAGGCCGGTTTCCGCTTCTGATAGGCGGCGATGGCCGCCTCGATACGCGCAACCTGTGCCGGGGAGATCGAATCCTTGGGAAGAGGAAGCTCCACCAGCTCGGCGGTCCCTCCGGCCGGCTCCTCCGCGCCGGCCACCGCGGGAAAGATCAGGAAGGCGACCAACAGCAAAACCTTGCCGAAAGCGTGCATCGGCTCCTCCTTCAGGCTATGAACAATTATAACAAAATAGCGGTCGCCTTCGGCGTTCTGGTACCCTGGGCGCTGGTCGAACACTGGCAGCGCTGGCGCAAGCGGTCGACTGAGACGGCCGAGGAGGACTCGACATGAAGGCGTGCCCGACTCTCACGATGCTGGTCCTGGTGGCGGGTCTCGCCTCCGCGTCCGCGCAGGAGCAGACGGCGGGGCAGGCATACAAGAACATCAAGGTCCTGAAGGACATGCCGGCGTCGCAACTGATGCCCGTCATGCACCTCATGCGGGCATCGCTGGGCACGCGGTGCGACTTCTGCCATGTGGCCGAGGGGAACCGGTACGAGCTCGACACCAAGCCGGAGAAGGAAACGGCCCGCGAGATGATCCGCATGGTCCTTGCCATCAACAAGGACAACTTCAAGGGACAGGCCAGGGTCACCTGCAACACCTGCCACCGCGGGCAGGAGCACCCGGTCCATGTGCCGGCGATCGGCCAGGCCCAGTTCGACGACACGACGAACGGCAGCGATCACCACGGAGCCCAGCCGGCGCTGCCGTCGGCGGCCGAGGTGCTCGACCGCTACATCCAGGCGCTCGGCGGACGCGCCGCCCTCGAAAACGTCAAGAGCCGGGTCTCCCGCGGAACGCTGCTGCGCATGAAGGTGGTCGATTCGGGCACGCCGAAGGCCTGGGCGGTCAACCGCGGCCAGGCGGACCCGTTCGAGCTCGTCCAGCAGGCCCCGGACCGGGCCACGATGACCGTGGGCTCGCCCCCGGAGCAGACGGTCCAGCGCCTGGACGGCGCCTCCGGAACCGTGAAGGGACCCGGCGGCGAGCGCCCGCTGAGCCCTCAGGCGGCCGCCCTCATGGCCGAGAGGACCGACCTGCGCAACCCGCTCAAGCTCCGGGACCGGGCCGACAAGGCGAGGGTCCTCCGCCGGGAGCCGATCGACGGCAGGGAGACGGTCGTCCTCCGCCTGAGGGACGACGACGGCACCTCGCGGACCTTCTACTTCGACACGGCGACCGGCCTCCTGCGCCGGCAGATCTTCAACCGTCCGACCGTGCTGGGTCCTGATCCCGAGCAGACGGACTTCGAGGACTACCGGGATGTCGGAGGCGTCAAGGTGCCGTTCCTGGTCAAGACGTCGTATCTGGACGACAACCACCTGGGCACGACACGCAAGCTGGCCGAGGTCCGCGACAACGAGGCAGTGCCCTAGCGGTCCCTTACCGCGGTCTCCAGGGGAGGCAGGGCCGCCTCGATCTCCGGCCGGTGCGGCTCCAGCCAGGGCGGGAGGATCAGGCGCTCGCCCAGGTGGGCCAGGTCCTCGTCCACCGTGAAGCCCGGCTCGTCGGTGGCGACCTCGAAGAGCACCCCGCCAGGCTCCTTGAAGTAGACCGAGTGGAACCAGAACCGGTCGATTACGGGGGTGGGCGAGGAGCCCGCGGCCAGGACCCGCCGCCGCACCTCGAGCTGCTCCTCGTCGCCGGAGACCCGGAAGGCCACGTGGTGGATGGCGCCGGTCCCCCACGACCCCAGACGCTCTCCCGGCAGCTCGCGGATCTCCACCCACTTGCCGGAGCCTCCTCCATCCACGCCGAATCGGTGCCATCCGGCCTCCTCGGCGGCGCGCTCGAAGCCCAGGGCCTCCTCCAGGAAGCGCTCGCTCGCGGCCAGGCTCCTCTCCCAGAGCCGCACGGAATGGAAACCGCGGATCTGGTGGCGCTCCGGCACGGGGCTCTCCTGCCAGGGCGTCCACTCCCGCGGCCCGGAAGCCTCCGTCAGAGAGAGACTGAGCCCGTGCACGTCGCGGAGCTCCAGGACGTTCTCGCCGAAGCGTCTCTCCGGCGTCAGCGGGCCTCCCATCGCCTCCAGGCGCTCGGCCCAGAAGCCGAGGCTCCCCTCGGGGACCGCGAAGCCGACCTCGACAGCCAGCCCCGCTCCCTTGCGCCCGGGGGGCATCTGCGGCCACGGGAAGAAGGTCAGGTCCGTGCCGGGGTGCCCCTCGGCGTCGGCGTAGAAGAGGTGGTACGTGTCGGGCACGTCCTGATTGACGGAGCGCTTGACCAGGCGGAGGCCGAACACCTCCGTATAGAACTCGAGGTTCTCCTGGGCGTTTCCGGAGATAGCGGTGACGTGATGGATGCCGCGAACGGGGCTCATGATGGTCTCCCTCCCGGGAAGCAGAGCGGCAAGAACTATACCTGGAGGTGGAGAAGCGGCCGGTGGCGTCCGCCGCCGGCCAGGAGCCCTGGCTACTTGGTGGCCGGGGCGAGGCTGCTGTCGAACTCGGCGGGCGAGACCGTTCCGTTGCCGTCGGCATCGGCCTTGTCGAAGGCGGCGCCGGCGATGTCCTGCTGCTTCGCGTCCTTGCCCTGGAGGCCGGCCGGCAGATCGCTCTTGTTGACGTTGAGCGGATTCTTCTGCTTCTGGGTCCAGACCCAGGCCTCGTCCTTGGTGATCTTGCCGTCCTTGTTTCCGTCCACCTCGTCGAACCGGGCCTGTGCATCGGCCTTCGCGGCGGCGGAGTCACATGGAGTGGAGAAGTAGCACTTGAGGTCGGTGCCCGCGGTGAAGGCCCCGCACTGGTTGTTGCAGTTGCAGCCGAAAGTGTTGCAGACCGGCATCTGGTTCCCGCATACGCAGTTGTTGCTGGACGAGATGCAGTAGGGGCAGACTACGGCCGTACAGCAGGCCGCCGCCATCCCGGGGAGCAGGATCAGGGCGGCGACGAACAGGCCTGCGCCGAGGCTGAAACGGACAGCGGTTCTGGACTGGAGCGCCTTCCCGATAGCGTACACGTTCATCATTACAAAACCCTCCTGGCGAGTGGGGTCCCGCCGCCGGGCGTGCGGCCGGACCGGTTTGAGAGTGAAACAGCTTCCAGGAAGTAGGTGGTGACAGGAATCGGGAAATTGCAGTTGTTCTACGTCGGTGCGCTTGAGACCCAGGTCAGGTTGTGAGCCGCCCCCGCCGAGCCGTGCTAAACTTAAGAGCCCCCATGATCGTCCAGAAGCGCCATCTAGACGGGTTCACCCTCCTCAACGTGGAGGGGGTCATCAAGCTTGGCGAGAGCGCCCAGTTCTTCGCCCAGACCCTGGACCGCACGCTGTCGGACGACCGCGGGCACGTCATCATCGACTTCTCGAAGATCAACTTCATGGACTCCACCGGCATCGGCGAGCTGGTCGGCTACCTGGGACGGTTCCGCAATTCCAAGCGGGAGCTGATCCTGGTCAACCCGTCCGACCGCATCCGCAAGCTCCTCCAGGTCGCCCGGCTCGACTCGCTGTTCCCCACCTACGACTCGGTGGACGCGGCCCTCGCCGCCGAGCGGTAATCTTCGGGACCTCCTCTCTGTTCGCCCGCGTCGCCACGGTCTTCCGCAGCGGCCTGCCCGAGTCCTGGCACTTCGGGGCCGTCGCCGCTGTAACCCCTGAGGGCCGCATGGTCGCCCGCCTGGGTGATCCCGAGGCCGCCACCTACCTGCGCTCGGCCGCGAAGCCGTTCCAGTGCCTCCCCCTGCTCCTGGCTGGCGGCGAGGAGCGCTTCGGGCTGACGGCCGCCGACCTGGCCCTGATTTGCGCCTCCCACAGCGGCGATCCCGAGCACGTCGCCGCGGCCGAAGACCTCCTCGCCCGCGGCGGCTTCGGCGTCGGGGACCTGCTCTGCGGTGCTCACCTGCCCCTGGGGAAGGAGACCGCGCAGTGGATGGTGCGGGAGGGCGCCGAGCCCACGCCGCTCCACAACAACTGCTCGGGCAAGCACGCGGGCATGCTCCTGGCCTGCAGGCTGCTCGGTCTGCCTCCCGAGAGCTACATCGCGCCGGACCACCCCCTCCAGGAGCGCATCCTGGAGCACGTCCTGGAGATCTGCCGCGTGCCCCGGGAGGGGTTAGGCATCGGGGTGGACGGCTGCAGCGTGCCCGCCTACCACATGCCGCTGTCCGCCGCAGCCCGGGGGTACGCCGCCCTGGCCCACCCCAGATCGCTGATACCGGCGGGGTTGCCGGCGGAGGTGGCCGCGGCCCTGGACCGCGTCACCCGGGCCATGACGGGCGCGCCGGTCATGGTGGCGGGCCGCGGGCGCTTCACCACCCGGCTCATGGAGGTCACCGGCGGCCGGGTTCTGGGGCAAGGAGGGGGCGGAAGGCTTCTATGCACTGGCCGTGCGCGGCCCGGTCGCCCTGGGCCTCGCGGTCAAGATCGCGGACGGCGGCGAGCGCTGCCGCGACGGCGTGGTGCTGGACGTGCTGCGGGAGCTCGGGTCGCTCTCCGGCGCCGAGTTCGAGGAGCTCTCCGGGTATCACTCCCCGGCGATCGTCAACGCCCGCGGCCTGAGGGTCGGCGAGGTGGTGCCGGACGTGGACCTGGAGGAGGTGTAAACTGCGGGCGAACATGAACATGGGCCGAATCTCCTCCTTGCTCCTCCTGAGCCTGGTCCTGCTGGCCGGCTGCCGCTCGTTCCGCAACCGCGAGCGCCCGCCGTTCCGCAAGGTCACCCCGCCCGTGGCGTTCGAGATCCTCCGGGACAGCCCGGACGTCCTGATCCTCGATCTGAGGACGCGCGAAGAGTTCCTGAGCGACACCGGCCACATCTACCGCGCCCGCAACATCCCCCTGGTGCGGCTCACGGAGCGGATGGTGGAGATCTCCGCGTTCCGGGATGACACGTTCCTGGTCTACTGCCGCGACGGCGATCCCTGCGGCGAGGAGGGAATGGCGATCCTGGTCTCCAGCGGCTTCGACAACGCCATCCTGGTCGAGGGCGGGATCGACGGCTGGATCCGGTACGGGTTCCGGACCGTGCTGCCCGCGCCTGAAAACTTGCCCCCGCCCGGGTGATCGGCTAAAAAGAAGCCTGAACACGAACTTGGAGAGATTTCTATGACTGTCCATACCCCAACCGCCGGTATCGCCGATATCGCCGAATCCCTCCGGGAGATGAAGGAGGCCCTCGGCTCCCGGATCCTTCTCGACGAGGAGGTCCGCTCGCTCTACCGCTCCGACTTCGGACGGATGGTGGACCGCCTCCCCGGCGCCGTGGCGCGCTGCGCCTCCGCGGAAGAGGTGGCCGAGGTGATCCGCTTCTGCCGAGAGCATCGCATCCCGATCGTCCCCCGCGGCCAGGCCCACACCCAGAGCGGCCAGGCCACCACCGGCCAGGGCGTGGTGCTCGACACCTCGTCCATGCAGACCATCCACGAGATCGACGAGGCCGGCGAGACCGCCACGGTCGACTCGGGTCTGACCTGGCGCGAGCTCGTCCGCGCTACCACCCAGCGGGGGCTGGTGCCGCGGGTCCTCACCAACAACCTGGGCGTGTCGATCGGCGGCACGCTGTCGATGGCCGGCCTGGGCGTGGCGAGCTTCCGCTACGGCACGCAGGCCGACAACGTGGACGAGCTGCAGGTGGTCACGGGCGCCGGCGACATCGTGACCTGCTCGCGCGAGCAGAACCGCGAGCTGTTCGAAATGGTGCGCTGCAGCCTCGGCCAGTTCGGGATCATCACCCGCGCCAAGGTCCGCCTGCGCCGCTTCCAGCCCATGGTGCGCAAGTACTACCTGCTCTACGACGACCTGGGTGCGTTGATGGAGGACACGAAGAAGGTCATGGACCCGTCCAACCCGACCTTCTCGTCGCTGGAGTCCTGGTGCACCCCCTGCTTCCAGGGCATCAAGAAGGTCGGCGAGGGCATGGAGCTGTGGGAGGGGGTGCAGACCTTCGCCTACTGGATGTTCCCACTCCACCTGACGGTGGAGTACGACGCCGGCCAGGAGCCGGACGACGCGGCAGTGCTTCAGGGGCTCAGGCCGTACAAGCACCTGGAGACCAGCGACTTCCAGCAGATCGAGTTCTGCGAGCGCATGGACCCGGTCTTCACGCTCTGGCGCCGCAGCGGGTACTGGGACATGGCCCATCCCTGGATGGAGACCACGCTGCCGTGGGACACGGCACGGGAGTACATCGAGTCGGTGCTGGCCATGACGCCCCCCCAGGCGCTCGGACCGGGCGGCCACGTGCTCCTCTGGCCGGCCCGCACCGCCGGCTCGGACGTGCCGCTGTTCATGCACCCGGAGGGGGAGTACGTGATGGGCTGGGGCATCCTCCCCGGCGTGCCGCACGAGTACCTGGACCGGGCCCTGGGCAACCTCGACATGGCCAGCGAGCTGTCGATCCACTACGGCGGCAAGCGCTACCTCTCCGGCTACATCACCTTCGACACGGCGGAGAAGTGGGCCGGCCACTACGGAGACCAGTGGGAGAGGGTCCGCGCGGCCAAGCGGGAGTTCGACCCGGACGGGATCCTGTCGCCGGGGTTCGTGCAGTACGAGTAGGGAAACACTGAAGCAAGTCTCCCCCTCTCCCGGGGAGGGTGTGTTCGGGGGACCGGGAGAGGGGGCCGGGGGGTGAGGGCCTTCTACTTCGCTGCCTTGATCTTCCGGACCTCGATCGTGGTCCCCTGCTGGCAGAAGTTGCGCTCGGCCACCGTGCCCGTTACGGTCACCCGGTCGCCGACCTCGAAGCCCTGAAGGTCGCGGGGCGTCAGGGTGTAGAGCTGGCCGTCATCCCCGCGGAGGGCCGGGCATTCGGCGCCCTCATCGGTCAGAACGCCGGTGACCTTGATCTGGTCATTCCCCTGGGACTTGTCCTCCTGGATCTTCGCGACGGTGATGGTCGTCCCCTGCTGGCAGGTGGAGATCTCGGCCACCTGGCCCTGGACGCGGACCTTGTCACCCGCCTTGAAGCCGCCCAGGTCACCGCTCAGCGTGTAGAGCTTGCCGTCGCTGCCCCGCAGGGCCTGGCACTCGACGCCCTCGCCGGTCAGGGTGCCGCGGACATGGACCGCTCCCTTGCCGTGTCCTTTTCCATGCTCCTGCGCGACGGCGTCCAGAGCGAAGAGAAGGGGGACGAGGAAGAGAATCGGAATCAGAGACTTCAGTTGGTGCTGCATGACGTTTCCTCCTGAAAGAGGGACGGGGCCGTTACCGGCCCCGTCGTGGAGTGTTGTAAGGATAGCGCCGAACGCTACTGGATCTCGCCGACCCGGATGGTCCTGCCGGCGCAGCGGTTCGGCCCTTCGAGGAAGCCGGTGACCTTGACGCGGTCGCCGTTGCGGAGGCCGCCGACGTTGCCGGTCAGGCCGAACTGGTCGTTGCCGCTCACCAGCACAGGGCAGCCGCGGTTGTTGGCCACGCGCCCTTCCCGGATGATGAGCTGGCGGTTGCCGTTGTGGTTGTCGTAGTCGGAGCGGTAGCGGTCGTCGTACCGGTTGCTGTCGCGGTCATAGTAGCCGTACCGCTGCTGCTCGATCCGGTTCTGGAAGGACCGCGGGCGGCGACCCATCCAGTTGTCGCGGTGGCCGAACTGGCCGCCGTCGTGGTTCTGGTGGTAGTAGACCGTGCGGTGGCGGCGGTCCGCCCACAGGGCCGTCACGTCCGTGATCTGGAAGGCGGTGCCTTCCCAATCGCAGTGGCCGCCGTCCACCACCCGGCCGACGACGCGGGCGTGGTCGCCGTTGCGCAGGCCGTAGGTGTTGCCCACCAGCATGTAGAGCTGGCCGTTGTCGTCGCGCAGGGCCTGGCAGTTGTAGCCCTCGTTGGTCAGATGGCCGTCCACGGCGATCGTGTCGCCCCGGTTCCAGCGGTTCTGCGCGGCGTAGGTCCGGTACTGGTTGTCATTGTAGTAGCGGTCCCGAGGGACGGCGTAGCGCTGCTGGAGCTGCGCCCGGCGCCGGAGCTCGGCCTGGCGGTTGATCTCGGCCTGCCTTTGGAGCTGCGCCCGGCGATTGAGCTCGGTCTGCCGCTGGAACTGAGTCCGGCGGTTGATCTCGGCCTGCCGCTGGAGAGCGGCCTGGCGGTTGATCTCGGCCTGCCGGTTCGCCCGGAGCTGGTTGGCGCGGTGCTTCGCAACGGCCTGCCGCTGCAGCTCGGCGCGGTGCCTCGCCTCGGCCTGACGCTGCTGGAGCTGCGCCTGCCGGCGGCTCTCCTGGGAGCGCTGGCGCTCGGTGATCAGCTGCTTCTCCCGCTGCTTCTCGGCGGCCCGCTGGCGGTTGAGGTCAGCTTGGCGCTGGGCCGCTGCCCGCCGCTCCTGGCCCTGGTTGCGGGCCTCGTTCTGGTTGCGCTGGCGATCCTGCCGGACCTCCTGCTTCTGGGGCTGCTTCTGGGTCCGCTTCTCCTGGCGGTGCTGCCGGACCTGCTGCCTCTGCTCCTGCTTCTGAGCCCGGTTGGCCCGCCTCTCGTTCTTGTCAGCCTTTTCGGCCTGAGCATTCCGCTCTCGCGGCGACGGGGCGGCGAAGCTATCCACCGGCAGCGACAGGGCCGCCGACAGAAGCAACACCGGCCAGAAAACCTTCGCGAGCGGCTTGGATTTGCTGGTATTCATCGCTGTGCCTCCTTGGTGTTCGGCCCCGGTGGAGCCGGCGTCCCGCGATCCCTTGCGCGACGCAACTGCCAATCCTAATTAGCAAGGGATGTGCCAATCCGTTAAGTATCTTGTTTCCAGCTATTTCTATCTTTATTCCAGGGAGATGCGTCCTTTCACGGGGACGGTCGTGGACACCCCTGTCTCGGCATCGGTCCGCTTCTCTGATAGCCTCCCGCGCCATGGCCACGCTACGTCCTGAAGCCCTGGTCTTCGACCTCGACGGGACGCTGATCGACTCCCGGCGCGACATCACCACGGCGATCAACTGGATGCGCTCGGACCTGGGGCTGGAGCCGCTCTTGCTGGAGCAGGTCGTCTGGATGGTGGGGGAGGGGGCCAAGGTGCTCGTGCGCCGCGCCCTGGCCGACTGGGAGGCGGAGCTGACCACCGCGCGGCTCAAGGAGGTCCTGGACCTCTATATCTCCTACTACCGGGATGTCTGCCTGGAGACGACCCGGCCCTATCCGGGGATCGAGGCCATGTTGGCCGAGCTGGCCCCGGACTACCGCATGGCCGTGCTCAGCAACAAGGGGGAGAGGCTGTCGATCGAGATCCTGGAGGGCCTGGACCTCGGGCACTACTTCCGGGAGGTCCTCGGCGGGGACAGCCTCCCCACCCGCAAGCCCAACCCGGCCGGCCTGCGCGCCCTCGCCGACCGCTTCAACGCACCGGTGGAGCGGCTGATGCTGATCGGCGACTCCCGCGTGGACGCCGAGACCGCCAGGAACGCCGGCTGCGCCTTCGCCCTGGTGGAGTGGGGCTTCCCCCGCATCCCGGGAGCGGACGGGCTGGAGGCTGACATCAGGGCGGCCACGCCGGAGGAGCTGGCGCGGAAGCTGGTAGAGCCGTAGGCAACCTCATGTGACGGCCGTCTCCGTTGGCTCGAATTGAATTGGCCGGCCTTGACGAGAGGCTCATCGAGCTTCCCAGAGCCGCCGCCGCTCACCGCAAGACGTCGAGCACCTGCCTCGGCGTCACCACGCGCTCAGCGGCCTGGCCGCCGGCTGACGCCTTGAGCCACATTTTCAGGACGATCTCCCGCCCGGCAGCGACAGGCAGCCGCCGGGCCTTGCCTTCGAGCTCCGCCAGCAGGCGCTCGGCATCGCGTGGCGCTGCCCATTTCACTTCGCCGACCAGGACGCTGCCGCCATCGCTGCTGTGTGCCACGAGATCGACCTCAAGCGGCTGGCGGTCGAGCCCGGGTCCCCACCAGCGGCCGGCTGGTCCCCAGGTCCTCCCGCCAGGATTGAGCAGCGGCACGCTGGCGAGCGCCAGCTCCTCCCAGATCTCGCCGACGTGATGCCCCAGCCGCTGGCCGATCTCCTCCTCCACCGCAGCCAACTGGCCGGCGCCGAGACGGGAACGGTTGACCTCGACGTAGCGGAACCAGAACCGCAGGAAGGGATCGGAGATCTTGTAGAGCGTACGCTTGGTGCCGCGCGGCGCTTCGCCGAAAGGCAGCTCGCGGGTGATCAGGTCCATGTCCTGCAGACGCTGGAGCGGTCGCGACAGCGCCGTCGCCGGCTTGCCCAGCCGCGCCGCGATCTCGGAGATGCGGTGGCAGCCCTGCCCGATCAGGCTCAGGATCGACGCCGCCTGGGTGGTGTCACGCATGTCGTCGAGCAGAAGGCGCGACGGCTCTTCGTTGAGAACGCCAAGAGGGCTGAGGACGAGGGCGCGGATGGCGGCCGGCAGGTCCGGATGATCGCCTGCCAGCTCCCAATAGCGCGGCGTCCCACCCCAGACCGCGTAGGCCTCGACGGCGCGTTCCGGAGCCTGCAGGTGCAGCGCCTCCTCGATCCAGCCGGCGGGCAGGGGCGAGATCTTGAGGATCTCGCTGGCGCGGCCGAAAAGAGGCGCCGTCCGGTCGAGGACGAGCCCCTGCATCATGCGCTGCGAGGAGCCGCTCAGGAGGAGATGGATACCGCGTTCCGTCTCACGGTCCAGGTATTTCTGCAGCAGGCTTGGCAGCTCCCGGGCGACCGCGACGAGAGACGGGAATTCATCCAGCGCCAGCACCGTCCCGGGCCGCGCCTCCTGCCACCAGCGGGCGAGGAGGGCGTCCCAATCGGGATAGGTGACGCGCTCGAAGCCAGGTATGAGGCGGCCGATCTCCGTCGCCAGGCTGGCGCGCTGAAGGCTGCCCTCGCGGTCGTCGCCGACGTAGTAGACCGCCCGCTCGGGGGGAAGGATCTCGCGCAGCAGCCGTGACTTGCCACATCGCCGTCGGCCGTAGAGGACTCCGAGTGAGCCCTCGGCATGGTCGATGAGACGCCGGAACCGGGCGGTTTCTTCGTGGCGGTTGAGGAAGGGGAGCTTCATGGAGTTATCGGGATTATGTAGCAGAAACATTATGTACCTGCGGCATAATCCTGGCAACTCTCAGAGCCGCAGGTCCCGCCGGATCTGCCCGTAGATCGAGCACCAGCACCCGTTCCCGGTCGTCAGTCAGGCAGAGCGATTGACCCTGGAGGTGGCCCTGGAGGTGGAGGGTCACGCGCTGGGGGCGGCCGAGGACTCAGCGCCGGGCCGCCGGCCGAGGGCAAGGCGCTTTGGGGCGACTACAGCGCTCCGTCCGTAGGCGCTCTTCCAAGGATCTCCAGATGCTGAGGCTCGGCGCCGGCCACAGCCCTCAAGGAGACATTGCGGTCGAACGTCACGAGCCGGCCGCGGTTGGCGACTGCGAGGGCCAAGAGGTAGACATCCGTGAGCTGGCGGTGACCCTGGATGTAGGCTGGTTGGAAGAGGGCTCCTTCGCATACTCCAGCAGAGCTTTCGCTCCGCGGCTCCGCCGTCGTCGCTGACGTTCAGGCGGATTCATCTTCGAGCAGGGATGCCACTGTCGCTGAGGTCACCGGGCGCGCTCCCTTGCGGGGCGGCAGCAGCGGAATGCCGTTTCGCCGAGCTGCCGGTTTCCGCGAAGGCCCAAGGGCGCGGCGTGCCAGCTCGGACAAGACCTTGCCGGCCGTGCTCTTCTGGGCCTCTGCCAGCTCTTTGGCAGCCAGCAGCACGTCGTCGTCGATCTCCAGAGTAGTTCTCATGCTTGAAGCATCCTGAATCACGCATCAGGTGTCAACGGGCATACACTGGCCAAGTCTGAAGAGGTTTACAGCCGCAGGTCCCGCCGGATCTGCCCGTACTCCAGGTCCAGCACCAGCACCCGCCCCCGGTCGTCGGTCAGGCAGAGCGAATGCCCCTGGAGATGGAGGGTCACGCGCTGAGCTCGGCCGAGCAGGACTTCGGCCTTCACCCGGCCGGTGCCGCGGTGGACCGTGAAGACCCGGGCCGCTGCCGCTCCGCTTGCCGAGCCCACCAGCCAGTCGCCGGAGAGGGCGAGCTCGCCCGGCTCCCAGTCCTCTCCGGGCAGGGGGACCTGGAGCAGCGGCGCTCCGTGGACCTTCAGGTGGAGCACGCCTGCCGAGACCCACTGCTCGGCTACGGCGCCGTCCGGGGCCACGGCGAGCTGGCGCGAGCTGCCCACGCCGCCGCGGGTCCCCGTGTGGACCTCCTGCCGGTTCCGGAGCTGGAGCGCCGGCAGCTCGTAGGTCCAGGACTCGGGCTCTTCTCCCGCCGTCACCAGCGAGCAGCGGGTGGACGAGCGGGCGAGCGCCAGGACCTTGCGGTCCTGAACCGGCGCTCCCCAGGGACCGTTGAACGAGCGGGCGGTAGCGTCCACCGCGACGAGGCCGTCGGGCGAGATCACGAGCCAGAGGGCGCCGTCGTAGTCCGGGGCGAAGGCCTCGAAACGGGCGTCGCACCAGAAGTCGGCCTGGCGGCTCGCCAGATGGATGCGGGCCAGGCGCCAGGCCGCGCCACGCCGGGCCAGGGCGATGGCCCGGTCTCCCAGATCCGAGACCACCAGGCGGTGAGCCGGCTGGTCCAGCTCCGCGACCGAGCGGCCGGCGCGGGAGATCAGCCGCACCCCCGCCTCTCCGAGCGCCACGACGGTCAGGCCGCTGGGCAGGAACGCGGCGTCGAAGCCGGACCGGGTGCCGACGTCCGAGCCCGCGATCTCGATCTTCCAGACCGCCTCGCGGGCGATCCAGGGCTCACGGCCGGGCAGCGGCAGGGCCGGCGCGTCGGCGCGCAGGGCCCCATCCTCCGCGAAGGAGACGAGCTGGCGGAAGCGGGCCGGCGACATGCGCGCTCCGAAGCGGCCCGAGTCCCGGGCCATGGCGCGCACGGCGGCCCGCGCCAGGGCCCGGGCCGCCGGAGTCTTCGGCCCCTGGCAGAGGGTCTCGGCGAAGGCGAGCCGCGTGGACGCCCCCTCGGCCCGCCAGCTCTCCAGGTAGACCAGGGCGCGGTCCCGCACCTCCTCGAACAGCTCGGGCACCAGCGTCACCTTGCGCGCCAGCATGCGGCCGGCGGGCGCTCCCCCCTGCTCGATTGCGCGGTCCATCCATTCGAGGGCCATGTGCCGCGCCTCGGGGATGGGCCAGATCGCGTCGACAGCGGCAGCGTAGTCGCCGGCCTCGGCCAGCCCCGCTCCCCAGAGCAGACGGAGGGCCTCCGCCTCCTCCTGGTTGCGCGTGCGCTCCAGGCGGGTCACGGCTTCTGCAAAAGCTCCGCTCCGGCGGGCGATCCAGAAGGCGCGCTCCCGGTCTCCGGCCAGGAACCACTGGCGGACCACGAGCCCGGCAGGGAGATCGCGGGCCTCGGCCATCTCGGCGGCGAGCCAGAGCTGGCCATTGCGCTCCAGGAAGGCCACGGCCTCTTCGTGAGCTTGCAGCACCTCGGCGAGCAGGAAGGCCGCCTCCTCGACGCGGCCCTGCGCCTCCAGGCGCTCGAAAGCTGCCCGGTAGATGCGCTGGAGCTCGGCGTGGAGGTCCGGGGCCAGGTGGACGGCGGGCCACGAGCTCCGGGACTCGGGCCGCAGCGTCAGGTCGCGCCGAGGCGAGGGCAGCCGCAACGGCAGGCCGCGGAGCGTCTCCGAAACCTCGCTGCCCAGGGGGATGGCATAGCGCAGCGCCTCGCGCAGATCCCCCTCCTCGAACAGCTCGATCATCCTCTGGATGTAGGCCGCGTTACGGCGGCCGAGCAGGCGCGAAAGCCGGGAGGCCACGGTCAGCCGGGCGGAGAGGCGGTGGAACCCGGCTGACAGACGCTCCCCCAGGGGAGGCGCCACCTTCCGGTCTCCTTTGGGGTCCCGGGCGATGCCGAAGTCCCAGGGGCCGGCGGCGCCGGCAGATGGCCGGGCGACCTCGTGTCCGCCGGCAAGGGCCGGCCGCCGCCAGCCGCGCAGGCTCCAGCGCAGGGTCTGGACCCCGTCCAGGACGATCCCGACCGGGGAGAGCCGGCGCTTCGCCCTGGAGATCCGGCCCGTGGGCTCGCGCCGGCTCAGGGCCGCGAGCACCTCGGCCAGCTCGGGGGCCGCCTCGGGGACCCCCTTGAGGCGGGCGCGCGCGTCGAACGCGGCCGGCCCGGGCACGGTGAGCTGCGGCTGGACCGGCGGCGCGCCGAGGGAGGCGGTGGAGATCACCCCGAAGTCTTCGACGTCGAGCCAGGCCGCGGGGTCCTCGCGGTCGGCCTCGGCGGCCCGTTCCAGGACGGTGTGCCCGGCGCGGGGGCGCACCACGGCGCCGGCCGGCGGCTCGAGGGCGCGCAGCTCGCTGGGCTCCATGGGCGCGCCCACGAGCGTTCCGCCATGCGCTCCTCCTGGTGCGGCTCTCTCGGCCACCAGGGGGAGACCCGGGGCGCGGCCGGAGACGACCCGGCGCGGCTCGGGGAGGCGGACGAGCCAGCCGCGGGGGACCCGGTAGACCGCCGTGCCCGGCATCCAGAGCTCCAGGACGCGGCGGCGCGCCTCCACCATGCCGGCGAGCGTGGCGTCGATGAGGAAGCCCGAGGCCTCGACGACACCGCGGTGGACGAGGGCGCGCGGTAATAGCGGCGACCCTCTCACGACTCCGTCTCCTCATGGCTTGGCTCGTGGCCCGGCACGCGGCGCAGGAGGACCGCGTCGTGGTCCATGGAGTAGACGGTCAGCTCGCCGTGTACCGTGACCCAGGCGATCCAGGGCGCGCCCGGGCAGGCCGCGGCGTGCCGGATCTCCGCCGAGCCGGTCGGGAGCTTGCGCGTCCAGTGGAGGCCGGCGAGGAGGAGCGTGCGGCTGTCCTCTTCCAGGAGGAGCAGGCCGGCCTCGTTGCGCTCGCGGTCCCGCGCCACGCCCAGGACCCGCGTGCCCTCGAACGGGACCAGCCAGGTCCGGCCGCGGCCGTAGATCTCCCAGGCGCCGCCGCGCTGAGCTACAGCCACCAGACCGTGCTCGGGATGGGCCAGCCGGCCGCCGAAGCCGAAGAAGGCGGGCGCCCCCTCCTCGGCCTCTTCGAGGACCTGGATCGTCCGCGGAGCGCCGCCTCCGATCGCGGAGGTGAGCCGGGCGGGGCAGCCGGGCGTGGCGGCCTCGACGAACGCGAGGTGGCCCGCGACGAAGGCTGCCGCGGACACCCGCGAGGCGAGCCGCAGCAGGTCGCCGTCCCAGGCCCGGAAGAGCGTGCCCTCGGCATCCAGGAGATAGGTGTGGAGGCCGACCTGGAACAGGGGATGGAGCGGGGAGCCGGCGCCTCCGGCCTGGAACGGCGCTTCCCCCGGAGCGAACGCCACGCCCGGAGTGCCGCCGCCTCCGCGCTTCTTGCTGGCGTAGGAGAGGGCCGCTCCGCCGTCGGGCAGGCTGGTGGCGAGGATCACCTGGCCCTGGGCGAGCCCGACCGCGGCCGGCAGTTGTCCGGGCCAGGGGTCGTACAGGCGCGGCGCTCCGGAAGGCGCCCGCGGCGAGTTGGGCACCGGGAAGGCCACCACGCCGCCGCCCGCGGCGCGGGCGAAGAGCTTCGAGCCGTTGGCGGCGAAGAGGAGGTCCGACGCGGGCACCAGGGGCGCGGCGAGGCGGTCGGGAGCCACGGCCGTCGCGGAGAACGGGTCGCGCAGCAGGCGGGCGCAGGCCGCGTGGTCGGGGAGCTCCAGGTTGATGGTCGGGGAGGGGACTCCCCCTCCGATTCCCCCGCTGCCCCCGCTGCCTCCGCTCCCAGTACCCCGGCGCACCTTGATCGCCACCCTGCGGGTCTCCGGGTCGAGCACGTCCCAGACCTGGAGGAAGGAGGCGCCGCGGGTGCCCGGCACCGTCGCCAGCCGGGGCTGCCCCACGAACCAGAGGTCGTCCACCTCGCGCCACCCCTGGAGGCGCCGGTGCCAGGCCGTGAGCTGGGCGTCGGTGGCTTCGAACGGGGTGCGCGCCTGCAGCAGGCGCAGGATGCCCGCCTCCGTGACCTTCTCGAAGAGCGGCGCCTCCGGCTCCTGGAGGATGCCCCAGGCGAAGCGCACGCCCGCGGCCTCGGCCCGCCGGGCGAGGACGATCAGCGCGGCGATCTGGGCGATACGCGGCGAGCCGAGCTGGCCCGGCCCGGCGTCGAACACCGCGGCCGACACCCGCGAGCCCGCCGGAACCGGCCGGGCCACGTGCAGGAACAGGTGCTCGCCCATCGCCGCCCGGCGTACGAACTCCTCGGGCGCCTCCTCGGCGAGCAGCCACTCCGAGGTGAGGAGCCGCTCGTACGATCCCCGCCGCGAGAGGCCGTCGTAGCCATCGGGCTCGCCGTCGGCCTGGTGGCGCCGCACCTGGAGCGGGCCGACGGCGAACGAGAGCCGGTGCAGGACCGGGCCGAGGGAGACCGCGAGGTCGCGCGGGAAGATGCCCAGGTGCGGAGCCCAGTGGGCGAGGGCGCGCGGCAGGTCCATCAGCCCCTCTCCTGCAGCAGGAAGCGGAGGCGGCGGCGGACCAGGGGGCGCGCCTCCTGGGCCGAGGCAAGGAGCGGCGGGTCGAGCAGCACCGCGAGCGGCGGCTCGGCCTTGAGCCGCGAGGCGCGGGCGACCAGGGCGCGCTCCACGAGCGGCAGCGGGACCGTGGGCTCGCGGTTCGTGGGCAGCAGGAGGGACGGAGCCCGGATGTCGCGGCCGAGATAGGCCGCGCCTTCGACCCAGGGGAGCAGCGCGGAATCGCCGAGCAGGATGACCAGGTCCTGGCCGGCCACGCCGCTCAGCCGGGCGAGCTCCTCGTCGCTGCGCGCGAGCAGCCTTCGCGCCATGGCCCGGGCCGCCTCTCCCCTCGCCGCCACCCCGACCGCCTCGAGAGGCACCGCCCGCGGGCGCCAGGCGATGGGGACCAGCTCGTCGTTCATGAGCTTCGGAGGGCCTTCAGGTCGGGTTCCGCGGAGGCATCGGACATCGGGGCTCCGCGCAGGGCCTCGACGATCCTCGCCCGCACCTCGGAGAGGTCGGGCGGCAGGGTCTCGGGAGAGAAGCCGGCGTCGATCTCGCGGGCGATCCCTTCGAGGCGGAGCAGCCAGTCTTCCAATTCCTCGTCGTCCCGCGGCTGCTCGCGGAGGGCGTCGCGGCCGGCAGCGGCGATGCGGGCGGCGCGGGCCAGGGGTCCGAGCGACGCCTCTTCGGCCGCGGCGGGCAGGGTGGCGTTCTCGGTCTGGGCCAGGACCTCGGCCAGGACCTCCCGCGCCAGCGACTGCTGCTCGCGGGTGGGCACGGCGAGGACGAGCGGCCAGAGGTCGGCGTCCGTTGCCCGCGAGCGGCCGGCCAGGGCGGCGGCCGCGGCGACCAGGCCCTGGACGCGGACCGCCCGGCGATCCGAGAGCACGATCCCGGAGGCGCGCAGCAGGCGGATGGCGTGGGCCAGGTGGGGCCGCACGCGGGAGAGGTCGGCCTGGCGGGCCGCGGCGGTGAGCGTGTCGAGGTCGGCGAGGCTGGCGGGCTGGAACAATCCCGCCCCGTTCCGGTCGTCCTGGTCGAGGCTCCAGCCGGCTTCGAGCAGCTCCTCCAGCCGCGGATCGGGGACGGGGTCCACGAACACGCGCACCAGGAAGCGGTCCGAGAAGGCGGCGAGCGACTCATCTTCGGGCAGGGCATTGGAGGCGCCGACGCAGACCCGCAGCGGGCAGCGGACCAGGGTGTGCCCGCGCCGGAACACGCGCTCGTTGAGGATGCTCAGCAAGGTGTTGAGGATGGCGGTCGAGCCCTTGAAGACCTCGTCGAGGAAGGCGAGCTCGGCTTCCGGGAGCATGCCGGCGGTCTCGGTCTCGACGAAGCCCTCCTTGAGGCGGCGCAGGTCGATCGGCCCGAAGATCTCGCTGGGCTCGGTGAAGCGACCGAGGAGGTACTCGAAGAGGCGGGCGTCGACTGAGCGGGCGATGCGGCGCACGGCCTCGCTCTTCGCCGTGCCGGGCGGACCGATTACGAGCACGTGCTCGCCGGCCACGGCGGCCAGGGCGATGAGCTCGGCCAGCGCCTCGCGCTCGACGAGGCCGCGGGTGGCGCCGGACAGCGCCAGGCGCAGCGCGGCGGCGGCGTCGGTCAGGGACTTCTTCATGGGCGGAGCTTCAGCGGGGCCATGGTATGCCAGGTCCGCTCGCTCGGCAATGAAGGATTTGCGCGACATCCTGTGTCAGCTTTCCGGCTCCACCTTTCGAGATGGTCTCTATCTTATAAGTGTCCGCAAGGGGGGGTCTGAAGGACAAGTTTGTTGCAACTTGCACAAGAGAGATCTGTTGTGCCAACGCCGTGGGCAGCCGGCCGGGCACGGTGCCTCCGTGCTGAGCGGCGGTCAAGGCAGGGATCAGGGCTGCCGAGCCTCTCGGCACAGCCGCCGAGCCCCTGGGCACAGCCACCGAGCCCCTCGGCACAGCCGCTGAGCCCCTCGGCAAAGGCGCCGAGCCTCTCGGCAAGGCCGCTCAGCCTCTCGGCAGAGCCTCCGAGCCCCTCGGCGAAGCCGCTCAGCCTCTCGACAAAGGCGCCGAGCCCCTCGGCAGAGCCTCCGAGCCTCTCGGCAGAGCCGCCGAGTCTCTTGGCTTAACTGGACAGTATTGGGGCAACCCCTCGCCTGCAACATCCTCATCCATCATCGTGCTGGGACAGAGCGACTAGAATAGCAGCATGCTGCGCAGCTCCATCCTGCTGGTGCTCCTGCTCGCCGGCCTGGTTCCTGCCGTGGCGGCGAACGCGCCGCAGGTGACTCTCGAGGTGCAGCCCGCCACGGTATCGGTGCCGCCACAGGGGGACGCGGACGTCCTGGTGATCTTCCGCAACGCGAGCGACCAGCGGCTGAGCGGCCTCCGGCTGTCCTGGCTGACTCCGAGCGGAGTCAAGGTCGCTACGGAGTCCACAGAGCTTCCCGACGTGGGACCTTTCGAGGAGGTCTCGGGGACGCTTCGGGTCTCCCGCGATCCCCAGAAGCCGGTGCCGGGGGAGGTGAGCCTGCGGGTCGCCTACCACTGGCTCCGGGACGGCAGGGAGGTGCCGCGGATCGCCATGGCCCCGCTCAAGGTCTCGCTCCAGCAGCCGGACAAGATCGAGCAGGTGGCCTCCGTGGAGGTCAAGACCTCGGCGAAGGCCGTTTTCGAGCACCGCCCGGGAAGGCTGTACCTGGTGGTCACCAACACCTCGAACGAGCCGATCGAGGTCGTCCGGGTCGAGCCGGTCGCGCCTTCTTTCATCCAGGTCACGGTGCAGGAGCCTTCGCAGGCGAGAGCCCTCGGACCCCGCGACACCCTGGTCATCCCCTGCGTGGTGGAGGCCAAAGGGAACAGCAAAGATCCTCTCAAGCCCGGCAAGCACCTCATCCTCTTCAAGGTGGCCCTGAATTGGAAGAGCAGCGGCCGGGCGCTCTCCGGATTCCAGGTGGCGAGCCACGAGACCGATGTCGGAGTCCTGGGCGAGTCTGAGGTCCTGACCGCCCTCGGGGTGCCCACGTTCCTGGTGCTGCCGGGATTCCTGATGGTCGTGACCTTCAGCCTTCTCTGGAAGCTCGCGCCCTCGCGATCGGGGCAGGCGCGAAAGGAATTCCCTGTCGCCGCGAAGAGCGCCGAGTTCTGGCTTGTCGCGGTCAGCCTGTCCATGCTCGCCGCCGCCCTGTATCCCCGGGTCACGGAGCGCCTCGGCGCCCGGCGCAGCTACCTGGAGGGGTACGACCTCGCCGACGTCATCCGGGTCTGGACCGCCTCGATCCTGGTCGCCGCGGTGGCTTTTGTCCTCCTGGACACCCTGGCCGCCTGGAGGGCGGCGCAGAAGCAAAAGCGGGTCTTCAACCCGGGCGACGGCCCGCTTGCGGTGCTGCGCAAGCTGAAGGTTCAGAAAGCGGCGGTCTACCGCCAGCGGGCCGACGTCAAAATGGATGGCAAGGTCCGCAGAGCGTTCGTGCTCCAGCGCGACGGCAACCAGTATTGGATCGCGCCCGGCATCCGGCTGCTGGGGATGGACCAGGCGGATGCCGCCGTCAAGAAGAGCATCGGGGACCAGCTCACGCAGAACGGGGACCCGGGAGCCCTGGCCGACCTGATCGAGGGGACGCAGGGACGCGTGCGCGCCGACTGGGACCCGAGCCCGGTCTACGGGTTCGAAGGCGTCCGCTCGGTCCCGGTCGCCGACGTGCAGGGCGCTCTGCTTCCGGCAAACAGCCTGGTGCAGGTCGAATCGGAGGAGATCGAATGAATCGACTGAAAGGAAGCGGACAGCCCCCTTGGGGCTGTCCGAGCCGAACCCTGTACCGTCAAATCGTACGGTGACGACTTAGGACGTTTACGTACTCCCGCCCGACTGAGCGGAACGCTATGGGGGTTCAACCCATAAGTCACCTCTTTTGTAACGCATCTTGAGGAGCTGGTCAAGTGAGCGACATCCGGATTCACGATCATCGTCTGACCTTCCTCTGGACCGAGACCCTCCCGGAGCTGCTCGCCGAGGGCGGCCCTCCGGCAGGGTCCTCCATGCCGTTCCTCTGGAGCCCGGAGGAGTACGCGGCGCGCTTCGCGGCGATTCCCCAGAGCGGGCTCGACCTGCTGGGGCTCAGCGCCCCGTGGCCGAAGGCGGCCGGGGACTTCTTCTGGACCTATTACCTGGAGGACCGGATTCCGGGCTCGATCCAGGGAGAGCTGGCCTGGCGCTACTTCGTCCCCTTCCGGGGGCGGGTCCCCGCCACCGTCAAGGCGCCCTGGTTCCCGGGCCGCCTGTCCCTGGAGTCGTTCTTCTTCCCGCACGGCCTGGGCCTCGCCTTCAGCGCCCGCACCGAGGCGGACCTGGCGCCCGAGGAGGTGATGGCAAAGGCGCTGGAGCTCCGGCGCGACGGCAAGCTGGAGGTCGAGTGGAGCGGCGGGAAAAAGGAGTCGCTGAACCTGGACGCCTTCGGCATCAAGGCTCTCCAGGCCCTGCGCACCCAGGTCACCGGCACCGAGACATCGGGCGGCACCCAGAGCCTGCCGTTCTCGATCGCGACCATCGTGCGGGCGGCGGGGGTGGACGCGGCAGCCCCGTTCAGCGAAGGGGAGATGATGCACAAGGTCCTGCAGGGCCTCACGACCTGGTCGCCCACCTGGAAGACCGATGGCCTGAAGCCGCTCGCGGAGGCCGGGCTGCCCACCCGGTACAGCCCGTCGAGCTACGCGCTGTACGCGGGCACGCGCGGCCGGGCGGTCTGGTTTCCCGGTCATTACGTGCCGGAGATGGCCCAGCGCCGCTCGCTCTCCTGCTATCACCGCAACTTCGTCTTCCTGTCCCTCCAGGTCGAGAGCCTGGCCGGGCTGGCCGCCTACACCGCGAAGATGCTGGAGCAGGGGGAGGTGCCCGGCTCCAAGCATGCCGGGTTCGCGAAGCGGGGGGCCGGAATCCTGGGCCGCCTCTACGGAGGCACGAAGACCTACCGTTCGCACAGCCCGAAGGTGCAGATGGACCAGAACCAGTGCGTGAAGCCGATCAACGAGGTGCGGGACTACTTCAACATGGCGCCGCTCGCGTAGCGCCTCCTACCCCTCGGGCTCCTTCAGCCTCCGTGGCCAGGGATGCTGCGGCAGATCGTCTTCGTCCGGGTGGGGGAGGATCTGCCGCAGGTAGGGCTCGACGCCCAGCCTCGGGTCCCAGTTCTGCGGATAGCCCAGGGAGACCTCCTCGAAGCGGACGCCGTCGCGCTCGTACCGGCCGCGGATGTGGAGATGGCCGTAGATGACGGCCTCGGCGCGGTAGCGGAGATGCCAGTCCTCGGTGAGACGGGTGCCGCACCAGATGGAGAAGCGCGGGATGCGCGGCAGGATCGCCAGGTCCTGCCGCAGGGGGAAATGATTGATGATCACCAGCGGCGTGCGGGCCGCGGCCTCCGCCAGGCGCGGCTCGGTCTCCCGCACCCGCGCCTCGCACCAGGCCTGCCGCGACGGGTGCGGATCGGGATGGAGGAGCACCTCGTCCGAGCAGAGGAGGTTCTCCTCCGCGGCCCAGGCGATGGCCTCCTCGGCCGAGGCGATGCTGTCCGGCCGGAAGGTGTAGTCGTAGAGCAGGAAGAGCGGCGCCAGGATGCAGCGCGTTCCTTCTCCCGGCCAGGCCACGTAGGGATCCTCGGGAGTGAGCACGCCGTAGTCCCGGCAGATCTGGACCAGCCGCTGGTACTTGGCCTCGCCCCGCAGGTCGTTCTGCTTCGAGGGGATCGTCCACAGATCATGATTGCCCGGCACCCAGAGCAGCCGGGCGAAGCGGCGGGTGAGCAGCGCGAAGGCGAAGCGGAGGTGCTCCTCGGTCTCGCCCACGTCCCCGGCCAGGATCAGCCAGTCGTACGGATGCGGACGCAGGGCCTCCAGCGCCCGCCGGGTCACCTCGTAGCGGAGGTGCAGGTCCGCCAGCGCGTAGAGCTTCATCAGTTGGGACGGAGGTCCAGGATCTCCTGCACCTCGGGCGAGAAGGTCCCGCGTTCCTCCTCGGACGCCTCGGAGGTCTGGCCGGGCAGGAGCAGGGCCTGCCGGACGCCCTCCTCCTCCCGGGCCATCTCCACGAGCGGCTGGCGGATCGGCTCCACGGAGTGGTCGGCGTGGTAGAGCGCTCCTCCGCCCGTGGGGATGCCGAAGCCGCGGGCGTGCTCGCCCGCCCGGGGCACGATCTGGCTCAGCCGCGCCCAGCTCGGCTCTTCATGGACGTCGATCACGAAGGGCACCAGGCGGAAGGTGTCGAAGAGCTTCTCGTCCCCGGTCCACCCCTTGATCCCGAGCTGAACGGCTCCGGCGGACACTCCGAAGAGCAGGGCGCCGGCGTAATAGCGCTGGGTGATCGCCTCGCGCAGACCCGTCCTCTCGAACACGTCCCAGCCCCGCTCCACGTCGCCGCCGGCGAGCAGGATCAGGTCGGCCTCGTCGAGGAACGTCCGGTCCTCGGGCTGAGGGTCCGAGGGGATCATCCGGCAGTCCACGATCCCGATCTCGCCCATGGCGGCGACGAAGAGGTCGTAGAACTCCGGCGCGTCGCCGTTGGAGGCGCCGAGGTAGGCGGCCTTCGGCGACCTGCCCGGCTCATCCTCTTCGAGGAGCTTCCGGGCACGGTCGAGGAAGAGCGTCCCCTCCTCTTCGCGCCAAAAGAGGAGCTGGCTGTCGGCCAGCAGGAAGATCGGCTTGATGGTAGACATAGACGGTGATCCTACACTTACTCGGCGTACCCCAAAGCGCGAAGCTTTGCGGCGCTCTCCGGGTCGATGTGGGTGGCGAGCACCCGGTCGGAGGCGGTCAGGCCCTGGTGGACCGAGGCCATCCAGCTCCTCAAATCGGCGGACACGGTCGCGGTCCGGACGTCCAGGCTCCGGAGCTCCCGGGGGTCCTTGAGGAGATCGAAAAGCCATCGCTTCTTCTCCCCGATCCGGAAGATCTCCTTGCGCGAGCCGGTGAGCACCGCCACCTCCAGCAGCCCCTTGCGGCGGGCGCTCCGGGCCTCTTTCGCCGAGAGGACCGCCCCCTTGTGGGCCTGGAACCACATCACCCGGTCCCGCGGCGGCTCCGCCCCGCGGGTGAGGACCGGCGTCCAGTCGTACCCCTTGAACCCCGGGGGGACCGGGAGGCCGGCCAGGCCGAGGATGGTGGACGCCACGTCGATGTTGAGGGCCGGGGCGTCTACCACGCCGGGCCGGATCTTCCCCGGCCAGACGAAGCCCAGCGGGATGCGCAGCGTGGGCTCGTAGAGGTTTCGGCCGTGCCCCCAGTAGGAGTGCTCGCCCAGGCTCTCTCCGTGGTCGGCGGCGAACACGATCAGGGTATTGGCCGCCAGCGAGGGATCGCGCTCGATCGCGGCCAGCAGCCGGCCGGCCTGCTGGTCGGCGAAGGCGACCTCGGTGTCGTAGCGGTCGTGCCGGGAGACTTCCCCGTCTCCGGTGCGCACTCCGAGCCGGGGAGCGAGCTCCTCCTGGAGACGGTAGGGGGCATGCGGCTCCACGTAGTGGACCCAGAGGAGGAACGGCTTCCTGTGCTCCTTCCGGTGCTCCTCCAGCCAGTCGAGCGAGGCCTCGGTGAGGTCCTCGGCCGTGGCCTCCCCCTTGAACATGCCGAACCAGCGCTTGCGGCTGAACACCTCGTCATAGCTCTGGAAATGGTCGCCGAGGCCCGAGATGCCGTTGCGCAGGGTCCAGTTGCCCACGAAGGCGGCGGTGCGGTAGCCGCGGCGGTCCAGCACCCGAGCAGCCGAGGTCGCGTCCGGGCGCAGCCGCAGGCCGTTGCGCGTGGCGCCGTGCTCGTGCGGGTGGAGCGAGGTGAACATCGAGCAGAGCGCCGGATTGGTCAGCGGCTCGACCGTGCGCGCCTGGCTGAAGCGCACCCCCTGGGCGAGCAGGCGGTCCAGATTGGGCGACGTGGGCCGGCTGTAGCCATAGGAGGACAGCCGGTCCGCGCGCAGCGTGTCGATGGTGACGATGAGGACGTTCGGGAAGCGCTGCGCGGGCTGGGCGCGCTGTGCCGGCGCGGTGGCGGGCAGGGCGAGGAAGAGGCCGAGGAGGAGGGCGAGGGCCGCGGAGCGGACCCTCACCCCCTTGGCCCCCCTCTCCCACCTCCCCAACCCCCTCCCTGGGAGAGGGGGGAAGTCGTGCGAGGGGTGTGAGGGGGCGCCCCTCTCCCGGCGAGGGGGGCGGGGAGGCGGGAGAGGGGACGGGGGTGAGGGCTCCCCTCTGCTAATCTCTTTCCCATGGAGGAGATCCGCCCCGATCCCCAACCCGGTCCGTCTCCGGAGGTGGAAAAGGAGGCGGCCGGGCGCAGCGGCGAGCCTCCGCGCTGGGGCAAGGGCACCGAGAACCCGGAGGACGGCCGGTTCCTCGAAGGTCCGCAGCCCCGCTCCTCCGAGCTCGGGCGCCTGCTCCGGATCGGCGCCGACTTCATCCGCGGCTTCCGGGCGCTCCATTTCGTGGGTCCCTGCGTAACCGTGTTCGGCTCGGCCCGGTTCCCCGAGGACCATCGGTACTACGCCATGGCTCGCGAGGTGGGGAAGCGGCTCGGCCGGGCGGGCTTCACCGTGCTCACCGGCGGCGGACCCGGCATCATGGAGGCCGCCAACCGCGGCGCGCGCGACGCGGGCGCGCCGTCCCTGGGGCTCAACATCGTCCTGCCCCACGAGCAGGCTCCCAACCCCTACCTCGACCGCTGGGTGGAGTTCCGCTACTTCTTCGTGCGCAAGGTGATGCTGGTCAAGTACTCCTACGCCTTCGTGGTCCTGCCGGGCGGGTTCGGCACCCTGGACGAGATCTTCGAGTGCGCCACCCTGATCCAGACCGGCAAGATCCGGAACTTCCCCCTCGTGGTGATGGGGACCGACTACTGGAGACCCCTGCAGGAGCTCATCTGTCATGACATGGTCCGGGAAAGGACGATCCTGCCCGCGGATTGCGAGCGGATCCTGTTCACCGATTCGGTCGACGAAGCCATGGATCGCATCATGGGCGCCGCGACCCAGGAGTTCGGGCTAGTCTGGGAGGCGGCCCCGCGCTGGTACTTCGGTGAAGGCGGATTGCAAAAGCCGCGCCTCGACAGCACAGGAAGAACCTCCGGCTTGCCCTCGGACCGGTCCTGAGCTAGCCTTCGGAAGTTCCAAGTCATCATCTCAGGAGAGCGAGCCGCACCCCCCATGCCCCGGTCCCAACGCAAGATCTTCGTCCTCGACACCTCGGTCATCCTGTACGACTTCAACGCGATCCACAACTTCCAGGAGCACGACGTCGCGATTCCGATCACGGTGCTCGAGGAGCTGGACACGTTCAAGAAGGGCAACTCGGTCCTCAATCTCCAGGCCCGGGAGTTCATCCGCCAGCTCGACCGCCTGTCCGGGCGCAACATGCTCGACACCTGGATCCCGCTGGACGGCCCGGCCCGCGGCAAGTTCCGCGTCCTCACCGACGAGCAGGCCCCGGTCGACGCGGTGGAAGTCTTCGGCAACAAGAAGGCCGACCACCGCATCCTCAACGCCGCCCTGAGCCTCTCCCGGGCCGAAGCCGACCGCAAGGTCATCCTGGTCAGCAAGGACATCAACCTGCGGCTCAAGGCCCGGGCGCTCAACCTGCCGGCCGAGGACTACGAGACCGTCAAGATCAAGGACCTCGACCACCTCTACAAGGGCAAGAGCGAGGTCGAGCTGCCCCACCCCGAGATGATCGACCGCCTCTACCGCGAGGAGTCGGTGCCGGTGGAGGAGATGTTCCCGGCCGTCTCGGAGCGGCCGACCTCCAACCATTATTTCATTTTGCGCAGCCAGGGGCGGTCGGGCCTGGGATACTACAACCCGCGCACGGAGCGGGTCGAGCGCATCATCAAGCCGCTCGCCTACGGCGTCTCGCCGCGCAACGCCGAGCAGACCTTCGCGCTCCACGCGGTGCTCAACACGGAGATCCCGCTGGTGACCCTCTCCGGCGCGGCGGGCACGGGCAAGACGCTCCTGGCCCTCGCCGGAGCCCTGGAGCAGCGGCGCGAGTTCCGGCAGATCTACCTGGCGCGGCCGATCGTGCCACTGTCCAACCGGGACATCGGCTTCCTGCCAGGCGACATCCTGTCCAAGATCAACCCGTTCATGCAGCCGCTCTGGGACAACCTGGGGATCATCAAGAACCAGTTCGGCGAGCGGGAGCGGGAGTACAAGAAGGTGGACGAGCTGGTGGAGACCGAGAAGCTCCACATCGTGCCGCTGGCCTACATCCGCGGCCGCAGCCTGTCGAACGTGATCTTCATCGTGGACGAGGCGCAGAACCTGACGCCGCACGAGGTGAAGACCATCATCACCCGCGCCGGGGAGAAGACCAAGATCGTCCTGACCGGGGACATCTTCCAGATCGACACCCCCTACCTGGACGCCAACAGCAACGGCCTCTCCTACCTGATCGACCGCCTGCGGGGAAACCCCCTCTACTCGCACGTGAACCTGGAGAAGGGCGAGCGGTCTGCGCTGGCGAATCTCGCCAGCATGCTGCTCTGAAGAACCCCCTCCCCGGCCCTCCCCCGCTGCGCGGGAGAGGGGGACACTCACGACCTCTCATCTACGGGCGGGGGCGTCCTCTCCCGCGAAGCGGGGGAGGATAGAGGAGGGGGTTTTCTTCAGACGCGCCGCAGGACGAAAAGCGCCGCCGTCGCCAGCCCCAGAGCCAGCAACCCCATCCCGAACACATCCAGGGCCGGCGCGTCCACGGACTCCGCCTCCCCGAAGCCTTCGAGGGCGCAGATGCCGCCGTCGATGGCGAGGCCTTCGAAGCCGTTGATCGCCCTGCCCGAGGGGTCCTTGAGGCTGGCGGCCAGAGCGGCGCTGCCGGTCTGCACGTTGATCTTGAAGAGTTGGCTCGCCCGGCCGCTGCTCGGGCTGCCGGGGCCGAGGTCGTTGAGGCCGTAGAGGGTGCCGTCGCGGTCGAAGTCGAGGCCGCCGTCCTGCAGGGTGACCGCCTTGCCGAGCTTGCCGATGGTGATGGCCTTGCCCGTCCCCGGGTTGACGGCCACCAGGTCGTCCTTGCCGTCCCCGCCCAGGCCCCAGACCCCGAAGGGATTGGCGGCGAGCCCCGTGACCTCGGTCCCCTGGTTGCCGGTCCAGGTCGCGAAGCCGGTCTTGAGATCCACCTCGAAGAACCGGATCGGGTTCTTGGGCGCGTCCGTGGACATGTACAGCTTGCCGTTGTTGGCAAAGGCCAGGCCGGTATCCGTGACGTCCACGCCCAGGCTGCCGGTGCTCGCGCACCCGCCGGTCTTGATATCGCAGGTCAAGAGCCGGTCCTTGACGTCGTCGACCCCATAGAGCGTCTTGCAGCCGGGGCCGAACGTGAGCCCCTCGACGCCTTCGAAGCCGGTGCCGTTGCCCACGGGGGTGGCCACGCCGCTGACGAGGTCGATCTTGTACAGCTTGTGGTTGCCGTCCGACTGCACGGAGTAGCCGGTTCCCGCCGCAGCGGGCAGGGCTGCCGTCAGGGTCAGGGTCAGGGTCAGGAGAGCAAGGCTTCGCTTCATAGTACTCCGCAGGTAGAAGTTGGAAGGGTACTATACCCCGGCCATGACGGACACCCCCTCCGCCCTCGGCTCCCGTCTGCGGGTCCTCGCCGCCGCCGCGCTCTTCTCGTCGGGCGGGGCGGCGATCAAGGCGGTCTCCCTCAACGCCTGGCAGGTGGCGAGCTTCCGTTCTGCCATCGCTGCGGTCGCGCTCCTGCTGATGATGCCGGAGGCCCGCCGCCGGCCGACCCTCCGGGTGGTGCTGGTGGGGACGGCCTACGCCATGACCATGGTCCTGTTCGTCCTGGCGAACAAGCTGACCACCTCCGCGAGCGCGATCTTCCTGCAGTCCACGGCCCCGCTCCACGTGCTGCTGCTGGGTCCCTGGCTCCTGAAGGAGAGGGTGCGGAGGGCGGACCTGGTCTACATGGGGGTCCTGGCGCTGGGTCTGGCCTCCTTCTTCGTCGGGCTGGACCCGGTCTCAGCCACGGCGCCGAACCCGGCCCTGGGGAACGTGCTCGCCACGCTCTCGGGCATGACCTGGGCCCTGACCGTCATGGGTCTGCGGGCGCTCGGCCGGGGAGGGGAGGACTGGGGGCCGGCCTCGGCCGTCTGGGGCAACGTCATCGCCTTCTTCGCCTGCCTCCCCCTGGCCCTGCCGGTGGAGTCGAGCCGGCCCATGGACTGGCTGACGCTCGGCTACCTCGGAGTGTTCCAGATCGCCGTGGCCTACGTCTTCCTGCTCCGCGGGCTGAAGCACGTCCCGGCGCTGGAGGCTTCGCTGCTGCTCCTCCTGGAGCCGGTGCTCAACCCCATCTGGGCCTGGATGGCCCACGGCGAGCGCCCCGGAGCCTGGTCGATCGCCGGGGGAGTCCTGATCCTGGTCGCGACGCTGGCGAAGAGCGCTTGGGATGCGCGGAGCCCTTCCCCCCCCGCAATCTCTCCCGGTCCTTCCTGAGGGCTTTCCCCGGCCTCTCCGAAGGCCTTTCCCGGTCGCCGCAACCGATCGGCGTCAGGGCTTGGACTTTGCCGTCTCGCCCTGATGCGTTCCAGTCGGCGCAACCTACCGGCGGCTCCACCCAAGGTTTTTTCCGGTCGCCGAAGTCTATCGACGTCTTCCCATAACTTTCGGCCTCTTCCTACAACTGCCGGCGTGTCTCCGTAAGCTGTCGCCGTGTTCCCGTAACCTGTCGGGCTCTCGCCGATATATAGAGTCGGCCCGCAACCATATAGAGGAAGTCGCCGATAGGTTATGGAGAGACGCCGATGAGTTGTGGGCAGTCGCTATGGCTTATGGAGAAGCGCCGATGAGTTGTGAGAGCCGCCGATAGCTATCGGCAGGCGCCGATAGGCTACAGGGAGGCACCGATGGGTTAGGGCGGTCGCCGATACGTTATGGAGAGTCGCCCATAGTCAGCGGGAGTCCTCGACAGGTCAGGCCTGGCCGGCTATCGGTTACGGGAGCCGCACAATAGGTTTGGGCAGTCGGCCATCGCTTACGCGGGCCGCCGATATCTTAAAGACAGCGCCGATAGCTTTGGCGAGCGGCCAAAACAGTTCGGTGGTTCGTCGATACTCTAGGGAGAGATGTCGATAAGTCTGGCGGCTCGCCGATAGGATACTCATGCCGCCGAGGGCTTTCGAGGCTCGGCCGAGGCCGAAGGAGCTCGGCTGCGCGACTTAACCCTGTCCTGCCATAGAATCTGCCGCAGTCTAAGCTCCCTCGTCGCGGGCTCAACCCGGACTCCAGGGGTAGCAGGCCGCGTGCATGCCGCGTATCTTCGACAACATCGAGCGCTCCCTTCTGCCCGCGTTGCGGGAAGGGCTTGCCCTGTCCGATCGGGCGGATTTCTGCGTCGGCTATTTCAACCTGCGCGGCTGGAAGGCGATCGACGGCCTCGTCGAACGCTGGTCGGGAGGAGAGGGGAGCTGCTGCCGGTTGCTCGTCGGGATGCAGCGGCTCCCCCAGGATGAGCTGCGGGAGTCCTTGAGCCTCCTGCCGCGGGTCGAAGGCGTCGATCTCCAGACGGCTGTCCGCCTCAAACGGCGCCTGGCCGAGGAATTTCGTGAGCAGCTCACTCTGGGCGCCCCGACCGATGAGGACGAGGCGGGCCTGCGGCGTCTGGCCAACCAGCTTCGGGCCGGCAAGCTAATCGTCAAGCTCTTTCTGCGCCACCCCCTGCATGCCAAGCTCTACCTCCTGTTCCGCTCCGACCCGATCAACCCGATCATCGGCTTCCTCGGCAGCAGCAATCTCACCTTCGCGGGCCTCTCCCAGCAAGGCGAGCTGAACGTCGACGTGCTGGACCATGACGCCTGCATCAAGCTTGCGACCTGGTTCGAGGATCGTTGGGGGGATCGCTTCTGTCTCGACATCTCGAATGAGCTCCTTGAGGCGATAGACCAGAGCTGGGCACGCGAAGAGGTCTACCCGCCCTACCTTATCTACCTGAAGATGGTCTACCACCTCGCTCGCGAGGCGCGGGCTGGCCTGGCCGAGTTCCGCATCCCGAAGGATTTTGGCGGCAAGCTGCTCGCCTTTCAGACTGCGGCGGTCAAGATCGCCGCCCATCACCTCAACAAGCGCGGCGGAGTGCTCCTGGGCGACGTGGTTGGGCTGGGCAAGACGCTCATGGCCACGGCTCTGGCGCGGATCTTCGAGGACGATCATGGGCTCGAGACCCTGATCCTCTGTCCCCGCAACCTGGTCCGCATGTGGGAGGACTACCGCGAGCAGTACCGGCTGCGCGCCCGTGTGCTGCCCATCACTCGGGTTGCCCAGGAGCTGCCGAACCTGCGCCGCTACCGCCTGGTGCTGATCGACGAGAGCCACAACCTGCGCAACCGCGAGGGCAAGCGCTACCGTGCCATCCGCGAGTACATCGAGGAGAACGAGAGCAAGGTCATCCTCCTCTCCGCGACGCCCTACAACAAGACCTACCTCGACCTGTCGAGCCAGCTCCGGCTCTTCGTGCCGGAAGACGCCCGGCTCGGCCTCAGACCCGAGCGGCTGCTGCGCGAGCTGGGGGAGCCCGAGTTCCTCCGCCGCCACCAGTGCAGCCCCGACTCTCTGGCCGCCTTCGAGAAGAGCGAGCATCCGGACGACTGGCGCGAGCTGATGCGCCTCTACCTCGTCCGCCGTACCCGTACCTTCATCCAGGAGAACTACGCCGAGACCGATACGGCGACCGGACGCCGGTACCTGACGTTCGAAGACGGTACCCGCTCCTATTTCCCGGCGCGAGTGCCGCGGACGGTGCGTTTCTCGATTGCCGAGGGAGATCCCGGCGATCCGTACGCCCGCCTCTTCTCGGATGGGGTGGTGCACGTCATCAACTCTCTTTCTCTTCCTCGGTACGGGCTCGGCAACTACGTGGCGGCCGCCCGGCGGGAGCCCCCCACCCCGGCGGAGTCCAAGATCCTTGGCGATCTATCCCGCGCAGGCCGGCGTCTCATGGGGTTCTGCCGGACCAACCTGTTCAAACGGCTGGAGAGCAGCGGCTGGTCGTTCCTTCAGTCGGTCGAGCGCCACGTGCTGCGGAACTTTGTCTTCCTCCATGCCATCGAGGCTGGGCTCCCCTTGCCGATCGGAACCCAGGACAGCGCCGCGCTCGATCCCCGGTTTACGGACGCCGACGCCGAGCTCACGGCACAGTCCGACCTCTTCGACGGGAACGGGAACGGTGAAGGTTCTCCGGCGAGTGATGCCGAAGAAATGGGGAGGAGCGAGTTGCTGACGGAGGAGGACTTCCGGCGGCGGGCGGGCGAGGTCTACCGCCACTACGAGACGCGCGAGCGGCACCGCTTCAAGTGGCTGCGCTCCGACCGCTTCGTCGCTGCGCTGGCCACGGACCTCCTGGCTGACAGCCGCCGCCTGCTTTCGGTGCTCCACGACTGCGGCTCCTGGGACCCGGCGCGGGACCACAAGCTCGAGGCCCTGATCCGGATCGTCGCCGAAACCCACGGCGGGGAAAAGATCCTCCTCTTCTCCCAGTTCGCCGACACCGTGGCCTACCTGGAGCGGGAGCTCCGCTCCCGTGGCCTCGGGGAAGTGGCGGCGGCTACCGGGGCTTCCCCCGACCCCACGCTCCTCGCCTGGCGCTTCAGCCCGGAGAGCAACGGCAAAAGGAAACAGGTCGCGCCCTCGGACGAGATCCGAGTCCTGCTCGCCACCGATGTCCTGAGCGAGGGCCAGAACCTGCAGGACTGCCGGGTGGTGGTCAACTACGACCTGCCGTGGGCCATCATCCGGCTCATCCAGCGAGTGGGACGCATCGACCGGATCGGGCAGCGCGCCGAAAATCTCCTCTGCTACTCGTTCCTTCCCGCCGACGGGGTCGAACGGATCATCCGCCTGCGCAGCCGGGTGCGCCAGCGTCTCCGCGAGAATGCCGAAGTGGTGGGGACGGACGAGCGGTTCTTCGATGACGATGAGGACGACGGCCTCTTGTTCGACCTCTACAACGAGAAGTCGGGCCTCCTTGACGGTGAAGGGGACAGCGAGGTGGATCTCGCCTCCTATGCCTACCAGCTCTGGCGCAACGCCACTGAGGCGGATCCGAGTCTGGAAAAGAAGGTGGCGGAGCTGCCCGACGTCGTCTACTCGACCCGCTCTCATACGCAGGCTCACGCCGGACCGCCCGGCGTCCTCCTCTACCTGCGGACAGCCGACGACAACGACTTCCTCGCCTGGGTGGACGGGGAGGGCCATAGCGTGACCCAGTCACAGCTCACCATCCTCGACGCGGCGCAGTGTGAGCCGGACACCCCAGCCCTCCCCCGGCAGGAAGCCCATCACGAGCTGGTCCGCAAGGGGGTCGAGCTGATCGCGGAGCGCAGGAAGAGCGGTGCCGGCGCCCTCGGCCGCCCCTCCGGGGCGCGGTTCCGCACCTATGAACGTCTCAAGCATCACGCTCAGCAGGTGGCGGGTACCCTCTTCGATCTCACCGAGCTCCACCGGGCGATCGACGAGATCTACCGTTTCCCCCTGCGGGCAGGTGCTGCGGACCAGATCAACCGCCAGCTCCGCGCCGGCATCTCCGACTTCGATCTCGTCCGCCTCGTGCTTGCCCTTCGTGAGGAGGACCGGCTCTGCATCGTACGGGAGGACGAGCCTGACCCGGAGCCGCGGATCATCTGCTCGCTCGGGCTCCGTGCACTGTCTTCGAGGTAATCTCTTGGCAAAGCTCAACATCCAGCGTACCCGCGAGATCCTGCAAGAGTTCGACTTCCGGCGTCTCTTCGTCGACGAGTTGGGCTGGTCCCAGGTGCCGGATCCCAAGCCTCGCCGCTGGAGCGTCAAGGGTCAGGAGCTGACCGGACGCGAGATAGCCCACCTGGGAGGCGTGGCCGTGCTCGAGCTTACGGCCGAAGACGACGTGATCCCCGAAGCCAAAGCCAGGCTCAATGTCCATCGCGAGGTTGCCAAGGTCCACCACGAACACGTCCTCATCTTCGTCGACCGCGTGCGGACCCAGAGCGTGCTTTCCTGGGCCAAACGCGAAGGCTCGAAGCTTGCCCCGCGCAGCCATTCCTTCTTCAAGGGCCAGCCGGGCGACCTGTTCCTCTCCAAGCTGTCAGCCCTGGTGGTGGATATCGCCGACCTCGACGCCCGCGGCGACGTCGCGGTCGTTCAGGTCGCTTCACGCCTGCGGGAAGCGCTCGACGTGGAGCAGGTCACCAGGCGCTTCTACAACGAGTTTCAGGAGCAGCACGAGCTCTTCCTGGAGCGCATCGAGGGAATCGAGAGCGAGCGGGACCGCCGCTGGTACGCCTCGGTCCTGCTCAACCGCCTGATGTTCGTCTACTTCCTCCAGAAGAAGGGCTTTCTGGATGGCGGAGATCAGAGCTATCTGCGCCGCAAGCTCGATGCGAGCCGGAAGAAGGGGCCGGACCTCTACTATCGTTTCCTGAAGCTCCTCTTCTTCGAAGGCTTCGCACGTCCGGCGGCAGAGCGCAGCCCCGAAGCCCGGCGCCTTCTGGGGGAGATCTGTTATCTCGACGGCGGGCTCTTCCTGGAGCATCGGATTGAGACCGCCCATCCGGACCTCCGGATCCCGGACGCGGCCTTTGCGGGCATCCTCGATCTTTTCGAGCGCTACTCCTGGAACTTGAACGACACGCCCGGCGGCCAGGACGACGAGATCAACCCGGACGTCCTCGGCTACATCTTCGAGAAGTACATCAACCAGAAAGAGTTCGGTGCCTACTACACGCGGCCCGAGATCACCCGGTACCTCTGCGAGAAAACGATCTACGCCCTGATTCTCGACCGCGTCAACGAGGAAGCAGCCGCGGGCGACCGGCGGTTCGAGTCGATCGAGGAGCTGCTACTGCGGCTCGACGCGCGGCTCTGCCGCAAGCTCTTCAAGGAGGTCTTGCCGAGTCTTTCGATCCTCGATCCGGCCTGCGGCTCGGGGGCGTTCCTGGTGGCGGCCCTGAAGACGCTTCTTGACGTCTACTCGGCGGTGGTCGGCCGGATCGAGTTCGTCAACGATCGCGGCCTGCGGGCGGAGCTGAAAAAGGCCAAGGAGGAGCATCCCTCGCTCCAGTACTGGGTCAAGAAGAGGATCGTCACCGACAACCTGTTCGGCGTGGACATCATGGAGGAGGCGACGGAGATCGCCAAGCTCCGCCTCTTTCTTACCCTTGTCGCCTCGGCTACGAGTGTCGAGGAGTTGGAGCCGCTGCCCAACATCGACTTCAACATTCTGTCGGGGAACTCGCTCATCGGGCTGCTGCATGTGGAAGACGAGGAATTCGAGCGACGGCAGGCAGGAGGTCAGATGAGCCTCCTGCGCCGGACGTTCCGGCAGGTACTCCATGAGAAGAATCGGCTCATCGAGGCGTACCGTCACTTCAGTGGCAGCACGAGCCGGCTTGGAGAGGTACGCGACGAGATTGATCGTGAGAAGGGTGAAGCGATCGCGACTTTGAACGAGATTCTACTTGCAGAGTTCAAAGATATCCGCTTCGAGCAGGCAACCTGGGACCGCAAGAATAACGAGCCCGGCAAGCCAATGCGGCGACCTGTCTCCTTCAAGGACGTCGCCGACCTCCGTCCGTTGCACTGGGGCTACGAGTTCGACGAAATCCTGGGAAAGGCAGGTGGTTTCGATGTCATTCTCACTAATCCGCCTTGGGAGGTATTAAAGCCACAGGCTAAGGAGTTTTTCGCTGAACACTCGGATATCGTCATGACTAATAAGATGACGATCAAGGAGTTCATAAAGGAACAAGCAAAGCTCCTTAGGAACCGCGACGTGCGCGAAGCATGGCTCGCGTACTTAAGCCGCTTCCCGCATGTGAGCCGCTACTTCCGGACGAGCCCTCAGTACGGCCACCAGATTTCGATTGTGGAAGGTCGGAAAGCTGGAACGGATGTCAATCTGTACAAGCTTTTTCTGGAACGATGTTTTCGACTCCTGAAGCCGGGAGGGCGCTGTGGAATCTTGGTGCCTACTAGCTTCTATTCAGATCTCGGGTCAAAGGGGCTCCGGGAGATGCTTTTCTCGCAGGCGCGAGTAGATGTTCTCTTCGGCCTCTCAAACGAGCGGTTCTTGTTTGAAGGTGTCGATCACCGGTTCAGGATCTGTCTTCTCGTTTTCGAGCGCGAGGGTATGACAGAGTCGTTCTCGGCGGCATTTAGAATGCAACCTAGAGAGGCCGTTTCTGCGGAACGGCTCGAATCTTTCTTGGATTCACCTTCCGAGCACCTTGAATTGAACTGGGAACTTATCAAGACGCTTTCCCCTGACTCCTATTCCGTTATTGAGTTCAAAACAGTTATGGATGTCAGGATTGCGGAGAAGTTGGCTGGTTTTCCGCTTCTTGGTGAGGTGAACATGGACACGAGGCGACTGGAGCTCGCTAGCGAATTTCACATGACGAACGATAGTTATCTTTTTAGCACCTTTCCTGGCCCGACCAAGCTGCCGTTGTATGAAGGAAAGATGATCCACCAGTTTGAATGCACACTGGCTGAGCCCAGATACTGGATCGAAGTGGCGGAAGGCAGGAAAGCACTGCTGGGTAAGAAGGAGGATGCAGGTCAACGTCTAGGGTACGAGAATTATCGTCTCGCTTTCAGGCGTATTGGCCGAGATACCGACACGAGGACCATGATTGCCACTGTGCTTCCCCGTAATGTGTTCGCATCGGAATCCCTCGACGTTGCATCAACTCTGGAACCAACTGAAATGCTTGGGTTGGTTGGAATTCTGAATAGCTTTACCTTAGATCACTCTTTGAGGCTAAGGATCGCTGCCAACATTAGCATGTTCTTTGTGTACCAGTTGCCTGTGCCTCTACTAGTTGGACCCAAAGCCGAGGCCATTATTCAACGAGCTGTGAAGCTCATCTGTGTTGACGAAGACTTTGCGGACCTATGGCAAGAAGTCATGGGCAGTCCCTGGACACCAGATGTGGCCGCAACCGATTCCGTTGAGCGGGCGCGCCTGCGCGCTGAACTGGATGGCTTCGTGGCGCACCTCTACGGCCTTTCAGACCCGGACTTCTCGTACATCCTCACCACCTTCCCCGTCGTTTCACAAGCGGTGAAGGACGCCGCTCTCGCTGCGTACCGGGCACTGGCTCCGCGGCCGGGCGACCCTGAGATCCTCTCCCTGATCGAGCAGGGAGAGAGCGCGGAGCTGGAATTCAAGTCTACAGCTCGCTGGGACCTCCGCGAGGGAAAGAAAAACTCGGACCTCGAAGCTGTAATCCGCCTCACGGTTGCGGGCTTTCTCAACGCGGATGGCGGCACCCTCCTTATCGGCGTCGCCGACGATGGCTCAATCATTGGCTTGGAACCTGATTACGAGACGTTCAGGAAGCCGAACCGGGACGGTTATGCGCTCTTTCTGACAGAGCTTTTGCTTGGCGCCCTAGGGAAGGACATTGCGACCTCGATCCGTACCACATTCCACGAAGTGGATGGCAAGGACGTCTGCCGGATAACGGTCGCCGCAGGCCCCCGGCCGGTCTTCCTCAAGGAAGGCAACGACGAGGTCTTCTACCTACGGGCAGGTAATTCGACTCGGCGGCTCTCTACCCGAGAAGCAGTGCAGTACTGCAAGACGCGTTGGTCGAGTTGACAGGCATGCAGGCTGTCGAGTCCTAGCGGCGCAAGTCGTCTTTTAAATCTCTCCCCAGATAGGCGTCATGTTGATCCGCCCAGTCGGAGCCCTGGCTGCTGAAGGCACCGATGAAGGCCTCCACGGGATCGTCAGCGTCCCGTTGGGTGGCTGTCGTCAAGAGCTGGACGGCCAAGGACTCCGGCTCCTGACCAGCCTCACCTGCTTTCTGGATCAGGGATTGGTACACCTTTTCGGGTACGTTCAAGGTCATCGTGTGGCCCATCAGTCTCTCCTCGATACGACAGAATAACATAAGGAGGGACCGCTGCCCTCCCCTTCCCGCGGAAGTGAGCGGCTCCTGCAAAAGGCGGGAGGCGGGGTCGTTGTAGTTCCGGGTCCGGGCCGTCGCTCCCAACTCCGGGCTCAGATGGCGCACGGTTGTTTAGGAGAAGACCTTGAGCCCAATCCTGTCGGCGGTAGCTGGGGTCACCCAAAATGGCCGTTGCGACGCAGCTATCCAGATAGACCCGCGCCATCACCTATTCCCAGCTCTCGCGTTTTCCGGCCTGCGCCTGCGCCGGGGTCTCCAGGAGCAGGACGGACGGAACCCGATCCGGATAGGCGGCTCGGAGGAGGCCGTAGCCGATTCCGGCGAGGCCTACCAGGAGGCCGGGGATCTCGGTGGTGGTGCTGGCTCCGCAACGGGGGCCGTGCTGCTCGATCCGGGTGAGGATTCCGGCGGCGAGCCGGTCGGCTTTGGCGGTCAGATCGGCGTCCCCGAGGAGCCGGCCGGCTTCCCGGATGAGCTCCAGGTTGCCCAGGTCGCCGTGGCAGAGGGAGTCGTTGAATCCGAACCCTTTCGCGAGAGTGGAGCGCGCCGCGGCGCGGATCTCGTCGAGCATCTGTGGATCGTCCAGACAGGACAAGAGACCGAGACGGCCGAGGCCGATGCCGGGCGCGCCGTGGCACCAGGCGAACTGGAACACGCCCTCACCTTCGGTCTCGCCGCTCGCCCGCAGGTCCGGCCAGTTCCCCCTCGTGGAGGAGAACCAGCTCCTTTCGTACCGGATCGCTTCGCGAGCAGCCTCCCGGAATCGTTCGTCGCCGGAGACCTGAGCGAGTCGGGCGAGGGGCCAGGCGATTCCGGCCGTCCCATGGCCCAGGCCAGTGAGGGGGAGGTCGCTCACGCCCGGCATGGGGGGCCAGGCCGTCCCCCTCTCGTTGAAGACGGCCTTAGAGAGCAGGTGCTCGCCGCAGAGGAGCGCCGTCTCCAGGATCAAGGCGGAGGGGCGATGCCGATGGAGGGCGAGAAGGGCGGCAATTCCTCCAGCCGCCCCGCCGATGAGGTCGTAGGCTTCGTCCTTCTCGATTCCGGAGAGCCTGGGACCAATAAAGCTTTCCGCCTCTTCAACTAGCTCGGGCTCTTCCCAGAGCAAGCCCAGATGCGTGAGGGTATAGACGACCCCGCCCCAACCGCTGAAGCCGCCGGGCGGTACGAGGGTGTCCGGATCTCCCTCTATCCGCCGCCGGATTGTTGTCAGAGCGAGCTGGGCGAGCCGCTCGTAATGCCCGCAGTCCGTCAGCCGTCCAAGGTGGGCGAAGAAGAGGGCGATCCCGGAGAGGCCGCTGTAGAGGTCGGTCGGCATGGGCTCCAGGCGCCAGCCTTCCTTCGAAACTGCAAGGTGGAACCAGGTGACCAGCTCTCCCTGCACAACCGCCAGTTGAGCAAGACGGTCGCCGATCGCGCGCGCAGCCTTGAGGAAGCGCTTTGAGTCGGCCTGCTGTGCGTCCGGCAGCGGAGACAACTGCCACGTATGCCGTTCGTCGAGTGGCCGAGTGGCTTCAATGGAGGCGCGCACGAGCCAACTCTGGCGCTCCAGGTCGTCTTCGCCCATGCTCCGGAGCCGCTTTCGGACGAGCTCCATGCCCGAGTTGGCGAAATAGCCTTCGATTCGGCCCGTCGGGTGCAGGAGGTCGGTGGAGCCGGGCAGAGCTTCGAATCGGGGGATATCCCCGCCGAGGAGGTCAGCGCGCTCGGCTCCCACCACCCGGCGCAGGGGCAGGTAGCGAACGGCGTCCAACCAAAGACGGTCGAAGAGGCGATCGCGTTCGACGGCACTCTGCAGGTAGTCGGGATGGTTCGCCACATTGAGGAGGTGTGCGTAGACCGTGGTCCCACGGAGAAGAGTCCGCGTGGTAACGATGGCGAACGGGGTCAGCGGTCCGTTGGAGGAGAGGAGCTCCTCGCGGTAACGGCACACCAGCCAGTACATCGATCGGAAGCCACGCAGGATTGCCTCGACCTGTCGCCATGGGGCCACAGGCTCGCTGTCCAAAGTTGGGATGTTGGGGCCGGCCTCCATCCGGGTCTGATGCAGAGCCCAACGCATCCGGTCCGTCCCCTCATCGGTGATTCGATTCGTGAAAATTGTCAGGCCGCCTGTCGCCCCCATGCCGCTCAGGTCGAGTCCATCCTTGGCTTGGGCCCCGAACCGCCGGGGAAGCAAACCGCTGCGCAGCACCGTATGAGCCGTGGGAACATACCCGGGGCCGTTAGCGGTCTGTTCGGCCAACTCGGGCTGGAAAAGGGTCTCCAGATCGATCGGGACCGGGTGTTCGCCGGCGGCGATCAGGTTCTCGTAATGGAAGTCGGTCGCTTCAAAGACATAGAAGAGAGCGACCCAGGCACCCTGTCTCTCGTGAAAGCGCTCCAATTCGTCGGGTATCTCGCAGGGGCGGGCAGCCACATGCTCCATCCATCCGTAAGAGCCCCGGTCCAGGACCTTCAGGCGCCGCAGGGCCGGGAGGGCTCCAACTCCTCGCTCGTTCAGCCAAGCGACCAGCTCCTGGAAATGGAGGTCGACGGCCATCGGCCTGGGTTTGTAGACGACTTGGAGGCCGGAGCCGAAGCGGAGGATCGCCACGGAACGCCCGCCGGCATGGCGGTCGCTCAGTCCGATCTTCACATCAACGAGGGCGCCTGGATCCTCGTCCGCCAAGAGGTGGATGATCTCGTCGCGGTCTGCCACCAGGCGCTCGACCATTTCGAGGCTCGTCTCGACCCACTGCTCGGCATGGCGGCAGGCGTCCCGGGCCATGACAGGGTACCGCCGCAGGATCTCCAGAGCTGTGTCCGGTTTCTTAAGGAAGGAGACGAAGCTGGCGAACCGCTCCTCGGGAGTGTCTCCCTGAAGCCTTCCTTCGAGACGGCTAGCGTGGAGCTCCAGAGCCAAAGCGCGTTCAGTCGCCCAGCGCAGTCGCGCGAGAAGTGTGGCCAAAAGTCCCGTGGCGACTGCTTCCGGCTCGATTGGGATCGTCGTGATCTGGCGCAATCTCTCGAGTACACAGGCGTGGACGTCGGAGATCAGAGGCCTGAGGAGCTCAAGGATACCGAGCTGGTGACCATCCCCGGAGACGGGCTGCGAAAAGTTCCGCGCCAGCCGCTCAACCCAATCGGGAGGAGCACCTGCCCGGCAATGCAGGACGGAGCAGGGCTCGGCCAGGATACGCGGGAGCCGGTCCACGGTCAGGCCTTCCATGCCGAGACGCTCGGTAAAGAGGGCGTCGTCGAGCAACTCCGACTCGCGTCGCCATCGCTGCACCTTTCTGATGGCGCGCTCCATCCGTTCCAGGGGCGGATTGCCTTCGTCGGACCTCACGAGAGCTGCGCGCTCAGCGACCGTCAGGGCTTCGAGCCAGCCCGGGGCATCTGCGATGTCATGCATCAGCCAGGCGCATCCTCCTGTCCTGAATCAAAAGAGCGGGCGGACCCTGGACCGCCCGCTCCGGAGGCATTCAGTTCGAGTTACGGGCATTGCGTCCCTGGCTGGACGCAGGAACAATCCGGCGTCGAGCAGCATTTGTAGGTTTGGCAGACGTAGGAGCCTGTGCAACCACCCGTAACGCTCCGCAGGATGTCGTCGCTGATCCCCGCTAGGCCAGCAGGATTCTCCGGCAAGCTGGCCCGCTGCTCTGAAGAGAGGCTGTTGCGGTACTCCTCGTCGCGCCAGGCACGGACCACGTCGATCTTCCTCATCGTATCCTCCTCTCGTTGTTATCCTAGACAGCTCGACAGAGCTGCTTAGATAAGCTACTACAGAAGTGCAGGGCGCGGAAGACCTGATCGTTGTATCAGCGGAGCTCTCCCGCGCGCCACCGACCAAGCACATGGTCCGCCACGCGGAAGCTGTTGGCCAGGATCGTCAGGGTGGGAGCCGCGCCTCCCGAGGTGGGCATGAAGCTGCCGTCCACCACATAGAGATTGGGGACCTCGTGCGCCCGGCAGTGTTCATCCAGGACCGAGGTGCGGGGATCGCTCCCCATCCGGCAGGTGCCGTGGACCAAGTAGGCGGAGGTGCCGCCCACGGAGGTCGCCCGCAGGTCTACCGCCCCCAGTCCGTCCAGAATCTCGAAGCCGTGCTCTAGGAGCCAGCGGCCCGCGATTCGGTGGTGCTCGGGCACGTCCAGATGGATGCGCGCCACCGGCAGACCCCAGCGGTCCTTCACCTCCGGGTCGAGCTCCACGAACGTCCGGTCGTTGGGCAGGAAGTCGTGGAAGGCCTCGAAGCCGACCGTCCGGTGCTCTTGAAAGTGCTCCCGCAGGCGGCGCTTGAGATCCGCCCCCCAGGGCACCGGCTCGGACTCACCCATCACCATCTCCGCGGTGGCCAGCGGCACGGTGCCGTCGATGTCGAAGCGCAGCAGTCCCCCTTTGGGGAGAGCGCTGACCCCTTCGGGGAGGAAGTAGTGGTCCATGAGCGACACACCCAGGAAGGGATGCCAGGCGCTTAGCGGGAGCTCCGGATGATCCCCGATGCGGAACCGGCCCTGGCCCATGGTGACGCCGTGGAACTGCAGATGCCTTCCGACCCGGCCGCTGCCGTTCGCCAGACCGTCCGGAAAGCGGGGGGAGCGGGAGAGCAGCAGCATGCGGGCCGATTCCACGGCCGAGGCGCAGACGAAGACCACCCGCGCCGGTACCTCGTGCTCGCGGCCCTCGCGGTCGAGATAAATACAACCCGAGGCCCGGCCCTGCCGGTCCACAGTGACCTCCTTCACCATGCACTCCGGACGGACCTCGCAACGCCCGGTGGCCTCGGCGCGGGGAAGCAGGGCCTCGGCGGTGCTCCCTTTCGCCCCCACCCGGCAGCCGTACCCGGCGCAGGCGCTGCAATAGATGCACGCGGGCCGTCCCTGGTAGGGACGGGAGTTGATCGAGCGGGGCGTGGGGAAGGGGTGGAGCCCCCGCTTGCGGCAGGCCTCCTCCAGCCAGGGGGCGAGGGGATGGCTGTCGAGCGGCGGCAGGGGGTATGGACCCGAGCGCGGACCCTCGAAAGGGTTGAGCCCGGCCTGCCCGGCCACACCCACCTCCCGCTCGGCCAGGGTGTAGTACGGCTCCAGCTCTTCGTAGCCGAACGGCCAATCCGCCAGCTCCTCCACCGGCCCGAAGCGGCTCCGCATGCGGAAGTCGTCGGGATGGAACCGGTAGAGAAAGGCGCCCATGTGGACCGTGCCGCCGCCGACACAGGTGGCGATCCAGCCCAGCTCGGTGCGGACCGGCCGGGTCGTCTTCGGGGTCACGACGGTGTGAGGCTCGCCGTCCAGGTAGGGGAGGAAGAAGCGATGCCGCTGGTTCGCCAGCTCGTCGGCCGGGTACTCCTCGGGCCGGTGCCGCGGGCCTTTCTCCAAGACCAGGACGTCGAGGCCCGCCCGGGAGAGAGCCAGGGCCAGGGGACCTCCCCCTGCGCCGCTGCCGATGATGACCGCGTCGCGGATTCCCGGGGTCACTCGCCGGTCTTCCCGAGGCAGTGGCCCGTGTGCACCTCGGGCACTCCCAGATAGCTCCAGCCCAGGCCGCCGCGGTTGCCGCCGTGGGCCGGATCGCAGAGGAAGCCTTCCAGGGTGAAGGACACGAGCTTGCGGAAGAAGGCCCGGCGCAGACGGTCCGGCTCCGCCTGGAAGCGGCGCAGGACTTCGTCGCGCTGGTCCGCATCGCAGGAGGGGAAGGGAAGGGCGAAAAGCTCTTCAGCCAGCTCCTCGAAGCGGCCGAGGCCATCCTCGAAGAGCGGCTGCCAGGAGCGGAAGCCGTCCGTTTCCAGGAGCCGCTCGATGTAGGCCGCCGCTCCGGTCTCCGCCGCGCCAGGGCCATCATCCGAGGGGAGGATGCGCTCAGCCGCGGCGGCCAGGATCTTCCTCTCCTCGCCGGTCAAAGCCACGGCGGTGATTCTACCCGGAATTAAGGGGCGGACCGTGGGGCCCGCCGGGGGAGAGGTCTCAGTAGCATGGACAGGTGGGCAGGGCGTGCAGATGCCGGTCGTGCATTGCCCGATGGTCGTGGGGCCGCAGCCGCCGGTGACCGTCTTCAGGATGCATCCTCGAGGAGGCCTGACGCGACCGGGGCAATTCTGACGCGACGATGGATTCTCCTGACGCGACCCAGCCTATAGTCGCGTCAGCGATAGCTTTCCATGGCGCGACGATAGGCCTGGCTGACGCGATGATAGAATTCTGTGATGCGACTCAAGACTTGGATGATGCGAAGAAAGATATAGCTGACGCGACGATAGGCTTTGCTGATGCGACTCAAGGCCCAGTCGCGTCACCGAAACCTATAGCCGCATCAGCCATCTCTTTCCCTGGAGCGACGAAGGATTCCGCTGGCGCGACGATGGACTGGTCCGCGACGCCGATAGGTTGAGCTGTCGCGACTTGGGCCCAAGTCGCATCACCGATAGGTTCTGTTGACGCGACTTGAGGCTGAGTCGCGACAGGAAAGGGCTTCTCCTCGCGCGCTGATCCTGTGTCGCGACAACAGGGTAGTCCCGCCGCGCGCTGAAAGGTCTGGGGCTGGGCCCCATGTGTGGTGTTGCGGCAGACAAACCCTTTGGCGTGGAGCGGAGTTTCTGTACGCGTCAGGAAGCAGAGCACTACGGGTGCTGTCCTGCACCTGTACGAACGCGCTGGCGACCTCAAGTACGGCGAACTCGAGGTCGGCCAGGAGACTGTGGTCTTCGACTGATAGAATCGGGTGGAAGCTCACAAACCCTGGTTTAGCTGAAAGGGGCTCATCATGTTGAATCGCATCGCGGTTCTGGCTTTGGCGTGTTTTGTCTGGGCAGGCGCTCTCCAGGCGCAGGAGGCCGGCAGCGCAAGCGGTAAGGGGACGATGGAGCGGATCGTCGATCCGAGGACCGGCCAGAGCGAGCAGGTGACGTTCCAGCCGCGTCATTCGTTCGCCTATTCCGGGACCGTGGCTGGAATGAAGTTCACCTGGCTCGTCCTCACCGACAAGGAGCCCCCGTTGAAGACCTGGGCGGCGGCAAAGGACCGCGCCGAGGCGCAGCGGCTCTGGTGCGGGACGGAAAAGGCGTCCTTCGTCTCCGTGCAGTTGGATAAGGACTGGAAGGTCTATGCCTACTACCTGTGTCCTGCAAACGGCGCCGTGAGCACCCAGATGCTGAGCACCTTTAACGGGCTCGACAGCGTCGTCCTCGATTTCGAGGTCCGCGATGCGAAGAAGCTGAAGGGCACCCTGCGCACCGGCGACGGCGCCTGTGGGAACGACGAAGAAATGACCTACTGCACGCCGACAGGCGACTACACCTTCGATGCCCCTCTCGTGAAATGACGGGGAGACGCCCCGCGGGGCGTCTCTACGGTGAGGAAACCGCCGCCCGCACATCCCCCCTCAGGGCGGGGAGGTCGAGCGGCACCACGGGCTCCTGGGCCAGGGCGGCGGCGAGCTTGGCGTCGTGGCCGTAGACGTCCTTGCGGAAGTGGATGGCTCCGTTGTCTTCCACCCAGGCGGTGAAGTAGAGGATGTGCACGGGCAGCTTCTTCGGCAGCTTGATGCTCCGCTGCTCGCCCGAGACGATGGCCTCTCGCAACCGGGTGCCGCGCCAGTCGGGGTTGTCCCGGAGCAGGTACTCGGCGAGCTGCACCGGCCGCTCCAGGCGGACGCAGCCGTGGCTGAAGTCCCGCTCTTCCCGGGAGAAGAGGTGGTCGGCGGGGGAGTCGTGCAGGTAGACGTCGTGCTCGTTCGGGAACATGAACTTGACCTGGCCGAGCGGGTTGTCCGGGCCGGGGCGCTGGCGGATCCGCTGACTGCCGCCGCTGCTCACGAATTCCATGTTGTTGCGCGCCATGTAGCCGGGATCGCTCGCCTGCTTGGGGAGGATCTCCTCCTCGGCGATGCTGGTGGGGATGTTCCACGCCGGGTTCAGCTCCAGGTACTCCATCTGGTCGCTGAACACAGGTGTCTGGCTCTGCTGCTTGCCCACGACCACGGCCATGTCGAGCGCCTTGCGGCCCCCGTCGATCAGCTCCATCCGGTACTCGGGGACGTTGACCCAGATGTAGCTGTCGCCCAAGCTGTTCGGCAGCCAGCGCCAGCGCTCCAGGTTGAGCTCGATCTGGCGGATGCGGTCCTGCACCGGCACGTTGAGCTCGGCCAGGGTGCCTTCGCCGAGCTTGCCGTCGGGGTCCAGGCCGTGGCGCTGCTGGAAGCGGGCGATCGCCTGGGCCACGGCGTCGTCGAAGACGGGCGGGGGAGCGGGTTGGCCCTCCTCAGCCGGAGGGACGGCGAGGTCCCCTTCCGCGGCGAGCCGGTTGCGCAGCGCGAGCACTCCCGCTCCCCGGGCTCCCATCTCGAGGCCCGCGGGCACGGAGGGCCAGCCGCCCTTGGCCGCGATCTCGCGATATCGGGCGAGGGCGTCCCGCAGCCGGGCATAGCGGGGATTGGGCGGAGCCAGGCTCCGGAGGCTCTCCATGACCGCCCCGTCCTTGTCCTGCAGGGTCGTCTCCAGGCGGGCATCCAGGTCGACGTTGCGCGACTGGTCCTCCCAGTGGACGCGGAGCGTCTCGGGCTGCACCCGGCCGATGGCCGTGTGGGCCGCCAGGGTCAGGTAGACGAAGGTCAGCTCGACGTCGAGGTCGGCAAGCCGGCGCTGAGCCTCCGGCGATTCGAGCGACTCCTGCTCCTTCACCTGGCTGAGCAGGCCCGCGAGCCGGGTGCTGTGATAGCGGCGCGGGTCGAGCCCTTCGGCGGTGGTGATGGAGCCGAGGGTCTCGACGAGCTGCTCGGCGTGAGGCCGGGGGCCGCCCACTTCCGACCAGGCGGGCTGGTACTGGCGCTTCTGGTAGAACCGGCGCATCTCGTCCCAGGCGCGCGCCCGCTCCTTCTGCTCCTTGATGGAGACAGGCAGGGTCTCGGATTCCACGGTGGAGCGGATGATCTGCGCCACCTGGGGCGGCATGATCTTCTCGCGGCACCCGGTAAGAAGGAAAACCCCGGCGAGAACTAGGGAGAGGGGCAGAATTCGCAATTTCATCTCGATTCCTCGTCCGGCTGTGGGGGCACCCGCTCGGGGGCGGCCGGTCACTTCAACCCCACAGCCTTCTTCATGGCCGCCGTGATCGACTGATGCTCTTTCAAGAAGTCTGCCCACGGGTCGGCTTCGAGGCTCTCGAGCCTTTCAGGGAGGTTCCGGACGGTGTAGGTGTTGGCCCGCACATCGGTTTCCAGCTCTTCCCAGAAGAGGGGGGTGGAGACCGGCGCTCCGGGGCGGGCGCGGGTGGAGTAGGCCGCGATGGAGGTGGCGCCACGGCCGTTGCGCAGGTAGTCGATGAAGATCTTGCCCTTGCGGCTGGCCTTGGGGAGCTTGGAGGTGTAGCGGGTCGGTTCTTCGGCCACGATGCTCTCGACCACGGCCTTGGTGAAGGCCTTG
>Ga0190265_10000069_pt1 | contig 113076 bp, 110 predicted proteins | sample Popmic124T_FD_133135 | JGI IMG/M metagenome (GOLD analysis project Ga0190265, IMG submission 133135) | Populus adjacent soil microbial communities from riparian zone of Indian Creek, Utah, USA - 124 T | ecosystem: Environmental > Terrestrial > Soil > Riparian zone | place: USA: Utah... | reverse complement strand
GATCGGCGTGTCGTCGCCGGGGAAGTCGTACTCGTTGAGCAGGTCCTTGACCTCCTCCTCGACCAGCTCGACCAGCTCGTCGTCGTCGACCTGGTCGATCTTGTTGAGGAAGACGACCACGTGCGGGACGTTGACCTGACGGGCGAGCAGGATGTGCTCGCGGGTCTGGGGCATCACGCCGTCGGCAGCGGAGACGACCAGGATCGCTCCGTCCATCTGGGCGGCGCCGGTGATCATGTTCTTGACGTAGTCGGCGTGGCCGGGACAGTCGACGTGCGCGTAGTGGCGGTTGTCGGTCTGGTACTCGACGTGCGAGGTCGCGATCGTGATCCCGCGTTCCTTCTCCTCGGGAGCGTTGTCGATCTCCTCGAAGCTTTTCTCTTCCGCACCGCCCTTCGTGGAGAGGGTCTTTGTGATCGCGGCCGTCAGAGTCGTCTTGCCGTGGTCGATGTGACCGATCGTGCCGACGTTCACGTGCGGCTTATCGCGCTCGAACTTCTCCTTAGACATCGCTCTCCGTTCTACCTTTCGAAGTCGTTTTCTGTCTGCTTGGACTGCTTAAGTTCGTGGGCATCGCCAGCAGGGCGGTCAGTACCGCCTGCGGGCGAACCTGGGAAATATAGCCAGCACCCGGCACTCATGTGGTCGCCCCCACCGGCTCGCCGGCCCTTCCCTCGACGATCTCCTCGGCGATGTTGGCCGGCACCTCCTCGTAACGCTCGAACTGCATCGTGTAGGTGGCGCGGCCCTGAGTCGAGGATCGCAGATCTGTGGCGTAGCCGAACATCTCGCCCAGCGGGACGAAGGCCTGCACGGCGAGGGCGTTGCCTCGCTGCTCCTGGCCCTGCACCTTCCCGCGGCGGCGCGAGAGGTCGCCGATCACGTCGCCGAGGAAGTCCTCGGGGGTGACCACCTCGACCGCCATCACCGGCTCGAGCAGAACCGGGTGGGCCTTGCGGGCTGCATCCTGGATCGCCATCGAGCCGGCGATCTTGAAGGCCATCTCCGAGGAGTCGACGTCGTGGTAGGAGCCGTCGACGAGTTCGGCGCGGACATCGACCATCGGGTAGCCGGCCTTGACGCCGTTTTCAAGCGCCTCCTCCATGCCCTGCTCGGCGGGTCCGATGAATTCGCCCGGGATTTTGCCGCCTTTGATTTTGTTGACGAAGTCGAAGCCCTCGCCCGGGGCCGGCTCGACGTTGATCACGACGTGGCCGAACTGGCCGCGGCCGCCGGTCTGGCGAACGAAGCGGGCGACGACCTTCTCGACCCGCTTGCGAATCGTCTCGCGGTAGGCGACCTGCGGCTTGCCGACGTTGGCCTCGACTTTGAACTCGCGCAGCATGCGGTCGACGATCACCTCGAGGTGGAGCTCGCCCATGCCGTGGATCAGCGTCTGGCCGGTTTCCTCATCGCTTTCGATCTTGAAAGTCGGGTCCTCCTCGCCGAGCCGCTGCAGGGCGTTGCCCATCTTCTCCTGATCGACCTTCGTCTTCGGCTCGATCGCCACCGCGATCACCGTCTCCGGGAATTCGATGCTCTCCAGCGCGATCGGCGCGTCGGGAGCGGCCAGGGTGTCGCCGGTGCCGGTTTCTTTGAGGCCGACGCCGGCGCAGATGTCGCCGGCGTAGCACTCGTCGATCTCCTCGCGGCTGTTGGCGTGCATCATCAGCAGCCGTCCGATCCGCTCGGTGCGACCGGTCTTGACGTTGAGGACGCGGCCGCCTTTCTCCAGCTTGCCGGCGTAGACGCGGAAATAGGTGAGCTTGCCGACGTAGGGGTCGGTCATCACCTTGAAGGCGAGAGCGGCGAAGGGGGCGTTGTCGTCAGCCTCCCGCTTGGCCTCGCTCTCCTCCTGGCCCTTGCTGGCAGGCACCACACCGGTCACCGGCGGCACCTCCAGCGGCGAGGGCAGCAGCTCGACGATCGCATCGAGCAACGGCTGCACCCCCTTGTTCTTGAACGAGGTGCCGCAGAGGACCGGCGTCACCTTGGTGTCGAGGCAGGCGCGGTGCAGGGATTTGGCGATCCGCTCGTGCGGGATCTCCTCCTCGGCGAGGTAGGCCTCCATCAGCTCGTCGTCGTAGTCGGCGCAGGCCTCGATCAGCTGGGTGCGGTATTCCTCGGCCTGGTCCTTGAGGTCGTCCGGGACCTCCACCGTCTCGAATTCGGCGCCGAGCTCGTCGGTCCAGATCAGCCCCTTCATCTCGATCAGGTCGACGACGCCTTTGAAGTTGTCCTCGTTGCCGATCGGCAACTGGATCGGCAGCGGGTTGGCGCCGAGACGGTCCTTCATCGTCTGCACAGAGTTGAAGAAGTCGGCGCCGGTGCGGTCCATCTTGTTGATGTAGGCGAAGCGCGGAACTTTGTACTTGTCGGCTTGGCGCCAGACGGTCTCCGACTGGGGCTCGACGCCGGCGACGGCGTCGAAGACGGCGATCGCGCCGTCGAGGACGCGCAGGCTGCGCTCCACCTCGACCGTGAAATCAACGTGGCCGGGCGTGTCGATGATGTTGATCCGGTGGTCCTTCCACTCGCAGGCGGTGGCGGCCGAGGTGATCGTGATGCCGCGCTCCTGCTCCTGTTCCATCCAGTCCATGACGGCGGCGCCCTCGTGGACCTCGCCCATCTTGTGGGTACGGCCGGTGTAGTAGAGGATGCGCTCGGTCGTCGTCGTCTTACCGGCGTCGATGTGCGCCATGATCCCGATGTTGCGCGTCTTCTCTAGGGGAAAGCTGCGTGGCATGGTCTTAAGTTAGGGGTTCTCTCGTGATCTGGGGACGGAAACGGACTAAACGAAGGCGATCCGGCAAAGACCGGGATCGGCGCATGAAAAAGGCCCTCGCGGGCCCGGCGAAACGCACTGCGAAAAAACTGCCTGAGCGACGCGCGATGATAGCAGCGGCGCGGCGCCGGGCAATGGTGGCGCGGGTGCGGGCCGAAGGCTTCACCCGGACCGCCGACCGGCGCCTGAACGCGCTGCTGGTGAAGGGGCCGCGGGCCGAGGCCTGGACGCGAGGGGCAGACCGCCGCCTCAACCGGTTGCTGGTGCGTACCTGGCCACGGCTGGCCGCGATCGGGCGCATGGTGGGGGCCGTATGCACACCCCGGCTGCGGTGGCTGGGCCGCCGGCTTCGCCCCGTCGCGGTGCTGCTGCTGCGCGCCTTCTCCTGGATCGAACGCCGGCTGCGCCGCCTCGTCGCGCTCGCGGTTGCGGGCGCGAAGCGCGTCTGGGCCTTCCTCACCTTCGAGCGGGTGATCTGCGCCGCGATCGTCGTCGCCGCCCTGGCCCTCGTCGCCTCGCAGTTCGTCGAGTACCACAGTGTCGAGATCGGCCAGCCCGGCTACGCCGGCCTCCCCTCCTCGGCGGCGCCGCCGACGGTCGGCGAGGAGACCGCCGGCCAGGCCCATTCCTTCCTGCTGATCCCGGTGGCGCTGCTAGCCGCCGTGGTCTCCCTCGTCGGGCTGCGTCGCAAGCGGTGGCGGCTGGGGCGGGTCGTCTTCGTCCTCGGCCTCGTCTCCCTGGCGGTGATCCTGCTCGTGGACCTTCCCGCCGGGCAGGACGCGGGCGCCGAGGAAGCGCGCTTCTCCGGCGCCACCGCGATGCTCGAGGACGGCTTCTACATCGAGCTGGGGGCCGCCATCGGCCTGATCGTTGGCGGACTGCTCTACTATGCCGGGCCGTGCCGAACACGAACCAACTCATTCGCAAGGGCCGCAAGCGCCCTAAGAAGAAGACGACGACGCCGGGCCTCAAGTCAGGCCAGGGCCGGAAGAAGGCCGTCGCCGCGCCGCAGCGCCGGGGTGTCTGCACCCGCGTCGCGACCGTGACGCCGAAGAAGCCGAACTCCGCCTTGCGCAAGATTGCCCGTGTGCGGCTGACCAACGGAATGGAGGTCACCACCTACATCCCGGGCGAGGGCCACAACCTGCAGGAGCACTCCGTGGTCCTGGTCAGGGGTGGTCGCGTCAAGGACCTGCCAGGCGTCCGTTACAAGGTCGTGCGCGGCACCCTGGACGCCGCCGGCGTCTCGGACCGCAAGCAGGCGCGCTCGCGCTACGGCGTCAAGGCCAGCTGACCGGATGCCCCGCCGCTCCGCAGCGCAGATCCGCCCGGTCGAGCCCGACGCCAGGTACCGCAACCGCCTCGTCCAGCAGGTCGTCAACAAGACGATGCAGGACGGCAAGAAGCCGCTCGCCGAGCGGCTCGTCTACGACGCGCTGGCGATCGTCGGCGAGCGCAGCGGCGAGGACCCGGTGGAGACGCTGGAGGCGGCGATCAAGCAGCTGACCCCGGTGCTCGAGGTTCGCTCGCGCCGGGTCGGCGGCGCCACCTACCAGGTGCCGGTCGAGGTCCCAGCCCGCCGCGCCCGCACCCTCGCGGTCCGCTGGCTGGTCGACTTCGCCCGTCAGCGTCGCGAGTACTCGATGTCCGAGCGGCTGGCCAGCGAGATCCTCGACGCCACGCAGCAGCAGGGCGGCGCCTGGAAGCGGAAGGACGACATCTACCGCATGGCGCAGGCCAACAAGGCGTTTGCTCACTACCGCTGGTAGGGGCGGTGGGGATGCCCCTCCTCAACCACAGCGAAGGATCGCCACACTTGGAGGCGGCATGCGGTTCTCTAGGTCTCGAGCGACGAGCCAGCCCATACTCGCTGTCGATGTTGATGGCGTCATATCGCTGTTTGGGTCTGAGCAAAAGCCGGACCGGTCGCAGGCGAAGTTCGAGATGATCGACGGGGTGCCCCACCTGATCTCGCTGCCTACCGGCGACCGGCTGCGACGGCTGAGCGAGCACTTCGAGCTGGTCTGGGCGACCGGCTGGGAGGACAAGGCCAACTACTACCTGCCCACGATGCTGGGGATCCCGGAACTGCCCCACGTCACCTTCGACGGCGCCGCCCGCTTCGGCTCGGCGCACTGGAAGCTGGGGCCGCTGGACAAGTACGGCAAGGGACGGCCAATGGCCTGGATCGACGACAACTTCGACCAGAGCTGTTACGAGTGGGCCGAGAAGCGCAAGGAGCCGACTCTGCTCGTCCCCACCGAATCGCACCTCGGCCTCGAGGAGGCGCATGTGGCGGCGCTGGAGATCTGGGTGCGCGAGCTACACTGACCCCGTGGAGGGGTTCTGGCCGATCTTCTTCCTGCTCGTCGTCCTGAAGATCCCGGTCTTCGGAGCACTCTGGCTGGTCTGGTGGGCGAGCAAGGCGCCCGAGGTCGACGGCGCGGCAGACGACTCGGACGACGGTTTCAAGCGCTGGCGCCCGGAACCAAGCTTCCCCCGTGGTCCACGGCGCGACCCTCACGGCGGCGCTGTGAGGGCGGGAGGGGGTGCCCCTCCCGGTTGCTGGGTTTTTCGCCCGGAGCACGGAGTGCACTCGCTGAGCGGGAGAGCGAAAAACAGGACGCCGCTGCCCAGGAGGGGCACCCCCTCCCGCCCTTAAACGCGCTGCGCTGAGCGCTTGCGCTCTCGACGGATTTGACGCAGATACGGGTGGAAGTCGACTTGGATCGTGTGGCGCTTGGAGGCTATGTAGCGCTTCCGCATCCGCCGTTCTTCGTCGGAGATCGCTTCGTGCATCTCGGCCGGGGAAGGCAGCACAGCTCGACCCGAGAGCAAATCGGCGACCCACTCGGACTGAGCCTCCGCTAGGGGCATGATCGCGCCAAGCGGCTGGATGAAGCCGATGAAGTAGAGGCCCGGATGCTCGACCGAGGCGACCCGCCGGTAGAGGGGCAGGCGGTTGTCCGCCGCCGCGACCACGCTCGGGTCGAAGAAGGGGAAGCTGATCTTGTAGCCGGTGCAGTAGACGACGAGGTCGATCTCCTCCTCGCTGCCGTCGACGAAGCGCACTGTGCGGCCGCCCAGGAAGCGCTCGATGTTGGGCTTCACCGCGAGGTCGCCGTGGCCGAGGCGGGAGAGCAGCTCGGCCGAAACGGTCGGGTGCGCCTCGAGCAGCTTGTGGTCGGGCTGCGGCAGTCCGTAGGCGGTCATGTCGCCGGCGGTCAGGCCGAGCATGCGAGCGAGGACGAAGCGCTGCACCGGCAGAGGCATCATCGTCAGCAACCGCGAGCCCGCCTCGTCGGTCGGCTTGCCGTTCAGGTACTTGGGCATGACGTAGGCGCCGCGGCGCATCGCCAGGAAGGTCTTCTCGGCGATCCGCGAGGCCTCGACCGCGATGTCGGTGGCGGAGTTGCCGATCCCCAGCACCAGGACCTGCTTGCCGCGCAGCGCCTCCGGCTCGCGGTAGTGGTGGACGTGGATCTGCTCTCCCTCGAATTCGTCCGCACCGGGGAAGGCCGGTTCGGGCCAGCGCGGGTCCCAGTGGTGGCCGTTGGCGACGATCACCGCCTGGTAGCGGTTCGTCTCACGCTCGCCGTCGGCGCTCTCGACGGTGACCTCCCACTCCCCTTCGGCCGGCTCGACGCTCTTGACCTCGGTGCGGAAGCGGATCTTCGGCCGCAGGCCGAAGTGGTCGACGTAGTCGTCGAAGTAGCGGGCGATCTGGAAGTGGTTGGGGTAGTCCGGATAGTCCTCCGGCATCGGGTAGGTCTTGTAGGCCATCAACCCGCGCGAGGTGTTGATGTGCAGGGAGCGATAAGCCGACGACATCCCGTTGTCGTTTTCGAAGCGCCAGTTCCCCCCCACCTCCGACCCCTTCTCGAAGCAGTCGAAGTCGACCCCGCGCGCGTTCAGCACCTGGCAAGTCGTAATGCCGGACGACCCGGCGCCGATGATGCAGACCTTCTCAGCCACGCCTGAAATCTATCCTGGCCAGCCGGCCAGGGGAGCGTTCGCTGTTTGTATGCGTCTAGCCCGACAAACAGCGAACGCGCCGGTCAAAGCGCTAGCTCACCGTCGGGGCGCTGTCGAGGAGACCTCGGCCGGACGAGCGCCGTAGAGAGGGGCCGGGTGCCTCTCGAACGGGCGGATACTCAAAACGGCGCGCTAATTAGCGCGCCGTTTGTCCGGGCGAGGGGCACCCCGCCCCCCCCCTACGACGAAGACTCGTCCGAGGTCTGCTCGATCTCCTGCGCCAGCTCCTCGAGCTCCTCGGCGAACGAAGGGCCGAAGCTCTCGACCGGAGTGTCGGGGGCGTCGAGCCCCAGCTCGGCAGCCAGGTCTTCCTCGTCGAGCAGGCCGTCCTCGTTGGGCGGCTCGATCGGTTCGGCCGGCTCCACCGCCAGCGTCCGGTAGTGCTTGAGCCCGGTCGCGGCGGGGATCAGCTTGCCGATGATCACGTTCTCCTTGAGGCCGACCAGCCGGTCGCGCTTGCCCTCCAGGGCGGCGTCGGTCAGGACCTTGGTCGTCTCCTGGAAGGAGGCGGCGGAGAGGAAGGACTCGGTGGCCAGCGAGGCCTTGGTGATGCCGAGGATGACCTCCTCGCCCTTGGCCGGCGTGCCACCTCCTTCCTTGGTCTTCTTGTTGAGCCGCTTGAGGTTGCCGCGGTCTTCGAGCTGACCCGGCAGCAGTTCGGTCGAGCCCTTCGATTCGATCCGCACCTTCTTCAGCATCTGGCGCGCGATCAGCTCGATGTGCTTGTCGTTGATGTCGACGCCCTGGGCGCGGTAGACCTTCTGCACCTCGGCGACCAGGTAGAGCTCGGTCTCGGTGCGGCCGCGAATCGCCAGCAGGTCGGCCGGGTAGAGCGAGCCCTCGTTGAGCTGCTGCCCGACCTCCACCTTCTCGCCTGTCGCGACGTGCAGGCGGGTGCGTGCCGGGAAGCTGTAGGCGTGCTCCTCGCCGCTCGACTCGGTGACGATCACTTTCACCGCCTTGTCGGTCTCCTCGACCGCGACCTTGCCGGCTGCCTCGGCCATCTGGGCGAGCCCCTTCGGTTTGCGCGCCTCGAAGAGCTCGACGATGCGGGGCAGGCCCTGGGTGATGTCCTGGCCGGCGACGCCGCCGGTGTGGAAGGTGCGCATGGTCAGCTGCGTACCGGGCTCGCCGATCGACTGGGCGGCGATGATCCCGACCGCATCGCCGATGTCGACCGTCGATCCGGTCGCCGGGGCGACGCCGTAGCAGGCGCGGCACACGCCGGAGTCCGCATCGCACTTGAGGGTCGAGCGGACCGGGACCATGACCTCCTCGTCGGCGAAGGCCTCGGCGATCTGCTCGACCTCGGGGAGGGTGATCTCCTGGTTGCGCTTGAGCAGCTCGCGGCCGCGCTTGGTCTCGAATTTCTTCGCCGACAGCCGGCCCACGAGGTTGTCGTTGAGCGAGCCGTCGTCCTTGCGCAGAGCCATCTCGATGTGGTCCTTGGTTTTGCAGTCCTCGTCGCGCACGATCACGTCCTGGGCGACGTCGACCAGGCGGCGGGTCAGGTAGCCCGAGTCCGCCGTGCGCAGCGCCGTGTCGGCCAGGCCCTTTCGGGCGCCGTGGGTGGAGATGAAGTACTCGAGGACGGAGAGGCCCTCCATGAAGTTGGCCTTGATCGGCCGCTCGATGATTTCGCCCTTCGGATTGGCCATCAGGCCGCGCATCCCCGCCAGCTGGCGGATCTGCTTGAAGGACCCGCGGGCGCCCGAGTTGGCCATCATGAAGATCGGGTTCAGCTCGTCGAGGTTGTCCTCCATCGCTTTCGCGACCTCGTCGGTCGCCGCGTTCCAGCGGGAGGTGATCGCCTCGTGGCGCTCTTCGCCGGTGATGTAGCCGTCGTCGTACTGGCCCTGGATCGCCGTCGTCTCCTTCTCGTAGCGCTCGAGAATTACCGCCTTGTCGGGCGGCGAGACCACGTTGTTCTTGGAGACGGTGATCCCGGCCTGGGTCGCGTAGTGGAAGCCGAGGTCCTTGAAGGCGTCGAGCACACGGGACACCGCCGGCGCCCCGTAGGCCTCGACCAGGTTGGAGACCATCTCGTTGACGTCGCGCTTCTTCAGCGACCGATTGACGAACTCGAAACGCTCCGGGTCGAACTCGTCGCCCAGCGCTTCGGAGAGCTCGCGCTCGATCTTCTCGTTGAAGATGATCCGTCCCACGGTGGTGAGGAAGTGCTCGTGCCCGGCACGCCGGTACTCGGCGTGGTCGTGCAGCTTGCAGCCGCCGTTCTCGTAGACGAGCTCGGCCTCCTGGGCGGAGCGGAACACCTTCGGCCGCGAGCCGTTCTTGGCGGTGGCCTTGCCGGCCTTGAGCTCCTCGTCGATCTTGGCCAGCTCCTCCTCCGGCGGGCCGTAGGTGAGGAAGTAGATGCCCAGCACCATGTCCTGGGTCGGCGTCGCCAGAGGCGCGCCGTGGGCGGGCGAGAGGATGTTGTTCGCCGAGAGCATTAGCACCCGGGCCTCCGCCTGGGCCTCGGCCGAAAGCGGCACGTGGACCGCCATCTGGTCGCCGTCGAAGTCGGCGTTGAAAGCGTGGCAGACAAGCGGGTGGACCTGGATCGCCTTGCCCTCGACCAGGACCGGCTCGAAGGCCTGGATGCCGAGGCGGTGCAGCGTCGGCGCTCGGTTGAGCAGCACGGGATGCTCCTGGATGACCTCCTCGAGCACGTCCCAGACCTCGGGGATCATCGACTCGACCATCTTCTTGGCGGCCTTGATGTTCTGCACCTGCTTGCGCTCGACCAGCTGAGCCATGATGAACGGCTTGAAGAGCTCGAGCGCCATCAGCTTCGGCAGGCCGCACTGGTGCAGCCGCAGGCTCGGCCCAGAGACGATCACCGAACGACCCGAGTAGTCGACGCGCTTGCCGAGCAGGTTCTGGCGGAAGCGGCCCTGCTTGCCCTTGAGCATGTCGGAGAGCGACTTCAGCGGCCGGTTGCCGGGGCCCGTCACCGGGCGGCCGCGGCGGCCGTTGTCGAAGAGGGCGTCGACCGCCTCCTGCAGCATCCGCTTCTCGTTGTTGACGATGATCTCGGGCGCGCCGAGGTCGAGCAGGCGCTTGAGCCGGTTGTTGCGGTTGATCACCCGCCGGTAGAGGTCGTTGAGGTCCGACGTGGCGAAGCGGCCACCGTCCAGCTGGACCATCGGCCGCAGCTCCGGCGGGATCACCGGCACGCTGTCGAGGATCATCCAGTCCGGCTGGTTGTCGGACTTGAGGAAGGCGGAGGCGACCTTGAGCCGCTTCACGGCGCGGGCCTGTTTCTGGCCCTTGGAGCTGTTGATCACCTGCTCCATCTCCTCGCATTCGGCCTCGAGGTCGACCTGCTCGAGCAGGTCGCGCACCGCTTCGGCACCCATGCCGCCGCGGAAGTACTCACCCCAGCCGAACGGCGAGCCGAAGCGGTCCTTGAGCTCGCGGAACACCGTCTCGTCGTTGACGATGTCCTTCGGCTTCATCTCGCTGAAGATCTTCCAGACTTCCTGCATCCGCTCGATCGCCTCGTCGATGTAGGCCTCGGTGTCGGAGATCTCCGCCTCGAAGGTCTTGCGCAGCTCTTTGACCATTTTGGCCCGCTCGTCGTCTTTCAGCTTGCGCAGCTGCGCCGCGGTCAGCTTCAGCGAGTCGGCCCAGATGTGGTCGTCGTCGTCGAACTTGTCCTGGGAGCCGTCCTCGAGGTACTTGATCCGGCGCTCCAGCGACTCGCTCAGCTCCTGAGTCCGCTTCTGCCGTTCCGCCTCGTAGGAGTCGGTGACCTTTTTGACCTCTTTCTCGAGTTTGCCGATGTCCTTGTCGCGGGCCTCGACGTCGACCCAGGTGATCATCGACGCGGCAAAGTAGAGGACCTTCTCCAGCTCCTTCGGCGCCATGTCGATCAGGTAGCCGATCCGGCTCGGCACGCCCTTGAAGAACCAGATGTGGGAGACGGGCGCGGCCAGGTCGACGTGACCCATGCGCTCGCGGCGCACCTTGGAGCGGGTCACCTCGACGCCGCAGCGCTCGCAGACGATGCCCTTGTAGCGGACCCGCTTGTACTTGCCGCAGTAGCACTCCCAGTCCTTGGTCGGACCGAAGATGCGCTCGCAGAAGAGGCCGTCTTTCTCCGGCTTCAGGGTGCGGTAGTTGATCGTCTCCGGCTTGGTGACCTCTCCCCAGCTCCAGGAGCGAATCTTCTTCGAGGAGGCGAGGCCGATCTCGATCGCGTCGAAGTTGTTGATGTCGATCATCGCTACTCCTCCACCTTGGCCGTCTCGGCCTTGGCGTCGTCGCTGGTTTCCGCGTCCCCGTCGGCACTCGTGCCGTCACCGTCGGTTCCGCCCTCTCCCTCTGCCACGACCTGCTCCTCGCGCTCGTCAGCAGCGCCGTTGGAGGAGTCGGCGCGGACCCCGGTCAGGTCCATCCCCAGCTCCTCCGCCGCTTTCAGCAGGTCGTCGTCCTCGTCTGCTACCTCGACGTCGCCGCCCTCGGAGACGACGTTGGCGTCGAGCGAGAGGCTCTGGATCTCCTTCAGCAGCACTTTGAAGGACTCGGGGATCGAGGGCTCGGGGATGTTCTCGCCCTTGACGATCGCCTCGTAGGCCTTGACCCGGCCGACCGTGTCGTCGGACTTGACCGTGAGCATCTCCTGCAGTGTGTAGGCGGCACCGTAGGCCTCCAGCGCCCAGACCTCCATCTCGCCGAAGCGCTGACCGCCGAACTGCGCCTTGCCGCCCAGCGGCTGCTGGGTGACGAGCGAGTAGGGACCGGTCGAGCGGGCGTGGATCTTGTCGTCGACCAGGTGCAGCAGCTTGAGGATGTACATGTAGCCGACCGTGACCTTGCCCTCGTAGGGCTCGCCGGTGCGGCCGTTGTAGAGCTGGACCGCGCCCATGCAGCGCGAGCCCGGACGCTCGGCCTTGTCGATGCCGAGGTCGATGCCACGCTCGGCGTTCTCCTCCTGCCAGCGGACCAGCGCCTCGTCGACGTCCTCGACCGTGGCGCCGTCGAAGACCGGCGTCGCCACGTTGACGCGGCCGTTGCCGCCTGGGGCGTGCGCCTCCTCGTAGGAGACGGAGCCGTCGTCGTACCAGCCGTTGCCGGCGACCCAGCCCAGGTGCGTCTCCAGGATCTGGCCGATGTTCATCCGGCTCGGCACGCCGAGCGGGTTGAGGATGACGTCGACCGGAGTGCCGTCCTCGAGGTGAGGCATGTCGGCCTCGGGCACGATCTTCGAGATCACACCCTTGTTCCCGTGGCGGCCGGCGAGCTTGTCGCCCTCGGCGATCTTGCGCTTGGTGGCGACGAAGACGCGGACCAGGTCGTTGACGCCGGCAGCGAGGTCGTCGCCGTCGTCGCGGCTGAAGGTGAGCACGTCGATCACGACGCCGCCCTCGCCGTGCGGGACTTTCAGCGAGGTGTCGCGGACCTCGCGCGCCTTCTCCTTGAAGATGGCGCGGATCAGCTTCTCCTCCGCGGTCAACTCGGTCTCGCCCTTCGGCGTCACCTTGCCGACCAGGAGGTCGCCGGAGACGACCTCGGCGCCGACGCGAACGATGCCGCGCTCGTCGAGGTTGCGCAGGCTCTCCTCGGAGCGGTTGGGGATGTCGCGGGTGATCTCCTCGTCGCCGAGCTTGGTCGTGCGGGCGTCGATCTCGTACTCCTCGATGTGGATCGAGGTCAGCTCGTCGTCCTTGACCAGGCGCTCGGAGAGGATGATCGCGTCCTCGAAGTTGTAGCCCTCCCAGGACATGAAGGCGACCAGGCAGTTCTTGCCGAGGGCGATCTCGCCACCGGCGGTCGAGGAGCCGTCGGAGAGCACGTCGCCCTCTTTCACCTTCTGCCCGGTGTCGACGATCGGGCGCTGGTGGATGATCGTGCCCTGGTTCGAGCGCATGAACTTGTGTAGCGGGTACTCGTCCTTCTTCGAGCCGTGGGTGACGACGATCGACTCGGCGTCGACGTGGGTGACCTCGCCCGCGTTGAGGGCGAGGACGACGTCGCCGCTGTCAACGGCGGCGCGGCGCTCCATGCCGGTGCCGATCAACGGCGGCTCGGGCTTGAGCAGCGGTACCGCCTGGCGCTGCATGTTGGAGCCCATCAGGGCCCGGTTGGCGTCGTCGTGCTCGAGGAAGGGGATCAGCGCCGTCGCCACCGACCAGATCTGGGTCGGTGAGACGTCCATCAGGTCCACTTCTTTGGGCGCGGCCGTGGCGTACTCCTGCTCGCCGGAGCGAACCAGGACCTGCGGGCCCTTCAGTTTGTTCGTTTTCGGATCGAGCTCGGCGTTCGCCTGGGCGATCACCTTGTCTTCCTCCTGGGTCGCGTCGAGATGCAGGATCTCGTCGCTTACGACGCCGTCGGTGACCGGCCTGTAGGGGGTCGTGACGAAGCCGTGTTCGGAGACCTGGGCGTAGGACGACAGCGACCCGATCAGGCCGATGTTCGGTCCCTCCGGGGTCTCGATCGGACACATCCGGCCGTAATGGGTCGGGTGAACGTCGCGGACCTCGATCGGGGCCCGCTCGCGGGTCAGCCCGCCGGCGCCGAGCGCCGAGAGCCGGCGCCTGTGGGTGAGCCCGTCGAGGCTGTTGGTTTGGCTCATGAACTGCGAGAGCTGCGAGGAGCCGAAGAACTCCTTCATCGCGGCGACCACCGGGCGGATGTTGATGATCGTCTGCGGGGTGATCGCGTCGGAATCTTCAGTGGTGAGACGCTCGCGGACTACACGCTCCATCCGGTAGAGGCCGATCCGGAAGGCCTCCTGGATCAGCTCGCCGACCGTGCGCAGTCGCCGGTTGCCGAAATGCTCGTACTCGTCGAGGTGCTCGTTGACCGGCTCGCGCGGGTAGCTGAGCGCCTCCGCCGCGTAGTCCTTGATCGGGTTCTCCTCGTCGATCTGCTCGGAGATGCCGAGCAGCTTCGGCAGGCTGACCAGCTCTTTGACCAGGGCGACGATGTCGTCGTGGGTCAGCACCCGGTTGTCGAGGTCGACGTCGAGGTCGAGCCGGGCGTTGAGCTTGTAGCGGCCGACCCGGGTCAGGTCGTAGCGCTTGGGGTCGAAGAAGAGCTGCTCGAGCAGGGCGCGGGCGGCGTCCACCGAGGGCGGCTCGCCGGGGCGCTGCTTCTTGAACAGCTCGATCAGCGCGCCCTCCTCGGTTTTCGTCGCCTCGGTGTCCGATTCGATCGTGTGGCGGATGTAGACCGAGTCGTCGAACATCGAGAGCAGCTTCTCGTCCTCGACGTAGCCCATCGCGCGCAGCAGCACGGTGACCGGTAGCTTCCGCTTGCGGTCGATGCGGACGTAGACGCGGCCTTTTTTCTCGATTTCGAGCTCCAGCCAGGAGCCGCGAGCCGGCATCAGGTTGGCGATGAAGACCTGCTTCTCAGGATCCTTGGGCGCCATCACGTAGGCACCCGGGGAGCGCACGAGCTGCGTGACGACGACGCGCTCGGTGCCGTTGATGACGAAGGTGCCGCGCTCGGTCATCCACGGGAAGTCCCCCATGAACACCGCCTGCTCGCGGATCTCGCCAGTCTCCTTGTTCTGGAAGGCGACGGTCGCGGTCAGCGGCCGCGAGTAGGTCATGTCCTTCTCGCGACACTCCTCGATCGTGTGCGGAGGCTCCTCGAACTTGAACTCGCCGAAAACGATCGCGAGGTTTCCGGTGTAGTCCTCGATCGGCGATATGTCGTTGATCGTCTCTCTCAGCCCGCCCTTCTTCGGATCCGTCAGCTCTTCGAAGGAGCGGCGCTGGATGTCGATCAGATGGGGGACCTCAAGGGGATTCTCTAGTCGGGAAAAACTCCTCCGGGTTACGGGGGCAGCGTTTGAACGTGCCAAGTCGGCGACTCCTCAGGCGGTCAGAGGGACGTTAGAAACAGCGCAGATATGGGCAGGGGACAACAGGCGCGCGACCGCGAAAAATAACACACGCGGCGCACGGGCTGCTGAGCAGGCCCTGAGACTGCGGAAACAAGCGAAATTACTTCAGCTCGACGGTGGCGCCGGCCTCCTCGAGTTCGGCCTTGAGCTTGTCGGCCTCCTCGCGCTCGACACCCTCTTTGATCGCCTTGGGGGCGTCGTCGACGAGTGCCTTCGCCTCTTTCAGGCCAAGCCCTGTGGCAGCGCGGACGACCTTGATCACCGGCACCTTCTGGCCGCCGACCTCGGTCAGCACCACGTCCACCGTCGACGACTCCTCCTCGCCGCCCGCCCCATCGCCGGCGGCAGCGCCCGCTGCAGCTGGTGCGGCGGCGGCGACCGCGGTCGCGGAGACGCCGAACTCCTCCTCGAGCGCTTTGATCCGCTCGGAGAGCTCGAGGACCGAGATGCTCTTCAGCTCCTCGATCCAGTCCTCAGTTGAAATTGCTTTGGTCGCCATCTACTCCTCTTCCTTGCTCTCGTCGTCGTCAGAAGTCTTGTCCTCGTCAGAAGTCTCGTCGTCCCCGGATGAGGGCTCGGGCGCCTCGTCCGCGGGTGATGCGTCCGCGTCATCCGCCTTGTCCTCAGCAGCTTCCGCGGGCTCGTCGGCGGGCGCCTCACTCTCGGCCTCCGCAGCAGCTGGCGCCTCTCCGCTGACGAGGCCCTGCTCAGCGATTTGGCCCAATTGCAGTGCGAGACCCTGGATCATCGAGCCGAGGCCGCGGACCAGGCCGGTCAGCGGGCTGGCGACGACGCCGGCGAGCTGGCCGTTGAGGATGTCGCGGGAAGGCAGGCGGGCGATCGACTTGAAGGCGTCCTCGTCGAGGCTGAGGCTTTCCATGAAGCCGCCCTTGAAGGTGAGCACCTCGTGCTCTTTGTTGAAGCTCGAGATCGTCTTGGCCGCCATCGCGGTGTCGCCGCGGACGAAGGTGAGCGCGGTCGGGCCTTTGAGCAGCTCGGTGAGGCGGTCCTCCCCCGCTTTCTCGGCAGCGAGTTTGGTGAGGCGGTTCTTGACCACCTTGAAGGAGGCGTCGGCCTCGCGCAGCTTTGCTCGCAGCTCGGCGGCCTGGGGGACGCTGATGCCGCGGTAGTCGACGGCGAAGATCGCCTCGGCGCCCTCGATCTGGGCGGCGATCTCCTCGATGGCTGTGGCCTTTTCTTCGCGGTTCATCGTCTTACCTGCATCGGGCTTCCGGGCTGAGCCCCGCCGATGGTCTCGGGTGAGCGGCGACGCAGTCTAGGCGGTCGCCGCCTCCGGCGTCGCCGCGGCCTCGCGGTCGGCCACCTTGCCGGCATCGACTTTGATCCCGGGGCCCATCGTCGTCGTCACGGTGCAGGAGCGGATGTAGCGGCCCTTGGCCGCCGAAGGCTTGGCGCGGACGATCTCGTCGATCGCCGCGCTGAGGTTGTCGAGCAGCTTCTCCTGGTCGAAGCTGGCCTTGCCGATCGCGAGGTGGACGATCGCTTGGCGGTCGGTGCGGTATTCGATCTTGCCCGACTTCGAGTCGCCGACCGCTTTCTCGACCTCGTCGGTGACCGTGCCCACCTTTGGGTTCGGCATCTTGCCCTGCGGGCCGAGGACGCGTCCGAGCTTGCCGACCGTCCCCATCATCTGCGGGGTCGAGATCGCCACGTCGAAGTCGGTCCAGCCCTCCTCGACTTTCTTGGCGAGGTCGTCGCCGCCGACGAAGTCGGCTCCGGCCGCCTCCGCGTCGCGGGCCTGCTGGCCCTGGGCGAAGACCGCAATCGTCACGTCTTTGCCGAGACCGTGGGGCAGGGCGAAGGTGCCGCGCAGCTGCTCCTCGGCGTGGCGGACGTTGACGCCGAGCAGCATGTGCAGCTCGACCGTCTCGTCGAAGTTGGTGCTCGCCGTCTCCTTGAGCAGCGATACCGCCTCCTCGGGCGGATAGAGATGGTCGCTGCGGACCTTCTCGCTCGCTTTGCGGTAGCGCTTGCCGTGGGCCATGTCAGTCGGCGACGTCTACGCCCATCGAGCGGGCGGTGCCGGCGATGATTTTCGAGGCGGCGTCGAGGTCGTTGGCGTTGAGGTCCGGCATCTTGCGCTCGGCGATCTGGCGGACCTGGTCCATCGAGATCGTCCCCACCTTGTTGACGTGGGGCTCGCCCGAGCCCTTGGAGATGCCGATCGCCTGCTTGATCAGGACCGCCGCGGGCGGAGTCTTGGTGATGAAGTCGAAGGAGCGGTCCTCGTAGACCGTGATCTCAACCGGGATGATCGTCCCGCCCTCTGACTGGGTCTGGGCGTTGAAGGCCTTGCAGAACTCCATGATGTTGACCCCGTGCTGGCCCAGCGCCGGGCCCACCGGCGGGGCCGGGTTGGCCGAGCCGGCCGAGATCTGCAGCTTGATCTGTGTGAGGACTTTCTTCGCCATCGGGGGGGAACCTTAACTGGAGTGAGAGCCAAGCGATCCAAGGACGCAGGGAGCGTGGCGTGCTCTGCACGCGAGCGACCGAGGACGCAGGAGCGCGCTGGCTATCACTTCAGTTAGATCTTCTTGACTTGGTCGTAGTTCACCTCGACCGGCGTCTCACGGCCGAAGATCGAGACCAGCACCTTGAGTTTGGCCGCGTCCTCGTTGATCTCGGCGATCTCGCCGGAGAAGTCGGAGAGCGGGCCGGAGATCACCTTGACCGACTCGCCGATCGAGAACTGGGCGCGGGTGCGCGGGCGCTCCGCGGTCTCGCGGTGGAGCAGGCGGTCGATCTCGGGTTTGGAGAGCGGCACCGGTTTGTTGCGCGAGCCGACGAAGCCGGTGACGCCGGGGGTGTTCTTGACCAGCCCCCAGGCGTCGTCGGTCATCTCCATGTTGACGAGGACGTAGCCGGGCATCGTGCGCTTCTCTTTCGGCTGTTTCTGGCCGTCTTTGCCGAGCTCCATCACCTGTTCGGTGGGGACGACGACCTGGCGCACGTTGCTCGACTGGCTCATCGTCTGAACCCGGTGCTCGAGATTGTGCTTGACCTTGTTCTCGTGCCCCGAGTAGGTGTTGATCACGTACCAGCGATACATAGTCGGCTCAGCTCGCTCTCTAGAGGATGCGCTGCATGACGAAGTTGAAGGCGGCGTCGAGGGCGCCGAGGTAGGCGGCGGCGACGGCGACGAAGATGACGGTGACGGCGCTGGCCTGGACCAGCGTGTCGCGGTCGGGCCACTGGACCTTCTTCAGCTCGGCCCAGCAGGAGAGCAGGAAGCCGAGCACGCCGCGGCGCTGTCGGTCGGCCGCGGCCTGCTTCTGGCGCTTGGCCAGCTGCTCGCTCTCCTTGCGCTTGCGCTCCTCGCGCTGGCGCTTCTCGCTCTCCTTGAGGCGCTTCGCCTCGGCGCGCTTGTCGCTGCGGGAGGGCTTCGGCGCGTCGGGCGTCTCCAGCTGCGTTTCCGGAGCGCCGGCGGCAATGCCGGCCTCGACCGCCTCGATCTCGGCGATGTCGCCGGAGACGGGAACCTGAGTGTCGTGCTGGGCGCGGGACTCGCCGTCGCGGGCGCCGTCGGTGCCCTTTTGCGACTGCGCTTCGCGGGCGCGGCGCTCGGCCTTGCGCTGCGCGCGGGACTTCGCCATCAGCGCGTCTCCTTGTGCGCCGTGTGGCGCTTGCACCAGCGGCAGAACTTGCGCAGCTCGATCCGGTCCGGCGAATTTCGCCGGGACTTGTTCGTCTGATAATTGCGCCGCTTGCAGTCTTCGCAAGCCAGCGTCACCGCGATGCGGACATCTCCGCGAGCCATCTTCTCCTCGATTGCGTAGGGACGCCGTTACAAGAGAAAACCCCGGCCGAAGCGCGAGGCTGGAGCGAAGAATAGCGCCACGCGCGCAGCGACGGCTTGGCCGTCCCCGGCGACGAAACCAGTGCGCCCGGTGAGAATCGAACTCACGACCTTCGGCTTGAAAGACCGACGCTCTTTGGGCCTCGTTAAAAGCCCGTTGACCACTGAGCTACGGGCGCTCGCAACCCTGCCCCGGGGATTATGCCGAGTCAGAGGCCGAACGTCTTGGCGATGATGTTGCGCTGGATCTCCGAGGTGCCGCCGTAGATCGTCGAGACCAGGGTGCTGCGGACGAGGCGCTCCATGTCGTACTCGGAGGCGTAGCCGTAGCCGCCCATCATCTGCATGCCTTCGAGGGCGGCGCGTTTGGCGACCTCGGTGACGAAGAGCTTCACCATCGAGGCCTCGCGGGGGAGCATCCGGTCCGGGTCCTCGTCGGTGAGGGTGGCGACCCAGCGGGTCATCAGCCGGGCGGCCTCGAGGTCGGTGGCGATGTCGGCGATGCGGTGCTGGAGCGCCTGGAAGGAGCCAATCGGGCGGCCGAACTGTTCGCGCTCCTTTACATAGACGATCAGGTCGTCGAAGGCGCGCTGGCCGATACCGAGCATCGTCGCGGCGAGGATCAGCCGCTCGACGTTGAGGCCGGCCATCAGCTGCGTCCAGCCATGATCGACTTCACCGAGCACGGCGTCCTCGGGCGCCTCGACGTCGGTGAGGTAGAGGTGGCTGGTCTCGCGCCCGCCCATGGTGTCGATCGGGATCACCTCGAGGCCGTCGGCGTCGCGCGGGATCCAGATCATCGAGAGGCCCTCATGCTTGGACGCGGACTTCGTGGTGCGGCAGACGACGAGGATGTGGTCGGCGATGTGGGCGTTGGAGCAGAAGACCTTCTGGCCGTTGATGACGAAGCCGCCGTCGACCCGCTTCGCCGAGGTGGTGAGCGCGCCGACGTCCGAGCCGGCCTCGGGCTCGGTCATCGCGATCGCCTCGACCGCGCCGCCGGCGATCCCGCCGAGGATCTCGTCCTTCTGCTCCTCGCTGCCGAAGCGCTGGGTGGCGCCGGCGACGATCAGCGTCGTCGCGTAGCCGCCGATCGGGGCGAGCGAGCGCGAGGTCTCCTCCATGAAAAGGCAGGCGTCGAGCATCGACCCGCCTGAGCCGCCGTACTCCTCCGGGATCGTGACCCCGAGCCAGCCCAGCTCGGCCATCTGGGAGTAGATCGTCTCGTTGTGGTGGATCGTGTAGCTCTCGGTGAGCCGCTCGCGCTGGTCCTGAGTGCCGAGCTCGTGGTCGCAGAATCGCCGAAGCGCGTCGACGAAGTCCTCCTGCTCGTCCGTCAGCGTGAAATCCACTGCCGGGAGCCTAACGGGAAGCGCCCAAAGGGAGCGGGGGATCAGGCTTGCGTGCCAGCCACTACGAAGAGGCCGACAGCCAGGAGCCAAATAAGGATCGCCTCCACCTTGATAACGGCCTGCCAATCCGCAAAGCGCCGGTCGTCCATGCGATCGAGTCGAGCTTCCAATCTCCTCAGCTCACGGCTCGTCTCTTCTCGCATGCGGCGGATCTCGGCCCTCATGTCGTCTCGCAATGCGTGGATTTCGGCGGGCTGCATCTCCTGATCCCCTACTGCGTCGCGAGCAAGCTAAGAAAGCCGAAGATGAACGTGCCGATCATGCCGAGGCTGACCTGGACGAGAAGCCGCTGCGTCGCCCGGACATCTACTCCGACGGCTTGCAGCTCAACCTCGACTCGATCAAGGCGTTTGTCCACCTGCTCAAGTCCCTTGCCGACCTGCTCGAAGCGCCTGTCGACCTGCTCGAACCTTTCGTCCATCCGGTCGAAGCGTTCGTCAACCCTGTCGAAGCGTTCGTCAACACGCTTGAACCGCTCATCGACCAGCTTGAAGCCGTCGTCGACGCGCCGATTCAGATTGTCAAGCCGATCGTCGGTCCAGCTTTCTCGCATCGCCTCCATAGTGGCAGCCTAGCGGACAGAACGTTGCGCCAAGTTAAGAAAGTGCCGCAAATCTAGAACAAATTCGTAGCAAAGCAAGGCGCCTGAGGGGAGATGTGAAGCCCAGGACGAGACTCGAACTCGTGACCCCTTCCTTACCATGGAAGTGCTCTACCAACTGAGCTACCTGGGCGGGCAGATCGCGGTTCGATCTTAAAGCTTCGTGGAAGGCGAAGGACCACGGTCACCCGTGGTCCTTCGCTCAAATCAGCTCGAGCAGATCTTTACGTGCTCGAGTCCTAATGGGTTGCTATCGAGCACCTCCCAACAACAGACCCCCGGTGTAGGTGGCGGTGGAAGCTTTGGCGCCACACCCCACCAGCCCACCGACCGTCCGGGCAAAACTGAGGCCTTTCAGGTTCAGGTCGGCATCGATCGCCCGGGCGGACCCTTCGCCCGCGGTGCCGTAGCTGACGCTCCCGATGCCTTTCTGTGGAGCTACCTTCCAGACGCAGTACGGGATGCCGAGTTTCTGATCGGATTCGCTGTTGTACGCACTGACCTCGATTCCGTCGCCTTCGCTGGTGCAGGCGACGTCGAGGGTTCCGGCGGAGTTGAGCACGTAGCCGCAGCTGTTCATGTCGATGCTCGCCGGGAGGTCGACATTCAAGACAGCGGCCCGGCAGCCGCCGTAGGCGGCCTCAAGCGCCATGCTGGTGCTCGAGCCGCTCGCATGGCCTTCGTTGAACGCAATGCTCGAGCATTTCACCGTGCGGCCGCTGAAATTGAACAAATGCGGGCTGGCGGCGTCCTGCCTGCCCAAGAATGCCACGGGATATTCTTCGGCTTCGAAGCCGCCTTTGCCGAAGTAGGCTCCGGTCTGGTCGACGTGCAGGTCGATTTTTTCGCTCAGGACATTGTAGGATCTAAGCTCCCAGCTGCTCGAGAAGCTCGCGTACTGTTCGGTTTCCCACCCGAAGCAGCCCTCCAGCAAAACTTTGATGAATGCGCCGCTCACGCCCGCGACGACGGAATCGGCAGCTTCTCCGTTGCCTTGGTTCACGAGCGTCGCCGCGATGCCTTTCTGTTCGGGGATCAGCACGTCGCAGTAGCTTCCGTTGATCCTGACCGGACCGCATTTGGAAGCTCCCGGGTAGGGCCCGATGTCGACCGTCGCCGCGAATTTGCCCGCGGCGGTTTCCGCTCCCGTCTGGAGGATCGCCCCGCAGCCGTTGGGTTCGATCGTGGATTTGCTCGCAATCGGCCCTTCGGCTGTGCAGGGCCCGTTTTTTCCCGAGTGATAGAGGGTGTCGACGGGACCACTTATCGCTTCCGCCAAGCCCAACTTTTCTGAGAAGCCCGAGCAGGAGAATGTCGAGGAGGCGACAGAGATGAAGGTGTTCGACGTGGCTCCCCCTTCGATCGTCGCCGGGTATTTGCTCGCCACGAATCCCGATGCCGACGCCGAAGACACGCCGACCATCGCTGTCAGGGCCAAAGCCGCAAGCGCGGCCAAGCCCAGTTTCCTGATGCGTTTCACTTCTACCTCCTTGCCCGGCGGCCTTGGGCCGCCGAGGTGACTGGTTTGACTGGTTGATGCCCTAGTGACGTCTTGGACGGGCGCCTAGCGCGCCCTGCTGTGCCGCGCTACACGCTTGCCCTTGCCCCCGCACTTGGCCTTGACCGCGGGCCGGAAGTTCTTCACCCGCCCGTTGTGGGCGCGGAACTCGGCGACGGCCTTGTGCCTGCCCTTGCAGAGGTTGGTCGAGTTGGTGATCAGCCCCTTGTTGCCGCCCTGCATGGTCAAGACGAAGGAGTCGACCGGTGCGTCGGGAGCGGTCTCGAAGGTGTTGCGGATGCGGCCTTTCAGGGAGTCGACCCACCCGACCAGGTCGATGGCTATCTGGCCGTTGCGCAGAGCCGCGACCAGGTCGGGCAGCTTGTTCTCGGAAGAGCGCAGGTAGACCGGGCCCTCGACCGGTTGGTCTAGAAGGGGAGTGATCGCCTTGGCGTAGCCGTAGATCGAGCGGGCCGGGCACTGGTCTGCCGCGTACTGGACCCTGGTGCAGACGGTGCGGATGTGGGACTGGTCGAGGAAGGCGCTTCTGGGCAGGGTGACTCTGGCGTAGGAGATGTTGGCTTCGCCGCGTTTCATCCTCAGCTTGGCCCTGAAGCGGGGATGGGCGCCTCGCTTGGTGCCACCGACCAGGCGGAGCCTGAGCTTGGGGTCGAAGCGCAGGGCGGCGCAGTCGGCTGCCTGGAAGGGGGTGGAGACGACGACGGGGTTGTTGTCGTGCTCGCTTGCGAAGTCCAATCCCGAGCCCAGAAGCGTCGATGCGGTCGAGGTCCGCTCGCAGCTGGTCGGGTTGAGGACGAAGTCGGGGCGATCGACGTATGCGCGGATGTCCCTTGCGTGGACGACGATCCCGTCGATGATGTGGGGGATCGGGTCCGAGCCGGTGGCGTCGACGAAGACTTCGGCTGTGGTGCGGTCGATCTTGAAGCCCTGCCTGACCACCACGGTGCCGAGGTCGAAGGGGCCGACCTTTGCCGCGGTGATCGCGGCGATGCTCAGGGCGGAGCCGTTGTAGGGGCCGGCCAGGTAGACCTTGCCAGGGGCGTAGGCCGGGCTCGGGCCCACTCCCGCTCCGGCCAGGGTGCGGCCGACCTCAGAGGCAGCTGGGCAGGAGGGGCTCTGTTCCTCTTGCGTGCCGGTGCGGTGCTTGGCCGCCTCGATCGCCGCGTCGGGGCAATAGGGGACTCCCGCGAGCTTGCCGGTGATGCCAGGCGGCAGCTTGATCGAGAAGCGGATGAACTCCTGTTCGGAGTCGGTTCTCGAGAGGCGCAGGTTGAAGGGGCTGTAGGAGCCGGCGCGGTTGTTGAGCGTGCCCGCCACCAGGCCCGGGCGGAAGGGCGGCAGGCCTCCCGTGGGGCAGGGGCCTGCGTTGGGGCCGGTGATGATCTCGAAGGCCGAGGCGGTGTGAAGCGGCGCCCCTCCCGCCCGGGGATAGAGGGTCGCCTGCACCGTGTGGGTGCCGCAGGCGGGAGGGGTCGCAAGGGGGCTCCTAGCTCCCTCGCGGAAGTGCAGCCGGAAATGAGAGAACGGCAGCTGCGGCAGGTTCTCGGCGACCGTCGTCAGCCGGCCCGTCTCGGGGTCGGGCACCACCTCGAGCGCCTGGCGGACCACAATGCCCAGCGTCGGGTTCTTGATCACTACGTAGAGAGCCAGGAGGCTGTCGAAGGGGTTCTCGTAGGGCTTGGCGACGTAGAGGGCGCCGTTTACCTGTTCGTCCAGCAGCGGGGTCTCGACTTCGACCGTGCCGATCTTCGAGGCGCCGGGACAGCCGCTGGCTTTCGCCGTCTCCGTGGCGAGCTGGGCTTCCGTGCAGACCTCGAGGCCTTCGGCGATTGAGGGGTTCGTCGTGAAGCCCTCGGGCAGGGTGACTTCGACTTTGCGGATGTCTGAGTTGGCGAGGCCCGAGGGATTGACGAGGCCCTCGTCTTCGACGTCGAGGCTGAAGTCGAGGCCCGAGGGGGAGGAAGCGGCCTTCGAGGTCGGTTGGGCAACAATCGAGGGGTTGAAGCCTAGTTTGCCGCAGCCGGTGAAGCCGAGCGGGTTGCCGAGGCTGTCGTGGGTGAGGGTTTCCTCGCGCAGCCAAGCGCCGGGGGCCTCCCAGGGGCGGGCTTCGAAGATCGAGGGCAGCACTCCCTCGCAGGCGCGCGGGAGGGTCAGGAACGGGACCTGGGCGAGGCTCTCTGAGCATTTGCCCACGCAACCTTGGCGTTCCGGGTCGTGGGCGGGGTCTGCTGGAGTGCCCCAGAGGGTGACCTCGGATCGGTAGACCGGCACGGCCTGGGAGGTGTTTCGCACCGCGCCGATGATGTTGTAGGGGGGGTTGGGGTTGACGCTGCCCTCGACCGTGACCGGCACGAAGGAGACGAAGAAGCCGAGCTTGGCCGCCACCCCGGGCGGGGGCTTGAGATTGTAGACGGCGGAGCGGTCGGTGTTGTCAGGATCGCCCCAAGTTATGTCGGCGACGCCCAACTGGGTGCTCAGCGGGCATTTTTTGTCGAGGAACTCGAGCGTCGTGCACTGCGGCACAGCGGTCGGGTCCCCGACCAGCCCCGGCGGGGCGTAGACCAGCAGGTCGCGGATCGAGCCGTCGGGGATCTCGAAGCCGATTTCGGAATTGGGTTTTGCCTCGAAGCCGACCGTGGTGGTCCAGGCGAAGGGGTGCGATCCCGCCTGCTGGGCGGTCGAGCCGTCGGCTTCGGTGAAGGTGACGTCGACTTCTTTGAGTCCGAAGTCGGCCTGGGCGGGGGCAGCGGCGAGGAGAAGCGCCGCGGCGGCGAGCGTGAGCGCAAGCCTCTTCATCGTCCCGCCCTCCGCCGGTGGCTGGCTCGCTTCCTCTTCGCCTGCTTGCGCGAGACGCAGCGCCCCTTGCGGCGGGCCTTGCCCTTGGCGCAGCGCGGGCGGGCGCCTTTCTGTTCCTGCAGGTTGCCCGCCCCTTCGAAGGTCGAGGAGGTAGGAGTCGGATCGTCGGGCGGGGCGGGAGTGCCCTGGCAGGCTTCGCCTTCGCAGGTCGGGTCGGGGCCTGGGGGAACCGGGAAGCCGCCGCCGGCCCGGGCGTCGTAGACGTCGACCAGGCCGAAGTCCTGCGGAACGAGACTCGAGGTGGTGGTGAAGAAGACATCCGATCCCGAAGCCGAGGCGTCGACGAACTGGGTGTCCTGCGAGCTCTGGCCCGAGGAGATCAGGCTGATGCAGCCGCTCGCCTCGGAGGAGTAGACGTCGGCGCCTTCTTTTGCGCACTGCTCCTTGCTCTCTGCCCGCTGCCACTCATAGACGTCCTGCCTTCCGTTGGTGTCGCGCAGGACGAGGGCGTCGAAGCTCTCGAAGAAGAGGCGCTCGCCGCTGCCTGAGAGCAGGCGGGTCGGGTGCAGCTGGTACTCCCAGCCCGGGAGCTGGGCGGCGGCCCAGAAGACGGTTGCCCCGTTATTCACATTGCTTGGCATCTCTCGCCCATTCGGCCGCGCCCCGCTCGGGTTGCAGGAGACGCAGACGAGCTCCGCCGTCTCCGCGTCATAGAGGAAGACCTGGCCATCGGGTTGGCCGCTCTGGGCGTCGGTGCTGTCGAAGCCCGTCAGCGGCGCCGCCGAGGTGAAGGCGAGGTGCGTGCCGTCGGGGCTGGTCCGCGCCGAGCGCCGATCGGCGAATGTCGCGATCGGAGAGGGGGGCGAGGCAGTGGTGACTTCGTTGAAGACATCGAGGATCGAGAGCGTCGCGATGAAGCTGAAGCCCTCGCCGCGCTCGTGCAGGTAGAGGTTGGGCTCCCCCGCTACCGCTTTGTCGCCCTCGCTGTTCGCAGCTTCGCCGGTGAGCACCTGATCGGAGGCGAAGTAGACGCGGCCGGCGTCCTCGCTGATCCCCGCCACTCCCCGCACGCCTTTGGCGATCAGCGTGCTCGCTTCGCTTGCGACGTCGTATTCGAATAGTTCTGTGCTACCCGTTTCTTTGGCGAGGGCGAGGGGTCCGTTCGTATAGACCGCGGTCGTGCCTTCTGCGTCGGCCCCCCAGAAGCGGGCGTTGTCGTCGTTGGAGATCCGGGCCGTACAGGCCTCCCCCGGTGCGGTGTTGTTGCAGCGGGAGTCCGTGCCTATGGGGCCGGTGGGGTTGAGGCGGACGTAGAGGGGGCCGGGCTGGTCGCCGTCTTCGTTGGGTGTTTCGCTATCGGTAGCCGAGCCCGCGGTGGACCAGAAGACCCGCGTGCCGTCGGCGGATACCGCGTGCTCGACGCTGCTGGCACGCGCACTGCCCAGAGGCCCTTGAGACGTACCGGCCGAGGCGTGTTTGCAGGAGGGTTTGAAGGCGAGGGTGGGCAACACGCTGACCAGGCGCAGGCTGCCTTCGTGGGCCATGTAGAGCTGGAAGCGGCCCCTGCCTTCTTCGGGGCTGGCCTTGCAGGCGTCGGCCGTGAGCGCCGCGTTGACGCGGAGCAGCGTGCGGCTGCCGTCGGCCGAGAAGCCCTGGACGGTCGGCGCGTAAGCGCTCTCGCTCGGTTCGGCTTCGCGGCTGAAGCCCGGCGGGGGCGAGGTGGTCAGCAGCTCATAGCTCTCGGCACCGCAGCTGGGGTCGAGGCGGCGGTAGAGGTTGGCGACGCCGGGCGGGGCCCATTCGGCGTAGGCGACGTCGGTGTCCTGGATCAGCCAGCCCTGGCAGAGATCCTCGGTGAAGGCGCGGAACTGCAGGTCGTTGACCGGCTGGCCGATCGAGAAGAAGGGGAAAGAGCCGCGCGGCGGGGAGATCGCGGCGCTCGACCAGCCCTGCTCCGGATCGCGGCGGGAGAGGTACTGGCTCACAAGCGGCGCCCCCTGGGGGCCGGCGAAGGAAATATAGGAGGAGTAGGTGACTCCTCCTCCGTCAAGCGAGGCAAGGGCGCGGCTGTTCTGGCCGGTGGTGATGTCGCCGTTGTTCTTATCCAGCGGGCTGACCAGCTCATAGGCCCGGCACTCGGGCAGAAGGACGCCGAGCCCTGCCCGGAAGGCGTCGTTGGGGCAGGGCGGGGAGGCCGAGGGCGGCGGATAGGTGTGGAAGCTGCCGTCTGCCTGCGCTTCGCCTTCCCCGAAGGCAGGGCCGGCGCCACTGTCTTGGCTCTCGGCAACGAAGCGGTAGTGGTAGGTGGTGTCGGGCTCGAGGCCGGTGAGGGTGACCCCGGCGGTCTTGAAGGCATCGACCACCCCCGAGTTCAGCGGAGCGCCTGGGAAGAGCGCTTTCGACTCGCAGGCGCTCGGGCCGGAGGCGCAGTCTTCGGTGCCGTACTGGACCCAGTAGGTGGTGTCGGGCCAGAAGTGGGGGTTGACCTGGGCTCGCACTATGGCGTCGGTGGTGCTGACTGAGAGGGCGTGCTGCGCTTTGATCGTCGGTGGCACGCTCGGCGGCGGGCAGATGCCGATGTCGGGCGGCGGGCCGTAGAGGCGGATGAAGCTGTGGGCGCCAAAAGAGTTGGCGAGAAGGAGGTCGACCCCGTCGATCCCGCAGGCGGAACTGGCGGCGATCGCGGTGGATTCCGCGAAGCCCGCCTCTTCTGCATTGAAGCGCGAGGTCTCAGCACAAGTTCCACCGCTGAACTGCATGACCTGCATTGGCATAGCTGCGCTGAAGCTGACTGTACTCACCACGTGCACCTGGCCGCTGGCGTCAACGGCAATCGCGCTCGGCCGGGCCACTTTCAGCGTGCATTCCCTCGCCCCGCTTGCCGGGTTCAGCTTCGCCACTTCGTCCAATGCTTTTCCGAAGCCCGCGTAGAGAGCGCCCGTTTTGGGATCGACCGCCAGCGCCTGCACTGTCCTTCCGGCCAGCAGGCCTTCGGGGTCGGGCAGGTCGCCCAGGTAGTTGCCTTCGGTGTCGAACCCCTGGATCCGCTCCTCGTCGCCGACGTAGATGGTCTCCGGCGGGCCGGGGTGGGTTGTGATGTAGCTGCCAAGGGTCCAGGCTCCAAACTGGCCGCTGCCTGAGCCCTGCGTCGCTGCCTGGCAAACGTCTCCGGGGTCGACCGGACAACGGTTCCGCTCGGCTTCCGGTGCCAGCGCTTCGACCTTGGTCTTGTTGACGTTACCGCCAAACATCAGCAGGAAGTCGCCATTGGGGTTGAACTTCTGCACACGGTTATTAAGGAAGTCAACAACGAAAACATCTCCGTCGGCGTCAACCGCTATTCCCTGAGGTGCACCAAATTGACCAATCTGGGCATTCCCTGCCCCTCTAATTCCCTTTTTACACACGTCACCATTAACCGGTACGCAAATCTCGAACTCGTCCTCAGGCGCGATGGTGTCATCTCCAGGACCACTCGCCACCACGTCCCAGCCCCATGTCCTCAGGAGCTGGCCCCAGGCGGTGAACTTCTGGACTCGGTCGTTGCCCTGGTCTGCAACGTAGATGTCGCCGCTTGCAGGATCCACGGCGATGCCACGAGGCACGAAGCAGCGCCCGCCGGCGCTGGAGGCCGGGTCGCCCTGTTTCCCTTCGCAGAACTGGCGCAGCAGGGGCGGCTCTGCTGCCTGAGCATCGGCGACGACCGTTGCCATCCCAAGCAAGGCGGTGAGCGAGAACAGCGCCACGACCCAAGGGCTGGTGTGTGCTCTGGCGCGGGTCGTGTGTTCTGCGTTGGTCATTGCGAATCCTCTGTCCTTGCGTTGCCAGCGGGATTGATGTGCGGTGGCGGTCATCGGGTGAGAGCCGGACACGGATCGCAACCTGACATCCGTGTCCGGTCTCAACCCCCGACCCCTCCTATTCAGTGTTGAGTGCCCAGGAGCCCTTGGCGTACCCTCCAGGAGCTGGGTTTCCGGTTGACGGATTTATGAGCGTGAGTGGAGCAATGGCCCCACTCTGTGGAGCTGGGCTGATCCAAGCATTCGATTGCGCTTCTTCTTCTTCCAAGAAGGCTTCGAGGAGAGCGAAGAAATCGACCGGGAATACATTTTTTTCGGTTTCAGCGAACACACAGATATATCCCGGATTGGCCTGCGGATTCGAAATAGTGCCCGAGCCGCAGAAGTCTCCGCTTTCGGATGGAGATTCCCGCATATCCGTCACTTTTCCGGTTTCGGTGTCGAAGACGAGAATGACGCCACCGCTAGGGCTAGTCGGGCCGCTCAGGTAGACCAGTTCGGGGGCCGGTTCGACTTTCGAGAGGAACGAGATCGCGGCCTGGAGTGGGATGGTCCCGTCTGCTCCGGCTTCTTCCTCGCCGAGTTCGCCGTTGACGCTCCACACCCCAGTCAGCACAGGTGGCAGCCCACCCGTTCCGTCTTCACCGGGAGGTCCTTCAGGTCCGGGAGGTCCTTCAGGTCCGGGAGGTCCGCCCGGGATGCCAGGAGGTCCTTCGGGTCCAGCGGGTCCTTCAGGTCCGGGAGGTCCTTGGGGCCCCTGGGGCCCGATCGCACCGTCATCGCCGTCGGCACCGGGAGGTCCTTGCGGGCCTACCGGGCCCTGGGGGCCTGCTGGCCCTTTTTCGCCTTTGGCGCCAGCGGTTCCATCAGTGCCGTTGCTCCCGTCTTTGCCGTTAGTTCCAGCAGAGCCCGTAGGACCAGCAGGACCCTGGGCCCCTGCGGCGCCCGTGGCCCCTTTCGGGCCTTTCAGCTTCTTAAGCACGCTCGGCTTGATCTGGCCCTTGGAGGTGATCAGGTATTTGGCGGCAAAGGCGCCGCTGCTCATGCCGAGGACCAGGGCGATTACTCCCACCGCTAGGCCTGCGGCCCCCAGTTGCTTGCGTAGGGCTGAGAACGATGCCTTCGCGCGACGTTTCACGTGCTCTCTCTCCTTGTCCCGTGAGCCCCCTCTGCTGCCGCTTCCCTGTGCGGTGCTGCCGCGAGGCTCGTTGTCCCTGTTCGTTCCTGTGTCGCGAGAAACCGAGCTAGTTCCCTGTCCTGACACTCGGGTTCCCAATGCGACAGGGCCAAGATAAACATACGAGTTCGGCTTTGTCAAGGAACACGCGTGGTATGAGCACGCGCGAGCCTGAGATAAGGCTCAGCGAGGGTCGATCTCTGATTCGACCAGCGCGCTGCGACGCTTTGCGACTTCGACGATCTGGTCGAGCACCGGCCTGTGCCAGCGCTCTGCCCGCGCAGCGGCGGCGGCGCTCTCGGCGCATTCACGCACTTCGATCGCGGTCTCACGCACCAATTTCAGAAAACGATCGGAGGCCAAATCGCAGTCGGCACCCATATCCATCCAGTCGGCGAGCCGAACCGACTCCGGCTCGTAGTTCTCGCCGATCGCCATCGCCAGCTCTTCCTCCAAGTCGTCGTATACGGCGGTGGAAACGATGTCGTAGAGCGGCGCCAGCTGACGCCCCAGCTCGGCGAAGAGGATCGCGAAGTTCTTGCCGTGGGCGTCGCTGTTGCCGAGCACGAAGTTGAGGACCGCGGCGCGAACCATCGCCTGGACGTCGGGGCCGCGGCCGATCTCCTGCAGCAGCTCGCGAAAGCGTCGAAAGCCAGGGCCGAGGCTGCGCTCGTACTTGAGGTTTCCCGGCACGCCCAGCGCCTGGCAGAGGTCCTCCTGGTGCAAACGCACCGTTCCCGTCCCATCGGTGCTGCGGTCGAAGCGGCGGGAGATCAGGCAGGGACGGCCGCCGATCGCCTCCAGGCTGGTCTCGGCGGCCGACAGGCCCAAGCAGCCGGCCACACGCATGCAGAACATCTCGTTGTAGGCAAGGTCCGGGTACTCGGAGTCGTACTGCGGCTTGATCAGGTGGGTGCTGGGAGCATCCGCCTCGGGGAGCCCGAACGCCCCCGAGCCACTGCGGATCAGCGTCAACTTGCGCTGCACGCCAGCGAGGCTGAGGCGCATCTTTCCCTGCCTTCTCACGCCGAGGGGCCGCTTCGGCAGGTCCTCGATCATCGTCGCGAGCTCCTCGTCGCTGAGCCACTCGACCGAGCCGTCTCGCGGCTCGAGGGACTCCCCCGAGGGGAGGATCACGATCGCTCCGGCGCAGTCGCGACCGATCTCCGCCAGGAGGCGGTAGGTGTCGTTCGAGTCGATCCGCAGCTCGCGCGCGATCTCGTCGCGCCGGGCGCTCTCCGGCAGCAGGCCCTCGAAGAACGTCCGTGTGGGGATCGCGTCGAAGGCCTCCTCGCGGACAGGCAGCGAGTGGCTGAGGACGACCGTGCCCTCGCCGGCAGCGGCGACGACCTCCGGCGCATAGGAGAAGGAGTAGTCGGTGGCACTGCCGGGCTCCAGCGTCCCGACCCGGCCCCCCCGCAGGTGGACGTCGAGGCTCATCGCAATTCGTCGGAGCGCGGCGTCCAGACCTTGTCGCGGCCCTCCACGCTCAATTTCAGCCCAACCGCGGCCAGCACCCTCGCCAACATGTCGAACCTGACGGTCGGCTTGCCCTTCTCGATCGCGAAGACGGTCCTCGGGCTGACGTTGGCGAACAGGGCGATCTCCTCCTGGTCTCGGCCCAGCCGCTTTCGCGCCTGGAGGACCCGGAGGCCGATCTCGACGGCGTCCTGCTCCACCAGGAGCGACGGCATGGCCTGTCGCTTCGATTCTGTTTCTCGCATGATCGTGCGATCTTAGCGGAGATCACGCCTGGCGATGCATAAATTCGTACGATCGTGCGGTTCCTGGCCCGTCTGTGCCTACGTTCCCAGGTTTTTCGCACGATAGTGCGAATCACTGGGTAGAGCGCGTAAAGCGGAGGGGGTGGGATTCGAACCCACGAGCGCCTTACGACGCCAACAGTTTTCGAGACTGCCCCGTTCAACCACTCCGGCACCCCTCCGGGACTGTCAGGAGAAGGGATTCTACGGGGAGAGCTGGCGGGCGATGACGCGGGCAATGCGGCGCCCGTCGATGCGCATGAAGCGGAGCTGGCCGGCGCTGCTGGCGTAGTAGCCGGTGAAGAAGAGGCCGGGCGCCGCCGGGTGCTCGCCGCGGACCTGCTTGCCGTCCAGGGCGGCCACGCCGTGCTGGTCGAGGATGCCGAGGTGGCCGACGACGCGTGGCAGGTTGCGCTCGTAGCCGGTGGCGGCGATCACGACATCGGGGCGCAGGTGCTCGCCATCGGCGAGCACCACCTCGGGGCCATCGAAGCGCTCGACCGCGCTCACCAGCTCCAGCTTGCCCTGCTCGAGGGCCTCGACGAAGCCCGCGTCGATCAGGGCCGAGACGTGCCGCTGCTTGGTGGAGCTCTGCACCCCCAGCGGCGCACGGGGGATCCCGTGCTTTGAGAGATCCCCGTAGATCAGCCTTTGCATGAAGAAGCCGACTCGATCGAGCACCACGTTCGGGAGCGGCTCCATCATCACGGTCGAGTAGTTGAGCGGGTAGCCGAGCCACTCGCGGGGAAAGACGCTGGGCGGCGTGCGCATCGAGGTCCAGACCCGGCAGCCGCCAACCGTCGCCAGCTCGTAGGCGATCTCGGAGCCGGTGTTCCTCGCCGAGACGACGAGTACGTCCTTGCCTTTGAACGGCTGGGGGTTCCTGTAGGTGGAGGAGTGGATCAGCTCGCCGGCGAACCCCTCCCGCCCTGGCCAGTCCGGCAGCCTCGGCTCGGCATCGTGGCCGGTTACGAGCACCGCGAAGCGGGTGGCGATCTCACCGCTCGAGGTCTCGAGCAGCCAGCGGCTACCTCCACCGTCCTTCCCCAAGCCTCCCCCGCTCGCGTCTCCTCGCTCGATCCGATTCAGCTCCGTCCCGAACTGGATGCGAAGCCGGTGCCGGCGAGCGTACTCCTCCAGGTACTTAACTACGTCGTCGCGGGCGGGCCAGCGGCCGTAGCGTCGCGGCATCCGGTACCCAGGCAGGGTCGAGGTGAGCCGGGGCGTGTTGAGACGAAGGCTGTCGTATCGCGAGCGCCAGCTCGATGCCACCTGGCCAGTGCGCTCCAGCACCAGCGGCTCGACGTCCCGCCGCTTGAGCATCGCCGCGACCGCAAGCCCGGCCGGACCGGCGCCAACAACAACGACCTGCTCGCGATCCACGGTGGTCGATTCTAGAGCGAGCTGCCCGGAGGACCCCGACGGGATAGCGATTGGCGGACCCCTGGGCGTCCCAAGGCTCAAGCGCCAACCTAGGCGCGCCGATCTACTCGCATGCAAACCGACGCGCAGACCCCGCTGGGGCGGTTCTTCGACCGTCACCCTCTGCTGCTGCGCTCGCTGGCAGTCGCGGCGCTGGTCTGGGGCTTCGGCTACCTGACCTGGCGCGTCGGCTGGAGTGGGCAGGGGGCGAGCCCGGTCGCCTTCGGGATGCTGCTGATCACCGAGATCTACGGCCTCTGGGCGCTGGGCACGCTCGCCTGGTTCTCCTGGTCGCGCCCCGCCATGACCCGACCCCCGGCCACGCCAGGGCACAAGGTCGACGTCTACGTCTGCACCTACAACGAGCCGTACGAGGTGGTCGCGGCGACGCTGGCCGGCTGCCGCGCCCTCAGCTATCCCCACACGACTTACCTGCTCGACGACGGGCGGCGGGAGGAAATGCGGGAGCTGGCGGAGCTGGCCGGCGCCAGCTACCTGACTCGGCCCGACAACTCGCACGCCAAGGCGGGCAATATCAACGCCGCCCTCCCCCGCACCGATGGCGAGCTGGTGCTGATGCTCGATGCCGACCACGTGCCGATGCCGGACGCGCTCGACGCGATGGTCGGCTACTTCGACGACGAGCGGGTCGCCCTGGTCCAGAGCCCGCACGATTTCTTCAACCACGACTCGGCCCAGCACTACGCGGTCGGCCGCCACGAGCAGTCGCTCTTCTACCGCGTCGTCTGCCCCGGCAAGAACCGCCACGGCGCCACCTACTGGTGCGGCTCGGCGGCGCTGATGCGGCGCGCGGCGCTGCTCGAGATCGGCGGCGTCGCCACCGAGACGATCGCCGAGGACTTCCACACGACGATCCGCCTGCAGCGCCACGGCTGGACCAGCCGCTACCACGACGAGGTCCTCGTCCAGGGCCTGGCCCCGCACGACCTCGACGGCTACCTGCTGCAGCGCGACCGCTGGGCGCGCGGCAACCTCGCTGTCTTCACCCTGCCCGAGTCCCCCCTGCGGGCCAATGAGCTGAGCTCGCTGCAGCGGCTCTCCTACTTCGCCAGCCTCGCCGCCTACCTGGCGCCGCCGATGCGACTGCTCCTCCTGCTCACTCTCGGCGTGGTGCTGTGGACGGGCGAGCTGCCGATGAAGATCGACGCGGTGGCGCTGGCGGCACTCTGGCTGCCCGCGGTGACGCTCAACCTGACCGCCGGCTCCGCCCTCGCCCGCGGCTTCATGAAGATCGGCGAGACCGCCCACTACGAGCTCCTGACGATGGAGATCTACACGCGGGCGCTGCGCTGCGTCTTCCGCCCCGGCCGCACCGCCTTCAAGGTGACGCCGAAGCAGGGCACCGACGGCGGCGGCATCGAGGCGGTGCGCAAGCTGCGCTTCGTCATCGCCTGCGCCGTGATCATCACCGGCGGCACGGCGCTGCGCCTGCTCGACCTGGCCGGAGTCGGGCCGCTCCCCGACCTGCCGGGGATCGCGATGGCGATCGTGCCGCTGCTCGGCCTGATCGAGCTGCGCCGCATCCTCCGCACCTTGCTCGCGGTCGGCCGGCGCCGTCAGCGGCGCCTCGTCTATCGCTTCGAGGGCGATGCGCCCGCCCACTGCTTCTGGCAGGACGGCCACGTCGGCGGGCGGCTCGTCGACGCCAGCGCCTCCGGCGTCGGCTTGGTCCTCGACGCGCCGCTGGAGATCGGTGCCCGCCCCGCCGTGCTGCTCGCACTGGCGGACGCGGCGGGAGACTCGCACGAGATCGCCGCCCAGGTCGAAGTGCGCTCCTGCCGCGAGAGCGAGGGGCGCCACCTGGTTGGGGCGACGATCCTCGAGATCGACCCGGGATCGCGAATGCGGCTGATGGAGTGGTGCTACGTGGTCTGCAGCCACGAGCGCCTGCGCGGCCACCGCCCGGCGCTGCCGGCCAGCGAGGGCGAGACGATCGTGCTGCCGATGCCGGTTCCGGCACCTCAGGCCGCCGTGGCGTAGCGACCCCCGCCCAGGGAGAACTTCTTCGCCCCAGAGCTTAGCGAGGGTATGCACCCTTCAACAAGTGCTGCACCCACTACTCGTAGTGTTACACTCGATTCAGTGCCCACCAGCAAGCCCCGCTACATGCTTACCGACACCGGCGAGCTGAGTGAGATGCTCGATCTAGCCCAGCGACGCTGGCCGGAGTTGACCGATCGCAAGGATCTGCTGCTGCGCTTGGCGCAGACAGGTCGGGGGGCGATCGAAGAGGCCGGCGCGGAGCGGCGCCGCGCCGTCGAGGAGACGGCCGGCCTCCTAAGCGGGGTTTACAAACCCGGGGATTTGGACCGCCTACGCGAGGACTGGCCACAGTGATCGTGCTTGACGCGAGCGTTTTGATCGCGCATCTCGACAGCAACGATCCTCACCACGCAAGGGGGCGCGCGATGCTCGAAGGGAACGCCGAGACGCCCCTCGGGGCCAGTGAGATCAGCCTCGCCGAGACGCTCGTCGCGCCGGCACGAGCCGGACGACTGGACGACGCCAGAGAGGCACTCGAGCAGCTCGGGGTGACCGAGCTGGGGCTGGGCGTCGATGCTTCGGTGCGGTTGGCCCGGCTCCGCGCCGAAACGAACCGCAAGCTGCCCGACTGCTGCGTATTGCTCGCAGCGCAAGAGCACCAAGGGATGGTCGCGAGCTTCGATGCCGATCTGACGCGAACCGCACGCGAGCTTGGGCTCGCAAGCGTCTGATCTGGATAAGCCAACCAGGGGAGAGTTCTCGGGATGGCCATCGCGGTGGTCAACTACCACCGCACCGGTGATCTCGAGCTCTGGCCGGTCTTCATCGCCTACGCGGCTCTTGCTTTCTTTGCCGCGGGCCTCTTGGCTGCGGGATGGCGAGCGCTACTCTGAGCGAGATGAAGCCGCACGCTGAGATGAAGATCCTTACCGCACGCCACTTCCTCTTCTACATGGGAGTCGCGTGTGTGGCCGCGGCAATCGTCTGTGCGGCATCGGAAGCTTTGGGTTGGAGCAATGGCCTCACTTTCGGAATCCTTGTCATCACCGAGACGATCGTGTCGATCACGGCGCTGAGAGAAAGCCTGTTCGCTCCTGTTCCCGGGCGGGGACAACAGCAAGACCGACACGCCTAGCGGAAGCCGCAAAGCGGAGAGGGTGGGATTCGAACCCACGAGGCGGGTTAACCCCGCCCACGCGATTTCCAGTCGCGCTCCTTAAGCCACTCGGACACCTCTCCGGGAGTCCTCCGAAGGGTATTGGCTCAGCTCAGCGGCGGGAGGCGAAGAAGTCCGAGAGCAGGGCGGCGCACTCGGCCTCGAGCACGCCGCCGGTCACCGCCGGGCGGTGATTGAGGGCGATCTCGGCGAGGACGTCGAGGACGCTGCCGGCGGCGCCGGCCTTGGGATCGGGGGCGCCGAAGACGACGGCCGGGATGCGGGCGAGGACGATCGCCCCGGCGCACATCGCGCAGGGCTCGAGCGTCACGTAGAGGGTGGTGTCCGGCAGGCGCCAGCCGCCGAGTGCCTCGGCGGCGGCACGGATCGCCAGCACCTCGGCGTGGGCAGTGGGGTCGCGGCGCAGCTCGCGCTCGTTGCCGGCGACGGCCAGCGGCTCGCCATCGCGGGCGACGACGGCGCCGATCGGGACGTCGCCGTGGCGCTCGGCGCGACGCGCCTCCTCGACCGCCAGCGCCATCAGGCGCTCGTGCGTGCTCATGTCGGGTCGTCCACCATCGGCCCAAGTATCCGCCAGCGGCAACTTCACCGGCGTCGTGGTGTTAGATGATCGCTCGCTCAGCAGCAGGTAAAACGCGGCCTCGGAACCGAATTGAAGATAAGCCTCAGGAACTGGACCGCTGCGACCCTGCCCGCGCTCGCGCTGCTCGGCCTCCCCGTCGGCGCCGAGGCGGCGACGGGAGTTGCTGCGGCGCGCGGCTTCGCTCCCAGCCAGCTGATCGTCAAGCTCGATGGTCAGCGGGCCGGGCGAACGGTGCGGCTGCCGGCCGGCGCCGGCGTCCTGGAGGCGGCGAGAGCGCTGCGGCGCAACCCACGGGTCGCCTACGCCGTGCCCAACCACATCGCCACCGCCTCGGCGACGCAGTCGCAGGCCCCACCCGAGATCCCCAACGACCCCGGCAGCCTCAGCAGCCCCCCGGAGCCGCCGGGCGGCTGGGTCGCGAAACAGTGGAGCTTCCTGCCCTGGGAGGGCAGCACCACCCCCCTGCTACCGGTCTCCCCGGGCGGCATTGACGTGGTCGGGGCCTGGGGCAACCTCACCGCCGCCGGCCGCCCCGGCGGCGTCGGCGTCACCATCGCCGTGCTCGACACCGGCGTCGCCTACCGCTCTCTCGGCAGCGAGTTCCGGCGCAGCCCGGACTTCACCGCGGGGCAGTTCGCCAAGGGCCGCGACTTCGTCGACGGCGACTTGCTGCCGCTCGACCTGAACGGGCACGGGACCCACATCGCCGGCACGATCGGCGAGAAGACGAACAACGGCATCGGGCTGACCGGAATCGCCTACCGGGCGAAGCTGCTGCCGGTCCGCGTCCTCGACCAGCATGGCCGCGGCGAGGCCGACGACATCGCCAGGGGGATCCGCTTCGCTACCGCGGCGGGGGCCGACGTGATCAACATGAGCTTCAACTTCGGCTGCGGCAAGCGGGTGCCCAGCGTCGACGAAGCGCTGCGGCAGGCGCACAGCCGGGGCGTGGTCACCGTGGCTTCGATCGGGAACCTCGGCGCCGAGTCGTGCGTCGCTCCTCCCGCCACCGGCCCGCACACGATCGGCGTCGGCGGCACCACCGAGGGTGGCTGCCTAGGCGACTACTCGCTGGCGGGCGACAAGGTGGACCTGCTGGCGCCGGGTGGCGGCCGGCCGGCGCCGGGCTGCCCCTCGGTCTCGATGCGCCCGATCTTCCAGGTGACCCTGCGCGGCCACAACCCGCGCCGCTTCGGCGAGCCCGGCAGCTACGTCGGCACCTCGATGGCGGCTTCGCACGCCTCGGCCGTCGCCGCCCTCGCGATCGCCTCCGGCGTGCTCGGCAAGAACCCCTCCCCCACCGCGGTCCTGCACCGCCTGCGGATCACCGCGCGTGATCTAGGCCTACCGGCCACGCGGCAGGGCGCCGGCCTGGTCGACGCCGGCGCAGCGACAGATCCCGCCGCCTGACGCTAGGTAGTTCTAACGATCATCACGCTGCATGGCGCGTGATGGGAGACGTTGTTGGGGACGCTGCCGAGCAGGAAGCGGCGGGCGCCGGTCATCCCCTTGTTGCCGACCACGATCAGGTCGGCGCCGGTCTTCTCGGCGACCTCGAGGATCGCGTCGGCGGGATTGGCCTCGACCGGGTGGGTCTGGACCCCGACGACCCCGTCCTGCTTGGCTTTCGCAGCGGCGGCCTCGAGGACGAGGTTGACGTCCTCGCGCGGATTTATCTCGTGCTGAACGTCGGGCGGAGCGCCTTCCTGCTCCGCCTCGACCCGCCGTTTGGAGATCGGCTCGTAGGCGCTGACGATGTCGAGCTGGGCGCCCGCGAACTTGGCGACCTCGACGGCCCTGCTCACGGCCTCGCCGGCGGTCTCCGACCCATCGGTTCCAACCACGATGCGAGTGAACAAACCGCCTCCTTCCGCTCGGTCGCCGAACGGCGCTGATACTAGTGCAGGCGCTAGCGCTGCGGCCGAGTGTCGACCGCCGGGTCGAGGAAGACTTCGCCGCCGATCTCGGTAGGCGTCGTCGCGAGACGAACGGTCGCGATCGCCATCGAGGCGACGAGGCAGGCGACCAGGATCGCCATCCCGATCTTCCACAGCAGCGGCATCGGCCTATCTCATCAGAGCCGACACCCCATAAGCTGATCGCCGTGGAGGAGATCGCCGAGGGCGTCTGGCTGTTGCAGGGGGATTTCCGCAAGGCGATGAACGTCTACTTCATCGAGGACGGCGACGGGGTGGTCCAGTTCGACGCCGGCACCAAGTCGATGACGAAGAAGGCGATGGCGGCCGGTGAGCAGCTGGGCGGGATCAAGCAGGTCGTGCTCGGCCACGCCCATGCCGACCATCGCGGCACAGCGCCAGCGATGTCCGCGGCCGGAGTGCCGGTCCTCTGCCACACCGACGAGGTCGCCGACGCCGAAGGCGACGCCTCGATCGCTCCCTATATGGACCTCTCGCAGCTGCCGGTGGCGCCGGTGCGCTGGATCTACCCGCTGCTGCTGCGGCGCTGGGACGGCGGCGCGGTGAAGATCGCCGGCACGGTGTCGGAGGGCGACGAGGTGGCCGGCTTCCGCGTCCTGCATTTCCCGGGCCACGCGCCGGGACTGATCGGGCTGTGGCGGGAGCGCGACCGCGTGGCGCTGGTCAGCGACGTCGTCTACTTCGTCGACTCGGCGCGGCTGCGGCCGCTGCCGGAGGGCGAGGCGAGCGTGCCCCACCCCGCCTGGGCCTGGAACCACGCCAAGGCGAAGGAGTCGCTGCGCCGGCTGGCGGCGCTGGAACCGCGGCTGGTCGGCGCCGGGCACGAGCACCCGCTGCGCGGCGAGAACCTGCGCGAGACGATGGAGCGCGCCGCCGAGAAGTACTGAGGCCTGGCGCAGGTCATAGGCTGCGCCACCGATGATCGCGACCTACGCCTCGGCCGCGCTGATCTGCGCCGCCTCGCTGCTGGTCGGGCGGGCCGTGCTCTCCCTCGCCGGCAGGCGGGAGTGGAGCTGGCTGGAGCCCGCGGTCGGCTTCGCCGCAATCCTCACCGTCACCGGCGCGCTGGCGCGGGCGCCGGGGCACTCGACGACCGCGACCCTGGGCCTGATCGCCCTGCTCGTCGCCGCCGTGCTCGTCTGCCGTCGTCTTCCCTACCGGGGGGCCGATGCGCTGGGGCAGGGCTTGGCCGTGGCGCTCGTCGTCGCCCTCGTCCTCTCGATCCCGTTTGCTGTGAGCGGGCGCTGGGGCTTCCTCGGCCAGGGCTTCAACAACGACCTCGGCCTGCACCTGGCATGGGCGGAGTGGCTGCGCAGCGGGCTCGGTCCGGCGCCGGAAGCCGGCTACCCGCTGGGGCCGCACGGGCTCGCCGCCGCAGTCGCGGCGGTGCCCGGGATCAGCCTCGGGCAGGCGTTCGTGGGCCAGGTCTTCGCGATCGGGCTGCTGACCGCGCTCACCGCGCTGTCGGCGCTGCGCGAGCTCGGCACCGTGCGCCGCGTCCTCGCCGCGACGCTGGTCGCCACCACCTACCTCGCCGCTTCCTACTTCGCCCAGGGCGCCTTCAAGGAGACCGCCGAGGCGCTGCTCGTGCTCGCCTTCGTGCTGGCGCTGCGCAATCCCGGCCAGGCGCCCGCGGGCGCCTGGCCAAAGCTGCTCTTCGCTCTCCCCTACCTCGCCCTGCTCGGCGGCGCCTTCTTCGCCTACAGCTTCGCCGGGCTCGCCTGGCCGCTGGCGATCCTGGTGCTCTGGAGCCTCACCCTGCCCGAGGTGCGCAGCGCCCTGGCGCCGCGGGCGCTGCTGCGCTTCCTGCTGCGGCCGGCGGTACTGATCGGGGTGCTGGTGCTGGCGGGGCTCGGCGCGGTGACGGTCCTGGTCGGGCCGTTCGGCTTCATCCATGGCTTCAACCGGGTGGCCGGGAGCAACACCTACGGCCCCGTCTCGCCGATCGAGGCGCTGGGGATCTGGCCGACCTCGAACTACCGGCTCGACGCCGTCGGCGGAGCGCAGCTCACCGGCCTGGCGGGAGCGGTGGCGGTTTTGGCGGTGGCGGTTGGCGTTCTCTGGTGGGTGCGGATACGCGACCTGGCGGTGCCGATCGCGCTCGGTGCCTGCGCCGCTCTCTACGTCGCCTCGCTGCCGTTCAGCGGCGAGTACTCGCAGGCGAAGGCATTGATGATCGCCGCTCCGCTGGCGATGCTGGTCGCGATCCGGCCGCTGCTCTCGGAGTTCGTCATCCCACGCGTTCGCTCTTTGTCCGGCCAGGCCCGACAAACAGCGAACGCGGGTGGGGTGAGGCGGATCGGCTGGGGGATGCTGGCCGTCGCCTTCATAGGCGGCGCCGCCTACTCGAGCTTCCTGGCGCTGCGCGACGCGCCGGTCGGGCCGCCGGGCCACGGCGCCGAGCTGCGCGCCTTCTTCCCGCTGCTGAAGGGCGAGAAGGTCCTCTACGCGGGCCAGGACCGCTACGCGGCGCACGAGCTGCTCGAAGCCGACACCCACGTGCCGCTGGTCGAGTTCCCCGACTCGGAGGTGAACCAGAACCCCGAAAAGCCGTTCGACACCGGCGACGCCTACAGCCCGATCGACTTCGACTCCTTCTCGACCGCGACCCTCGATCGCGTTCCCTACGTCGTGACCGGGCGGGCCGAGTGGAACAGCCAGGGGCCGCCCAACTTCCGGCGCGTCGCCGCCACCGACTCCTACCTGCTCTGGGAGCGCCAGGGGCCGACCCCGGAGGACCGCCACGTCCTGCTCGAGGGGACCGAGCCGGCGGCGCCGGCGCCCTGCGCCTCGCCGGAGATCCGCATCCTCCTCGCCAGCCCCGGCCGGGCTTCGCTCTTTCCGGCGCCGGCGATCGGGGCCAAGGCACACTGGAGCCCCGACGCCACGCTGGAGGCCGGCGAGAGCGCGGCACAGAGGCTGCGCCTGCCGGCAGGACGGTGGCGACTCTCGCTGCAGTACTTCTCCCCCTTCGACCTGACCCTCAGCGCGCCGGGCTTCCGCCAGCCGCTGAAGGCGGCCCTCGATGGGCAGCGACCGAGCACGATCAGCCTCGCCAGCGATGGCCAGTACTGGCCTGCAGGGGTGATCGAGAGTGCCGGCGGCCCGGTCCGCTTCACGATCGACGCGGAGGAGCCGAGCACGCTGCAGCGCCTCAGCGGCTACGAAGGCAAGGCGCGGCTGGGCAACCTGGTCGCGGTCCGGGCCGAGCCGCGCCGGATCGTCCCGCTCGCCGCGGCGTGCAACGGCTGGATCGACTGGTTCGAATCCCCGGAAGCGCCCTGAGCGGCGCAGCTCGGCGTCCTCGGTCGCTCACGTGCAGAGCACGCTTCGCTCCCTGCGTCCTTGATCTGCTTGCTCAGGCGGCCTTGGCCGCGATGCGATCTGGAGAAACTCGGACGACGTCCCAGACCAGGCCGAGGCGCTCGAGGTTGTTGATCACGATCCCCGAGACGTCCAGCTGCCAGCGGCCGAGGCCATGCACGGCGGAGGTCGGGAAGGCGTGGTGATTGTTGTGCCAGGCCTCGCCCATCGTCGGTAGGGCGATCAGGGCGAGATTGCGTGACTCGTCGCCGGTATCGAAGTCCCGGCGGCCGAAGACGTGGCAGAGCGAGTTGATGCTGTAGGTGAAGTGGTGGAGGACGAAGACGCGGACCAGGCCGCCCCAGAGCAGGCCGGTCAGCCCCGCGAACAGGGTGCCGCCGATCACCCAGCCGAGCGCGAAGGGGATGAGGAGGCCGAGGATCGCCCAGAGCAGGAAGGTGCGGTCGACCCAGCTGATCACCGGGTCCTCGATCAAGTCGGGCGCGAAGCGCTCCTTGTTGCCGCGCTGGGTGTGGATGAAGAGCCAGCCCATGTGGGCGTGAAAGAGGCCGCGCAGGGCGCCGCCCCAGCCATGGCCGTGATCGACGTGGGGGCTGTGCGGGTCACCCACTTCGTCGGAGAAGGCGTGGTGCTTGCGGTGGTCGGCGACCCAGGAGATCACCGGGCCCTCGATCGCCGCCGAGCCGAGGATCGCCAGCAGGCCGTGCAGCCACGGCTTCGCCTTGAAGCTGCGGTGGGTGAGATGGCGATGGAACCCGACCGTGATCCCGAGCCCGGTCAGCAGGTAGATGCCGACGAAGAGGAAGATGTCGCTCCAGTGCAGGGCGCTGCCCCAGACCTGCCAGCCCGCAAAGGCGATCGCGACGAAGGGGACCAGCGTCACCAGCCCGGTGATGATCCGGTCACGGGTCTCGTTCGCGACCGGCTGGATGTCGGATGGGAGTGGTCCGGCGCCTGCCACATAACGATCATACGCCGAGCGTCAGCGAGCAAGCCACCGTGCGATGAAGGGGCGTTATAAGGTCGGAGCAATGCCTTTTGCGAGCACCGCGAGACTGCGTCGCGAGATCGAGGGGCGGATCCCCGAGCGGCCCTTCGCGGTCGAGTTCTGGGACGGGACGCGGCTCCCGGTCACATCCGGCGATTCCGGCCCGACCTTCTACGTGCGCTCGCCGCGCGCCGCCGCGCGCGCGCTGCTGGCACCGGGGCAGCTGGGGCTCGGCCGCGCCTACGTCAGCGGCGAGATCGAGATCGACGACATCGATGCGGTGATCGGGCTGCTCGACAGCTGGGAGCCGCCGCCGCTGGAAAGTGGTGACAAGGCGCGGCTGCTGCTCGGCGCGGTGCGCGCCGCCGGCCTCACCCGGCCGCCGCGCCGCCCCGCCGCCGAGCTGCGCCCGAGCGGCCGCCGCCACACCAAGGAGCGCGACGCCGAGGCGGTCCGCCACCACTACGACGTCTCCAACGAGTTCTTCGCGCTCTTCCTCGACGACTCGATGACCTACAGCTGCGCGGTCTTCTCGCGCGGCGCCGAGACGCTGGAGGCGGCGCAGGAGGAGAAGCTCGAGATGGTCGCCCGCAAGCTGGACCTGAAAGAGGGCGAGCGGGTGCTCGACGTCGGCTGCGGCTGGGGCAGCTTCCCGCTCTGGGCGGCGACCCGGCACGGCGCCCGGGTGCTCGGCATCACCCTCTCCCCTCCCCAGGCCGAGCGCGCGAGGCAGCGGGCCGAGGCCGCCGGGGTCGCCGACCGGGTCGAGATCCGTGTCATGGACTACCGCGACCTCGCCGGCGAGCGCTTCGACGCGATCGCCAGCATCGGCATGGTCGAGCACGTCGGCGTGGCGCAGATCGACGTCTACGCCCGCACCCTGGCCGGGCTGCTGGAGCCGAACGGGCGGCTGCTCAACCACGGCATCGCCCGCCTCCGCCACACCGATCCCGACGCCGGTCCCTTCTCGGAGCGCTACGTCTTCCCCGACGCCGAACCGCTGCACCTCTCGCGGGTGCTGCTGGCGCTGGAGCGGGCGGGCTTCTACACCCGACACGTCGAGGAGTTCGGAGCGGACTACGCGGAGACGCTGCGCCACTGGGCTCGCCGCCTCGACGAGAACCTCGACGAGGCCGTCCGCCTCGCCGGTCCCGAACGGGTCCGCGTCTGGCGCCTCTACCTGCGCATGGCGCGCAACGGCTTCGAGAACGGCTTTCTCTCGATCTACCAGGCCCGCTGCAGCCTGGCTTGAACCGCCACTCCTGGTGTAGAATTACACCGTATGCGGTGTCACTCCCAGCTGGACCTCGGTGCGCTTCTGCGCGAAACCAGGAGAGGACAGGGACTTAGCCAGCATCGTCTGGCCGTGCGCGCCGGAACGAGCCAGGATGCGATCAGCAGGCTCGAGCGCGGGGTCGAAGCACCAACGCTGGAGCGCTTTTCGCAGTTGATGCTGGCGATGGGATACCAGCCGGTGCTCAACCTCGAGCCTCTGGAAAGCCCAGTGCCCCCTGCCGAGCTTGCGGCGGCGTCCGGCATGACCCCGACCGAACGCCTGCGCGAGGCGTCGAGTTGGAACCGCGTGGCCTCCCAGCTCGCGGCAAGCGGCGATCGAGCCCGTCGCGCGAAACACCCGGCAACCAGGAGCAGCGGGGAGTGAGCGACTTGCGAGAAGGGCAGGATCGCCCGCTCGACCTCGGTCGGTTGCTGGTGACGCTGGCCGATCACGGGGTCGACTACGTCGTCATCGGCGGCGTGGCCACGCAAGTTCACGGGCACCGTCGCACGACAATGGATCTCGACCTGACACCCAATCCCGATCGGGAGAATCTGGGACGGCTGGCGGCCGCGCTCACGGAGCTGGAGGCTCGGCCACGCGATCCCTCGCTCGAGCAGTCGGAGGTCCCGATTGCCGATCCAGAGCGTCTCTCCGTCGCCGCGATCGTCCCGCCGCTGAGGACACGGCACGGTCAGGTCCACATCCTCAAGGAGCCGAAGGGCGCACGAGCCTTCGATCGCATGCGAGAGGCCGCGCTCGTCATCGAGCTCGATGGGGTTGAGGTGGCGATCGCCTCGCTCGACGACCTGATCCGGATGAAGAGAGCCGCTGGGCGTCCCTCCGATCTCGACGACATCGCTGCGCTCACCGAGGCAGAGAAGCAGCGGCGAGGCTGAGCAAGCCGCTTACTCCGCCCGCAGTTCTTCGACGAGCTGGATGACGGTCTCGCCGACCCCGTCGAGGCTCTGGCGGGAGATCTTGTCGAGGCCGTCGGCGAGGCTGTGGCCCGGGTAGGACCAGTCGATCAGGTCGACGGCGGGCGCGCCGCTGCGCAGGAAGGGGGTGTGGTCGTCGATGATTTCCGGGCCGGCTTCGCCGGAGAAGAAGCGCTGGGCGCCGACCGCTTCGGCGGCGATCAGGAGGCGGCTCCAGAGCTCTTCGGTCGAGCTCGCCTCCCGCGGCAGGTAGAGGCCGCGGTTGCCGACGTAGTCGAGCAAGATCATCGCGCTGGTCTCACCCGGGTGGGCTTTGACGTAGGCGCGAGAGCCGCGCAGCCCTTCGTTGTAGAAGTCGGCGCTTTCCTCGGGCAGGCCGGCGGGCGGCTCCTCACCGTCGAAGAGGACGAAGCTGACCTTTCGCCCTTCGCCGCCGGCGGGCGCTTGGCGCAGAGCCCTTGCGGCCTCGATCACCACCGCGCTGCCGGCGGCGCCGTTGTTGGCGCCGACGAAGCCGCGCGGCTTGACCAGCGTGTCGTAGTGGGCGCCCACGACGATGCCCGGTTCACGCCCCGGCAGGGTGCCGACCACGTTGCGCAGGAGAGGGTCGCCGGGGATGGCTTCGAAGCTCCCGTTCGGCATCGAGCGTCGCAGCTCGACCGCCAGTCGCCGCAGCTGCGGCGACCCCGCCGGCCGCTGTCCATACCCCACCTGCTCCTCCACCAACGCATAAGCCGCCCTCGCGTCGAAGCGATCAACCTGCTCCTGATCCCCGCTACTGGAGTCTCCGCAGCCAACCAGGGTAAGGAGTGCAAGCAGCACGATGACGAACCCCTCCCGGTAGGGGTGAAACGTCTTGTACTTTTTCTGCACTGTCATCCTCGGACAGTCTCTCCCAATCATCAGAAAAAGTTAAGTGAAACCCCTGCCGGGAGGGGTTCTAGACCGGGAAACCGTGCCCCACGGTCTCCAATACCCAGTCGGCGCCGGCCTCCTCCAGCTGCCCCACCGAGTAGCTGCCGGTGGCGACGCCGACGACGCGGATGCCGGCGCCGTGGCCGGCCTTGACGTCGCGGGGGGTGTCGCCGACGGCAATGCTGGCGCCATCGGCGAGGGTGCCGCCGGAGACGAGCTCGCCGCGGGAGAGCGCCGTCTTCGTCACCTCGGTGCGGTCGGGCGAGTCGGAGCCGTAGCCGCCGAAGCTGAAGAAACGGTTGAGGCCGGCGCGGGCGAGCTTGATGTGGGCGGCGGCCTCGATGTTCCCGGTGACCAGGCCGAGCAGGACGCCGGCGTCGATCAGCTCGTCGAGCAGGTTCTCGATGCCAGGCATCACCCGGTAGCCGTCGGATTCCCGCACGGTCTCGGGCAGATGCCTGAGATAGCCGCCGATCGCCTTGGCGCGTTCTTCAGCCGTGCCCTCGCGCCCGATCACCTCGCGGAAGATGATCTTGGCGATCTCGGGGTCGGTCATGCCGGCGTCGGTGTGCTCGGCGACGTTGGCTTCGACCCCGTGCAGTTCCTCGAAGGCACGCTGCCAGGCGGCGCCCCCGGCTCCGCCGGTGACCAGGATCGTCCCGTCGATGTCGAAGAGGACGGCGCGAACGCCGTTGGCGTCACTCACCGAGCAGCTCCTTCTGAGTGAGCCAGTAGAGCAGGCCGAGGGAGGGCAGGACGACGATCGCAGCGATGCCGAAGACGACCAGTACCGAGTCGAGGGTCGGTCCTGGTGCCGCCGACTCGCCGATCGTCAGCGAAGTCGGCAACAGGTAGGGGAACTGGGCGACGGCCCACCCCCAGATCACCGCGACGACGGCGCCGACCGCGAGCGGGCGCAGGCCACGGCGCCCGCCGCGCGCCAGCATCGCCAGCACGGCGAGGCCGCAGAGCGCCGAGACGATCACCAGCGGCAGGCCCTCGGCGACGAGGCGGTCGTAGGCGTAGCGGGCGTCGGCGTGGAGGGCGAAGAGGCCAGCCACGGCGAGGGCGCCGGCGGCGAGGCCCGCGGCGAGGGCGCGGCGGGCGAAGTAATCCTCCATCTCGGTGTCGTCGTCGCGACGGCTGTCGGCGACGAGGAAGACCGCCGCCAGGTAGGCGCCGGTGGCGACGAAAAGCGCCCCGGTCAGCAGCGGCAGCGGCGCCAGCCAGCTGGAGAAGGCGTCACCGTTCCCCTCCGCCGGCACGTTGCCGGCCGCCACCGCGCCGACCACCGTCCCCATGAAGAACGGCGTCAGCACCGAGGAGAGGGCGAAGGCGGCGCCCATCGCGCGGCGCGCCTGCAGCGACTCGATCGACTTGCGGAAGGCGAAGCCGGCGCCGCGCAGGACGATCCCGACGGCGGCCAGTGCCAGCGGCACGTAGAGAGTCGACATCAGCGCCCCGAAGGCCTCCGGGAAGGCGGTCCAGAGGACGACGAGGATGAAGATCAGCCAGACGTGGTTCGCCTCCCAGACGGGGGTCAGCGAGCGCTGGATCCGCGCCCGCGGCCGCTCGCCCTTCTTCGCGTCGCCGGCGATCAGGTCCCAGAGGCCGCCGCCGAAGTCGGCGCCGCCGAAGACCGCGTAGAGGGTGGCCCCGGTCCAGAGGATCGCGGCGCAGAGGTCGGCCTTGGTCATCGGCCGCCAGCCTCCCCAGCCGGCGCCGCGGACGGCCCGTAGGGCGAATCCGTCTCATCGCCCTCGCCCTGCTCGCGCCAGCGCCGCGACATCGCCCGCAGGACGAGGACCAGACCGGTGCCGAGCGCCGCGTAGAGGAGGACGATCGCGGCGAAGGCGAACCAGATCCCCTCCGCCTCGGTCACCGCTTCCTCGGTGCGCATGTAGCCCTGGACGATCCAGGGCTGGCGGCCGACCTCGGTGACGATCCAGCCGCACCAGAGGGCGATCACCGCGGCCACGCCGGAGCCCGCGACCGCGCGCAGGAACCAGGGCGTGCGCGGGATGTCCCGTCGGCGCCACCAGACGAAGGCGAGCCAGAAGGCGAGGCCGAGCAGCGCGGAGCCGATCCCGACCATCGCGTCGAAGGAGAGGTGGAGCAGCGTGTTGGCGGGCGGGCGCTCATCGGGCGGGATGTCCTCGAGCCCGGTCACGACCGTGTCGGCGCTGAACCCGACCAGGTAGGAGTCGAGGTCGGGAATGCCGATCGCCCACTTGACCCCGTCGTCGGTGCAGATGCCGCCGATGTACTCGGTCTGGTTCGGCCCGGTCTCCTGGATGCACTCGAAGCCGGCGAACTTGGCCGGCTGGTGGTCGGCGACTTCGCGCGCCGCTGTGTCACCGACGAAGATCTGGATCGGGGTGGCGATGCAGGCGATCGTCAGCGGGATCAGCAGCCCGAGCCGGTGCATGCGGTCGCGCCGCCCGCGCAGCATCCCGACCGCGTAGACCGAGGCGACGAGGAAGCCGGCGACCATGTAGGCGGCGAGCAGCATGTGAGGCACCTCGTAGTGCCAGGCCGGGTTGAAGAGGACCTCGAGCGGCTGCGTGTCGACGACCTTGCCGGCGGCGTCGAGGGTGAACCCCTGCGGCTGGTTCATCCAGGCGTTGGCGGTGACGACCGCGAAGGCGCCGCCGATCCCCGTGATCACCATCGGCACCCCCGACCAGAAATGCGCCCAGCCGCCGAGCCGCTTCCAGCCGTAGATGTAGACGGCGATGAAGATCGCCTCGACGAAGAAGAAGATCCCCTCGATCGCGAAGGCGATGCCGAAGGCGTCGCCGAAGCGCTCCATGAACTCGGGCCAGAGCAGGCCGAACTCGAAGCTGAGCACGGTGCCGCTGACCGCGCCGACGGCGAAGGTGACCGCCATCGCCTTCGACCAGCGCTGCGCCAGTCGCATCGCGTCCTCGTCGCCGCGCTTCAACCCGAGCCAGTTGGCGGTGAGGATGATCGCCGGGAAGGCGACCCCGAGGCAGGCGAGGACGATGTGGAAGCCGAGCGTGAACGCCATCAGCTCGCGGGCGGCGAGCAGGTTGGACTCCGACGCCGCGAGCGGGAGGGCGTCGAGCGGCGACACCGCTACTCCGTGGCCCTGGCCTGGCGGTAGCGCCGGATCAGCGCGTTGGTCGAGCTGTCGTGGTGGAGCTCGGGCTCCTCGTCGGCCTGCAGCTCGGGGATGATCGCCACCGCCAAGACCTTGCCCAGCTCGACCCCCCACTGGTCGAAGGAGTCGATCCCCCACACCGCTCCCTGGGTGAAGGTGCTGTGCTCGTAGAGGGCGACCAGCGTGCCCAGCGTGAACGGGTCGAGGCGCTCGGCGAGGATCGTGTTCGAGGGGCGGTTGCCCTCCATCACCCGGTGGGGCACCACCTCCTCCGGCGTCCCCTCGGCGCGCACCTGCTCCGCCGTCTTGCCGAAGGCGAGCGCCTCGGCCTGGGCGAAGACGTTGGAGACGAGCAGGTCATGGTGCTCGCCGAGCGGGTTGAGGCTATGCATGAAGCCGATGAAGTCGCAGGGGATCAGCCGCGTCCCCTGGTGGATCAGCTGGTAGAAGGAGTGCTGGCCGTTGGTGCCCGGCTCACCCCAGAAGATCGCCCCCGTGTCGTAGTCGACGCGGGCGCCGTCGAGGGCGACGTGCTTGCCGTTTGACTCCATCGTCAGCTGCTGAAGGTAGGCAGGGAAGCGGTGCAGGTACTGGTCGTAGGGGAAGACGCCGCAGGTCTGGGCGCCGAAGAAGTCGCCGTACCAGACCGCGAGCAGGCCGAGCAGCATCGGCAGGTTCTCGGCCGGTGGCGCCTCGCGGAAGTGCTCGTCCATCGCGTGGAAGCCGGCCAGCATCCCGGCAAACTGGGCCGGGCCGATCGCCAGCATCGTCGAAAGCCCGATCGCCGAGTCCATCGAGTAGCGACCTCCCACCCACTCCCAGAAGCCGAACATGTTCTCGACGTCGATGCCGAATTTCGTCACCTCCTCGGCGTTCGTGGAGACGGCGACGAAGTGCTTGGCGACGGCTGCCTCGTCGCCGCCGAGGCCGGCCAGCGCCCACTCGCGAGCGGTGTGAGCGTTTGTCATCGTCTCCAGCGTCGTGAAGGTCTTCGAGGAGATCACGAAGAGCGTCTCCTCCGGGTCGAGGTCGCGGGTCGACTCGGCGAAGTCGGTGCCGTCGACATTGGATACGAAACGGAACGTCATCTCGCGGCGGGAGAAGTGACGCAGCGCCTGGTAGGCCATCACCGGGCCGAGGTCGGAGCCGCCGATGCCGACGTTGACGACGTTGCGGATCGGCTTCCCGGTGTGGCCGGTCCACTCGCCGGAGCGGACCCGCTCGGCGAAGGCGCTCATCCGGTCGAGCGTCTCGTGGACCTGCTTGACCACGTCGACGCCGTCGACGAGGAGCGAGCGCTCGCGCGGCATCCGCAGCGCGACGTGGAGGACGGCGCGGTCCTCGGAGACGTTGATGTGCTCGCCGCGGAACATCGCTTCGCGGCGCTCCTCGACGCCGCGCTCGCGGGCCAGCTCGCCGAGCAGGATCACGGTCTCGTCGGTGATCCGGTTCTTAGAGAAATCGAGGTGGAGGCCAGCGGCGTCGGCGACGAGGCGCTCACCGCGCTCGGAATCGGAGGCAAAGAGATCGCGCAGGTGGTGACCCTCGATCTCGGCGAAATGCTTTTCGAGCGCCTGCCAGGCACCCCCCTTTGTCAGCGGGGGGACTTCGTTCACGTCACGGGCTCCCGACCCAATCGCCACGGACTCGAAACACCGGAGTCACCGTGTCGATTGGATCACTCACAGGCGCGCCCCGACCTGCGACTCGATCGTCTTCAGCATCTCGTCCCACGACTTGGCGAAGCTGGCCTTGCCCTCCTCCTGCAGCCGCTCGGCGAGCGCGTCGACGTCGATCCCGGCCTTCGCGAACTCCGCCAGCACCTGCTCGCAGTCGCCGCCGTCGGCCGGCACCGGGTCGCCGATCTCGCCGTGGTCGGCGAAGGCGTGCAGGGTCGGCTCGGGCATCGTGTTGACGGTCAAGGGCGAGGCGAAGCCCTCGATGTAGAGGGTGTCGGAGGCGCCGGGGTCCTTGGTCCCGGTGCTGGCCCAGAGCAGGCGCTGCGGCCTCGCCCCCTCGTTCATCAGCCGCTGCATGCGCGGCGAGTCGAGCAGCTCGCGGTAGGCGCGGTAGGCGCGGAAGCCGATTGCCATGCCGAGGCGGTTGTGCAGCTCATCCGGCACTTCGCCGCCGACGGCGACGTCCCAGCGACTGATGAAGAGCGAGGCGACCGAGGAGACGTCGGCGCTGAGCCCGGCCTCGATCCGGCGCTCGATGCCCCGCATGTAGGCATCCGCGGCGGCGAGGTACTGCTTGTCGTCAAACAAGAGGGTGACGTTGATCGGCACCCCGGCGAAGATCGACTCCTCGATCGCCCTGCGTCCCGCCTCGGTGCCGGGGATCTTGATGTAGAGGTTGTCGCGCTCGGCCTTGGCGTAGAGCTGCGCCGCCTCCTCGATGGTCGCATCCGCGTCGTCGGCGATCAGCGGGGAGACCTCGAGCGAGCAGAAGCCGTCGACGCCGGCGGTGCGCTGGTGGACCGCGGCGAAGAGGTTGGTCGCGTCGCGCAGGTCGGCCAGCGCCAGCTCGAAGAAGATCCGCTCGGTGGGCGTGGCGCCGATCCCCTCGTCGGGAACCGCGCTGGCACTGAGCTCGGCGATCTGCTCGTCGTAGGCGTCTCCCCCCGAGATCGCCTTGTCGAAGATCGTCGGGTTGGACGTCAATCCGGTGACCGAGAGCTCCTCGATGTAACCGGCGAGGGTGCCGTCGCCGAGCATCGTGCGGGTGATGTTGTCGAGCCAGAGGCTCTGGCCCAGCTCGTGCAGCTTCGCGGTCGGCTTCATGAGAGCAGCTCCTTTGCGGCTTCGGCCACCCGGTCAGGGGTGAAGCCGAACTTGGTTTGAACGTCCTTCAACGGCGCCGAGGTACCGAACGTGTGCATCCCGATCTTGACGCCGTCAGATCCAACGTAGCGGTCCCAACCGAGGGTAGAGGCCTCCTCGACCGAGACGCGGGCGCTGACCGCGGGGGGCAGCACCTGGTCGCGGTAGGCCTGGTCCTGGCGGTCGAAGATCTCCCAGCAGGGCAGGCTGACGACGCGTGAGCGAATCCCTTCGCCGCTTAGCTCCTCGTGGGCGGAGAGAGCGAGGGCGATCTCGCTGCCGGTGGCGATCAGGATCAGCTCCGGGCCGTCGCCCTCGGCGTCGGCGAGCACGTAGCCGCCGCGACGCAGGCCCTCGGCGGGGCCATAACGGGAACGGTCGAGAACCGGCACGTTCTGGCGGGTGAGGACGAGGGCGACCGGCTGGTGACTGCGATCGAGCGCCACCCGCCAGGCCTCGGCGGTCTCGTTGGCGTCGGCGGGGCGAATCACGTCGAGGCCGGGGATCGCCCGCAGCGAAGCGAGCTGCTCTACCGGCTGGTGGGTCGGGCCGTCCTCGCCGAGCCCGATCGAGTCGTGGGTGAAGACGTGGATCACCGGCAGCTCCATCAACGCCGAGAGCCGGATCGCCGGCCGCGCGTAGTCGGAGAAGGTGAGGTAGGTGGACCAGAGCGGCCGCAGCTTGGAGAGCGAGAGGCCGTTGGAGATCGCCGCCGACTCGTGCTCACGGATCCCGTAGTGGAGCTGGCGGCCCTCGTAGGCGCCCGGCTCGAAGTCGGCGGCGCGCTCGGGGTCGATGCGGACCGAGGTGGAGTCGGTGAGGTCAGCCGAGCCGGCGAGCAGCCAGGGCAGCCGCGCGGCGACCGCGTTCTCGACCTGGTTGGAGGCCTTGCGGGTGGCGATTCCCTTCTCGTCGGGCTCGAAGCTGGGGATGTCGGCGTCCCAGCCCTGCGGCAGCTCGCGCCGCTGCGCAGCCTCGATCTCGGCAGCGAGCTCGGGGCTCTGCCTCGCATACCCGGCGAGTCTCCCCTCCCACTCGGCCCGCAGCTCGGCGCCCCGCCTGCCGATCCCCGCCGCGAAGTGCTCCTTGACCCCGTCGGGGACGAGGAACTGGGCGTCCTCGGGCCAGCCGTAGGCGCGCTTCGTCTCCCGCACCTCCTCCTCGCCGAGCGGCTCGCCGTGGGCAGCGGGAGTGTCTTGCTTGTGGGGGGCGCCCCAGCCGATGTGGCTGTCGAGGACGATCAGGGTCGGGCGACCCTCCGCTGCCTTGAACTCCTCGAGGGCAGCGGCGATCAGCTCGGTGTAGTTGGCGTCGCCGACGCGGGTGACGTTCCAGCCGTAGCCCTGGAAGCGGGCGGCGACGTCATCCTCGAAGGCGAGCTTGGTTTTGCCGTCGATCGTGATCTGGTTGTTGTCGTAGACCCAGCACAGGTTGTCGAGCTTCAGGTGGCCGGCGAGCGAGGCGGCCTCGTTGGAGACGCCCTCCATCAGGCAGCCGTCACCGGCGATCGCGTAGACGTCGAAGTCGAAGAGGTCGGCGCCGTAGCGGGCGCCCTGCCACTTCGAGGCGATCGCCATCCCGACCGAGGTCGCGATCCCCTGGCCCAGCGGCCCGGTCGTCGTCTCAACTCCGGAGGTCCAGCGGTACTCGGGGTGGCCGGGCGCGCGCGAGTCGAGCTGGCGAAAGCGTTCGATGTCTTCGAGCGAGACGGCAGGTTTGCCGACGACCTCGTAGTCGGGGTCGACCGCCTGCACCTCGGCCAGGAAGAGCAGCGAGTAGAGCAGCATCGAGGCGTGACCGGCGGAGAGGACGAAGCGGTCGCGGTTGGGCCAGATCGGGTCGGCCGGGTCGAAGCGGAGGAAGCGCTGCCAGAGCGTGTAGGCGAGCGGCGCCAGCGCCATCGGCGTCCCCGGATGCCCCGAGTTCGCCTTCTGGATCGCGTCGATCGACAGCGTCCGGATCGTGTCGATGCCGAGCTGGTCGAGGTCCTGGGCCACCGGGATCCGATCCTAGCCCTTCGGCTTACGGCTCGATCCGGGTGACGGTGCCGTCGCCGTTGTTGGCGACCCAGACCGCTTCCTCGCCTACCGCGACCGCGCCCGGCGCCGGGCCGACGCCGATCGCGTCGCCGACCGTGTCGCCGTCCGCGATGTCGATCCGGGTGACGGTGCCGTCGCCGTTGTTGGCGACCCAGACCGCGTCGGTGCCGGCGTCGATCCCGCCCGGCCGGGCGCCGACGGCGATCGGCTCGCCGAGCAGCACCCGGGTCGCCGGATCGACCCGGGTGACCGTATCGCCGCGGCTGTTGGCGACCCAGACGATGCCGCCGGCGACGGTGACCCCAGAGGGACCGCGCCCGGCCGGGATCGCGGGCCCGGCGACGGCGTCGCCGAGGTCGATACGGCGGATCGCGCCAGTCGTGGCGCTGCTGACCCAGAGGCCGCCAGCACCAGCGCCGAGCCGCAGCGGCGCCGAAAGGGGGGCGATGCCCCGCTTGTAGAGCTTGCCGCCGGACGGGTTGATCGCGCTGACCCCGCCGCCGGCCTCATCGGCGACCCAGACGCGGCTGCCGGCGACGACGATCGCGCCGGGACGGCCGCCGACTGGGATCCGCAAGACGGCCTGGCGGTCAGGGTCCGGGCGGGTGAGATCGGGGTCGACGCGGAGGAGCTCTCCTGTCCGCGGCCGGGTGACCCAGACAAAGCCCTCGCCCACGGCGACGCCGGAGATTCCCCTGCCGAGCTGCATCTCCCCGGTCACCTCGCGGGTGTCGGGATCGATCCGGGCCAGAGTCCCGTCGGCGGCGCTGGTCGCCCAGACACGGCCCTCGCCGACGGCGAGGCGGAGCGGACCGCGGCCGACCTCGATCGGCGAGGAAACCGAGACGTCGTCCCCGCCGAACAGCAGCAGCGCCATGGCCAGGCCACCGGCGAGAACCGCAACCGCCGCTCCCAGCCACTGCCGCCCCCGCGGTCCGAGCCGGCGGCGAACGGCCGCAGCGCCAAGCCGCCGCGTCGGGCGGCCTCCCTGGCCGGCGGTGAGCACCCGGGTGGCCGCGGGGGCGGCGCCCTCGCAATCCCGCGCCGCCTCGATCAGGGCGGTGGCGCTCGGGTAGCGGCCGGCCGGGTCCTTCGAGACCGCCCGCTCGATCACCTCGTCGAGACCTTTGGGCATCTCCGGCTCGGTGTCCTCGGCCTTGCGCGCGTAAGGGACGATCCCGGTCAGCGCCTCGTAGAGGACGCAGCCGAGCGAGTAGACGTCGGTCGCCGGCCCGACCTTGGCCCCCTGCCACTGCTCGGGCGACATGTATTCGACCGTGCCGACGACAGAGGCGCCGCTGAGGACGCCGCTGTCCTCGACCGCCTTGGCGAGGCCGAAGTCGGTCAGGTAGGCGCGGTCGCCCTCGATCAGGATGTTGTGGGGCTTGACGTCGCGGTGGACGATGCCGGCGGCGTGGGCGGCGTCGAGCGCGTCGGCAACCTGGGCGAGCAGCGCCACCGCGCGGGGCGGCGGCAACGGCCCCTCGCGGTCGATCAGCTTGCGCAGGTCGCCGCCCTCGACCAGCCGCATCGCGACGATCAGCTCGCCGTCCTCCTCGCGGGCGTCGAAGACGGGCACGACGCCGGGGTGGTCGAGGCTGGCGGCGAGCCGGCACTCGCGCAGAAAGCGCTCGCGGAAGGCCTCTTTGCCGGCGAGCTCACGGGAGATCAGCTTCAGCGCCACCGGCCGGTCGAGCCCCAGCTGGGTCGCCCGGTAGACGACCCCCATCCCGCCACGGGCGATCAGCGCGTCGATTCGGTAGCCGGCGACGGTCGAGCCGATGGCGGGATCCCCCATGTGCCCGGGTTATACCGGGCGCACAACGACGAAGGGCCCCCTCCAGAACGGAGAGGGCCCTTCGCGCTGGAGCCGGGGGGAGTCCTAGCGCCGCACCGGCTGCCAGGTGATGACCGGGCCGATAGTGGTGACGGTGCCCGGTTCAGTCGAAGGTTCAAGCGGTTCGAACCCTTCCGCCAGCTCAGTGGTCGAGCGGCTGGAGACGTCGATCGAGGAAAGCTGCTCCCGCCCGTCGGCCTCGATGAACGCAGCCACCTTCTTCCCATCCGAGGAGAAGACAGCGTTCGTCTGTGAGCCGTCGGGCAGCTGGCTGAGCTTGAGAGCGCGGCTCGGGCCGATCCGCTTCACCCAGAGGCCCTGGTCACGGCGGAAGAGCACCGTGCGGCCGTTGGGCGAGACGTCTTCGACATAGGCCGAGCCGGCGCCGGCCACCTGCGGGCGGACTTTCCTCCCGTTGCGGCGCATCGTGTAGACGTCGGCATAGGCGCTCGGTCCTTCACCGCTCTCGCCGCGGCTGAAGACGATGCCGCCGGCGAAATAGCGCGGACTGAACTCGTCGACGCGTCCCGTCCTCGTCAGTCGCGCGGCACGAGCGCCGGACGGCCGAACCGAGTAGAGATCGTCGGCCGCTCCAGCGGTGCGGACGAAGACGATCAGGCGACCGTCCGTCGAGAAGGACGCTTCGTGGTCGTCCTCGGGGGTGCTGGTCACCGCCCTGGCGCCTCCACCCAGCGAGTTGACCGCGTAGAGATCGGCCGGAGCGCCGTCAGCCGAACGCCGCTCGAAGAGGACGAGTTTGCCGCTCGGCGACACGGTCGGCGACGAGTCGATCTCCGTCCCGCTGGTGAGCCGGCGCAGGCCCGAGCCGTCGGCTCGCACCGAGAAGACGTCGCCGCTGCGGATGAAGGCGATCGCCCGTCCGTCCGGGGAGAAGGCCGGTTCGGTGTCGGTCGGGTCTTCGGTTAGTTGGTTGAGACGACCGTCGCGCACCGCGTAGAGGCCGCCTTCGGCGCTCGTCGTCTCTTTGTCTTCTTTGTCTTTGGTCGTTTTGACCACGACACGGGAGAAGACGACGGCTCCCGAATGTCCCGCAGCCGCCGCGCCGGCGGCTGGAAGCGCCAGGGCGAGGATGGCGAGCAGGCCGGTGATGATCGTTCGGTTGAGCATTGGACTCCCCTTTCGGGTGGATTGCGTTTGCTCAACCGATGTTCGGCGCTGGGAGCGAACGGGCCAACGACAGCGGCGGCGCCGAACGGGCCACGTTTGGCCCGGTCCGGGTCAGCGGTCGAGGCCGAGCTCGATCACGCGGGCAGCGATCAGGCGGGGGCGCTCGCGGCCGGCGTCACCGGAGATCTCGAGCCTGGCGGCGAGAGCGTCGAGGCGGCGCTGTGCGGTGCGCTCGCTGACGTGGAGCGCCTCGGCGAGCTCGGCCCGGGTGGCGGGGCGGCCGGCGAAGGCGCCCTCGCTGCGGTACGGCGTAACCAGGGCTGCCGCGGTGGCGCGCTCCTCTTCGGTCAGGGCGACGGCGGGCGCGCTGCCGGCGACGGTGCGGCCTCCGCCGAGGTCGCCGTCGGCGACTTCCAGCCGGTGCCCGCCGAGAGTGAGGACGTCGCCGCCGCGCAGCCGCCGCGGCCGGTCGAGCGGCTCGCCGTTGAGCGCGGTGCCGTTGCGACTGTCGAGGTCGGTCGCCATCAGTACGTCGCCGCGCCGCTCGATCTCGAGGTGGTTCCAGGAGACGGCCTCATCATCGAGGCGGATGTCGGCCTCGGGGGAGCGCCCGACCACGGTGCGCTCGGCCGCGAGCGCGACGGAGCGCGGCTCGCCTCGCTCGCCGGTCAGCCAGATGCGGGCGTCCATCTCACCGCGAGCATAGAGTCCGCGCCCGTGACCGACGCGGATGCCGAGAAGCGCCTCGCGGCCGAGGCGGCGGCCGAGCTGGTCGAGGACGGGATGGCGGTCGGCCTCGGCACCGGCTCCACGGTCGAGTACCTGCTGCCGGCGCTCGCGCGGCGCGGCCTCAGCGGGATCCGTTGCGTCGCCACCTCGGTCGCAACCGAGGAGCAGGCGCGCGGCCTCGGCATCGCGGTCGAGGAGTTCTCGACCCTGGAGCGGCTCGACATCGCGATCGACGGCACCGACCAGGTGACCCCCGACGGCTGGCTGATCAAGGGCGGCGGCGGCGCCCACCTGCGCGAGAAGATCGTCGCCGCGGCGGCCGAGCGCTTCGTCGTGATCGCCGACTCCAGCAAGCCGGTCGACGCGCTCACTGCGCCGGTGCCGCTCGAGCTCTTCGCCTTCGGCCTGCGCTCGACCCTGGCCCGGCTGGGCCCGGAGGTGGAGCTGCGCGACGCCCCCCCCAGCCCCGACGACGGCCTGATCGCCGACTACCGCGGCGAGATCGGCGACCCCACCGCGCTCTCCGCCCGCCTCGAGGCGGACCCCGGCGTCGCCGCCCACGGCCTCTTCCCCGCGGATATGGTGAGCGAAGTCCTGACGGGGGTGGGAACCACCGTCGATCGCCAGACGTTCACCTGATTCCAAGGAGGGCCGGATGAGCAACTTCGCCGAGCTATCGATCGATGGTCGGGTAGCAACGCCGAGCGACCCCGACTGGGACGAGGCGCGCACCGCCTGGAACCTGGTCGCCGACCAGCGCCCGGAGGCGGTCGTCTTTTCCGAGAGCGCAGCGGACATCGTCGCGACAGTCCGGTTCGCCGCTGAGCACGATCTCCGCATCGCCGGCCAAGGCACAGGTCACGGCGCGGCCTCACTTCCCCCGCTCGAGGACACGATCCTGCTCAAGACCGAGCGGATGCGCGGCATCGACGTCGACCCCGACGCACGGACCGCCCGCGTCGAGGCCGGCGTGCTGGCGATGGAGCTGGGTGAGGCAGCCGGAGCGCATGGCCTCTGCTTCCTTCCCGGCTCGGCCGTCGACGTGGGCGTGACCGGCTACACGCTCGGGGGCGGGCTGAGCTGGCTCGGCCGCCGCCACGGCTTTGCCTGCAACAACGTGCGGGCGATCGAGCTGGTCACCGCCGAGGGCGAGCCGATGACAGTCGACGCCGGCAACGAACCCGACCTCTTCTGGGCCCTGCGTGGCGGCGGAGGCGGGTACGCGATCGTCACCGCGCTGCAGCTCGACCTGCTGCCGATCGCCGACATCTACGCCGGCGCCCTGCTCTTCCCCGCCGAGGCCGGGGCCGAGGGCGTGCGGATCTACCGCGACTGGGCTGCGACCGTTTCCGAGGACGTCACCTCGGTCGTTCGCTTCCTGCGGCCGCCACCGATGCCGGACGTCCCCGAGGCGATCCGCGACCGGCCGCTGCTGACCATCGACGCGGCCTGCATCGGCGGCCGCGAGGAGGGGGAAGCGACGATCGCGCCGCTGCGCGAGATCGGGGAGCCGATCATGGACACCTTCGACCAGATCCCCACCTCCGGCCTCGGCAAAATCCACATGGACCCCGAACAACCGGTCCCGGGGCTCGGCAACCACGCGACGATCCGCGAGCTGCCGGACGAGGCGATCGACGCCTATGTCGGGTACGCCGGGCCCGAGTCGGGCTCACCGCTGCTGCTGGCCGAGCTGCGCCAGATGGGCGGAGCGCTGGAACGGCCGGCCGAGGGCGGCGGCGCCCTCGACAAGATCGACGCCGCCTTCGTCATGCTCGGCATCGGCCTGCCGATGACGCCGGAGCTGGGCGAGGCGATCAAGGCCCACCTCGACCGCATGCCCGAGGCGATGGGTCCCTGGGCCGCCGAGGGCGGCTACTTCAACTTCGCCGAGCGCCCCTGCGACGCCGACGCGATCCTCCCCGCCGAGACCTGCGCGCGCCTGGTGGAGATCAAGCGCCGCTACGACCCCGAAAACCGGATCGTCGCCAACCACGCGGTCTCGCTGGATCTGGCCTGAATCGGCGGGTCAAGACGGCTGCTCCAGCACCGACCCGAGCCCCGCGGCGAGACCAGGTGAGATCAGGTCTTTGTCCGCAGAGATCAGCCGGCGGTCGGTGCGGCGGGCGATTGCCACGTAGGAAGCGTCGTAGAAGGTGAGCTCATGAGCCAGTGCGAGCTCGGTCGCGACGCGATGGTCCTCTGGACGCAGCTCGATGGGGTCGCCGCAAATCTCTCCGAGAAGGTCAAGCGCCGCGGCAATCCTGTCCGCTGACCAGCCGGAATGGAGGGTCAGCACATTGCCGACCTCATGCATGGCGAGCGCCGTAGTCCGCATCGCGAGGCGACCGATCGCGGCACGTGCCAGCTGCCCGTCGGGCTCGCGCTCGACCGGGAGGAACCACTTGACCGCAATGCTCGCATCGACGAGCCAGGCGTCGGTTGCGGTGGGTGTCACGCGTCGCGACGACGATCGGCGCGGACCAAGGCGGCTGCATCAATAGGGCCGGCCCAGGTGGCACTGAGCGCGTCGAGGTCGGCCAGGAGCGCCTCACGGTCGCGACGAATCAGGCCGAGCTCGCGACGGGTGGCATCTTGGAGAAGCGCGCTACGAGTGGTCTTGCGGCGCGTCACCTCGGCGTCGAGGGCACTGAGGAGGTCATCGGGAATCGAGATCATGACCTTGGCCATGGGCTGAGTATAGCCTCTAGGCAATACTGCAATCTTGGCTACTGTCATACCCGTCTAAGCCCGCGGAGAGGAAAACTCTCCGCTTCGCTACTTGCGGTGGCTCGGGATCGCCAGCTGCTCGAGGCGTTTGACAGCGGGATCGTCCGGCCCCACCAGCTCTGAGATCGTCGCCGCCGCCGCTTCGATGTCCTCCGGGGTGGCCTCGGCGATCGCCTCGAGATCGGCCCAGTCCTTGGTGCGGTCGAAAAAAGCCTTGAAGATGGCCAGCGAGGCGCAATCGAGAACTGGCACTTCGCGTCGCTCGAGAGGCACCCAGACGACGGCAGAGGCGACAGCCTCATGAAGGGGCACGTTGTTGAGGAAGACGTCGATGGGGGTGCCCTCCCAGTCCAGCCGCGCCTGGCCGTCGCGTTCGATCTTGGCGATGTCCTCTCTGCTGACCTCAACGCCATCCGGCAGCGTCGCGAGAACCGACTCCGCCTCCGATGCGTCGACGAAGATGTTGACATCGAGATCGCGGGTGCCGCGCGGCTCCTGGACGCAGTAGGCGAGGGCGATCGCGCCGCCAAAGGCGTGGGCCAGGCCGGCGTCCCTGAGCGAGTCATGGATCGCGAAGAGCTTGTCGACCAGCTCGCTCATCGCCCCGGCTCCGCTGCCAGGCGATCGGCCAACCTTGGAAAGTCGAGGTCGGGACGCGCCCGGAACGGCAGCGCCTCGGCAAGCTCGAGAACCTGCACGAGGATCTTGCCCGCCCGCTCGGGGTCGACCGGGGGCTTGCGCGGCGCCAGCCCAAGCTCGAAACCGCCCGCGGCGGCCAGGCGGGCGAGAACGTCGGCGCCCGGCTCCCGCTTGCCGCGCAAGTAGACGTTGACGACCGACCGCGGAAGTCCCGCGCGGCGGGCAAGCTCGGCCTGGGTGAGCCCGCTCTGCCGCTGGATCTCCCTGATGAGAGACGCGGCTGAGGCCTTTCCACGCGAAGTAGGCATGGCCCTTATGTTAGCGAATTCGCTAATTGTGCGTTAGCGAATTCGTAAACGCCTACTGCCCGCTGCGGCTTCGTCGGCCACGACGACCATCTCGTCGTTCTCGACCCGGCCGGCGGGGATCGAGGGGTCGCCAGTGAGGAGCTTGGCGAGGGGGCCGCGCTTGGCCTCGCCGGTGACGAGCCAGACGATGCGGCGGGCTTCGGCGAGCGCCGGATAGGTGAGGGTCATGCGGCGATGATCCTGGTAGGCCGTCTCGGTGAGGGCGACGCGGCGGTCGCGGACCTCAAGCACCGGGTCGCCCGGCACCAGCGAGGCGGTGTGGCCGTCGGGGCCGAGGCCGAGGTGGATTAAGTCGATCGGCTCGGGCAGCTGCGATTCGTACTCCCTCGCCGCCGCGTCGAGATCCCGCGAGGTGACCGGCATCGGCCGCAGCGTCGCCTGGTGGTCCATCGAGAGACCCAGCACCATGTGGGTGAGATTGCGCTCCTCGCTGCCGGGCGAGGCGATCCGCTCGTCGACTTGGAACAGCTCGGTCTCCCCCCAGGGCATCGCCTCCTGTTCGCCGAGGATCGCCAGCATTCCCCACGGGGTGCGCCCGCCGCTCATCGCCAGCGAGAAAATCCCGCGCTGCGCCATCGCGTCGGCGCCGGCCGCGGCGATCAGCTCGGCGGCTCTCCGCGCCGCCGCCCTCTCGTCGGCGACGACCTCGAGGTCGATAGCCACTAGCTGCTCTTCTCGTCGTGGCCGCCGAACTGCTTGCGCATCGCCGAGAGCACCTTGTCGCCGAAGTCGTCGAGGCCGCGCGAGTAGAAGCGCTCATAGAGCGCAGTCGTCAGCACCGGCGCCGGCACGCCCTCGTCGATCGCCGCGATCGAGGTCCAGCGCCCCTCGCCGGAGTCGGAGACACGGCCGGCGAAGTCGGCCAGGTCAGGCGATTCCTGCATCGCCGCCGCGGTCAGGTCGAGCAGCCAGGAGCCGACCACGCTGCCGCGGCGCCAGACCTCGGCCACCTCGGGCAGGTCGAGGTCGTACTGGTAGTACTCGGGATGGTCGAGCGGCGCCGTCTCCGCGTCCGCCTCGCGCTCCACCTTGCCGGCGTTGGCGTTCTTGAGGATGTTCAGGCCCTCGGCGTAGGCGGCCATGATCCCGTACTCGATCCCGTTGTGAACCATCTTCACGAAGTGACCCGCGCCGTTGGGGCCGCAGTGCAGGTAGCCGTTCTCGGCCGGGCCGGGGTCGCCGGAGCGCCCCGGCGTCCGCTCCGCCGCCTCGACCCCCGGCGCCAGCGAGGCGAAGATCGGGTCGAGCCGCCGCACGGCTCCGTCAGGCCCGCCGATCATCAGGCAGTAGCCGCGCTCCAGGCCGAAGACGCCGCCGCTGGTGCCGCAGTCGACGAAGTCGATCCCCCGCTCACGCAGGCTCCCGGCGCGGCGGATGTCGTCGCGGTAGTAGGAGTTGCCGCCGTCGACGATCGCGTCGCCGCTCTCCAGCGCGGCGGCGACGTCCTCGATCGTCTTCTCGGTGATCTCGCCGGCCGGCACCATCACCCAGACCGAGCGCGGCGCGCTCAGCTTCGAGGCCAGCTCCTCGAGCGAGGCTGCGCCCTCGGCGCCCTCGCCCGCCAGCGCGGAGACCGCGTCGGGGTTGACGTCGTAGACGACGCAGCGATGGCCATCGCGCATCAGGCGGCGGGCCATGTTGGCGCCCATGCGACCGAGGCCGACGAGTCCAAGCTCCATCGCGCCTACCCTACGCCAGCCAGGCGACGGCTGGCCGCTTGGCCAGCGGGTAGCCTGGCGGCGGATGGCAGGTACCGACGCCAAGCGAGACCGCGATACGAGCGCCGACGTACTGGCGATCTTCGGAATCACCGGCGACCTGGCGAGGAAGATGACCTTCCGCGCCCTCTACCGGCTGGAGGCGCGGGGCAAGCTCGACCTCCCGATCGTCGGCGTCGCGATCGACGAGTGGACGGTCGAGCAGCTGCGCCAGCACGCCCGCGAAGCGATCGAGGCGACGGTCGCCGAACCCGACGAGGAGGTCCTCGGCCGCCTCGTCGCCCGCCTCTCCTACGTCCAGGGCGACTACGCGGACACGAGCACGTTCGCGCAGGTGGCCAAGGCGATCGGCGACGCGAAGCGCCCCGTCTTCTACCTCGAGATCCCCCCCTCCCTGTTCGCGACCGTGGTCCACGGGCTCAGGGACGCCGGGCTGACCGAGAACGCCCACGTCGTGATCGAGAAGCCCTTCGGCCACGACCTCGCCTCGGCGCGGACGCTCAACGCCGACCTCTGCGAAGCCCTGGCTGAGGACCAGATCCTGCGGATCGACCACTACCTGGGCAAGGAGCCGGTGATGGACATCACCTATCTGCGCTTCGCCAACTCGGTCCTGGAGCCGGTCTGGAACCGCGAGCACGTCTCCCACGTGCAGATGACGATCGCCGAGGACTTCGGCGTCGAGGACCGCGGCCGCTTCTACGACCCCGTTGGCGCGATGCGCGACGTGCTCCAGAACCACGCCCTGCAGGTGCTGGCGCTGGTCGCGATGGGGCCGCCGACCGGCAACCACCACGACTCGATCCGCGACAAGAAGCTCGAACTGTTCAAGGCGACCCGCACGGCGGATCCGAAACGCTACGTACGCGGCCAGTACGAGGGGTTCCTCGACGTCGAGGGCGTGGCGCCCGACTCGACCACGGAGACCTTCGCCGCGGTCGAGCTGGCGATCGACAACTGGCGCTGGAGCGGCGTCCCCTTCTTCATTCGCACCGGCAAGTGCATGCCGGTCAAGTCGAGTGAGGTGACGGTGGTCTTCAAGCGGCCGCCGCGGATGGGGGTCGGGCCCGGCAGGCAGCCGGACGCGAACCAGATGACCGTGCGGATCGAGCCGGTGCCCGGAGCGCGCATGCGCCTCTACGCGAAGCAGGCCGGAGAGGAGGCGTTCGAGCCGGCCGACCTCGAGGTGCTGTTCGAAAAGAGGCCCGGCGAGGAGCCCGAGCCCTACGAGCGCCTGCTCGCCGACGCGGTCGCCGGCCGCCACCAGCTCTTCACCCGCCAGGACGCGATCGAGGAGACCTGGCGGATCGTGCAGCCACTGCTCGACGAGCCCGGCCCGGTCCACCCCTACGAGAAGGGGACCTGGGGGCCGAAGGACGCGGAGAACCTCACCCGCGGCATCTGCCAGTGGCACGAGCCCTGGCTGCCAGAACCGGTGCCCGGTGGAGTCCTCGGCTTCTAGGCCGGCGCAGGCCGAGGAGCTGCTGGCGAAGCTCGGCTTCGAGTCCTTCCGGCCGGGCCAGCGCGAGGCGGTCGAGGCGGCGCTGGCGGGCCGCGACTCGCTGATCGTGATGCCGACCGGGGGCGGCAAGAGCCTCTGCTACCAGCTGCCCGGCCTGGCCACGGAGGACCTGACGATCGTCGTCAGCCCGCTGATCGCGCTGATCAACGACCAGTGGCGGCGGCTGACCGCGGCCGGCCACCCGGTGGCGATGGTGACCTCGGCGATGGAGTGGGAGGACGTGCGGCGCGCCCTGGCGCAGGTCGCCGGCGGGCAGGCACGGATGGTCTACTGCTCGCCGGAGCGGTTCGGCTCCGAAGCCTTCCAGCAGGCGATCGGGCGGCGCCGGGTCGACCTGCTCGCGGTCGACGAGGCGCACTGCGTCTCCGAGTGGGGGCACGACTTCCGGCCCGACTACCTGCAGCTCCCCCGGGTGGCCGAGCGGCTCGGCCGGCCGACGGTGATGGCCTGCACCGCAACCGCGACCGAGGCGGTGGGGCGGGAGATCGCCAGCCGCTTCGCGATGCGCGACCCGCTCCAGGTCCGCTCTGGCTTCGACCGGCCCAACCTCTCCTTCGACGTCGTGCGCCTGGAAGGCACAGGGTCGAAGGCGCGGCGGCTGGCACTGCTCGAAGCGGGGCTGGCCGACCCGGACAATCGCCCGGCGATCGTCTACTGCGGCACCCGCAAAGACACCGACGAGGTCACCGCCGCGCTGCGCGACGCCGGCCTGCGCGCGCTCGCCTACCACGCCGGCATGGAGTCGGAGGACCGCACCGAGACCCAGCGCAGCTTCATGGCCGGCGAGGCCGACACGATCGTCGCCACCAACGCCTTCGGCATGGGCGTCGACAAGGCAAACGTGCGCTCGGTCTGGCACATGGCGATCCCGACCAGCCTCGAGGCCTACTACCAGGAGGCCGGAAGAGGGGGACGCGACGGGCTGCCCGCCAAGGCCGTGCTGCTGGCGATGCGCGCCGACCTCGGTCGCCTGGTGCGCTTCATCGAACAGCGCGACCCCGAGCTGACGATCGCCCGCGAGCGCGGTTGGCGCGACTACCGGACGATCAAATCGTTCATCTACTCCGAGCGCTGCCGGCGCCGCAGCGTCCTCGACCACTTCGGCGACCGCGAGGCGGGGCGGCCGCTGGGCCGCTGCTGCGACGTCTGCGACCCGCAGAGCTGGCTGCCCGACCCGGAGACGATCGCGGTCAAGCCCAAGCGTCGCGCCGCCAAGGGCTCCGCCGCACCGCCACCCGAGCTCGCCCCCGCCGACGCCGCGCTCTTCGAGCAGCTGAAGGAGTGGCGCCTGCGAGCCGCCGACGGCAAGCCGGCCTTCACGGTCGCCCACAACAGCACCCTGGAGGCGATCGCCGCCACCAGGCCCGGCAACGAGCGGAGCCTGCTGGCGATCCGCGGCGTCGGCCCCAGCTTCGTCTCCAAGTACGGCGCCGAGGTGCTGGCGATGGTCCGCGCCGAGGCCGCTGCATGAGCATTCCCACATGGCCGACTTATCCGTCTATTTGACGGATAAGTCGCCACAGTGCCGGGCGGCACGAGATGAACCGCTCGAGCGCAACGACGAAGACCGCCGGCGCGCTGCTCTGCGCAGCGCTGCTCTGCCTAGCCGTGGCGGCGGCGTCGGCGCATGCCGACACCCTGGAGCCGCGCGGCAAGAACGTCTTCTTCGGCATCTCCGACACCGGCGACAGCGCCGACTTCGGCGGCTTCAGCGAGCTGACGGACAAGCACCCGGCCCTGATCCAGACCTTTCGCACCTGGGGCTCCGACTTTCCCGAGTCGATCGAACGCTGGCAGGCGGCACGAGCGCGGCCCGTCCTCCACATCACCACCGCCGACAACAACGACGGTCATGAGCTGATCACGCCGCGGGGAATCGCGAAGGGCGACGGGGACGCCTACCTGGTCCGCCTCAACAAGCTGTTCTGGGCAAAGAAGATGCCTGCCTACATCCGCCCGCTCGGCGAGCCCAACCGCTGCCTCAACGTCTACGCCTCCTATGACTGCGAGGGCGCCCCGCGCGGCGCCGCCCACAGGCCCCGCTGGTACAAACTCGCCTTCCGTCGCATCTACGTGATCGTCCACGGCGGCGGCAAGCGGGGTGAGATCGACGCCCGGCTCGCGCAGGCCGGGCTGCCGCCGCTGAACGTGGAGGTGCAGGGGCTGCCGAAGGCACCGGTCGCGCTGCTCTGGAGCACCCTGCCGGCCGGCTCGCCCACCGTCCCCCAGAACCGGCCCCGCCACTTCTACCCGGGTGACGATTACGTCGACTGGGTCGGCACCGACGTCTACTCCGACAACCAGGACTGGAAAGCGCTCGCCGGCCTCTACCGGCGCTACAACGACAAGCCCTTCGCCCTGCCCGAGTGGGGAGTGGTCGGCGCCGACGACCCGCGCTTCGTCCGCCGCCTGCTCACCTGGGTCGACCGCCACCGGCGCTGCAAGATGCTCGTCTACTACCAGGACTTCGGCGCCACCAGCTCCTACCGGATCCAGAACTACCCCGCCAGCCTCGGCGTGCTGCGAAGCTGGCTGCACCACCCCCGCATCCCCCACTTCGCCCCCAACCCGCCGAAAGCCCCACCCCCACCTCCGGGCGGAGTCGCGCCGAAGTCGAACTAGCGCTTCTGCTTCTTCCGCTTCGGCTTCGGGCGCCGTTTTGGCTTAGGCCGCGGCTTGGCTTTCGGCGCGACTACGCGGTCGGCAACTTTCGCCTTGTACTCGTAGGGACGCAGCGCGGTGATGCTCGAGTAGCCGGTGAGGAAGAGGCGGCGACCGTCGGAGATCACCGGCGTGTAGGTGCCGCGCGGGTAGCGGAAGACCTCCCGTCCGCTCCTCATCATGTAGCCCCTGGTCGTCTCGTTGGTGAACTCGGCGGCGTAGACGATGTCGCCGATCGCCGAGAGCGAGCCGATCACCTGCCCGCCGGTCGAGCGGCTCCAGCGCACGCCGCCGTCCTTGGCGTCGAGCGCGTAGACGTTGCCGTCGAAGGAGCCGATGTAGACGGTCGGCGGGCTGTGCTGAGTGGTGGCTACGGTCGGCCCCGAGTAGGCGTAGCCGCCGGTCGAGTAGGTCCAGGCGATCGTGCCGTCGCGGCGGTCGAAGCTGTACACGCGGGTGTCGTTGTTGCCCGCGTAGACGCGGCCGAAGGCGACCGCGGGGGTCGAGTAGAAGGCGCCGGAGGTGCCGAAGCCCTGGCCGAGCGAGTCGCTCTGCCAGACCAGCTCGCCACTCTCGGCGTCGACCGCGTTCATGTAGCCGCCGTAGTCGCCGACGTAGAGCGTGCCGTCCTGGTAGGCGGGGGCCGACTTAACCTCGCCGCCGAGCGAGGTCGCCCAGCGCACGTTGCCGTTGACCGTGCTCAGCGAGAAGAGCTCGCCGCACTCACAGCCGAAGTAGACGCTGCGGCCGATGACCAGCGGCGAGGACTCGGCGCGACCGGGCAGCTCCCGCTTCCAGATCGTCCTGCCGGTTTTCGCGTCGAGCTTGAGGATGTGGCCGGGGACGAGGTTGACGATGTAGAGGCGGCCGCGGGCGTAGGCGGGCGAGGAGGCGTTGAGGCGGCCGATCCGGCGTTTCCAGATCAACTTTCCCGTGTCGGCATCGAGGGCGCGGGCGAAGCCGCTGTTATCGACAAAGTAGAGCCTGCCGGCAACGAAGATCGGCGGGAACTCCAGCAGCGGCCGGCCCGTGTAGCGCCAGAGCTTGCGAAAGGGGGGCTTGACGCCCTTCGCCGGCAGGTAACGGGTGCGGGCGCGGTTGAACCCGAACATCGGCCAGTTGGTCAGTTTGGCTTTGGGCTTCGGCGGTTTCTGCGCCTGGAACGGGACCGAGGCGTTGTGGACGTCGGCGGGGCGCTTCAGCAGCTCGTAGGCGAGCGCGGCGGCGCCGAGGAGCAGGAGCGGGACGATCGCGATCAGGGCGAGGATCGCCCGCGAGCTCAGCGTCACCGGCGCAGCTCCCACATCTCGATGAAGCCGAAGTCGGCGAAGCCGAGGCGCTCGTAGAGCGGCGCCCCGGCGCGGGTCGCCTGCAGCGAGGCGGTCTTCAAGCCGCGCTCGCGAGCAGCGGCGAGCGCCCGCCGCAGCAGCCAGCCGGCGATGCCGCGTCCCCGGTGCTCGGGCGGCGTTGCCACCCCGGTCACGCAGCAGTCCTCGCCGGTATCGATCGTCCCCAGGCAGCCGACCGCCTCCTTGCCGTCGTAGGCGACGAGCCAGCTCAGGGACGTCTCGCCGGCAAGCGCGGTGCGGAAGCCGTCCGGGCCGTAGCCGTAGGCGCGATCGTTGAGCTTGGCCGCGGTCGCCGGGTCGCCGGGTCGGAGCTCGACCCCATCCGGGGCCGGCGGCTCGGGCGCGAGATCGGTGAGGAGCATCGCCATCGCCCGTGGTTCCGCGTCGAGGAGGTGGCCGCGGCCGGCGAGCATCCGCGCCGTCTCACGGTCCTCGTCGGGGACCCAGACCGTCCAGGCCCGCACGCCGTGCGAGTCGTAGGTATCCCCCAGCTCATCGAGCTCGTGCCTGAGGACGGCCGGGTCCTCGTAGTAGACCGAGTTGAAGACCGAGCGCTGGGGCGAGGCCGGCGCCACCGCGGCGAGCAGGCCCTCCCGGCGGACCAGGAACGAGTCGGAAGCGCCGCTGCCGAAAGCCTCGACCTCGTCGCGGAGCCCCGCGATGGCCCGCCGCCGCAGCTCCCTCTCGTCCAGGCACAGGCCCATCCGGGCCGGCTCAGCCCCCGGCCGCGGCAAGCCGCTCTGACTTCTTGGCGACGCCGCCCAAGAGCTGCTTGATCGCCTGCTTGATGGCGGCCACGACGAGGACCCCTGCCACCGGCAACGTGGGATGCGTGCGAACTGCGTAGACGACTTTGGTGCCGCTGCCGTTGGGCGTCAACTCGACCGTCCCGACGTGATCGCGGACGGGCAGACCCGACAGCAGCTTGTACGAGAAGCGAGTGGGCACCTCATATGCGATCACCTCCTCGCGCAGCGGTGGGCCGACGGCGTGAAGCACGCGGATCGCTCCGACGCCGTTCGGCGCCGGCTCCCCCTCGCGCTCCATCTCGACCTTCCGCACCGGCGTGATCTCGGCGTACCCGCGATGGTCGGTGAGCACCTCGAACACCGCCTCGGGCGGCGCCGCTATCTCACGCACAAGAGTGAAGCTGGCCATGACGCAGCAGGCTATCGAGAGGGCCGGGGGTCCCTCCCTACCCCAGCTTCCAGCGCTGCGGATCGGTCCCCTCGACCTCCTCGGCCTCTCCCCGGATCGCCATGTGGTCGAGGCAGGAGAGGACGATCTGCAGCGCCCAGGCGCTGGCCGGCGTGTTGACGTTGTCGGCGCCGACGAGGTCGCCGACGATCTCGAACGCTGTCCGCTCCACACCGCCGGAAAGCGACTCGCGCACCTTGGCGAGCAGCTGGTCGACCTGACGCCGGCTCTCGGCGATCTTTGCGTCCGGGTCGCGAAAGGGGCGGCCATGGCCGGGCAGGACGAGACCGACCTCGAGCGGCTCGATCTCGTCGAGACCACCGAGGAATTCGCCAATCGGGTCAGGCGTGTGCCCGTGGTCGAAGAAGAGAACGGTGCGGCCGAGCAGGTGGTCGCCGGAGATCATCAGCTTGCGCTCGGGCTGGTGCAGGACGACGTGCGAGGGGGCGTGGCCGGGCGTCTCGTGAACCTGCCAGGTGCCGAGATCGGTCTCGACCTCGACCCCTGGCAGCAGGTCGCGGTCGGGCTCGACGATCGCGTCGATCCCGTTGTCGTCGTCATCCTTGCGCGACTCGCGGTAGCGCTCCAGCGCCGCCGCCGGGACGCCGCTCTGGCGCGCCACCTCGATCCGGTTCTCGAGCGCCGCGGCGGGGTCATCGGCGTGGATCCGCACGTGCTCCCAGGCCGGGTGCATCCAGAGCTCGCAGCCGGCCGTCTCGACGATCGGCGCCGCCAGGCCGTAGTGGTCGGTGTGGGAGTGGGTGCAGACGAGCAGGCGCACGTCCTCGAGGCCGAACCCAACCTGGGAGAGGGCGATGTCGAGCTGGCGCAGACGGCCCTTGCCGCCGATCCCGGTGTCGAAGAGGACGATGCCGCCGTCGGCGGCGACGGCCCAGGCGTTGCCGTGCGGCACCCCGGGCCAGGGCAGCGCCAGCCGCAATCGCCAGACGCCCGGCAGCGCCTTCTCGCCCCGCGGCTGCTCGGGTCGCTTGCGATCCTGGCTCACCGGCCAATCCTTTCAGGCGCTGCCAGCCCCGCACGTGACCACGGTCAAGCTGGGATAGGTTGGCGCTCGACCGTGGCGTCCAGCAGCCCCAAGCGCGCCGGCCTCGTCCTCGCGGCGCTGATCCTCGTCGCGGCGGTCGCCAATCTGAACCTGGCAGTGGCCAACGTCGCCCTGCCGGACATCGGCAAGGCGTTCAGCGCCGGCCAGACGACCCTCAACCTGATCGCGGTCGGCTACTCGCTCGGGCTGGCGACCTCGGTCCTATACCTGGGAGCGCTCGGCGACCGCTATGGACGCAAGACGATGCTGATCCTCGGCATGGGGCTCTCGATTCCCGCTTCCCTGCTGGCCGGGCTCGCACCCTCGAGTGAGGTCCTCTTCGCCGCTCGCCTGCTCGGCGGCGTCGCCGCCGGGATGGCCCTCCCGACCACTCTGGCCCTGATCACCGCGCTCTGGTCCGGCCCGCCCCGGACCCGCTCGATCGCCCTCTGGTCGGCGATCGGCGGCGCGATCGCCTCGCTCGGGCCGCTGCTCTCCGGGGCGCTGCTGGAGCAGTTCGAGTGGGGCTCGGTCTTCTTCGTCACCCTGCCGCTGGCCACCGTCGCCCTCTACATGGCATGGCGCTACGTCCCCGCTCACGTCAACGAGACCAGCGAGCCCGTCGACAACCTCGGCGGGATCCTCTCGATCCTCCTGATCGCGGCGCTGGTGATGGGGATCAACCTCGCCCCGGTGCCCGGCAAGGGAGCGCTGGCGATCGGGCTCGGGGTGATCGCGCTGGCGGCGACGGCGGCCTTCGTGATCCGCCAGCGGCGAGCGCGCGCGCCCCTCTATGACCTCGAGGTAGCGGCGCGGCGAGTCTTCTGGGTCGCGGCCTGCGCCGGGATCATCGTCTTCGGCGCGCTGATGGGGGCCATGTTCATCGGCCAACAGTTCCTCCAGAACGTGCTCGAGTACTCGACCCTCGACTCCGGCCTGGCGATCCTGCCGGCGGCGGCACTGATGGTGGTGGTCGCCCCCCGCTCCGCCAAGCTAGTCGAGGCGCGCGGCGCTCGCTTCACCCTGCTGGTCGGCTACCTCTTCTGCGTGCTCGGCTTCCTCACCATGCTGCTGCTCTGGAAGCAGGGCATCTCCTACTGGAAGGTCGGCCTCGGCTACGCCTTGATCGGGATCGGGGTCGGCTTCGCCGGCACCCCCGCCTCGCACTCACTGACCGGTTCGGTGCCGGTCACCCGCGCCGGGATGGCGTCGGGAACCGCCGACCTCCAGCGCGACCTCGGCGGGGCGATCATGCAGTCGATCTTCGGCGCCCTGCTCACCGCCGGCTACGCCGCCGCCGCAGGCGCCGCGATCGCCTCCTCCCCGGAAGGGAACAAGGCTTCCGAGAACGTCCAGGGCGAGCTGACCAAGTCCTTCTCCAGCGCCGCCGACCTCGCCGAGCAGTACCCCCGCTACAGCGACCAGATCATCGCCGCCGCCAAGTCCTCCTTCCTGCAGGGCGACGAGTGGGCCTACGCGGCCGGCATCGTCGCGATCCTGCTGGGCGCGGCGCTCGTCTTCTTCCACTTCCCGAAGCGGGAGGAGGAGCGGGAGCTGCTGGCGCGCTACCAGGCCGAAGACGATCCCGCGCAGACCAGCCCCGGCCTCGAGTCGGGTCGATCCGGCTAGGGCGAGACGAAAGTTGCCGGGTCGGGACCGATCCGCTCGCCCGCATCGATCTGCCCGATCGCGTCCATCTCCTCGGCGCTGAGCTCGAAGTCGAAGAGGTCGAGGTTCTCGCGGATGCGGTGCGGCGTCACCGACTTGGGGATGACGACGTTGCCGAGCTGGACGTGCCAGCGCAGGATCGCCTGGGCGGGGGTCTTGCCGTGCCGCGCGGCGATCGCGGCGATCGTCTCGTCGTCGAGCAGCGCCCCCTGGGCGAGCGGGCTCCAGGACTCGGTGGCGATGCCGTGCTCGGCATGCCAGGCGCGCAGCTCGGCCCGCTGGTGGCGGGGGTGCAGCTCGATCTGATTGACCGTCGGCCGCGTCTCGGCCTCCCGCTCCAGCCGCTCCAGGTCCTCGACGCGGAAGTTCGAGACCCCGATCGTGCGGGCGCGTCCCTCCTCGCGGATCCGTTCGAAGGCCCGCCAGGTGTCGACGAAGCGGTCCTCGGTCGGCACCGGCCAGTGGATCAGGTAGAGGTCGACGTACTCGAACCCCAACCGGCCGAGACTGGACTCGATCCCTTCCAGCGCCGAGTCGTGGCCCTGCTGCGAGTTCCAAAGCTTGGTGGTGACGAAGACCTCCTCGCGCCGGATGCCGGAGGCGGCGATCGCCGCTCCCACCCCCTTCTCGTTGCGGTAGGCGGCGGCGGTGTCGATGTGGCGGTAGCCGACGGCCAGGGCCTCTTCGACGACCTCCTGGGTGTCTTCGGGAGGAACCTGGAAGACGCCGAACCCGAGCTGGGGGATCTCGACCCCGTCGTGAAGGGTGAGGTTGGGAACGATGCGACCCAGCTTACGGCTAGCTCGTCGCGAGCCCGAGCGCGAGCAGCGGGAAGGCCGCCAGCACGCCCAGGAAGGCGCCGATCGCAAGGCCGGTCAGCGTCGCGGTGCTGCGTGACCTGGCGCCGGCCAGGAGGCCAAGCAGCAGGCCGAAGGCAGCAATTCCAAGGCCGATCCAGAAGACGTCGGGCATGAGCGCGGGCGAGACTATCGAACCTCGAACCCGGCCAGGTAAGTTTCGGGCAGTGAAGATCCTCGCCTTCAGCGACCTGCACCGCGACCTCGGCCAAGCGGCGAAGCTGGTCGAGATGTCGGCCGAGGCCGATGTGGTGATCGGCGCCGGCGACTTCGCCTCAGTCCACGAGGGGCTGGACGAGACGATCGGCGCGCTGGCGGCGATCGAGGTGCCGACCGTGCTCGTGCCCGGCAACAACGAGACCGAGGAGGCGCTGCGCGAGGCGACCGGCGGCTGGGAGTCGGCGACCGTCCTCCATGGCGGCGGCGCGACGATCGACGGCACCGAGTTCTACGGCCTCGGCGCCGGCGTCCCCGTCACCCCCTGGGACTGGAGCTTCGACCTCGACGACGAGGCGGCGGCGGCAAAGCTCGCCGGCTGCCCCGAGGGTGCCGTCCTCGTCCTCCACTCGCCGCCGCAGGGTCACTGCGACACCGGCGGCCCGGGCGATGACCACTTCGGCAGCCCTGCGCTGCTGCGCGCAATCGAGGAGAAGCGGCCCCGGCTCGCTGTCTGCGGCCACATCCACGAGTCCTGGGGCTGCGAGAGCCAGGTCGGCGAGACTTCGGTCCGCAACCTGGGTCCGACCGGCACCTGGCTCGAGGCCTAAACCTGAACGTGCGCAACGGTGATCATCTGGTTGAGCTGATGGCGAGTCCCCTCCAGACGTAGGCGTCCTGCGCAAGCGCCGCCATGGCGCGGTCTGACCGAAACTATTGTGGCGCCGATTACACATTGCATGCGATGTCCGGAGGGAGGCTGATCGATGGCACGTACGAACTGGAGCGAGTCCGGCTGGACCAACCCCGTCAGGATGAAGTGCCCGAAGTGCAAGACGGTCTGGCAGGTCAGTGGCCGCGATGCCGAGAAGGGCGGCGTCGGCTGCAAGAAGCCAGAGTGCCGTGGGGAGGCACTGCATCGCGCGTAGCTTGCCAGCCGCGCGCGGGCAGGAACAACAACGGATACCAGCGGTCTACAACGGACGGAGGCGAGACGTGCCCGACGAAGAAGATGCTCTCGAGCCACTTCAGCAATGGCCGGAGAAGGTGAGCCACGAGCTGTGGCGATCCCAACGCCAGCTCTTCGGCGATCCCGATCTGGGTATGCCGGCGGCGCAAGACGGCGACCCTCAGTACAGGCAGGGAATCGGCGCAATGCGAGCCGGCGACGCTGCGGCCGCCGGTGAGGCATTCGACAAGGCGTCCGCTCTGGGACATCCGGGAGCCTGGAGAGAGATCGGAATCGCGGTCTTCAACGAGCTTCCCGCGCCGCTGAAGATCGCATCTGTCCCGCTCTTCGAGCGAGGGGCGGAGGGCGGTGATGCGCGCTCCATGTGCTACCTCGGCCTCTTCTGCCGCATCAACGACAACCAATCAGGCGCCATCGCCCACTTCCGCGCCGCCGACGGCGCGGGGGATCCGGAGGGCTCCAGAGAGCTGGGAATCCTGCTGGAGAAGACCGGTGACAACGAGGGCGCGCGGGCAGCCCTACAGCGATCACGCGATCGCGGGTCTGCCAGCGGAACGCTCGCTCTCGGCTTTTTCTCGTTGAACAAGATGTCCGACGTCGATGGTGCGGAAAGCGCTTTCAGGAAAGCTGCCGAAATGGGGCATCCGAAGGGCGCCTTCAATCTTGCACACCTACTCGAGGACCGGGGCGATGCCGATCAGGCGGAGCGTTTCCGTGCCCGCACACTCGAGAACGCCCTGCAACACCGTGCGTTGCTGGAGTCGATGGAGGGGCCCGGGTACATCGAGAAGCTCGAACAGGTACATGCAGGCCGCACCACGGCTACGACCGCGGCAAGCGGGAGCTCGTGCATGCTCTTGGCGATGGCCATGCTGGGTTTCGTCTTCGGTGTTGCGGCTCTGAGATAGAGTGCCTTTTCGCGGGCGGGACGTCCGTCGCCTACCGCCGCCGGCGCTCAGCCGACGAGCCGTTCGACCTCGAGATCAAGTCGCTCGACGAGCTGCGTTGAATCGGCCAATTACCCCACCCTGGCCGATCCATTCAGGAGCGATGCTCGGTTTGCGGGTATTTCGGCTCGGAGCGCGGCTCCAGCTGCAACTCGTCTTCGGCGCCGCGCTGTCCTTCGTCGAGCTCGAGGCTGCGCTCGCGCTCGGCGTTGAGCTGGTGGCCGAAGAGGATCGCCAGGTTGGTGATCCAGAGCCAGACGAGCAGGACGATCAGGCCGCCAAGCGTGCCGTAGGTCTTGTCGTAGGAGCCGAAGTTGGCGACGTAGAGCGCGAAGAGGGCGGAGGCGACGAGCCAGATCACGATCGCCACCAGACTGCCCGGCGTCACCCACTTGAAGCCGCGCAGCTTGGCGTTGGGCGAGGCGTAATAGAGGACGGCGATCAGGGTGACGAAGAGCGCCGCGAGGACCGGCCACTTGGCAATGTCCCAGATCGTCAGCGCGACGCCGGAGACGCCGAGTGGCTCCGCCACCGCCTCGACGATCGGCCCGGTCAGCACCAGGCCCAGCGCGACGATCGCGATCAGCACGATCATCGTCAGGGTGACGAGGAGCTGCAGCGGGCGCAGCTTCCAGAACGGGCGCCCCTCCGGCGTCTCGTAGATCACGTTGGAGGCGCGAATGAAGGCGCCGACGTAGGCGGAGGCAGACCAGAGCGCGGTGGCGAGGCCGAGGATCAAGGTCAGGCCGGCAGCGCCGCGGTTGGAGGTGATCGATTCGATCGGCCCCTGGAACGTCTCCGCCCCGGATCCAGGCCCGATCGCGGTCACGATTTCTGTGACCTTGTCGGTCGTCGCCTTCGGGTCGCCGAAGAGGCCGACCAGGGAGACCAGCGCCAGCAGGGCAGGGAACAGCGCGAGCAAGCCGTAGTAAGTGAGGGCCGCCGCCCAGTCGCTCAGGTTGTCGTCCCTGAACTCGGTCGCGGTCCGCTTCAGCGTGGCAAACCAGCTACTGCTCATCTTCTCTTCGTGCCCTTCCGGCGCCGGGGCCAAACCCCTCGCGTGACGGCTTAAAGTGAAGCGCGCAGCTCGGCCAGCGAGCGCTTTTGCACACCGTCCGCATCGAAGTTGTCCGGCGTGAGCCAGGCCTCGAAGCCGGCCCGGATCGCCGGCCACTCGTCGTCGACGATCGAGTACCAGGCGGTGTCGCGGTTGCGTCCCTTGACCACCAGGTGCTTGCGGAAGACGCCCTCGAAGGTGAAGCCGAAGCGCTCGGCCGCCCGCCGCGAGGGCGCGTTGAGCGCGTTGCACTTCCACTCCAGGCGGCGGTAGCCGAGCTCGTCGAAGGCGTGCCGCGCCAGCAGGTAGATCGCCTCGGTCGCCGCCGTGGTGCGCTGCAGCGGCGCGCCGAACCAGATGTTGCCGATCTCGATCGAGCCGTGCCCGGACTCGATCCGCAGATAGGAGACCATCCCGAGCGGCCGCTCATCGGGCAGGCCGACGAGCGTGAAGAACAGTGGATCGTCCGACGTCTCAACCTGGGCCAAAAGCTGACCCAGCTGCTCCGCACTCTCGTAGGGCCCATCGAAGAGATAGGTCCAGATCGTCCGATCGCCGTCGGGCGGATGCGAGACCGCATAAAGCGGCTCGGCATCGGCTTCCGCGTCGAGCGGCCGGAGCAGCACGTGCGAGCCGCGAAGCGCCTCCCGGCGCGGCGCCTCGACCGGCGTCCAGTCGAGCGGCGTTCCCAGCGGAGGCTCGGGCGGCATGGCGCGGACTAAAGCAAAGGCGGGCACGCCGAGGGTCACCCGGCTTCAGGCTCGCCTCCAGAGTCCTCGCGCGCCACCGCGTAGTGCGCCGCCAAGCCCACACCCCAGCCGAGCAGGGCGTACAGGAACCATGGGTGGCTGGTGCCTCCCAGCTGCCACTGCAACGCCCAGACCACGACCAGCAGCACCTGGACCGCGACGAAGACCGTCGCGTGGATGCGAAAACCCTTTTGCCGGCGCCGCACCGAGCGCTGCCGGCGCTTGCGCCGGTACTCGGACTCCGTGCGCTCGGCGGCGCGTTCGAATGCATCGGTCATGACCTTGCCTCCTCAGTTGCGAGCCGGTGCCGGCTCTCGATTTCGGCGGCCGCTCGATCCAGAACGGGCGCCACAGTTGCCACGTCGATGCGGCCCGAGAGCGGCGTCAGCCGCGCCTTGAACCGAGCAAGGACAGACTCGAGCGACTCCGTTGAACCGACGAGCACTCCCGTGCGAAGCTCCAGCGCCGCCAGGTCGTCGACCCGCTTCTCGAGGGCCTCGACCCCGGCTTCGGTGGCGCGGTAGGTGGTTCGACCGGCATCGGTCTCGCCTTCGAGCAGATGCTCTGCCTCGAGGGCCTCGAGGGCGGGATAGACGCTCCCCGGCGAGGGCCGGTACCGCGGGCCGAACAGGCGCGAGAGCTCCGACATCAGCTCGTAGCCGTGCATCGGCCGTTCGGCAAGCAGCGCGAGCACCACCAGGGGAAGCTCGCCGTGCCTGAAGAATCGCCGTCCTGACATGTCTCTCCTAGGCCGCCGGCGCGAGCTCTCGCGCGCGCAGCACGATCGGCGTCACCGGTTCGCTCAAACCCTTGAGCATGAGGGGGTGGCGCTCTTCCCGGACGACGGCGGAATCTGCCACCAGCCCCCGCGCCGACCCGGAGACCAGGGTCTCGCCGGCGCCGGCGGCATCGCATAGTCGCCGCGCGACGACCACGGGCCTGCCGAAGTAGTCGTCGTCCTCTCGCACCGTCTCGCCCGCGGCGATCCCGACTCGCAGCTCCACGGCGTCGTCGCATGCCGCAACTGCCCGCTGCATCGCGAGCGCGCCGACGGCGGCGGCCTGGGGGCTGTCGAACACGACCATCAGCCCGTCCCCGAGGCTCTTGACCTCGCGTCCGCCGTGGGCACCTACGGCCTCTCGCAAAAGCTCGAAGTGCCGGCGGCGAATCTCGTGGGCGGCCTCATCGCCTAGTCGATCGAGCATCTCCGTCGATCGGACCACGTCCGTGAACAGAATCGCCACCTGCTCGAGCTCATGGCCAGCCGGGCGCCGCGAGGCAGCCCCGCCGCGTCTCGCCCGCCCGGCTCGGGGAGTGACAGTGACATCCGCACGGCGCCTCACCGCCTCGCCACCCCCCTCCGTGATCCGATACTGGTCCCGTCGCCCGCGTGGCGCCACCTCCACCAGCGACTCCTCCTCCAGGGAGGCGAGCGCTATGAGCACGGCGCCTGGCGTCGGGCAGTCCCGCCACCCCAGCGCTCGGTTGAGCTCGGCGAGAAGCTCACCCGCGTCCATCGGCCGCTGCTCGAGCAGCCTCAGCACCACCAACAGCAGCTCACCACTTCCGATAGAGCGCGACATGAGATCCATTCGTAGCTTACGAAACTGCTACGAATATATATCGGAACTATTACGAAATCAAGTCGCGCGGCGCTGAGCTTCGCCGTCCGTCAGCGTCCCTGACCCTCGACGCGCGCCTTGAGCTCCCCCGGGCGGGCGTTGACGAGCGCTGCGCGGACGGCGGCCTCGACGGGGCCCCGGATCACCATCCCGAGCACCCGGCCGGGATCGGCGTCGAGCGTGTACGTCGCTCGAGTCCGCTGACCGCCGAGATCCTCGAGCCTCCAGGAGCCGGTGACCGACTTGAGGTCACCCTTCTCCTGGGTCCAGGAGAGGACGGTTGACGGCTCGTAGCGAAACCGCACTCGCGTCTTGACGTGCCGGACCTTGATGTCGTTCTCGATCTCGACCAGTGTCGCCCGGTTCTCGTCGTCGCGCTCCAGGGCTGAGATGCCCACGACGCCGCCCTGCCAGTCCGGCGCGGTGAGCACGTCCTCGACCACGGCCCAGACCTCGTCCACCGGGGCGTCGATCTCTGCGCTGGCGCTGCCGCCCATTCGTGCCATCGGGGGAACGCTACCCGTCTTCGATCCGGGCGGTGCCGCCGAGGTAGAGCTCGGCCACCTTGGGGTCCTCGAGCAGGTCGCGGCCGGCGCCCTGGAAGCGGTTCTGGCCGAGGTCGAGGACGTAGCCGCGATCCGACATCGCGAGCGCCCGGCGCGCGTTCTGCTCGACCATGACCACGGTCACTCCCGCCTGGTTGATTTCGCGCACGTTCTCGAAGATCGCCTCGACGAAGGCCGGGGCGAGGCCGGCGGAGGGCTCGTCGAGCAGCAGCACGTGCGGCTGCGGCATCAGCGCCCGCGCCATCGCCAGCATCTGCCGCTCGCCGCCGCTCATCGTCCCGGCGGCCTGCGTGCGCCGCTCCCCCAGGCGCGGGAAGAGCTCGTACATGCGGTCGATCCGCTCCCGCGTGCGCGAGCGCTCGAGCGAGCCCATCTCCAGGTTCTCCTCCACGCTGAGGCTGGGGAAGACGTTGTCGAGCTGGGGCACGTAGCTCATCCCGCGCCGGGTGATCGAGTGCGGCTCCAGCCCGGTCAGGTCCTCGCCGCGCAGCGTGATGCGACCCGCCCGCGGCCGCAGCAGGCCGAAGATCGCCTTGATCAGGGTCGACTTCCCCGCCCCGTTGGGCCCGACCACGGTGGCGATCTCGCCCTCGCCGACGACGAACGAGACGCCGTCGAGGACGTCGACCCCGGGCACGTAGCCGGCGACCAGGTCCTCGGTGACCAGGAGGGCGCCGTTCTCGCTCACGCCGCGCCCCCGAGGTAGGCGTCGACGACGGCGGGGTCCTGGCGAACACGGAGCGGCTCGCCCTCGGCGATCACACGGCCCTCCGCCATCACGATCACCCGGTCGGAGTGGTTCATCACCACCTCCATGTCGTGCTCGACGAAGAGGAAGGTCGTCCCCCGCTCGCGGCGCAGGCGCTGCATGTGTTCCAGCAGCCGCTTGCCCAGGGTCGGGTTGATGCCGGCCATCGGCTCGTCGAGCAGGAGTAGCTTCGGCTCTGCCATCAGCGCGCGGGCCAGCTCCAGCAGCTTGCGCTGGCCGCCCGAGAGGGTGCCCGCGTGGTCGCCGGCGACACCCTCGAGGCCAAAGACCTCGAGCAGCTCGCCCGCCTGCTCACGCACCTCGCGCTCGCGCCGCCGTGTGGCGGCCGGACGCAGGAAGAGGTTGCGAATCCGCTCGCCGGGCTGGTCCGGCGCGGCGAGCATCATGTTGTCGAGGACCGGCATCGCCGCCAAGGCCTTGGTGATCTGGAAGGTGCGCACCATGCCCCGGCGGGCGATCGCGTAGGCCGGCGAGCGGAAGACCTCCTCGCCGGCGAAGCGCACCGAGCCGCGGTCGGCCCGCTGGAAGCCGGTGACCACGTTGAAGAGCGTCGTCTTGCCGGCGCCGTTGGGCCCGATCAGGGCGGTGATCGACGCGCGCGCGACGTCGAACCCGGCGTCGTCGACCGCGCGGACACCGCCGAACCGCTTGACCACGCCCTCCACCTCCAGCAGGGCCTCCCCGTCGGTGGCCTCAGTCACCGAGCACCATCTCCTCCCTCTTGCCGAACATCCCCTGCGGCCGCAGCGCCATCAGCCCGATCAGCACCGCGCCGACGATCGCGAAGCGCAGCGCCGCCGTCTTCTCCTCGCTGATCGGCAGCTCGACGAACCTGGTCCCTTCGAGCAGGGTCCAGAGCAGGACCGCGCCCACGGCGACGCCCTTGTAGCTGGCGAGGCCGCCGAGGATCAGCACTCCGAAGGCGAAGAAGGTGACGATGGGCTCGTAGTCGTCGGGGTGGATCGTGGCGAGGAAGAGGGCGAGGAAGAAGCCGGCCAGCGCGCCCAGCAGCGCCGAGATCGCCAGCGACTGCAGCTTGTAGAGGAGGGTGTTCTTCCCCAGGGCGCGTGCCGCGTCCTCGTCCTCCCTGATCGCCCGCAGCACCCTCCCCCACGGCGTCCCCTGCACGTAGCTCAGGACGACGATGCCGATCGCGACCGTGGCCCAGACGACGAGCAGCAGCGGCAGCAGCGGCTCCGGGTCGGACCAGAAGTTTTCGACGAAGCCGAGGATCGAGTCCGACACCGATCGCCAGGAATCGTCGAAGCAGACCGGGCTGCCGCCTTCGAAGTCGCAGTAGAGGCCTTTGTTGCCGCCGGTGAGGTCGCGGGCGTTCTGGGCGACCAGCCGCACCACCTCGGCGGTGGCGAGGGTGACGATGGCGAAGTAGTCGGCGCGCAGGCGCAGCGAGGGCAGGCCGATCAGCACCCCGAAGCCCATCGTGATCAGGACGGCGGCCGGCAGCGCCAGCCAGAAGGAGAAGCCCGCCTCCAGCACCAGGATCGCCATCGAGTAGCCGCCGACGGCCATGAAGCCCGCCTGGCCGAAGTTGATGATCCCGGTGTAGCCGACGTTGAGCTGCAGGCCGAGGGTGACGACCGCGTAGATGCCGGCGACCACCAGCACCCCGCTCCAGAAGCCGAGGTTGGTGAAGGCCTCGAGCGTGAATGCGGACGGGAGGCTCATACCGCCCTCGCGCGGCCGAAGATCCCCTGGGGACGGATTACGAGCGCGACGATCAGGGCGACGAAACCGAAGGTCACCTTCCAGCGCGGTTCGACGACCAGGGTCGAGAGCTCGATCACGACGCCGAGCACGAGCCCGGCGGTGAGGGCGCCGAACGGGTTGCCGATGCCGCCCAGGATCACCGCGGCGAAGATCGGCAGCAGCAGCTCGAAGCCGAGCTCCGGCCGCAGGTTGGTGAGCGCCCCCGAGAGCACTCCCGCCAGACCGGCGAGGGCGCCGGCGAAGAGCCAGGTGTAGAGGATCACGCGGCGGGTGTCGATGCCGGCCGTCTCGGCGAGGTCGAGGTCGTCGGAGAGGGCGCGCATCCGCTTGCCCAGCAGGCTGAAGCGGACGATCAGCCCCGTCGCGACCAGAACCGCGAGCCCGACGAGCACGACGAGCAGCTCGGTCTGCCCGATGCGCAGGCCGAGGAAGGTGACGCTGTCGGTGACGTCGACGTCGAGCGTACGGATCTCACTGCCCCAGAACCACTGGATTGCCGAGCGGATGACGAAGGCGAGGCCGATCGACATCAGGATCAGCTGCAGGAACCCGGCGCCCTTGGCGCGCATCGGCCGCCACATCGTGCGCTCGAAGAAGAGACCCAAGAGGGCCGTGGTCGCCATCGCGAAGAAGATCCCGGCGGCCAGGGGCATGCCCCAGGTGACGTTCACCAGGTAGGCCATGTAGGCACCGAAGGTGAGGAAGTCTCCGTGGGCGAAGTTGACCAGCCGGAGGATCCCGTAGACCAGCGTCAGGCCGACGGCGCCGAGCGCGTAGATGACCCCCAGCGTGAGGCCGTTGAGCGAGGCCTGGGCGACGTCGTGAAGGCCCCTGGCGGCGACCAGGGCCAGCACGATCAGCGCAATGACGCCGAAAGCAACCGCGGCGGGCCGCTCCCGGGCGAACTCTCTGAAGAGCTCGCCGGGAGTGGACTCCGCCTGGGCTGTCGAGGCCTCCATCGGAGACGGGCGACGGAGCGCGTTATTCCGCCGTCACCTCCACGGTGTCGACTTTCACCAATTTGCCGCCTTTGAACTCGGAGATGTTGTAGATGTAGCGAGAGAGGTCACCGTTCTCATCCCAGTCGATCGGGCCCGAGACACCTTCGTAGTCGATGTCCTCTCCTTTTTCGAGCGCCTCGATCGCCTGCGGCAGTTGCTCGAAGGTGTACTTCGGCCCGGGCGGGCCGGTGACGTCGACGATCGCGTCGGCCATCTCGGCGCCGTCACTGGAGCCCGCGGCCACAGCCGCGAGGTAACAGAGGATCACGTCGTCGAAGGTGGTCGAGTCGAACAGGTTCCGCGCCGGTCCGGGCGCCTGTTTGTAGAGCTGGTCGAAGGCGTCCGGGGCGTCGCCCGCGAACGCTCCGGGGGCCGTGCCGAGCATCCCCTCGGTCGCCTCGCCGCCGGCTTCTTCGGGCAGTTCGGTCGAGCTGAGGCCGTCGGTGATGAACGTTTTGCTCGCTTCCCAGTTGCCGGTGCGGACCAGCGCCGGACCGAGCTTGGCGAAGGTTTCCGGGAAGTCGATGATCACGAAGTTGTCGGGGTTGCCCGACGTGATCTGCGTAGCCTCGGCGTTGTAGCTCGGCTGTTCGGGGTCGTAGATGACCTTCTCGGCGACGGTCGCCCCACGCTCCTCCAGTTCGACTTCCAGTGAGTCGGCGAAGCCGGTGCCGTAGAGGTCGTTACGGGCGCCGATATTGATCGTCTTGCCTTTGAGCCCACCGAGCTCCTGCTCCATACGGTCGGCAAGCGCCCTGCCCTGCAGCCCGTCGGGCGGGGCCGTGCGGGTAAAGAGCCCGTCATCGTCGAGGTCGGAGAGGGCGTCGGCGGTCGAGGCCGGCGAGATAAGCAGCACACCCTCGGGCACCGTGACCGAACGCGCCACGGCGACCGTCGCCGTCGAGGCGTAATCGCCCGAGATGCAGGTCGCCCCGTCGGCGATCAGCTTGCGCGCCGCCTGGACGCCGCCCTGGTCGTCAGAGGCGCCGTCCTCGGTGGCCAGCTCGACCGTCTGGTCGACGCCCGCCTGTTTGATCGCGGCGTCGATCTCTTTGACCGCGAGCTCGCCGGCCTTCTGGCCGGCCGGGCCATAGGGCGCGAGGTCTCCCGTCAGCGGGACCAGGTTGCCGATCGTCAGGTCGAGCTGTCCCGCTTCCCCTCCTCCGCCCCCACCGTCGTCGTCATCGTCTCCACACGCCGCCACTCCGAGCGCCAACACGAGCGCGGTCACGGTGGCTGCCAACACAAGGCCTGGTCGTTTCACGAGATTCTCCTTTACGCCGGGCCTCCCCAACGAGCAGGGGCAGACCATCCGTTTCCTCGGACCTACCCCTCTGGGGGTTTCTCAACCCCTTCGCGGCGAACCAGATTGCGATTGCCGTCGATGCAAAAGCTAGCTACCATAGGCGGCTCGTGAAACGTATTGCGTAATACTTTATAAGGAACGGTGCCCTGCCACCCCCAGAGACACCCAAAGCTTTCGACGTTCTGGCCTCTAGATCACGGGCCCTGCACGGCCACATGTACGTCTTGCCTGTCGCCGCGTGGGTTCTGCAGAGCGAAGCCAAGGTGATCAGTCCACGCGAGGCAATGGCTGGGTTGAAAGGGCGCGCCGACCGCATTCGGGTGATCGAGGCGCTCGCCAAATTGGCCGAGCTCGGGGCCCTGGAAGAGCTTCCGCGTGAGGATCGCAAGAACTCACCGCGAATCTTCGACCGCCGCGAGAACCCTTACTGGGGCCTCGTACAGAACTACCTATCCGAACTCGAGGCGCCGAGCTCGGCCGCGGGGCAACTCACCGAAGCCGACGACGCGAAGACAGGAGCCCGCCGTGGCACCTAAAGCCCGCTCGAGGCGCCGGGACGCAAGGCAACCGCCCCGACCCCGGACTTCAGCGGTGCTGGCAGGGGCGTCACCCGCAGCGAGCGGACTGCGGATGGCGCCAGGCAGCGCGGTGAGCGATCTCAGCGTGGCGACCTGGGAACGCAGTTGCTTTTACGCGTCGCCGATCGGGGAGCCGGAGAGCGAAGAACGCAAGCACTCGGACCTGCTCTTGGAGTCCCTCGTGCGGCCAGCGGTGGAAGCCCTCGACCCGAAGATGGGCGTAATTCGCTCCGACCGGCTTTCCTCCAGCCCGATCACCGCCAGTGTTTTCGAGCACGTGTTCCGCTCCGGCTTGATGATCGCCGACCTGTCTTTTCACAACCCGAGCGTCCTTTACGAGGTGGGCCTGCGACACGCAAGTGGCAAGCCGTGTGTCCTCATTTCACGAACGGAGGATCAGATCCCGGCGAACCTCCGCGACGTTCGGCTCGTCAAGGTGAATACCTTGGAGATCTGGGAGTTCTGGTCGAACCTCGATATCCGCCGTACGGAGATAGTGGACTACTCTCACTGGGCGCTCTCGTCCGAAGGTCGAGATTCGAACCCGGTTCAGCGCCTCTTTCCGGAGTACCGCAAGCACTTTCGCTAGCACTGCAGCGCTGAGGGACGGCGAGGAAGCCCCGACCGGCGCGCCTGACACGCCGGCATCGCTTTGCAGCTTTACGTTGCTCAGATAATCTTTTTTGCCTTGCTCCCTAGCGGACCCCGCCAGCTGAAGATCAGACACCGCTTCGCCAAGCCGCCTCTCGCCTCCCTGGGGCTCGCGATTGCCCTCCTGGCCGGCTGCGGCAGCAGCGGCGGCTCAGCCGAGTCACCTTCCGGCGGACTGCCGGAGGAGATAGTGATCGGGGCCGCGATCGCCAAGACTGGATATATGGCGCCCTACGACGCCACCATCGCCGCCGTCGAACAGCTGGTGGAGGAAACCAATACCCGTGGCGGAATCGACGGCCATGAGGTGCGGGTGATCCAAGCTGACACTCGGTCGGATCCACAACAGGCTGTTTTGGCGGTTCAGGAAGTCATCGAGGACGGCGCCGACGTTCTCATCTTCAGTGGCGAGGCGCTGACCGCGGCGGCCGGGTCGCCACTGGCCGAGGAACAGAACAAGCTCAACGTCGCCAACGCGAACGAACCTGGTTATGGACCTCCGACAACCGGTCGTCTTTCCTTCAGCTCATATCCGAGCCTCGTCAGCGAGGCCAGCGCCGGTGCCTCATTTCTCCATGGCGAGGACGTAGACGTAAGGCGTCCGTTCCTGTTTCGCGACACCGCGCTGATCTACGGCAAAGTTCACTGTTCGGCCTTCCAGCAGGCCTGGGAAAGGCTCGGCGGCACGATCGCGGGCTCCGCAGACTTCGACAACAACGACGAGTCGGTCGCCAGTCAAGTCAGCGAGCTGCGGAGCTCCGACGCGGACGCCGTGGTCATGTGCTCCTACCCACCCGGGGGCGCGGCGGCGATCAAGCAGATTCGTGCTGCCGGCATCGACGTCCCGATCCTGGGACCGGGCGCCTTCGACGGCACCTTCTGGCTGAAGGGCATCCCGGATACCAAAGACGTCTACGCCACCTCGAACGGATCGACCTACGACCCGCCCAGCGAGGCGACGGCGAAACTATTCGAGAGCCTTGAGCGTGCCGGCGTGGACACCGACGTCTCGGGCAGCCTGCTGGCGGCCTACGCCGGCGGGCAGTTGATTCTTGGCGCGATCAAGGAAACCGGCAGCGTCGACGGGAGCATCCTGGCCGATGCGCTGGAGGCCAAACCCCAAGAGACGATCATCGGCAAGGTCGACTACACGAGGAGCGATCACCGCCCGGTCGCGACGTGGCCTATTTACGTCTACTCAAGCGGCAAGCCGAAGCTGGTGGCGAAGATAAGGCCGCGGTTCATTCCCGAGTACGGCGAGTAGCCGCCCGATCCACGAACTCGGCGAACGCCCGCCGGTAAGCGAGCGTGAACCGGTCGGAGAGGGTGCTGATATCGGCATCCGGATCCAGCGACAGCTCGCGCGGCTCGATTGCCGAGACGATCGGTATGTCCTCGGCGTAGATGCGTGCGTCATACGAGATCGCCTGCTCGAGGCGATCCCGGTCGAAGTTCTCGCGGCCGCCCTCGATCCAGTAGTGCGCCGACTCGGTTGCGCTGATGGCGCGTGCGGCGTGGAGCAGGCAGCGTTCGCCGTCGTCCGTGAACAGTCGGACCGACGTGAAGTTGGGAGCGATGGCGTGATAGCCCATCTCCCGCAGCCCGCCCCAAACCGCTTCGGCGTCGTCGCCGAACTCCATCTTGCGGCGAAGCGTTACCTCCAGCCCGCGACGCTCCGGCTCGAGCGGCTCGATCACCTCCGGAAGGGCACCGAGAGTGGCCCGGTGAACGAAGGCAAGATGAGCCACGTCACGAACGTTCTCGATCATCACCCCGAGGGCGACCGGCAGCTCGAACGGCGCGCCGTGGCCCCATGTCCACTCCGCGGCGTCGAACCAGGGCAGGGCGGGCAAGTCCCCGACGGGCTCCTCCAGAACCGTCCAGACGAGGCCCCAGTGCGCGCGGGCCGGAAAGGCCAGGATGCGGGCGCGAGTGGGGATCTGGCTCTGATCGGGCAGCGACGGAATTCGGGCGCAGGCGCCGTCTTCGCCCGCCCATTCCCAGCCGTGGTAGGGGCACTGGATCGACTCGCCCTGGACCTTGCCCATCGAAAGCGAGGCGCCGCGGTGGCCACAGCGGTCGGCCACCACGGCCGGCTCCCCGCCCTCGGTAAGGAAGACGGCGAGCGCTTCGCCGAGGAGCACGGCCCGCTGAGGGCCTTGCTCCAGGTCTTGGAGCCTTGCGACCGGCTGCCAGCAGCGGCGCAGGGCAAGGGAAATCTCCTCGCTGGTCGGGACTCGCGATGGGCGATCACCAGGCATCGTGGTTGCCTGACTACTCTAGAGACCCCTTTCGTTACGGCTGCTTTCCCAGATAGGCGCGAAAGACGTCGGGGTTGCTCTGCAGCTCGCTGCGCGATCCCTGGGCTCGGATCTTGCCGGTGCTGAGCACGACGCAACGATCGGCAAAGTCGATCGTCCGGGTGGCGTTCTGCTCGACCAGCAGCATCGTCACCCCTTCGTCGCGCAGGCCCCCCAACAGCCCGTAGATGGTGTCGATCGTCCTTGGTGCGAGGCCGAGCGAGGGCTCGTCGAGGATCAGCAGCTTGGGCCTGCCGAGCAGGGCGCGGGCAATCGCGAGCTGCTGCCGCTCTCCCCCCGAGAGGCGATCGGCGCGCTCGCGGGCACGCTCCCGGAGGATCGGGAAGCGCTCGAGCGTCTGCTCCATCCAGGCCGCGTCCTCGTTGTCGCTCCGCACACCGAGCCGCAGGTTCTCCGCCACCGTCAGGGTCTTGAAGACATGCCGGCCCTCGGGCACAAGTGCCAGCCCTAGGCGCGCGATCCGCTCCGGCGGCATTCCGGTCAGAACGCGGTCCTCGAACGTCGCCTCTCCCCCGCTTGGGCGCACCAGGCCGCAGATCGACCGCAGGATCGAGCTCTTGCCCGCGCCGTTCGGCCCGATCATCCCGACCACTTCCGCACGACCGACGGCCATATCGACTCCGTGGACCACCTCGGTGCGTCCGTAGCTGACCCGCAGCCCGCGCAGCTCAAGCACCGGCGGCCACCCGGAAGGAGCTTCCGAGATAGGACTCGACGACCGCGGGATCGGCTTGGACTTCCTCTGGTGTCCCCACCCGCAGAGTCATGCCGTCGTCGAGCGCCTGGACCCGAGGACAGAGCTCCATGACGATGCTCATGTCGTGCTCGATGAGCAGGATCCCGCAGCCGAAGTCCCGCAGCACGTTTCGGAGGATCTCGACCAGCTCCTCGCACTCGGCTTCGCTGAGGCCGGCAGCGGGCTCGTCGAGGAGCAGGTACCGCGGCTGGATGGCGAGCGCGCGAGCGACCCCCAGGAGACGCTGGCCCGCCGGGGACAGGGAGCCGGCGGGCAACGCCGCCTGCTCGAGGAGGTTCAGGCGACCGAGCACTTCGGCCGCGACCGCTGGAGCGCGCCGCCTGCCGACCCCGATGCCCATCGCGCCGACGGCGACGCTCTCGAGGCCCGTCAGGTGAGGGAAGGGAAGGGCCGCCTGAAAGGTGCGGCCCAGCCCATCGCGGGCGAGGCGCGTCGGAGACCTCCCGGTGACGTCGACGCCGTCGAGCGTGACGGTGCCCGAGTCGGGCTCCTGAAACCCGCTGAGGACGTTTACGAGGGTCGTCTTGCCGGCGCCGTTGGGCCCGATCAGGCCGAGCGCCTCGCCGGGCTCGAGCTCGAGATCGATTCCCCGCAGCACCCGCAGGCCGGAGAAAGCGAGCGATATCCCCTCGGCGCGCAGGGCGCCCCTCAATGCGGGGTCGACCGCGGGTCGGCTTGCGACGGCGCGGTCCGGCTCGGGCAACGGTGCGGCGGCGGTCAGGCCCAGTCGCCGGATCCAGCCCAGCTCGCCCGCCTCCCTGGCGCCACTCAGTCCTTCGGGCATTGCGATCATCGTCGCCAGCAGGATCAGGCCGAGGCCGATGGCGGCGAGACCCGGAGCCCCGCCGATCGAGAGGGCGCCGGGCAGGTCGACGCCGTTCTCGACGCCTCGAAGCACCTCGTTCACCGTCGCGATCGCTATCGCCCCCACCACCGCCCCGAGGACGCTGCGGGCACCGCCCACGACCAGCATCGTCAGCGTCGTCACAGTCGCGCCGAAGTAGAAAGTGGTGGGGTTGAGAACGCCGGACTGGTGGACCGCCAGCGCGCCGCCGATTCCGCACAGCACGCCGCTGATGCCGAAGGCAATCAGTCGCTCCCTCATGACGCCGATTCCGATCGAGCGAGCGGCCACCTCGTCCTCGCGCGTCGCCTGCAATCGATAGCCGCTCGAGGACCATTTGAAGGCGAGCGCAAGGGCGACGGCCGCGGCAGCCCAGAGCCCGGCCGATTCGACGCTGGTCGTCGTCGGAATGCTGACCAACCCGCTGCTGCCTCCGGTGACCCGGTCCCAGTTGGCGACGACGTTGTAGACGACGACCAGAAAGGCGAAGGTGGAGATCGGGATCGCGAGGGTGGAGGTGCGCATCAAGGGAAGGCCGATCACCATCGCGAGGAGGCCAGAGACCGACGCGGCGATCAGCGTCGAGAGCAACGGGCCAAGGTGTGCGTCGGCGATGAAAGACGGCAGGCCCGGCGTCTGCAGCAGGGCGAAGGCCGCCGGCAGGGTGAAAAGCGCCGCCACGTAAGCACCGGCCGTGGCGAATCCGAGCTGCCCGAACGAGTAAACCCCGCTGTTGCCGATGAAGACCTGCAGGCCGAGGACGACGATCAGGTTGCAGAGGATCAGGGTGACCGTGCCTTCGAAGGAGGGCGTGCCGTTGGCGCCTATCAACGTGACGATCGCGATCAGTGCCAGCGGCAGCAGCAGCGAGGCCGCGGCGGACGAGCGAGAGCGAAATCGCGCGTCGCTCATACCCGAGCCTTTCCGAGCTCTCCTCCAAGCAGTCCATGAGGCCTGAAGATCAGGATCAGCACCGGGAACGTGAACACGATCGCGTCGCGGAACGGCACCAGTCCCTCGGGGAGGTAGACCCCGAGAAGGGAAGTGAGGGCGCCAAGCAGGAGACCGCCCATCACCGCCCCAACCATGCTGCCGAAGCCGCCGATCACCACGGCGACGAACCCGACCAGGATCGGGGTAAGGCCCATCGCGGGCGATACCTGGCCGGTCTGCATCACGATCAGCACGCCAACCGCGGCGGCGAGCCCTCCGCTGATCGCGAAGGAGATCGCGATCACCCGATCCGCCCGCACGCCGAGCAGGCGCGCCATGTCGAAGTTCTCCGCCGCCGCTCGCATCGCCAGCCCCGTGCGAGTTCGGTAGAGGAGCCACCCGAGTCCGCCCAAGACGACCAGTGTGAGCCCGAGAGTGACGAACTCCAGGTTCGGCACCGAGAGACCGCCGATGCTGGTCGATTCGCTGATGGAGGACGGTGTCGCGACCGATTGGGCACGAGCGTCGACCGCCACCGTGACGACGTTCTGGAGAATTGCCGCAACCGCCAGCGAGGTGACGAGCTGGGTGGAGAGGTCGGCGCCGCGCACCGGTCGGAAGGCCACGCGCTCGGCGAGGAGCGCGACCACGACCCCGGCCAGAAGGGCGGCGGCGACTCCTGCAGCAAAAGGCAGTCCGGCGAAAACGTACAGCGCGTAGGCGGAGAGCATGATGAACTCGCCGTGGGCGAAGTTCATCATCCCCATCACCGTGTAGACAAGGGTTATGCCGAGAGCGATCAGCGCGTAGAGGCACCCGAGGGCGAGGGCATCGATCAGGTTCTGGCCCAGCTCGGTCAACGGTCAGCTCAGCTCGAAGGCGAGCTGAGTGCCGTCGGCGCGGTATATGAGACGGGCGAACTCGAGCGGGTGCTCCCGCTCTGACTCGTCCGTTCGGCCGAACTGGACGAAGCGACCCATCAGGGCCGGATCGCCGGCCGAGGCGCCAACCTGAGAAGACCCCCACTCGCCGCAGAAGGTGTGCTCGATCGAGACAGTGGCGCGGGTGAGGTCGGTCCCGCGGGGCTCGGGCGGCTCCGCACTGGTTTCGAGCGCCCGTGCGGCGGGGAGCAGCCACGGCAGGTGGGCAACGGCGGAGAAGGAGTCGATCAGGAAAACCGATGGCCGACCGAAATCGGCGACGGCGGTTACGTGTGTGACCAGCGTCTCCCGATCCTCGATCTCGAGGCACTGCAACACGGTGGGGTCGGGGTGCCGCCTGCGTGCACTGAGAATGGTGATCGCCAGTTCGTCATCGCGCTCGAGCAACAACCTGACCAGCCCGGTGACCTGAATTTCACGCCGGGGCGGGGCGACAAAGGCACCCGATCCCTTGATGCGCACGATGGCGCCGTCGCCGACGAGAAGGTCAAGCGCGGGCCTGATCACCGCCCGTGAAACTTCGAACTCTTCCTCGATTTCGCGTTCGGAGGCAAAGCGGGTGCCGGCCTCCCAGCCCCCAACCTCCAACTTCACCTTGAGCGCCGCCGCGAGCTGGAAGTAGAGCGGTACGTCGCTCTCGTGGTCGAGTTCGCTGCTGCCGACCACCGATACGGCGGCAGACTGCCGAGACTGGCCGCGTACCGGTCGAGTAGGCCTGACCATTTGAATACGAGGATACCTTTCGTATCCAAGTCAATGGCGCATATCCCAACGCGCGACAGGATTCGAACCTGTGAGTCCTCAACACGGCGCCTATTCGCATCAGGGTGCGGCCCTGATCCTCTCAGCCACCCGCCTATGAAGCCTGCGGCCGATCAGGCGCCGGGTAGTTCGGTGCGTTTGGAGATGTCGAGCTTCTGGTAAACGTGGCGGAGGTGGGTCTCGACCGTCTTTGCCGTAACGAAGAGGCCTTGGGCGATCTCGCGGTTGGTCATCCCCTCGGCGGCCATGCGGGCGACCCGGTGCTCGCTCGGGGTCAGCGACTCCACTCCCGAGAGCATCGCCTTGCGCGGCCGCGCCCCGGTCGCTTCGAGCTCAATTCGCGCTCTCTCCTCCAGGGGATTCGCGTCGCAGCGGTGCGCGAGATCGAGACCCTCGCGCAGCGGCTCGCGTGCCTCGCGGCGCCGATTGGCGCGTCGCAGGGCAGCGCCGAGATCAACCAGTCCCAACGCATGCTGGAAACGGGCCCTTGTACCCTTCAGCGCGTCGACGGCCTCCCGCAGCAGCTCAATCGACTCCTCCCCCTCGCCGACGACGCCCTGGGTACGCAACGCCACCCCGATCCCCCGCCGGCCACCGGCCTCGCGCGCCAGCTCGACCGCCCGGGCCGCCTCGACCTGGGCCTCCTCGGCGTTACCCAGCGCCGCTTCGGCCCGTGCCAGGCCGCCGCGCCAGCCAAGCAGCTCGGGATTTGGAAGGGGAAGCCACTCGAGCCGAGCGGACGCCGCGAGAAAGTCATCCCGGGCCTCGACCTGCCGCCCGGTTTCCTGCCGGAGTTCGCCCCTGGCGCAGAGGAACTGGGCGCTCGGAACGCCAGAGACCGCCTCTGCTTCGGTGCGGGACTCGTCGGCCAAGCGCTCGGCAACCACCAGCTCGCCGCGGGCGGTCTGCGCTCTGATCGCAACCGATACACACATGACCCGGAACGGAACGAACCCAACTTCGCCGAGGAAGCGAACCGCGATTTCCGCGTCGACCTGTGCGTCGCGCAATTCCCCATCGAGATAGCGGCAGAGACCGCGGATGCCGCGGACGGCCGGGCGTCCGATTACCGCGCCGCGCCGCTTTGCGGCATCGATGCCAGCGCCGCACAGATCCTCGGTTCTCTCCCCCCGGTCGGCGAGGCTCAGAGCGACAGCCGCCGCCGAGGGCGGGAAGCCCGCCATCGCGTCGTCGATCGCCACGGCCATATCGGCGGTCGCAGCGAGGGCGAGCTCCCGGCCGCGCCGCACCGGCCCCAGTCCGAGCATGATGAGCACGGCGGCCTGCTGAGCAACGAGGCGCCCCTGGACGGAGTCGACCGGAACATCCTCCTGCAGGTCGGCAAGCGCGACCTTGGGAACCCTTTCCAGGCCGAAAACGAGCAGCTGCAGCAAGCGCCCGCGCAGGGGCAGGCTGAGCGGGCTCCCGGAAGCTCCGATCTCCGACAGGGACTCTTCGAGCAGAGGCGCGGCTTCTGCGGAGCCGGCACGCAGACTGAGGGAGTCGGCGATCGCCGCCGCCATCTCGGCGCGGAGCACCGGCTCCTCGCTGCCTGCCCGAACGTCCCGGAGCAGATCGATGCCCTCGGGGTTGAAGTCCCTGAGCAACGCCAGTCCCAGCTCCGCCATGACCGCCGTCCGCTCACCCGGCGGCTCCCGAAGGGCTCTGCGCAGATATCGAACCGCAGCATGGGGAACGCCCCTCGCCAGCGCAACGCCCGCCGCGGCGCGAAGGCTCTCCACCGCCCACTCGTCGCCCCCGGGCTCGGCCAGCAACAGGTGAGCGGCGACGGAATCTCCCGTCGCACCTTGCTCGGCAAGCTGGCGGGCGGCGCGGGCGTGGGCCACCGCGCGGCTGGGCTCGGGCATGTCGCTGAGCACCGCCGCCCTGACCAGAGGATGGACGAAGCCGAGCGGCCGCGCGTCAAACAGCAGGTTCGCGGAGATCAACCGCTGGCAGGCGTCGGCAACGACGCCCGGCGGCAGGCCGGCGAACGCCGAGACCGCGCGAACCTCGGCGTTCGGCTCCAGCACCGCGACCGCCTGGGCTACCTCGACGGCGTTCTTCCCCAGCCGTCCGAGGCGGGCGAGTATCGAGCCGGACACTCCCGTCGCCGCCCGCTCAGCGAGATGCTCGGCGCTCTCCTCGGTCGGCTCCGACCCCTCCTCTTCGAGCCCTCGCAGCAGCTCGACCAGGAGCAGGGGATTTCCGGCAGTGACGCTGCAGCAGGCCTCGGCGAAGCGCCGGGAGGACGAGTGGCGCCCGCTGGCCGCGATCAACCTCTTCGCCGCTTCCGTCGAGAGGGGCGGGGGCACGATCCGGCGTGCGGTTGGCCCCTGACGCAGCTCGCCGAGGAGACCGGCGGGCGTGCCCGGCTCGCCGGTCCTGATCGTCAGCGCCAGCGCGATCGGCAGGCCGTCGAGCCGGCGGGAGCAGTAGACCAGGGCCTGAAGGGAAGCCGAGTCCGCCCACTGTGCATCGTCGACCAGCATCGCCAGCGGGCCCGCGTCCGTCAGGTTGACCAGCAGCCAGTAGAGCCCGTGTTGGGATCCGAACGGATCACCGTCGCTCTGGGAGGACTGCGGCTCGAAGATCGCCGTCGCCGCCGTCGCCGTCCCGTCCAGCAGCTCGGCGCGGCGCCCCGGATCATCGAGCACCGGCTCGAACAGCTGCCGCACCACCCCGTAGGGGAAGTCGCGCTCGTACTCGCCGCCGCGGGCGCGCAGGATGAGCATCTCCCTCTCCGCTCCCATCCCGGCGGCCGCGTCGAGCAGCGACGTCTTACCGGCGCCGGCCTCACCTTCGATCGCCAGCACTCCCCCATCGCCCGCGACGGCTGTATCCAGAGATCGCCCGATCGTCCCGAGCTCCTCGCCTCTCTCCAGCAGTTGAATCGGCGCCGCCATCGGCCCTGGCGATCCTACGCGGCCCCCAGCGCTCAGCCGACCACGGCCTCCTCGCCGACCCCCGGCGTCATCGCCAGAGTCAGCGCGAAGACGAGCGCCCGGACCGCCTCCGGAGAAGCGGACCGGGATTCCTCGATCAGCGCGGCGAGTGGAGCTCGCGGGACCACGCTGACAGCGGGATCTGCCGCGAGAGTCAGCAGCGCTAGGTCGAGGGACCGCGAGGGGTCGCCGCCGCCGAGCATGCATCCTCCCGCCGCCGAGAGCAGAGAGACGAGCCTGCTCTCCGTCGGCGTCAGTGCCTTCTCGGAGGGTCCCGCCGCTGGGCCGGCATCGATGCCTGGCTCCCCGGCGAGCAAAGTTTCGAGCTGGCCGCCCATGACGAGTGAGATCGCGTCGTCGGAGAAGCCGCTGAAGCGGGCACAGCGCAGGGTGATCGCCAGCAGCAGCTCGACGTCCATATAAGGAGCGTCGCTGCCGTAGAGGATTCGCCCTGGCGGCACCAGCGCAAACAGCGCGAGCAGGTCGGCCGCCACCAGCCACGCCGTATCGAAGTAGATGTTGGGGTGGTCGGGCACCACTCGCCACAGCCACGCGAGGTCGGAGACGCCAGCGTGGGCAAGGATGATCGGGCACTCGCGATGGTCCTCCGCAAGCGTCGTCAGTGCCGTGCCGAAGGTGCCGACGCCGGTGCCGGCGTGGATCAGGACAGGCACACGTGCCGCAGCGGCCACCCCGAAGAGCTCCTCGACGCCAGGGTGATCGAGTGGGAACGCCTCTGCCCTGGGGTGCAGCTTGAACCCGCGCGCCCCCGCAGCCAGCGCCGCGGCGGCGTTGCTGGCAGCGTTGATCTTTGGATCGAGGCGGGCAAAGGGAACCAAGCGGTCGGGGTGGCGCTCACACTCCTCGACGACGCGGCTGTTCTCCAGCTCATAGCCACCCGCCACGCAGAAGGGGAAGATCACCGACTGCCCGTCCAGCGCCTCCAGCTCGCGGACGTGCTCCTCGCTGGTGCGGGTGCTGCCGTCGATGTCGGCACCGGTATGTGCATGGGCATCGAACGGTCTGACCTGGCCCGCCCCGAGGGTCTCCAGCTCGGCCTTGATTTCAGCGCTGGCGCTCAACGAGCACGCCCTGCGGGTCGACGCCTGGCATCCGGGCTACCCGTCAATTCGCGCCGGATGAACGCGTCGCTCTGCATTGGGCAGAGCATCGCCATCTGGGCGGCCGCCGCGAACGCTCGCGCCACCCCCTCACCGAAGGCTCGACCGCCGTTGCTTCCTCTCCAGCTGCTCGCTTGCGCCATGCGTCGATATTCCGTCGCCGGCGTCCGCTTCGCGTCAGGGTGCCCCCCTGATGTTCCCGACTGCGCTACGCCGCGTGCGTCGGATCGCGATTGGAGGGTCAACGCAACTCAGCGCTCCGCGAGGATTCGCGGCCGGCCGCTTCAGCGTCGCCGATCGTCTGCAGACGAACCCACTCGTCGAATCCTGGGGGAGAGAGGTATGCCACCTGTGAAGCGACGATCAGGGCACCTGCCATCTCCACACCCGTGCTGCTCAGGCGTTGGTGCTTTGTCTTTCGGCGAGTGATTCTCATTGCATTCGATCTCCGGCCATGGGGTGCGCACCCTTTTGTGGTGGGCTAGCTGACCAGCGAGACGAAGGTCCAGATCGCCATCTGGAGGATCATCAGGCCGGCGATCACGATCGCGGCGACGGCGAGCTTTGAGCCGCCGAGCAGGCGATGGGCACGGATGCCGATCGCGATTGCCGCGATTGCCAGAGGCAGGCCGATCCAGAGCCCGCCGGAGGGTAGGTCCCAGGCGAGGGTTGAACCGGGCACCGCGAGCAGCGCCAGCAGGAGGGCAAGGCCCGGCTGGGCTTTTCGTGGGGCGACGTTGACGGCGGGGCGGTCGAGGGCCTTCTCCATGATGGTGCTCCTTCGGGTCGTTGGGCGAACAACCCGAACTTAGGTCCGCCATCGTCGCCGCACATCGAGCCCAGCACTGGAGTTACGCCCGGGCGATCACTCGAATCCGGACAAGTGCTACCCCGTGGCCTCGACCGCGCGTAGGTAGGCGATCACCGCGAGAACACGGCGATGAGCATCGGCGTTCTCGGGCAGGTCGAGCTTCATCAAGACGCTGCGGACGTGACCCTCGACGGTTCGCTCGGTGAGGACCAGACGGCGGGCGATGGCATTGTTGGTCAGGCCCTCGGCCATCAGCGACAGAACCTCCTTCTCGCGCTTGGTCAGGGCCCTGAGCGCGTCGTCGGAATCGCCTCCGACCAGGGAAGCGACGACCTGTGGGTCAAGCGCGGATCCGCCCTTGGCGACGCGCTCCGCCGCCTCGAGGAAATCGGCGACGTCGAGAACGCGATCCTTCAACAGGTACCCGAAGCCGCCCTGGGAGACGAGGCCGACCGCTCCCGCCGCCTCGACGTGTTGGGAGAGGACCAGCACGCCAACGCTCGGATGGGCGTCGCGAATCCACCGCGCGGCGCGGATTCCCTCGTCGCTGAACGGGGGCGGCATACGGACGTCGACGACGGCCAGGTCCGGCTCCCTGGCGCTGATCGCGGCGCGCAGCCGATCGGCGTCTGCGACCGCGTCCGTCACTTCGTGGCCGGCGTCCCGGAAGAGTCGCCCGAGTCCCTCGCGCAGGAGCGCTTGGTCCTCGGCGATCACTACCCGCACGGGAACTCCGCTGTGACCAAAGTCCCCTTGCCTGTCGGACTGGCCACGGTGACGCTGCCGCCGAGCGCGGCGACCCGATCGCTGATCCCCGCTAGACCCGAGCCCGGCGAGGGAGCCGCGCCGCCGACGCCGTCGTCGCGGACCGAGACCACGAGGCCGCCGTTGTGGCGGCGCGCCGTGACCGCTACATGAGACGCGTTCGCGTGCTTGGCCGCGTTCGCCAGCGCCTCGCTGGCGACGAAATAGGCCGCCGTCTCGAAGCGCTCCTCAAAGCGCTCCCCGGTCGCCTCGACCTTGATCCGCAGCCGCGAGCGCGAGGCCAGCGCCTGCAGCGCCGTCGCCAGCCCGTCGTCGAGACCGGCGGGACGCACGCCGCGGGCCAGCTCGCGCAACTCGGCGATCGCCCGCGAGACCTCGCCGACAGTGGAGTCCAGGATCTCGGCCTGCTCGGTTTCGGCGGGCAGCTGCCCCTGCAGGTGTCGCAGCGCGAGACCGATCGAGACCAGGCGCTGCTGGGCGCCGTCGTGGAGATCTCGCTCCAGGCGGCGGCGCTCCTCGTAGCCGGCGGTGACGATGCGCTCGCGTGATTCCTCGACTTCGGCCAGCTGCCGGCGCACCTCGACCCGCAGCCGGGCGATCTCGATCGCCAGCCCGGCCGCGCCGATCACGCTCTCGAGCAGGTCCGGGCGTTGGCCCAGCGCCTCGTCGTGGACCACGGCGGCGAGCGGCAGCTCGCCGCGACGGACCGGCGTGCGGGCGCGCCCGTCGCCGGCCGCCGACTCGACCACGCGGCCGTTCGTATCGACTTCGGTTCCGTCCGGCAGCGAGAAGAGCAGCTCCAGCTCGGAATCGCCGAGTGCCCCGGCGAGCACCGCCCCGACCTGCTCGGGCGCCGCCCGACCGGCGCGCAGGTCGGCGAGGAAGCCTTCGACCATGCGCAGCCCCTCGTAGCGGGCTCGGTTGAAGCGCCGATCGACCAGCAGCTGCATCCGCGCCCGCAATGGTCCGAAGAGCAGGGCGACGATCAGCGTCGCGACCGCCGTCGGCAGCGTCGAGCCCGAGCCGATCGCCAGGCCGAGGCCGAGTGAGACCGCAGCGAAGGCAGCCGCCAGGCCGGCGGTCAAGCCCGCGTAGACGAGGGTGCGGTTGATCAGGCGATCGATCTCGTAGAGCCGGTAGCGCATCACCGCGACCCCGATCGCGATCGGCACCGCGGTAAGTGCCACGACCAAGGCGACCGTCGTCGCCGAGCCGTCGTTGCCGCTGATCTCGATCTCGATCAGGCAGGTCGCGACTGCCGCCGGGATCAGCGCTGCGGCGTAGGCGAGCCACCTGAACTGCAGCCTTTCGATCCCGGCCGAGCGCTTCAGCCGGGTTCGCATCGCCAGTGCCCCGCCGAAGAGGGTGGCGAGCGCGCCCAGGCCGCTGATCATGAACGGGATCGCGACGACGGACTCCGGCAGTTCGGGCAGCGGGCTGGACTGGCCGACGAAGGGCTCCTCGAAGCGTTCGGCGGCGAGCAGAGAGACGAGGAGGAGGATCGCGTAGGAGGCCGCCCCGGCGATCGCGTAGGGGCGCCAGCGCGGCGAGGGCAGCCGGCCGTCCGGGAAAATCCATGCGATCGCGGTGATCGCGGCGAAGAGAAGGGGCCATGCGCGCTGGCCGAACAGCACGCCCCAGGAGGCTCCGGGCAAGGCGCCGGGGTTGGCCAGGATGGCGTAGTCGGCATACGATTCCGCCAGCCCCATCGTCGCGATGATGGCTCCGTTGGCGAGCAGCAGCCAGCCGATCGGGTTGGTTCGGCGGCGCGTCGCCAGCAACAGCCCGACCCCGGTCGAGGCGATCGTCGCCATGGACCAGGCGAGGAGCTCCCAGATGCCGATCCCGTAGCTGCCCGCCCGCTCGTTAAGGACGGCGGCGAAGGCGAAGGCGATCACCGTTACCGACGCCACCCCCCACGGCGCTATCCGAGATGCCCGCACCTCAGGATCATTCTCTAATTCGGGGCGCTCCACAACCGTGCTACCACGCGCTTCGGGACGCCGAGCGGGACGGAGTCGACTTCATCGAGGCTCAGCGCATCGTCAACGCGCTCTAAGCAATGCGATAGCGAAGGTAGACCATGCCGTTGCCGAAACGGCGTTGGTCCAACAACTCGAGCCCTAGGCAGACACCCTCAGGGAGGGATCGCTTGCCGCCTCCCACCACGATCGGCGCGAGGAACAGGTGGCACTCGTCGATCAACCCGGTTTTAAGAGCTTCGGCGGCAAGATCGGAACCGCCAATGGCCATGTCGCTGCCTACCTGCGCCTTCATCGTTCGGACAGCCTCTGGATCGAAGTCCCGCTCGATCCGCGTCCTAGCGGTGGACACGCTCTCCAGCGTCCTGGAGTAAACGACCTTGTCGGCCGCCCGCCATATCTTCGCGAAGTCTTGCGCGAAGGACGGTAGGTCGACAAGGGCGTCAGCGGTCTCCCAGTAGACCATCGTCTCGTACATCCTGCGCCCGTAGAGGTAGGTGCCGACCGGTCGCTCGAGGTCGTTGACGAAGGTATGCACTTCCTCGTCCGGCTCCGCCCAATCGAAGTTGCCGTCCTCGTCCGCGACGTAGCCGTCGAGGGAGGCGATCACCGAGTAGATCAGCTTGGCCATCAGCACGAGGTTATGGGTGTCGGGGCGTTTTCGCCGTTTTTGAAGCGCCCCAAAACGGAAACCTGCTCCGCAAGCAGGTTTCAACGAACGCGCCCGACAGGATTCGAACCTGTGACCTTCGGTTTCGTAGACCGACGAGTGCCCGCTTGACAGAGCCGGCTGCCGGGATTCTGAGACCGAGATGAGACTTGACAGGCGCGGCGGATCGGCCGAGGGTCAATAATCTAGCGCAGACAATCCGTATCATCTAGGCATGGCATACGAGCGGATCAAGGCCGCGCACGCCGGCGCGAAGAATCGCGGCGGGGCCTGGATGACGCGTGCGGAGGCAAAGCAGACCGCAAAGCACCAACGTCGGCAAGCAGACCAAGCCGAAGTGCAGCGAGGAGCAAAGGACGAGCCCGAGATGGCTGAGCTCCCGGAGTCTTGGCGACGGTTTCCGTCGGGCGAACCGGTCCCTAACTGGGTCGCTGCTCTCGATGAGGCTCGGCGGGGCCGGTAGGTGGCTTCAGGGATCGCAGAAGCGAGCGGTACCATCCGAGCGATGACAGCGAAGGAAAAGCTTCTCCAGCAAGTGCCTCAATGGAATGACGCGCAGGCGACCGCCGCGCTCCGCGTAGTTGAGGCGCACGACGAGCTGGCGTCGTACCTCGAGGAGGAGGCTCTTTCGGCCGACGAGCGTGAGGACCGCTGGGCAACAGCGAATGCCCGCGAGGCAATCCGCGAGGAGCGGTGGTAGCCCGAGGCGAGGTCTGCTGGCTTGAGCTGGCAGAGGAGGGACGCCGCCCGGTCTGCGTACTGACGCGCGACGAGGCGATTCCGAAACTGCGAAACGTCGTCGTCGCGCTGGTCACCCGCACGATTCGCAGCATCGAAACCGAGGTTCAACTGGACGCAAGCGACGGCATGCCCCGCGAGTGCGCGATCAGCCTCGACAACCTACGGACCGTGCCGAGAGCGCTCTTGGTTGAGCCGATCACAGAGCTGGGCTCCGACAAGATGGCCCAGGTCTGCAGAGCGCTTGAGGCTGCAACCGGCTGCCGCTAGCTCTTACGGGCAAAGTAAGGGGAGGTCCCGACAGAGGCCTTTCTGCGGCCTCGGCTTTGTAGCCCGGCCAGGATTGCTAAGTTCGTTCGGTCCCTTCCTTCTGCGAATTGCCGCGCATTAGGCGTTACGGGAAAGGCTGCCGCATGGCGGCTCGCAACCGCATTCTGGGGGCTCGGGGGCAACCGCCCAAAGGATGGCGCGAAGCAATTGCTTTCGTCGGGACCCAGAGCCCTTCGAACCGATCACTTCACCGTGAGCAAAATCTTCCTCGATGGGCGCTCGACAGACGACCTGACCGGCGGCACGGGCCTGTTCAGCCGTCAAGAAAACCAAATATGGTTCTTGCTGAGTTACGACATCTCGTGGCTCCCTGTTAGACGATCTCAGCGTGTCGTCCAATATCACTGACATCTCGCGCTGTCGGAAGGCACCGCTAGATACTCGGGTGCAGTCGAGGTTCTCGTCGGGCACCATGTGAAGGTCCGGCCTGATGCGCCGGTACAACTTCAAGTCGTTCGGAACTGATGTGTCGTCTTCAGCCGACATCCGCCGGATCGTATCCGGCAGCCAGGCGGCTACTCAGACCCAATTCAGCGAAAAGCGAAACAGCATCAGAACTCTCCCAATCCTTCTGGGAGAACAACTCGTAAACGTAGATTTGAGTGCCCTTGGGAACTTCAAACTCAATCTCGACATCAAGCCCAGCCCGATGCCACTCAGCCTGAAGGCCTCCGCTCTCTAGGGGCACGATGCTTGGTGGCGGAGTCTGGGGGGTCATCATTGAATTCAGGAATGTCAAAACGCGACTAAAGGCCCCGTCAAGAATTGGCTTTGCTCGGTGCGAATCCCACTGCGACGGCAAGATTCGGAGGTACTGCATGCGTTCTAGCACCGGCTTGAGCCACGGCGTAGCTGTCTTGAGTCCGGTCCAATCGCAGCCACAATCCCAGGCCGAAAATGGATCATGCGACTCAATGAAGGCCTTCTCGCCAAGTACTGGAAAAACAAAGCGAGTCTCCCTGATCTCTGTCGAAAGCCCTGAGAGTGGGGTTCCGACGGACTTCATCTCGCAGATGCCGAGCAACGTGGGAGAAAAGGCCGGCCAATAGTTGTCGAAGAGAAGCGTCGAGCCATTGCCAGCTCCCGCTACCGACCGGTACAAATCTTGTGGTGGTTCGACAGTCGCAGGCATCCCAGTCGCCGTCATTGGAATGTCTACAAAAGCCCAGAACTTCCCTTCCCCCGACTCCTCCCTTGCTGAGCCAGGCGACGAGACCCCATGTAGCAGCAAGGCTTGATCCGTCAATCTTCGAGTCCCCACTCTTGGTGCATGTCCTCGGTAGTTATCTCCTTGAATGTACGGACGATGCGATCATGGCCGTCATCGAAAAAACCGATAGCGCCGTCCAAGTCCGGGGTAGTCGGGGCTCCACGAGACATAAGCGTGACCCCGTAGACTGGCGCATTGTCTGAGTTGCGGAATCCTGGACTCGCGCTGATGTAGAAGCGACCAAAGGGCTCCTCATCGTCATGGCGCAGCACATGCCGCGATTGGAATTGCGTGTCCTCCGCTGCTGGCACGGCTTCCAATGAAATCTGATCTTTGAACAGCCTCAGGACCCGACTCAGCTCCATGTGACCGAACCCGCTCTCGGGGCTCGCATTGATCTGGTTGATGTACGTGATCTCGCACTGCGTTATTTCAAGGGAAGCTGACACAGCTTCTTGGAAGATTGGAGCTAGCTCGCTAAAACCCTCCCGCACGTGCTCGTAACGGGGGTACGGGATGTCATCTCCCTGCTTACGCCAGTTGATTAGAAATCGGTCTTTCTGGAACTGAATGAGGTCATTGCCAGGCTCAGAGATACACCAGTAACGCTGCGGAAAGGCCTGAGGGCCAAACTCAAGCTCTATGGATCCGGGTTTAGGGGGCGAGGAGAAGTCCTCGACTACCGAGGCAATGGGAGGTTGCCGTTCTAGCGTCGGGAAGCGGCTCTTGATCCTAGGCCAGAACTCTGCCAATAGCATCGCGTCATCGCTCGCTTGGTTCGCGAACTGGATTGACAAGACCACCTCATTGACGGGTGGACGGGCGAAGGTGACCGGGTGGTCGATCGCGGTCTTAGCGGCAGCATCCACGAGGCGGCGGCAGTCTATCCGGTGGTCCGGTGCGAAAGTTGCAAAGTACGCAACTCAAGGGTAGCGCCCGGCCTTTTCCTCGCGATCAGTCGATCGCCAACCGTACGACCTCAAAGCTGTTTCCCACAGGATGCGTGTACCGGGCCAGCATCGTCTCAACGCGGTGCCCTGCGATCTCGGCTAGGTCGGCGTCGTTGATGCCTGCTGCTCGCAGGTGCGTGACGTAGCTATGGCGGCACTCGTGGGGACGGATGTCGATGCCTGAGGCTTCCTGGGTCGGCTTCCAGACATCTCGGTAGAAGTTACGCTGGCGCCAAAGGCGGCCGCTCGGCGTCGGGAAGAGCAGGTCGCAGTCCTCCCCGTTGAGTCGCATCTGCGCTTCGATTATCCAGGCGAGGGTTGCCGGGCAAGGAACGACGCGGCCGGCCGATTGCTCGCCGTGGTCGGTCTTGGTGCCGGTGAGGGTCGTGCCCTCGTGGGCGGTTCGCCTGATCTGCAGCGTCTCGCCGTCGAAGTCCTCTCGGCGCAACGGCAGCACCTCCCCCAGCCTCATGCCGGTGTCGGTGAAGACGCGAACCATCGCCTCGTAGCGCCCGGCCGCTTTGGCGAAGCGGTGCATCTCCTCGAAGCTGAAGACGCGGATCGGGCGGCGCTGCTTCTTTGCCCTCGGATCGTTGGCGCGCACCCGGACTCCCTTGAATGGGTTGAGGTCGGCCACTTCGTCGGTGATCGCGTCCTCGGCCATTGCCGACAGAGCTCGCAGGATGCCGACGACTCCGGTGGTCGCTCTGCCCTGGACTCTGAGCATGTGGTCGACCAGAGCGAGGGCGTGACGGCGGCGCAGCTCGCGCAGCGGCCATTGCTTCAGCGCGATGCCCTCGACCTCCACCTCGAGGACGCGGCCGATGCGGTGCTCGTTAGTCGCGTTGGTGCGCTCTGAGCGCGGATGGCGGGTGGTCCAGATGGCGAAGTACTCGCCCAGGGTGTCGGGGCGTTCGGAGAGCCCGTAGGCCTCGTCTATCGCCCGCTGGGCCTCGCGCTTCAGCGTGAAGGTGCCCTTGCCGCCGTTCCAGGTCGGCTTGGCGATGTGGCGGCGTCTGTCGCGGCCGGTGTAGCGAGCGACCCATACGAGCTCGCCGGAGGGGTTGCGGCGCTTGACCGGAGCCTCACGGCGTCTCATGCGGCCTCGTCTCGGTGGCGGGCGAGGAAAGCGTCAACGTCGGCAGGGTCGATCCGCCTTGCCGCTCCGAGCTTGTAAGAGGGCAGCTCACCGCGCCTGATCCAGTTGCGGATCGTGCGATCGGAAACGGCAAGGTAGGCGACGAGGCTGCGCTCGGTGAAGAAGTCTCTGGCAGGTTCTCGCTTCCTCTCCATGCCCCCGTTGTCCAGAGAGGGCGGCTTTTGCATCGGCCTGAGTCGTGACCTTCGGCTGCGCTTCCCCGGGCGTCCGTACAGGCGGCCGTCGCACGGCGAAGCCGTGCCAAGATCGGCCGCCAGGACGCCCGGGAAAGACTGCTTCGAGCGTTGACAACTCGCTGGCCAGAAAGCGCGGCTCAGGCACGGGACCGAAGGGTCCGTAGTGTGTCGTGCTGTTGAGGTTGGGGTTGCGGGGAGGGCTTCTGAGGACCTCCAGGGCACCTCTGCCTCTTGGCCTTCCGTCCTGGGGGCTCGTTTTCTTCGTGGTGGCCTTGGGCTCTCTGATGGATGGTCTGGCTGGTCTTGGCTTTTGGGTTTGCTTGGCATTTGGGTCGGCCATTAGCCCTCGCCACCCGTGAACTGCCCGAGGCGCGTTCCGCCCGGTTCCCAATCCATCCCGTCGAGCAGTTCGCCGGGCGGGATGCCCAGTGAGCCCGCGAGCTTGATCAGGGTGTCGACGCGGCAGACTCGTTCGCCGTGCTCTATCTGCCCCACCGCCGTGCGGTGGAGCGAAGCCATGACCGCCAGCTCTTCTTGGGAGAGCTTGGCCCGCCTGCGACAGTAGGCGAGGTTCGCGCCGAACTGGTCCGCGACCATCAGCCTTCACCGGCTGAGCTGTCCGAGCAAGCCGTGAAGCGCCTGGTGCTCTGCGATCACCCGCTCGTACTCATTGTCGGCGTCGATGATCTGGGCCAAGTCGCGGAGGACGGCACGCACATCGCTATCGGGAACGATCACGCACTCGTCCAGTGCCGTTAGAAGCCGCCCGTAGACGGCCTCCTCGCGATGTAGGCGAGTCGGTTCCCGGAGCTTGTCCGGATACCTCTCCAACTCGTCTTTGATGCCGTCACGCGCCATCTCGAAGAGGCTGCGCAGGAAGCGGACCTGATCGGCGGGGATTGTGAGGGCGACGGCATGGCCGCTGCCCGTAGGGTTCTGATTAGCCATGAGGAGCCACGTCTCCTTGTGGTCAGGCCCCCGGTTGGCGTTACAGCGCCGCCGGGGGCCGCTTATTTGGATCGCTCGCGCCAGCGTAGCATGAGGCGTCGAGGGGTATCTACGGGTGCCTACTGCTTCTGCTTGAGAACCTGGGCGACTCGCGTGAAATGCAGGCCGGTCTCCTTGGCGATGTCGCGCATCGAGAGACCCGCCGCTCGTGCCTGTTCGAAGCTCTTGCGGCGGACCTTGCGCGCTCGCTCGTGCTGATCGCCCGTGCGCTCGAAATCCGACTGCGCGCGGCGCACCGCCTTTCGTGCTTTGGCCTCCGCGTCGTTCGCCATCTGCGTTGGACCCTATTCGGCCCCGCAGAATGAGACCAGGATGAGACCACGGCCGCCCGGAACGGACCAGAACGCCTTGGAAGCGCGCGGAACACCAAATCGAGAGACAGCGGCCGATTCGGCTCTGCACCGGGAAATGCGCGGCCTCGCCCGGAACGAGAAGGAACGCGCCCGACAGGATTCGAACCTGTGACCTTCGGTTTCGTAGACCGACGCTCTATCCAACTGAGCTACGGGCGCGGGTTGCCGGGCGGAGGCCCGGAGGGGCGATTCTAAGGGCTCGGGGGTGCTAGGCGGGCTCGGCGGGCTGGTTGAGGCGGACGTGCCACTGGATCGTGGCGGTGGCGACGCGCTGGCCGGCGGCGTCCGACAACTCGACCTCACATGGGAAGACGACCTTGCCCTCGGCGTCGAGGGTGGCGAGGGCCTCCTCCGCGGGAACGCCGAGCTTTGCGGTCGCGTCAATCGGACCCTTGGCGATCTTCTCGTAGGAGATCTCAGCGCTGCGGGCGAGCGGGGTGACGTCGCCCATGCGCTCGGCGAAGGCGCCGACGAAGGCGGCGCCCGACGCGGTCTCGGCCACGGTGAACAGGGCGCCGGCGTGCTGGGAGCCGACGTGGTTGCCCAGTTCCTGACGCTCGGGCAGGCGAACCGTCGCCTCGCCCGGGCCGACGCTGGTGATCTCCAGCCCCAGGAAGCCCGCGAAAGGCACCGCCTGGGTCATCCCCTGCGCTATCGCGTCGTAGTCGACCATCGGCTCGGGACCCTATCCCGTTAGCGGCCCTCGAACTCGGCGTGCCCGGGGCCCTGCTCGAGGAAGGTCTTGACCGCCCGCTGCAGGTCCTCGGTCGCGAACAGGTCGGCGGCCTCGGTACGGATCGTCTCGTCGGCGGCGGGGACGCCGCCTTCGCGGAAGCGGCGCAACACGTGCTTGGTCATCGCGTGCGCCTTGGTCGGGCCGGCAGCGAGCTCGGCGGCGAGCTCGCGCGCCCGAGCGTCGAACTCGTCGTCCTCGAAGACCAGGTTGACGGCGCCCCAGCGCTCCAGCTCCTCCGCCCCGAACAGGTCGCCGCTCATCACGAACTGGGCGGCGCGGCCACTGCCGGCGCGCTCGGCGAGGCGCTGGGTCCCGCCCATCGAGGGGGTCAGGCCGACCACCTTCTCGACCAGGCCGAACTTGGCGGAGCGGGCGGCGACGATCAGGTCGCAGCCGAGTGCCAGCTCGAAGGCCGCGGTCAGGGTGAGGGCGTGCGCGGCGAAGACGACCGGCAGCGGCAGGGCTTCGACCCGTTCGACCGTGCCGATCAACTCGCTCCAGAGCTGGCTGCCCTGCTCTGGCGTCAGCCCCTCGAACTCGTGCACGTCGACGCCGCCGGAGACCGCGCGACCCTCGGCGCGGAAGAGCAGCGCCCGCGGCGGGTCGGCCTCGACCTCGGCGATCGTCGCCTGCAGCGCCTCGAACATCGCCCGGTCGAAGAGGTTGAGCGGCGGGCTGTCGAAGGTCGCCACCGCCAGCCCCCCGTCGCGCTCCAGTCGGATCGGCCCGGACACGGGCGGAACCCTACTTCCCGGCTTTCGCCTCAGGGCACGCGGTGGACCTCGAAGAGGTTGGTGCCCAGCTCCTGCTCCGGCAGTCCGGCGGTGATCGCGATCAGCTCGCCCGACTTGGCAATGCCGTGCTGCGCCGCAAGCGCGGAGCACACGTCGAGCAGGCCGCGGACCTCGGTCGGGTGCTCGCTGAGCACAGCGGTCACCCCGAACAGCAGGTTGAGACGACGGACGGTCTCGATCCGCGGCGAGACCGCCAGCACCGGCACCTTGGGCCGGTGGGCGGAGACGAGCCGCGCGGTGCGACCGCTCGTGGTCGGCACGACCAGCGCCGCAAGACCGAGGCGGTAGACCGCTCCCACCGCTCCCTGCGCCACCGAGTCGGCGACGTCCTGGGTCGCCTGGTCGGTGCGGCCGAAGAGCCAATCGCCGTAGGGCAGGTCGGGCTCGGTCGCGCGCGCGATCCGGTCCATCACCTCGACCGCCTCGATCGGGTGGCGGCCCACCGCCGTCTCCTCGGAGAGCATCACCGCGTCGGTGCCGTCGAAGATCGCGTTGGCGACGTCGGTCACCTCGGCCCGGGTCGGGCGGGGGGCGGTGACCATCGAGGCCAACATCTGGGTCGCGGTAATCACCGGCTTCGAGCGCTTGCCGGCGGCGCGGATCAGCCGCTTCTGGACGACCGGGACCTCGGCGAGCGGCAGCTCGATCCCGAGGTCGCCGCGCGCCACCATGATCCCGCCGGTCGCGGCGCGGACGATCTCTTCGGCATTCTCGGCCGCCTGTTGCTTCTCGATCTTCGCGATCAGCGGCATGCCGGAGTCGAGCGCGCTCAGGTGCTGCGTGACCGGCTCGAGGTCCGCGGCGGAGGAGACGAAGGAGACCGCGAGCATGTCGATCCCGTGCTCGACCGCGAACTCGACCCAGCCCATGTCGCCGTCGGTGGCGGCGGGGCCGGTGACGCCGGGGACGTTCATCCCCTTGTGGGAGGAGAGCGTGCCTCCCACCTCGACCTCGCACTCAACCTCGCCGTTGTCGGGCTCGCAGACCCGCAGCCGGATCGCGCCGTCGGCCAGGTAGACCAGCTCGTCCTCGCGCAGCGCCGTGACTCCGGGCCAGTCGACCGGGATCGTCTTCTCATCGCCCTCGACCGCGCGCGGAGTCAGCCTCACGTGCTTGCCGGCCTCGAGCTCGGCGACGTCGCCGCGCAGCTCGCCGATCCGCAGCTTCGGCCCCGGCAGGTCGCCGAGCACCGCGACCTCGCGCCCGGCCTGCTCGGCGGCGGCGCGGATCGACTCGATCGTCCGTGCATGGCGGTCGCGGTCGGCGTGGGAGAAGTTGAGCCGGAGGACGTCGGCGCCAATCTCGATCAAGCGTGCCAGGACGTCGCCGTCCCAGGTCGCCGGACCGACGGTGGCGATGATCTTGGTGCGCCTCTCCCGCATGCTCTTGACTGTAGAGAGTGAGAATGGCGTGTCTGGGAATCAACGATCTCGCAACAATGTTGACATCGATCTGTGTAACACTGGTCTCGTGACCAACGCCGTCGCCGAGCGCCCCAAGGACGACGAGAAGCCGGCAGCCGCAGGCCTGATCGGAGAGGCCCCCGCCTCCCCCGCCGGCCCGCTCGCGCCCGCGGAGCTGGCCGGCCTCCCCAAACCGCCGGTTGTGCCGCTGCCGCGCGCGGTCCAGATGGTGCGCTTCAACCAGCGCCAGATCGAGTATGTCTTCCGCGCCCGCCGTCTCTACGGCGAGGTCTTCCGCATGCGCACCATGCTCCCCGGCGGACCGGTGGTCACCAGCCACCCCGACCACGTGCGCTCACTCTTCACCGCCAGCCCCGAGCAGGCCCCCTCGCTGACCGGCGAGTCGCCGCTGCGACCGATCCTCGGCCCCAACTCGGTCCTCACCGCGGTCGGCCCTCGCCACATGCGCCAGCGCAAGCTGCTGCTGCCGCCGTTCCACGGCGAGGCAATCGAGCGCTACACGCAGATGATTGCCGACGCCACCGAACGCGAGATCGATCGCTGGCCGCTCGACCGCCCCTTCGCGCTGGCGCCGCGGACGCAGGCGATCACGCTCGATGTGATCATGGCGGGGATCTTCGGCATCGAGGGCAAGCCCGAGCGCGGCACCCCCGAGAGCCGGCTGCGCTACGCGATCAGGCGCCTGGTCGAGGCCTCTACTTGGCCGATCGCCCAGGTGGGGGAGCTGATGAACCTCACCCGCGAAGAGCCGATCGGCGTGATCCGGCTCGGCCTCGACATCCTCGACCGCGCCACCTACAGCGTGATCGAGGCACGGCGACGCGACCAGCACCTCGACGAGCGCCGCGACATCCTCTCGATCCTGCTCCAGGCGACGACCGAGGACGGCGAGACCCTGAGCGACAAAGAAGTGCGCGATGAGCTGCTCACGCTCGTCCTCGCCGGCCATGAGACCACCGCCAACTCGCTGGCCTGGACCTGGGAGCGCCTGGTCCGCAACCCGGCCGCCCACGAGGCGCTGCGCGAGGCCGTCCGCACGGGAGACGGCGCCGAGGAGCAGGTCGAGGCGACGATCATCGAGAGCATGCGCTCACGCCCGGTGGTGCCGATGATCGGTCGCCGGGTGATGGTCCCCTGGCGCCTCGGCGAGTGCGCGGTCTCCGCCGACACCCCGGTGACGATGAGCATTCTCCTCGTCCACCACCGCGAGGACCTCTACCCGGAGCCGTTCGAGTTCCGCCCTGAGCGCTGGCTCGGCCGCAAACCCGGCACCTACGAGTGGATCCCCTTCGGCGGCGGCATCCGCCGCTGCCTCGGCGCCGCCCTGGCGATGGCCGAGCAGCGCGTCGTCCTCGAGGCAATGGCCCGCCGCCTCGACCTGGAGGCCGCCGAGCCCGAGCCCGAGCACGCCCTGCACCGCAACGTGACGATGATCCCCGCCCGCGGCGGCCGCGTCATCGTCCGCTCACGCCGCGCCTAAGGCCAATCCCTCCCAGGCAGGGAATTTCCCTGAATTGAAGTAATTCTCTCGAGTGACGAGGGAGATCGTGTGACTAAGGTGATCGAACGCGATGCTTTGGCGCTGCTCGTCGTTCGGCTGAAGTCGGACCAGCCGAGCGGCAAGCTGAACTGGCACGCCTGGGACGAGGCTCCAGGGAACGGCACACACTGCCTTCCTGAGGACGAAGGACGCGGTTCCATCCAGCCGTTCAAGCGCATGCCGCAAGAGAACGCCTGGTCCTATTTCAACGCCCATGTCGAGCGGCTCCTCTTCCCGCCGGGCAACGAACGGGGCGCCCGCTGGCTCTGCTGTCCAGACGATCTCCATCTCGACATCGCCAAAAGGCCAGGTGAGCCCGGGCGCCGAGCACGCGTCGACCTGCTGGAGTGCCTGACCACGCCTCTCGATCCCGGTTGCACCTTCGGTCTCATACACCTGTCCCTACTACCTGCGGCGGAGTCCGGCGCCCCGGACACGCTGTGGTGGGGGAGGGCAATCGCCTCGACCTTTGGCCGAATGGGCATATCCGAGTTCGTCCTGCAGCGACCGGATCAAATAATCCGTCTCGATCAGAAACGTCCTGCGCGCTCTCTGACCAAGGAGCTCTTTGGCGATCCAGGCGATGATCTCGAGCGAAGTCTCTACACCGCGCTGATGGTGCCCGAGTGTGACGACCCCGTCCAACGGCTGGCGCTGGCAAGTCACCGCGCCACGACGAACCATCTACCCACGAGCAGTCGGGACTTAGAGCGAGAGGAACGACAGACGGTGAGAATCGCCGACCCCACCTGCCTGTTGCTGGGGCGGTGCGCGGCTTTCACGCTGACCGAGCCACTTACGGTGACATACGCTCGCAACTTCAGGTCCTACTGGACCGAGAGCATCGTCTTCGCTCTCCTGCAGCAAGAGAGCCTGGACGGATTCCAGCGCCGCCTTGCCGACATGGACATCCTTCGCGACTCAGGTGTCGAAGTACTGCGCGACGACTGGCTCGAATTCCGCAACGTGCTCTGGTGGTCGCAGCTCTCGAGCAGTGTGATCCCTCAGCAGCTCGTCTCCAAGCTCCGTAACGAGCTGGGTACAGAACGGCTCTTCACCGACCTCGAAGGAGACCTGATCACCTACAGCGAGCACCGACAGCAGGTAGCGCTCACCAACCTCCAGATCTACGGCTTCCCATTGGTCACACTGGGCACGTTGGCGACGATCCTGGCGCTCTTCGAGGCCCCAGAGAAGACGCGCGGGCTCCTGATCGCCATCCTGAGTCTTATCGCCGTCTCCATCTTGCTCTATCTGCAAGTGCGGCGCGACCGGCGCTGGGCGAGTTTGGTGAGACGGTATTCGACCAAGTTGAAGGCCCGGCTCGGCCGACCTTGATCCAGCTTCAGCGCTGAGCGGGGTTGATGAGACGGTATTCGAACCCCGAGATTAGGGAGCAGCTTTCCCGGCTTGGCTCCTACGCGTCCTAGCCCCAACTCAGGGTCAGGGCGCTGCCCGTCGCTTCATGGTCCACCGAATCTGGATGGGAGTCCCTACCTCGGGCCATCCATGCTGATTGCCCACGACGGCCGTATCTTGAACTGTTTCCGAGACGAGCTCCCAACCCTGAGCACCGAACTCCGCCAGGAGCTCCTCGATTTTCATTCTCTCGACACCGTTATCGGCCTCGGAGCTCGACTCGCACAATCGAGTCTCTGGCTTCTTGCCGGATTGGGTAATGCGGAACGTTGATTTCCAGAATTGAGTCGGCGACTGCGATTTGACGCCCAACGGTAGGTCTATGGTTTTGGTCTCGATCCAGGTTGAGGAGGTCCACAGGATCAACTTGTATTCCCAGTGATCGCTCACCGCAGCAGCAGAAGGTGATTGACCAGTCGCTGCCTGGCTTCCTCTTCGGCCTTAATTCCTTCATCAACTCGACGATGGGTTTCCTCAGCCTGCATCTGGGCGATGGCGCCGGGATGGGGTCCCCCTGGCCATACTTCGATGGCGGGGTTCCACGAAGGAGGGTTGAAGTAGGGACCGTCCACGGGAAAGTGGCCAGCTTATCCGGGAAAACGGAGAGGGAGGGATTCGAACCCTCGAGAGAGCTTGCGCCCCCTACTCGCTTAGCAGGCGAGTGCCTTCAGCCACTCGGCCACCTCTCCGGGCGTTTTGATTGTAGGGCGACGGCAGGGAT